>Ga0209211_10002499_pt1 | contig 31674 bp, 30 predicted proteins | sample RifGroA2_FD_183992 | JGI IMG/M metagenome (GOLD analysis project Ga0209211, IMG submission 183992) | Groundwater microbial communities from Rifle, Colorado, USA - Groundwater A2 (SPAdes) (version 2) | ecosystem: Environmental > Aquatic > Deep subsurface > Groundwater | place: Rifle, Colorado...
CGTTACCCCCGGAATTCGCTCGGAACCCCATTTTGCCGTTCAAATCGACACCACCCTTCATCGCTCGGAATCCCTCATCAGTCATGGCTTTCAGCGATTCGGCCTCTCATTTAACCGGACAGCAGTGAACTGGCCTTTCTGAACAGCCTCGCGTAAATCCGCCTCCAGCGCGGCGCGCGTCGTGACCACGGCCTGCATCGCCGGGTCGAAGAAGCGCAGGGTATTGCGACCGGCGGCCTTGGCCTGGTACATGGCCAGATCCGCCCGCTTCAGCAGGTCATCGATGGTGCCTTGATGATCGGCGAACAGGGTGACGCCGATGCTGGGAGTGCTGTGATGCTCGTAGTTGGCAAGCTGGTAAGGCTGATTGAGCGCGGCAAGAATTTTTTCGCCCACGATTTCGGTTTGAGTGGCGGCTTCCAGCACGTTCTCGCTCAGGTCTTCCAGCATCACCACGAATTCGTCGCCGCCCAGACGGGCTGCGGTGTCGCCCTCGCGCACGCAGGTGGCCAGGCGCAGGGCGACCTGTTGCAGCAGCAGGTCGCCGATGTCGTGGCCGAGGGTGTCGTTGAGGGTTTTGAAGTTATCCAGATCGAGAAACAGCAGCGCGCCATATCTTTCATTGCGGGTACTGGACGCCAGCGCCTGTTTCAGCCGGTCAAGCAACAGTCGACGGTTCGGTAACTGAGTCAGCGGATCGTAGAAGGCCAGATTTTCGATCTCGGCTTCCGCCGTCTTGCGCCGTGTGATGTCGGCGAAAGTACCCACGTAGTGCGTTGCCAGACCCGTATCATCCTTCACGGCGGTGATCATGAGCCATTCGGGATACACCTCACCGTTCTTGCGCCGATTCCATATTTCGCCCTGCCATGCTCCGCTACGCTCGACGCTTTCCCACATGGCGGCATAAAAGGCGGCGGCGTGGCGGCCCGACTGGAGCATGCGTGGAGTCTGGCCCACGGCTTCTTCGGCGCTGTAACCTGTAATTTCGACAAACGCCTGGTTGACCCTCAGGATCACCGTTGTGGCATCGGTGATCAACATGCCTTCCTGAACCTCGAAGGCGGTGGCGGCGATGCGCAGGTCCGCCGCTGTTGCCCGTGATTCGCTCAAGTGAATCACCACGGTCGAGGCCGCAACGATCAATAGTCCGCCGGCCGCGGAGAGCAGATAAAACAGCCAGTAGCGTTCGGTGTCGAAGCCCGCCAGGCGATCCAGCGGGCGGGGCATGTAAACCCGGATGGAATCCCCGGGCAATAACTTCGATGACAGAATCTGTGGCACTTGATTGTCACCGATACGCACGGCGGCGGGAAAGCGCGGGTCGCCCCAGGGGGTAATGGGCAAGGTGACAAAGCTGCTCTGCCGGTACCGCAACAATCTGTTGTCGGGCGCCAGTTGTGCCACCGCGGCATCCGGCAGGGCGAGGAACTCCCAGTCCTTCTTCGCCGCAAGAACGATGACGCCGTCGGTATCGGTGAGAAAAGCCTGGTAGTGCCCTATCCGGGCGGAAAAATTGGAAATGTTGCGTTTCACCACCACCGCGCCAAGGAATTGGCCACCGTCGAATACCGGATCGGAGTAATACAGCCCTGGCAATCGGCTGGTCCGCCCAAAAGCGTATTGATGTCCGCGCTGCCCGGCGCGGGCCTGAGTGAAATAGTCGCGGTCGGCGTAGTTGGAACCGACAAAGCTGTCGGGGTGCCGGCTGTTGCTGGCGGCAATGCAATCGCCCGCCGCGTTCATGATCCAGATCGCGTCGGCGCCAAGATTGGCCGCCACTTCGGCGAGAGAATCGTTGGTTGCGGCGAGCCGGGTGTCGCGAGTCCACTGCGTCTTGCGCTCCGCGTAGGTCAGCGCGGACGGCATCACTTTCGCCCCGAAGCGACGCAGGGTACGCAGCGTCGCTTCCTGACGGGCGACTATCAGCGGAACCCCCCTGAGGACCAGGAGGTTTTGCTCGATGTTGCTGGCGACGTGCCCGGCGGTTTCCGTGGCACGTTTCGATTCCTGCCGATAGTCCTCCTCGGCGAGCCGGTTGTAGTAATTGTCCGCGCTCACCCAGGCAATGACCGCCCAGCCGACCAGCAACAAGCCGATCAGTCCGGAGGAACGCTTGAGCGAAAGCAGCCCGGCCACATCGACATAGGCCGCGACAATGGTCACGACAATGATCACTCCGGTTATTGACAAAATGATCGCCGCCAGGAATGTCGGTGCAATTCCGGCATCGGCCACGCCGCCGCCATCGCCGCGAATGAAATAGGCGGCCAGCATGGCGGTGTAGTGCATGCCGGAAACCGCCAGACCCAGCACGCTGGCACTAATGACCGTGACCCAGAAGTCGTCGCGATCCCTCGCGACTTGCAGACGGAACTTGATCCACAGCGCGAAAGTGGCCAACACCACGGCGACCAGTATCGACAACAGGAACAGCCTGGCATCGTAGCGGATCATGCCATCGAGCCGCATCGCCGCCATGCCGGAATAGTGCATGGCGCCGACGCCGGCGCCAATCAGCAAGCCGCCGCTTCCGAGCCGCGCGGGCGATATTTCGTGGCGACTGATGGTGTGCAGCGCAAGAATGCTGGCCAGCACTCCGGGGATGATCGACAGCAAAGTCAGGCCCAGATCGTAGCGGGTGGAGCACGGCAGGTTGAAGGCCAGCATGCCGACAAAGTGCATTGCCCAGATGCCCAGGCCCAGGCTCAGCCCGCCCGCTGTCACCCAACTTCGCCTGGCGATGAGTGTCCGGGTATTGGCGGCGTGGTGGGAAACCCGCAACGAAGCATATGCGGAAAAGATCGCCACGATGATGGAGAGACTCACCAGCACCGGGTCATAATTCCCCTCGTAGAGCAGGTTGTCGGCGGGAGGCGAAATAAACAGAAAAGTCGGCACGGAAACGATCGCGAACTCCTCAATATGGAAATGAGCGCGGAGTCCGTGCGACCACAGCCTCAGTTACCCGCTATCGTCATGCGCTCGACCAGCACCGAGCCGACCTGCTTCGAGCCGCGCAGCTCGATGTCATTGCCGATGGCGACAATGCCGGAGAGCATCTCGCGCAGATTGCCGGCGATGGTGATCTCCTCCACCGGATAGGCGATCTCGCCCTTTTCCACCCAGTAACCGGCTGCGCCGCGCGAATAGTCGCCGGTGACGTAGTTCACGCCCTGGCCGAGCAGCTCCGTGACCAGCAGTCCCGTGCCCATTTCGCGCAGCAGCCCCTTGAGGTCGTGGCGTCCCGGCTGCACCAGCAGATTGTGCGCGCCGCCGGCGTTGCCGGTGGTCTGCATGCCCAGCTTGCGTGCCGAGTAGGTGGACAGGAAATAACCTTGCAACACGCCGTTCTTCACCACCTCGCGATCATGCGTGGCGACGCCGTCATCGTCGAAGGGCGAGGAGGCGAATGCGCCGCGGATATGCGGTCGTTCGCTGATCTGGACGAAATCGGGAAACAGTTGCTGGCCGAGGCTGTCGAGCAGGAACGAGGTCTTGCGGTACAGCGCGCCGCCGGACACCGCATGCACCAGGCTGCCGATCAGCCCCGTCGCCAGCGGCGCCTCGAAAATCACCGGGCATTTGCGCGTCTTCAGCTTGCGCGCGCCAAGACGGGACAGCGCGCGCCGCGCCGCATAGTCGCCGATGCGCGCGGCATCGGGGAAATCGGCGGCGTTGCGGCGCGTCGCATACCAGTCGTCGCGCTGCATGTCGTCGCTCTCGCCGGCGATCACGGAACAGGAAATGTAGTGCCGCGAGGTGGCAAAGCCGCCCATGAAGCCCAGGCTGTTGGCCGAAACAAAGTGCGCCGTCTGCGCCGAAACGCTGGCGCCTTCGGAGTTCTTCACCATCGGGCTGACATCGAAGGCGGCCTGCTCGCAGCGGCGCGCAATGTCGATGGCGGCCTCGACCGAAATATCCCAGGGATGGAACAGGTCCAGATCCATGCTTTGCGTCGCCAGCAGTCTGGCGTCGGGCAGGCCGGCGCAATCGTCTTCGGCGGTGAAGCGGGCGATGGACAGCGCGGCCTCGACCGAGGCCCTCATCGCCGCCAGCGAAAAGTCGGAACTGCTGGCATGGCCGCGCCGCTGGCCGATATACACCGTGACGCCGAGCCCCTTGTCGCGGTTGTATTCAATCGTTTCCACTTCCTGCCGGCGCACGCCGACCGACTGGCCGAGGCCTTCCGAGACATCGACCTCGCAGGCCGTGGCCCCCATGGCGGCGGCGTGATCGAGGACAGCCTGCGCCAATGCGCGCAACGCTTCGTGAGAATGAGCAAAAGCCTGGGACATGCGGAACCCTTCAAGTCGCGAAGCTATAATCATAACCGTGGAAGATATCGATAACGAGGCGGACGAGTATTCCGGCCCAAGTAAATCGCAGTTGAAACGCGAGATGACTGCCTTGCAGGATCTGGGCGCGGAACTGGTGGCGCTGTCGAAGGAGCGCCTGGCGAAAATCGACATGCCGGAGCGGCTGCGCGATGCGCTGCTCGACGCCCAGCGCTTTACCAAACACGAAGCCCGGCGACGGCAGATGCAGTACATCGGCAAGATCATGCGCGATATCGATGCCGCGCCGTTGCAGGCGGCGATGGACGAGATCAAGGGCGTCTCGGACGCGGCCAATATCCGCCAGCACCAGTTGGAAAGGTTGCGCACGCGGCTGATGGAGGACGAAGCGGTGTTCGGCGAAGTGGCCCGCGACTACCCCGGCGCCGACATGCAGCACCTGCGCCAGTTGCGCCGCAACGCGCTGAAGGAAGCGCTACAGAACAAACCGCCGCGCGCCTATCGCGAGTTGTTCAGGGAACTGCGCGACCTGCAAGGCAAGACCGGCACGGAAGAACCTGCGGACTGAGCGCTGCGCCATGAAATTCAAGGACTATTACGAGATTCTCGGCGTGCCGCGCAGCGCGACGCAGGACGACGTCAAGCGCGCCTATCGCAAGCTGGCGCGCAAATTCCATCCGGACGTGAGCAAGGACCCTGACGCCGAGGCGCGCTTCAAGGAGATGGGCGAAGCCTATGCGGTGCTGAAAGACCCGGAGAAGCGCGCCGCCTACGACCAGATGGGCAGCCAGTGGAAGACCGGGCAGGACTTCCAGCCGCCGCCGGGCTGGGACGCCGGCTTCGAGTTCAGCGGCGGCGACTTTGGCGCCGGTCCGGGAGGCGATCACAGCGATTTTTTCGAGGCGCTGTTCGGTCGCCATGTCGGCGGCGGGCCGCGTGCGCAAAGACATGCGCAGGGCCAGGATCACCACGCCAAGGTGCTGATCGATCTGGCCGACGCCTACGCCGGCGCCCAGCGCGGCATTTCGCTGCGCATGCCGGTGCTGGACGCCCAGGGCCGCGTCACCATGCAGGAACGCGCGCTGGAGGTGAACATTCCCAAAGGCGTTCGTGCCGGTCAGCACCTGCGTTTGGCCGGGCAGGGCGGTCCGGGAGTGGGTGAGGGCGCGGCGGGCGACCTGTATCTCGAAATAGCCTTCAAGCCCGATCCCAGGTTTCGCGCCGACGGTCGCGATGTCTATCTCGACCTGCCGCTGGCGCCCTGGGAGGCCGCGCTGGGCGCCGTGGTGGCAGCGCCGACTCCTGAAGGTCCGGTGCAACTGACGATTCCTCCCGGATCGGCTGCGGGCCGCCGCTTGCGCCTGAAAGGCCGAGGCATTCCGGGGTCGCCGGCGGGCTATCTGTATGTGGTGCTGACCATTGCCCTGCCGCCCGCCGATAACGAAGCCGCGCAGGAGGCCTACCGGGCGATGGCCAAGGCTTTCGATTTCGATCCGCGAACCCACCTGAAAGGATGACTTGTCATGAATGAAACCCATATGACATTGATTCGGGGGCTGGTGGTCGAAGAAGAAGTCCAATTGACGCTGGTGGAACTGTGTCAGGCGTGCAGCGCCGAACAGGAGCATGTGTTGGCCTGGGTTTTTGAAGGCGTGCTGGAACCCGTTGGCGAATCGCCGCAGGACTGGCGCTTCAGCGGTGATTCGCTGCGCCGCGCGCGGCTGGCGCAACGCTTGTCGCGCGATCTGGAAATCAATCCGCCCGGCGTTGCCCTGGCGCTCGACCTGCTCGATGAAATCGCCGCGCTGCGGGCGCGTTTGCAGCGGGTCGGAATCGGTTACTGAAGCGCCCGGCGGTTTCCGCCCGTGCATATTCACGGCCTCGGCGTCGAGCAGGCTCTCGCCAGCCTGAACACCACGGCGGCTGGCCTGGCTCCGGCGGAGGCGGCGCGCCGGCTGGCGGAGTTCGGGCCGAACCATGTCGAGGAAGTGGGCCGCGAAAATCTGCTGCTCGGCTTTGCCCGCGAGTTCACTCACTTCTTCGCCATCATTTTGTGGCTCGGCGCCGCACTGGCTTTTCTCGCCGAACATTTCGATCCGGGCCAGGGCATGGCCCGCCTCGGCGTGGCCATTGTCGGCGTCATCATCGTCAATGGCATCTTTTCCTTCTGGCAGGAATACAAGGCCGGGCAGGCCGTCGCCGCGCTGCGCCAGTTGTTGCCGCAGAAGGTGCAGGCGCTGCGCGGCGGCGCGATTGTGGAAATGCTCGCCAGCGAGCTGGTGCCGGGCGATATCGTGCTGCTGGAGGAAGGCACACTTGTTCCGGCAGACTGCCGCCTGATCGAGTCCTTCGGCCTGCGCGTGAACATGGCGACAGTCACTGGCGAATCGCAACCCATGGCGCGCACCGTCGAGCCGAGTACGGAAAACTCGCCGTTGTATGCCCGGAATGTCGTGCTGGCGGGAACCTCGGTGGTGTCGGGGCAGGCGCGTGCGGTGGTGTACGCCACCGGCATGCGCACCGAGTTCGGTCGCATTGCCCATCTGACGCAAACCGCCGGCGCCGCCTCGTCGCCGCTGCAACGCGAAATTGCGCGCCTGTCGCGCATCGTCGCGGCGCTCGCCACGGGCATGGGCGTGGCGCTGTTCTTCATTGGCCAGGCGCTGGGGCTGCCGACCTGGGAGAACCTGCTGTTTGCCATCGGTATCATCGTCGCCAACGTCCCCGAAGGCCTGCTGCCAACGGTGACGCTGTCTCTGGCGATGGCCACCAGGCGCATGGCCAGGCGCAACGCGCTGGTGCGCCATTTGCCCGCCGTCGAGGCGCTCGGGGCGACGACGACGATCTGCTGCGACAAGACCGGCACGCTGACGCAGAACCGCATGTCGGTGCAGCGGCTTTGGCTGGGCGGCGGCTTTCTTGATTTCGGCGATCTTGCGGCGCAACCCAGCCTGACCCTGGATAACCGCGAACTGTTCGTCAATGCCGCGCTCTGCCACAACCTGAAGATCGCTGACCGGAAACTGCTGGGCGACCCGATGGAAGTGGCGCTGGCCGCCATGGGGCGGCAAGTGGCCGGCGAACTGGCAGACATTAAGCGGATTGACGAAATTCCCTTCGACACCGATCGCAAGCGCATGTCGGTGCTGTGCGAGACGCCGCACGGTCGCATGCTCTACTGCAAGGGCGCGCCGGAGACGGTGCTGGCCGTCTGCGATTTCGTGCAGTTCGATGCCGGAGTCATCGCACTCGATGCGGCGGCGAAGACCCGTCTGCTGGCGGCGCAGGAGCAAATGACCGAGGCGGGGCTGCGCGTGCTGGCCTTCGCCCATTGCGCGCTCGGGGGCGACATTCGGGACGGCATGCCGGACGAAGAGCGCGGCATGATTCTCTCCGGGCTGGTCGGGCTGGAAGACCCGCCGCGGGCCGAAGTGCCGGATGCCATCGCGCGCTGCGCCAGCGCCGGCATCCGCATCGTCATGGTCACCGGCGACCACCCGCACACCGCGCTGGCGATTGCGCGCCAGATCGGCCTGGTGAAATCCGCCAAACCAAATGTCATCAGCGGCGATGAGCTGCGCGCCATCTCGCCGGCGCACCTGCAACTGGCGCTCGACGCCAGGGAGATCATCTTCGCCCGCGTCGCCGCCGAGCAGAAAATGCTGATCGTCCAGGCCCTGCAGAAGAAGGGCGAGATCGTCGCCGTCACCGGCGACGGCGTCAACGACGCGCCGGCGCTGAAGACCGCCGACATCGGCATCGCCATGGGCATTGGCGGCACCGACGTGGCCAAGGAGGCCGCCGACCTGATCCTGCTCGACGACAACTTCGCCAGCATCGTCGCCGCCATCGAGGAAGGCCGCGCGGTGTTCGACAACATCCGCAAGTTCCTCACCTACATCCTGAGTTCCAACATCCCGGAAATCGTGCCCTACCTTGCCTTCGTCCTGTTCCGCATTCCGCTGCCGCTGACCATCATCCAGATCCTCGCCGTCGACCTCGGCACCGACATGCTGCCGGCCCTCGCACTGGGCGCCGAGAAGCCCGATCCCGCCGTGATGAACCGCCCGCCTCGGGCGCGCAACGAGCGACTGCTGTCATGGGGCCTGCTGCTGCGCGCCTACCTGTTTCTCGGCGTGCTGGAAGCGGCGGCGGCAATGGCGGTGTTCTTCTTCGTGCTCGACGCCGCCGGCTGGCGTTATGGCGTCAGCCTCGACCGCACTGCCCCGCTGTATCTGCAGGCGACCTCCGCCTGCCTGGCGACCATCGTCGTGATGCAGATGACGAATGTGTTGCTGTGCCGCCACCCGCTCAAGTCCTCGCTCGCCTTCGGCCTCTTCGGCAACCCCTACATCCTGCTCGGGCTGGTGGCCGAACTGGGCGTGATCCTGTTCATCATCTACACCCCGGTCGGCCACTGGCTGTTCGGTACGGCGCCCATCGGGGCAAATGTCTGGCTGCTGGCGCTGGCCGGCGCCGCGCTGATGTGGGCGCTGGAAGAAATGCGCAAGGCATGGCTGCGGCGGATGCTGGCGCGGTCGAATATTACATCTTGTTTTTTATCTCCCTGGCTTCATCCTTGATCGCTTTGCCACCCTGCTGGATGTCCTTGCCCACACCTTCGATGGTGTTGCAACCTGCAAGAGTGCCCCATAAGCCAGCCAGAAACAGTGTTGCCACTAGAAGTGCGACAATTTTTCTGATCACCTTGAATCTCCAATCATAGGTAGTGACATTTCAAGTGTACCAGCACGCCACGCAGCGTTTCAACATACGCGCAAACTGAGTTCCGTGTCGTCGGATCAAGTCGCAATCACCAACGCTCAACCCTCGATCCCCGGCGCGTAATGCACCGCCAGCCAGACGCTTGGCGCATTTTCAGCAGTCCATTCGACGCGATGACGCCGTCGCGGCTCGATGTGCAGCCAGTCGCCGGGGCGCAAGCGCCGGGCTTCGGTCTCGTCCTCGAAGCGCAGCAGCGCTTCGCCGCTCACCAGCAGCACCCATTCGGCTTCGGCCTGCTCGTACCAGAATCCCGGCAGGCTGGCCTGGCCGGTCGAGACGATGCGTTCGATGCGCAGTCCGGGTCGGGTCAGCAGGGTTTCCAGGCGCTCGGTCGCCAGGGATGAGGCGGGCAGGTCGGCGAAGAGATTGCCATGCATCACGCGCCCTCCAGCAATTCGGTGTCCTCGTGCGAATAGGGCGGGCTGCAGCAACAGAGGATGCGCAGCGGCTCCGTGCCGGTGGCTTCGATCATGTGCGGCGTGCCGGGGGGAATCAGCACCGTGTCGCCAGCGCCGACTTCCATGCTGGCATCGCCCAGAGTCATGAGGCCGCTGCCGGCGCTGACGTGATACAGCTCTTCGGTCACTGCATGGCGATGCAGGTGCGTCCGTGTTCCCGGCGCGACGGTGGCTTCCGCCAGGCTTTGCCGCCGGTTGCCGTGAGCCGACGGGTGCATCAATTCGCGGATCGTGGAACCGTCCCTGGTGATGTAAGCGGGGATATCCGCGTAGCGCGTCCTCATTCGCCAGTCACCTTCTTTCGCAGCAGGCAGTGCAGCAGGGCCTGCTCCGCGGGCGCGAGTTCGACGTCGACATCGCTGCCCGCAAAATGGCGGCGGAAGGCCTGGCGCGCGGCGACCGCGTTGGAGATGTCATAGCCCAGCGCCTGCAAACCGAGCAAGGCGTCGAAGCCCGTCGGCGCGGTCGGCGGCGGCGTTTCGCACCACAGGCCGAAGCCGTGCATGGCCAGTCGCTGCCAGGGGAACAGGCGGCTCGGATCGACCTTGCGGGTCGGCGCGATATCGCCATGCGCGAGAAAATTGGCCGCCGGGATGCGATGGCGCGTGCGCAGGTCGTCGAGCAGGCCAAGCAGGGCGACGATCTGCGGCTCGGCGAAGGCTTCGTCGCCGGTGTTGTCGAGTTCGATGCCGATGGACGCCGAGTTGAGGTCGGTGCTGCCGCCCCACCAGGATTCGCCGGCATGCCAGGCGCGTAACGCCTCGTCGACCAGTTGCATGATCGCGCCGTCGCGCCCGATCAGGTAATGGGCGCTGACCTTGCGTTGCGGGTCGGTCAGCGTCGCCAGCGCCGTTGCCGCGTTGTCATTGGTGGTCTGGTGCAGGATGACGAAATTGGGGCGGCGCTGGTCGAAGTTCGGCGAGGGCTGCCACTGCGCATCGCGTCCCTGGCCCGAGGGCAGCGGCGCGCAGGCTCCGAGCGCTGCCAGCAGGACGACGGCAAACCCGCGCAGCATGGGAAACCTCTGTCAGACAGAAACAATCGGTTTGGTGATGCGCGCCCGGCTTTGCGCCTCGGACTTGTTCATCTCGGACACCTGGCGGCCATAGGCTTCGCGCGCGGCCTGGCCCTGACGGGTCGCCTCGATGCTGCGGATGCAGCGCCAGCGCTTGCCGGCCTTGGTCTCGATCTGGCGCATCTCCGTTTTCGGGTGATGCTGACGACAGTGGTAGCAGAATGCGGTTTCAGCCATGCGTGCGAACTCGAATATCAAGAATGCGGATTGTAGACCGATAATGTCCCATCGATTCGAGCAAGCCGCAGCCTTACCGGATTTCCAGATGACCGATCCCGCCTTGAACGCGCCCGCAAACAATCCGATGTTTTCCGAAGTTCCCGAACTGCCGCTCTACGAGGGCGTAAGCATCGCCGATGTGGTGCTGGTCACATCGGCGGAACTGGCGACCGAAGCCCGGCTGGCGCTGCTGGCGGAAGATGTCATTGGCTTCGACACGGAATCGAAGCCGACTTTCAGCAAGGGCGAGGTATCCAGCGGACCGCATCTGATCCAGTTGGCCACGGCGACACGGGTTTACCTGTTTCCGGTCGACCGCCTGCCGGAGCCGCACGGCCTCAAGGCCATCCTTGAATCGCCACAAATCCTCAAGGTGGGTTTCGGGCTCGGCAGCGATCTGGCGCAACTGCGGTCGCGCCTGGGGATAGAGGCGCGGAACATTCTGGATCTTTCCCGCGCCCTGCGCGGCGAGAAGAAAAACCAAAGCCTCGGCGCCAAGTCCGCCGTGGCGCGGTTTTTCGGCAAGCGCATGCAGAAATCCAAGCGGACGACCACTTCCAACTGGGCCAATCCGCGCCTGACGGAGCGCCAGATCCTCTACGCCGCCAATGACGCGCAGGTTGCGCTGCGGGTCTATCGCGCGGCGCTATTGTCCGGTTCTCTTCAGGCTTTCTTCGCCCGCGGATGCGCCGCGTCGTAGATTTTCGCCAGATGCTGGAAGTCCAGGTGGGTGTAGATCTGCGTGGCGGCGATGCTGGCGTGGCCGAGCATTTCCTGCACCGCGCGCAGGTCGCCGGAGGACTGCAAGACATGCGAGGCAAACGAGTGGCGCAGCATGTGGGGATGGACATGGACGCCCACGCCCTGGCGTTGCGCCCACTGCGCGAGGCGGCTCTGCACCTGGCGCGGCGTGAGGCGGGTGCCGTTGCGACCGAGGAACAGCGCCGCTTGCGCCTCCCGCGCAAATTGCGGGCGCAGCGTTAACCATGCCGCTAGCGCGTTGCGCGCCTGGTCGCCGACCGGCACCTGGCGGATCTTCCGGCGTTTGCCGGTGACGGTGACTTCGCCGCTCGCCAGATCGAGCCCGCCGGGCCAGTCCAGGCTCACCAGTTCGGACAGGCGCAGGCCGGAGGAATAGAACAGTTCGAACATGGCGGCGTCGCGTATCTGCAAGGGATCGCTGGCCATGGCCGCTGCCGGTCGGTCGAGCAGGGCCGCCGCCTGGTCGATGCCGAGCGCCTTGGGCAGGGCGCGCGCGCGTTTCGGCGGGCGCAGGCCATCGGCGGGATTCAGCGCGATGACGCCGCGTTTTGCCAGCCAGGCGTAGTAGCTGCGCCAGGCCGACAGGGTGCGGGCGATGGAACGCGGCGCGAGCTGCTGCGCGTGCAGTTGCATCAGGCCGCGCCGCAGTTGCGGGGTTTTCAGCGCCGCCAGTTCGGCGCCGGCGGCCAGCGCCGTCAGGCGCGCCAGATCGCGGCGGTAGGCGTCGAGCGTATGCGGGCTGGCGCGCCGCTGTATTTCAAGCTCGGTGAGGAACCGACCGACCGAGCGGTCCATTACGTCAGGCGACGACTCGCAGCAGCGCCGCCGAGGCCATGTCGCCGATGCGTTGCAGATACAGCGTACCGAGTTCCGGATAGAAGCGATGCGGTTCTTCGCTGGCCATCACCAGCAGGCCGAAGCAGACGCCGCCGGATTCGCGCAGCGGCACTTGCGTCATCGAGCGCAAATGCGTTGCGGCCTCGCCAAACCAGGCCACCGATTCCTGGCCGGTCACGGTGCCGCAGTAGGGCCGCTGCAGGCTCGAAGCGAAGACCTTGACGGCATCGGTCACGGCATCGAACTCGTGGCCGCTGCCTTGCCCCGCGCCCCACAGGCGGACCGTGACATGGGGTACGGCGAAGGCGCCGACCAGATGCGAATACAGGGCGCGCACCACGGCGGCCTGATCGGTGGCCGCGACCAGGGCCACGGCAAGCCCGTGCACCTTGTCGGAAATCGAGTCGTTTTCCTCGCCGAAACTGATCAGTTCGACCAGTTTGGCTTCCAGCGTGCGCACCTTGTCGCGCAGGTTGAACAACTGCTTTTCGGTGATCGAGATGGCCCGACCGCTGTGCGGATCGGGCAGCGTCACCAGGGCCAGCAGATCCGCGTACTGGTCGAAGAATTCCGGGTGATCGTGGAGATAGTGGGCGACGTCTTCTGATTTCATGTCAGTTCTCATGTCAGGTTGTTCGGGAGTTCTATTTCTGCGCTGAAAACGCTGGTCGCCGGGCCGCTCATCATGACCGGTTGGGGTGTTTTGTCTGTTGCGCCGTTCCAGGCGATGGTCAGATCGCCGCCGCGCGTGCCGACGCGCACCGGAGAATCCAGCAGGCCGCGACGAATGCCGGCAACCGCCGCGGCGCAGGCCCCCGTGCCGCAGGCCAGGGTTTCGCCGGCGCCGCGCTCATAAACGCGCAGGCGGATGGCGTGGCGGTCGACGATCTGCATGAAGCCGGCATTGACCCGGCGCGGAAAGCGCGGGTGCGATTCGATCAGCGGGCCGAGCCGCGCCACCGGCGCGGCATCGACATCGGCCACCACCTGCACCGCATGCGGATTGCCCATCGAGACCACGCTGATGTCTATCCGCGCATCGCCCACATCGAGCGGCTGCACCACCGCGTTGGTCTCGCTGTCAAACGGAATCTCGGTCGGCAGGAAGCGCGGCACGCCCATATTTACGGTGATCTGGCCGTCGGCTTCAAGACGCAGCGTGATCAGGCCGGATTGCGTTTCGACGCGGATTTCGCGTTTCTGCGTCAAGCCTTGCTCGTGCACAAAGCGCACGAAGCAGCGCGCGCCATTGCCGCACTGCTCCACTTCGCCGCCATCGGCATTGAAAATGCGATAGCGGAAATCCACGCCCGGCGTGCTGGTGCGCTCGACCACCAGGATCTGGTCGCAGCCGACGCCGAAGTGGCGATCCGCCAGAAAGCGCGCCTGGGCTGGCGTCGGCACGAAATTCTGGCGGATGGCATCGAGCACGACAAAATCATTGCCGAGGCCATGCATTTTGGTGAAACGGATTCGCATGGGCTCAGGATACGCCGTAGCGCCAGCGCCGACTTTCTGAAATTGGGGTCAATAAACCCCTTGTTCCCCCGGCGGGCGGGTTTTGAAGCGTTTGTGCAGCCAGTAGTATTGCTCGGGCGATTTCAGCACCTCGGCCTCGATGAAGGCATTCAGGCGTCTGGCGTTGCCCAGGTCGCCATCGTCGCCAGCGCCGGGGAAATCCGTCCAGGGCTCGCCCACGGTGGCGACATAGCCGCTGCCCGTCATGCGCGTCACGAGCGGAATCACCGTCGCCCCGGTCAGCCGCGCCAGCCGCGCCAGGCCGGTGATGGTGGCGGTCTGCACGCCGAAGAAGGGCACGAAGACCGACTCCTTCGGGCCGTAGTCCATGTCCGGCGAATAGTGAAAAAAGCGGTCGGCCTTCATTGCCTTGAGGGCTTTCCGCGTGCCCTCCTGGCGCGATGCCAGATCGCAGTTGCCGAAGCGCAACCGACCGCCGTTCATCGCCGCCTCGAAGACGCGGTTCTTCTGCCGGGTGTAGATCGCCACCAATCCGTGTTCCAGCGCCATGCGTATCCAGCCGGCGTCGATGCCGACGAAATGCGGCACCAGCAGGATCACCGGCTTGCCCTTGCAGGCCGCCAGCTTCTCGCCGCCGTCGAGCCGCACCAGGCGCCGGATGCGCGCCGGCGACGCCCACCACCAGAGCCCGAGTTCGAGAATGCCGCGCCCGAAGGCCATGAAGTGCCGTCTCGCCAGCGCCGACTTTTCGGTCGGCGACAAATGCGGAAAGCACAGGCCGAGATTGGTCAGCGTGACGTGCCGGCGTTCGCGCACCAGCGCGTAGAGCGCGAGTCCGAAGCCGCGACCGAGCGCCGCCAGCAGCGGCAGTGGCAGCCAGTGCAGGAGCCACATCAAGGCGAGGGCGAGCCGTGTCACTTTGGCTCGCCTCGCCCGGACGGTGGCAATCGGGAAGACTCGCTTTCGAGCCAAAGTCTTTTCTTCTCTTGCTTTGCCTGGTACATCAGGCTGTCCGCTTCGGCGATCAGGTCGTCCGCGGTGGTGTGTCTCGCGGGTGAAAAAGCCGCGATGCCATGACTGAAACCCATTGGAAACGGCTTGTGCTCCGTCGCTTCTATTTCCTTCAAGCGCGTTTCGGCCCTGGCGACAAGGCGGGCGCCTTCCTCAAGCGAGCAGTCATGCAATATGAGCAGGAACTCATCCCCGCCGAGCCGGACAACAGCGTCGCTGGCACGAATGACGCTGGTCAGAACTTCGGCGACCGTGCGGATCAGCCAGTCGCCTTGCGCGTGGCCAAAGCGGTCGTTGGCGGTCTTCAAGCCATCGAGATCCGCAAAGCAGACGGCGAGCCGACCGCCATCCCGCCTGAATCTTGCCATCGCCTTTTCCAGCATGATCAGGCCGGTACGGCGGTTCATCAGCCCGGACATATCGTCGAATGCGGCAAAGCGCTCCAGCGCCTGTTGCGCCTTCTTGAGTTCGGTGATGTTGGTAATGCCCAGCACGAATACGGACTGGCCGCAAAAGCTGATGGCGCGAACGGACACCAGGGCCTTCAATGCCGCGCGCCGCGAGTCGAGGATGATCGCTTCGTATTCGTCGACAGTCTCGCCCTTGTTAATCTTTTCGAGGAAGTCCCGGTTGGCGGCGTCGTTTTCGTCCAGATGGCTCCCCAGATTCGTCCGGGCGATTTCCGCGGCCGAAATCCCGATCAGGTTCATGGCCTTTTGATTGGCGCGCAGAATCGCCAGGTCTTCCCTGGCGACCAGCAACAGGGCGGTCGGGCTTACTGCGAAGAGATGCTCCAGGTCTTCCTCGCGACTGGCGATCTCCCGCATGTCGCGCTGGATGCGACGCGCTGCCGGGGCAAAAATTAGAACGGCTTCAAGCATCAGGACCAGCAGCGTGACGCTCATCAATCCGATCTCCAGCCATCGGGCGAACTCGATCTTCGCGTTTATCTCCCGGTCATAGAGAAACACGATGTCATCCATGCTCTTCAGAAAACCGGGTTCGAGCTCCTTGATGTGGTGAATGCTCCGGGCAACCGTCGCCGCGCTTGCGGATGATGACAAGATCGCCTCGGCGGCGGCAACAATGGCCTCGTGGCGCGGTTGAATGCGACCGAAGAGCGCAATGACCTCGTTGCTGTTTTTCCCGGGCAGGCCCATCCCGGCGTCGCCCCGCAACAAGCCGACGTGGGAGCGTTGCCACAGACTCAGGGTCTCTTCGAGTTTCCGCCGATAACCGAACGCCGCATCGGGGGACTCGGCGTTGAGGATGAAATAGCCCAGTTTGGTGATCTCCTGACTCAGCATGCGCTGCCTGCCGGCAATGTTTACAACGCGCGAGTCATGCTCCTGACCGGCAATCAGGAATTGCACCACGGCTTGGGAGGCAATGACCAGGATTGCGATGAGCGACAGCGCCACGACATAACGCCGGCGCAACTGACCGGTCGACAGGTTCGCCGCGCTGGCGGCTTGAGGCTTGGTATCGGATGACATGCCGTTGAGCTTCACAAAGCCTTGGTATTCCCTCGATGAATCCGATAAACCGCCCGTGCGGCAGTCCGTGCCTTCAAGGAGATGTGACCCGTTCCCAAGTTGAGCCGGCGGCGATCAGGCTTTCAAACTGCGCCGCCGGCATCGGCTTGGCGAACAAATAGCCCTGACCGTAGTCGCAACCGGCTTCAGCCAGCAAGTCGCGCTGCTCGATTGTCTCCACGCCTTCGGCGACCACCTTCATTCCGAGTTTGTGCGCCATGGAGATAACGGCCTCGGCGATTGCCCGGTCGCTCGGGTCGGTAACCAGGTCGCGGACAAACGAACGGTCGATTTTGAGATAGTCGATGTCGAACTTCTTGAGATAGGACATGGCCGAATATCCCGTGCCGAAGTCGTCGAGCGCAACCTGAATGCCGGCATCGCGGAAGGCCATGAGTTTCTCCATGACTTCGGGATGGCGATCCAGCAACAGGCCTTCGGTGATCTCAATGGTGATGCAGCTCGAATGGATGTTATTCGCCCGCAGGTAGTCGAGCCAGGTCTTGTCGGTGTTGCCGGTAAAGAACTGGCGCGGCGACTTGTTGACGGTGATCTGACAAAGACATGATGCGTTTTCGGCGGGTTTGGCGCAGCTTCCATTTGTCGAAAACCCGCAGCGCCCGCACCAGCGCTTGACCGTCTGCGCCGCTTGCCTGAAAACCCAGTCGCCGATTTCAGTGATCAATCCGGTTTCCTCGGCGATCGGGATGAACTGCACGGGACTGACCATCCCCCGCTCCGGGTGATGCCAGCGCAACAGCGCCTCGGCCTTGACGATGCCCCCCGTGGCCAGATCGACGATTGGCTGGTAATACACTTCGAACTGATTGGCGGCGAGCGCACCGCGCATGTCATTGGCAAGCTGCATGCGTGTTTGCGCGGCCAGTTTCATCGCGGCGGTGAAGTAGCAATAACGGTTGCGTCCTTCGGTCTTGGCGGCATGCTTGGCCTGGTCCGCATTCTTGAGCAGGCTGGCGACATCCCCGGCATCCGCGGGGTAACGGGCAATGCCGATGCTGGCGGCGATATAGACAGCCTCGCTGCCGAGACCAAACGGTTCGGCAATCGACCGCAGGATTTCACTCGCCACCTGTTCGATCCGGGGCGAAGAATTCGCCAGGGCGCCCAGCACGACGACGAACTCGTCAGCGCCCAGGTGAGCGAGCGTATCGGTGTCCGTCTCGGTACAGGAAGCAATCCGGGAAGCAATCCGCCTCGCCGCCTCGACGATCAGTTGATCCCCGGCTTTATGACCCAAGGTGTCGTTCACTTCCTTGAAGTGATCCAGATCGACATGCAGCACCGCAAAGGATGTGCTGTCCTGTTGCGACCGCCCCAGTGTCTTCTGCATGAGTTCGTGCAGCAGGCGGCGATTGGGCAGCCCGGTCAGCAGATCATGGTTGGCCTGCTGCCAGATGACGGCCTCGGCCTGCTTCTGCTTGGTGATATCGGAGGCGATGGCGATATAGCGGAGAGTCTTGCCTTGCTCGTCGTGCAGCGTCGAGATGGTCAGGCGTTCGGGATATATCTCGCCGTTCTTGCGGCGGTTCCATATCTCCCCATGCCATTCGCCCGTGTTCCGCAGCGACGACCACATCTCCCGATAAAAGGCCGGATCGTGCCGGTCCGACCGCAACAGTCTCGGTCCGCCGCCGATCAGCTCGCTTTCGTCATAGCCGGTCATTTTGCAGAAAGCGCGATTGACGCTGACGATGCGGTTGTCCGGCGAGGAAATGAGAATGGCCTCGCTGGTGCCCTCGAACACGGACGCGGCAAGCCGCATCTGCTCCGTGTGTTCCCGCAGCGATTGCTCCTGCTTCGTGATGCGTTGCTGCAGCCGGTTGAAACTGTCGAGCAGCCGCCTGATTTCCTTGCTTCCCGCAAGCGGCAGGGGCCGCAGCGGCTCGCGCCCGCCCGCCATCGCATCGATGATCTGCGCCGAGCGGCTGAGGGGGCCGAGCTGACGATGAAGGAACAACCAGAGCAGCAGGGCAATGACCAGCGAGACCAGCGCGGCATGCTTGTAGATTTTCTCCTTCAGCACTTCAAGCGGCTTGAAGGCGATGGCTGTCGGCATGGTGGCGGTGACGATCCAGCCGGTGCCGCGAACACGTTTTGCTGAAATCAGACTCTCGACGCCCCGTGAATCCGCCGCCACGCCCGAGCCTTCGTAGCCCTGCCGGTAGCGGTCGTACATGGTGTCGACGCCCGGCGCCGGGTCGGGTTGCATGGCGTGTTGCGGGTCGGTGGAGGAGACGAACATGCCGTCTCTGGGGGAGATGACGTGAAGATTCCCATTCAAGGGGACGTTTTTCGGGCCTATTTCGCCCAGCAAATCGCTCCCGGCAATTTGATTGCCGCCGACGATCATGCCAACGATTTCGTTGCTGCCGTTCTTGATGGGGACGGCGATGTTGATGACGACCTTGTTCGTGAAGCGGTCCAGAACCGGTTTGCCGACAACGGGTTTTCCCGTTGCCATGACCTCGCGGAAGAAATCCGCTTCGGCATGGCTGGCGCCATCGCGTCCCGCCAGATTGGGCAGGTCCGCAAGTCCGATGCCCTTCCTTGAGATAATGAACAGCCCCGTGTCGAAGAATCGCTGCACCGGCGCCCGCTCCGCCAGAAAGCCGTGCAGACGATCCGGGCTGGACATCCATTCGGGATCGATCATGGTGGAGGCGTCGTCAAGGGCATTGATGCGTAACCTCACCGCCTCATCGAGACTGGCGGCGACATGCTCGACGGTTTGCAACTGCTGGGCGGCAAGCACGTCCCTGAAGTTGTCGCGGACTTGCTCTTCCAGATCGTGGGCCAGCACCCAGATGGCGCAGACAAACAGCGCCACGGTGAAGATGGCGATCCTGGCTTTGAGGTCGAGGGCGTACAGAATGGAAGGGAGTCTCATCGCGGTTGATTATCGGGGGAATTGACCTGACGGCGCAAGACGTTCACAAAATCGGCGTTCACAAAATTGGGCATTTCCGACAGGCGGGCATTTCCGGGCTGGCGTTTCCCGGCGGTCGAATCGCGACACTCAAGCCGGCTCCATCCCCGCCATTATCGGGGTTTTGGTATTTCCGGCGGCGCGGCGCCCGCCGGTACCTTGTAGCGGTTGTAGCCCCACAGATACTGCTCGGGGCAGTGGCGGATCAGCGCCTCCAGTTCGCCGTTGAGTTGCGTCGCGCGTTGCATCGGATCGCCGGCCAGCGGGGCCGACAGGGGAAACAGCTTGAGGTGGAAGCCGGCGCCGTAATGCAGGCGCTCGGCATAGGCCAACAGCACCGTCGCCCCGGTTTCCGCCAGCCGCGCCGCCAGCGTCATGGTGTAGGCGGGGCGACCGAAGAAGGGCAGCCAGGCGCCCTCGCCATTGCCGGGCACCTGGTCGGGCAGCATCCCAACGGCCTCGCCGCTTTTCAGCGCCTTCAGCAGGCGCCGCACGCCGGACAGGTCGGCGGGGGCCAGCTTGAGATTCGCGCCGCGCCCCTCCTCGATCAGCGGCGCCAGCCAGTCCTGCTTGGGCCGGCGATAGAGCACGGTCATCGGTTTCCTTGCCGCGTAGTACTGCGCGGTGATCTCGAAGCAGCCCAGATGCGGCGTCAGGAACAGGATGCCGCGCTTGGCCGCCCATGCGGCTTCGACCAGTTCCCAGCCGGACACCTTGACCACGCGCGCGATGACTTCGTCCTGCGGACGCAGCCAGATTTTCGGCAGTTCCAGCAGCGCCTTGCCCGCCTCGGCAATCGCCGCCGTTTTCGCCTCCGTCATGCCGGCCTGCCCGATATGAGCGGAAAAGTTGCGCCGGTAGGTGGCCGACAGCAGCCATGCCAGCCAGCCGGCCAGCGCGCCGAGGTTGTGCAGCAGCGGCAGCGGCAGATGCGACAGAAAGCGAAACAGGGCGGGCAGCACGATTGGCGACGACGTGGGCAAAGACGCGGCGGAGAAAGTAGAATTATCGCCCATGTCTACTCCTCTTCGTGCCGCCGTCATCGGCGTTGGTTATCTGGGCCGCTTCCACGCACAAAAATATGCCGCTCTGCCGGGGGTCGAACTGGCCGGCGTGGTGGACGCCCACCCGGAAACGGCGCAGCGCGTGGCGAAGGAGCTTGGCGTGGCGGCCTTCACCGATTATCGCGAACTGCTGGGCGCCCTCGGTTCCAAGGGCGCCAAGGTCGACCTGGTCTCGGTCGCCAGCACCACCGAAACCCATCACGCCGTGGCGCGCGACTGCCTTGCCGCCGGGGTGCATGTGCTGGCCGAAAAACCGATCACCGTCACCGTGGCGCAGGCCGACGAACTGATTGCGCTGGCCGACGCGAAACATCTGGTCTTGCAGGTCGGCCATCTGGAACGCTTCAATCCGGCCTGGCTCGCGGTGAAGGACAAGATCACGCGCCCGGTGTTCATCGAGGCGCATCGCATGGCGCCGTTCAAGGCGCGCGGCATCGACGTTTCGGTGGTGCTCGACCTGATGATCCACGATCTCGATCTGATCCTGCCGCTGGTCGGCAGCCCGGTGACCGACCTGCGCGCCGCAGGCGTGTCGGTGCTGACCGACGGCATCGACATCGCCAACGCGCGCATCGAATTCGCCAACGGTTGCGTCGCCAATCTCACCGCCAGTCGTACTTCGACCGCCAGCCTGCGCCGGCTGCGCGTGTTCCAGCACCACGAATACATTTCCGTCGATTTCGGCGACCGCCGCATCGGCATCAGTCGGAAGCGCGAGGCGCTGATCGACGCAGGTGACAAAAATGAGGCGCCGCTCGACACGGAAAGCTTTCAGCAACCGCCCGGCGATGCGCTGATGACCGAGATCGAAGCCTTCGTCGCCGCCGTGCGCGACGGCACAAAGCCGGTGGTCAGCGGTCGCGAGGGCCGCGACGCGCTGGCCATCGCGCTGGAAGTCGACCGCATGATCGCCGCCCGCCAGAATTCCTTTTCCCGAAGCCAAGGCTTTCCTGAAGCAGATAAACCATGAACATTCCGATGCTTGACCTCAAGGCCGAATACGCCTTGCTGAAGGATGAAATCGAACCTGCGGTGACGGCGGCGCTGGCCGCCTGCCAGTACATCGGCGGACCCAACGTCAAGGCCTTCGAGGCGGAGGCCGCCGCCTATGCCGGCGTCAAGCACGCGGTTTCCTGCGCCTCCGGCACCGACGCCCTGCTGATCGCCCTGCGCGCCATCGGCCTCAAGGCCGGCGACGAGGTCATCACCACGCCCTTCACCTTTGTCGCCACCGCTTCGACGGTGGTCATGTGCGGCGCCAGGCCGGTGTTCGTGGACATCGATCCGCGCACATTCAATCTCGACCTGAATCAGGTCGAGGCCGCCATCACGCCGAATACCCGCGCCGTCGTCCCGGTGCATCTGTTCGGCCAGCCGGTGCAGTTGGCGCCGCTGAAGGCGCTGTGCGACAAACACGGACTGAAGCTGATCGAGGATGCCGCGCAGTCCTTCGGCGCCGACCTGGGACCCCAATGCGCCGGACGCAAATCCGGCGCCTACGGCGACATCGGCTGCACCTCGTTCTATCCGTCGAAGAACCTCTCGGCCTTCGGCGACGGCGGCCTGATGCTGACCGACAGCGACCCGCTTGCCGCCGAGCTGCGCGTGCTGGCCAGCCACGGCTCGCGGGTGCGCTACCACCATCACGTGCTGGGTTACAACTCGCGGCTGGACGAAATCCAGGCCGTGATCCTGCGCATCAAGCTGAAGCGCCTCGACAGCTTCAACAATCGCCGTATCGCCATCGCCGACTCTTACAACCGGCAACTGGCGGGGTTGGTCGAAACGCCTGTTGCCGACGGCCACGGGCGCCATGTCTATCACCAGTACACGATTCTTTCCGACCACCGCGAGGCGATCCAGAAGGCGCTCACCGACGCCGGCATCGCCTGCGCCGTGTACTACCCGGTGCCGCTGCACCGGCAGGAAATGTTCGCCGCCACGCATGGCCAGGTCAGCTTGCCGGTGACCGAGAGCGTCGCGCAACGCTGCCTGTCGCTGCCGATTTCGCCGATGCTGCGGGACGAGCAGATCGACCGCATCGCGGGCGTGATCCGCCAGGAGTTGGGATGAGCATCCACCCCGCCGCCATCATCGCCGCCGACGCGCAACTCGGCGCCAATGTTCGTGTCGGCCCCTTTGCCGTGATCGAGGAAGATGTGATTCTCGGCGACGATTGCGAAATCGCCGCGCATGCCGTCATCAAACACCACACCCGCATGGGCGCGAGGAACCGCATCGCCGAGCATGCGGTGATCGGCGGCGATCCGCAGGACTTCAAGTTCAAGGCGGATTGCCTGTCCTACACCGAAATCGGCGATGACAACTGGCTGCGCGAAGGCGTCACGGTGCATCGCGGCTCGCGCGACGGCAGCGTCACCCGGCTCGGCAATGGCTGCTTCCTCATGGCCTACAGCCATATCGCGCACGACTGCGTGGTCGGCAACAACGTGGTGATGGCCAATACCGCCGGCATCGCCGGCGAGGTGGTGGTGCATGACAAGGCATTCATCTCGGCCGCCGTCACCGTGCACCAGTTCTGCCGCGTCGGCAGGAATGCGATGATCGGCCTCTCGTCCAAGGTGGTGCAGGACGCGTTGCCCTTCTGCATCACCGACGGCAACCCTGGCCGCGCCCGCAGCCTCAATCTGGTCGGACTCAAGCGCAACGGATTCGCGCGCGAGGACATCGCCGCGCTGAAAGAGGCTTATCGCCTGCTTTATCAGCGCGTGCCGCTGGCCGAAGCCGTGGCGCGGATGCGTGCCATGGAAACAACCCCAACGACGGAACTCGCCGACTTCATCGAAGGCAGCAAACGCGGCTTCGCGCATCCGACGCGCTAGGGTTCGGCCATGATATTCGGATAGAAATCAGGGAGGGTGTGAAATGCGCAAGGTGATACTGATGACATTGTTGGCCGCAGTGAGCGGCAGTGTGATGGCGGACTGGGTGGCGATAGATGAGTCGTCTTTCGGAAAGACCTATGTGAATCCGGGCACGATCAGTAAATCCGGTGATTTGGTCAAAGTATGGGAACTGATTGATCTCAAGAAGAGCCAGGAGCACGAAGGCGAGAGTTTCTTTTCATTGACGTCGGAAGTCGAATACGACTGCGTCCGAAAGAGTTTTCAGATTCTGAGAACAGCAGGCATATCGGGACATATGGCGACGGGTTCGGTAATCGCCGGTGGCGCTGGTCCTCGCCAGTGGAATCCCGTGACCGGTGGGACCGCGACCGAACGTAGTTGGCAGTTCGTCTGCCGCAAGAAGTAATCAGGTCGAAACAATAAAACCGCCGTTCGGCGGTTTTATTGTTTTTATTGCCTCTGGAAGCCTTGTGCGGCAAGAGTCTGGTGGTGGGCGGTACTGGGATCGAACCAGTGGCTTCCACCGTGTGAAGGTGGCACTCTACCGCTGAGTTAACCGCCCGCGAAAGAGGCGCGCATTTAACCACAAAGCGGCTCCGGCGGTCAATCGCGGCGGCGGCGTGGCGTAGAATTCGCGCTTTCCTTTCGCATTGAAATCCCATGACGGTCCGCACCCGCTTCGCTCCCAGTCCCACCGGTTTCCTGCACATCGGCGGCGCCCGCACGGCGCTGTTTTCCTGGGCCTACGCCCGTCGCCATGGCGGCGCATTCATCCTGCGCATCGAGGACACCGATGTCGCGCGTTCGACGCCGGAGGCGGTGCAGGCGATCATCGACGGCATGCAGTGGCTGGGGTTGGCGCACGACGAAGGACCGTTCTACCAGATGCAGCGCATGGAGCGCTACAAGGCGGTGATCGGCGAGATGCTGGCGGCGGGCACGGCCTATCACTGCTATATGTCGAAAGAGGAACTCGACGCCTTGCGCGCCGAGCAGGAAGCCCGGAAGGAAAAGCCGCGCTACGATGGCCGCTGGCGGCCCGAGTCGGGCAAGACGCTGCCGGCGCCGCCGACGGGCGTGCCGCCGGTGGTGCGTTTCCGCAACCCGACGGCGGGCGTGGTGGCCTGGGACGACCAGGTCAAGGGCCGCATCGAATTCGCCAACAGCGAGCTCGATGACTTTATCATTGCCCGCGCCGACGGCACGCCGACCTACAATTTCTGCGTCGTGGTCGATGATCGCGACATGAACATCACCCATGTGATTCGCGGCGACGACCACGTCAATAACACGCCGCGCCAGATCAACCTGCTACAGGCGCTCGGCGCGCCGGTGCCGCTCTATGCGCATCTGTCGATGATCCTCGGCGACGACGGGCAGAAGCTGTCCAAGCGTCATGGCGCGGTGTCGGTGATGCAGTACGACGACGATGGCTATCTGCCGGAAGCAGTGCTGAATTACCTGGCTCGGCTCGGCTGGTCGCATGGCGACGAGGAAGTATTCAGCATGGAGCAGTTCGTGCAGTGGTTCGATCTGGATCACATCACGGCCTCCGCAGCGCAGTTCAACACCGGCAAGCTGAACTGGCTCAACGCGCATTACCTCAAGCTGGCCGAACCGGGGCGACTTGCGGACGAGGCGACGCGCCGCCTGGCGCGCCAGGGCGTGGCGGTGGCAGGCGGTCCCGAGGTGGCGAGCGTGGTTGTTTTGTTCAAGGATCGCGTCGGCAATCTGAATGAACTGGCGGATGCCATTCATCCCTTTTTTGTTGTCCCGCAGCCGACGGCTGAACTGCGTGCGCAGCATCTGACCGAAGCCGCGCTCAAGGGTTTGCGTGCGTTGCACGAGCGCTTGTCAACCTGCGCCTGGCAGGCGACCGAGCTTGGCCAGGCCGTCAAGCAGACCGCCGCCGAGTCCGGCCTGAAAATGCCGCAACTGGCGATCCCCTTGCGCGTGGCGCTGCTCGGCTTGCCGCAGTCGCCTTCGATCGATGCCGTGCTGGAGGTGATGGGGCGCGAGCGCGTGCTGGCGCGTCTGGCGGTGCTGCTGCCCGCCTGATGCCGATCGACAGTCGCCTTAACGCTCATGGCAGTGAGAGCCACCCACCGATGATGAAACACGCGAAAGGCGAATTGAAGACCCGCCCCTCCCATCCTCCCCTCGCAGGGAGGCTACTGGTCAGCTCGCTTCGCTCGACTGTCACCAGTCGCTCCGAACGAGCTATTTCACGCTAAGCCTTCGACGGGGGGCGATGCGCCCTGGGTCAGATCGCCCCGAAGTTGCCGCCCGATCTGCCGCCATCCGCGGTCAGCAGACCGTTCTGAAGCCTGACGCGGTCGCCGTTATGCCAGGCTGGCGCTGAGTCGCTGCTGAAGGTCCGCGTGCTGCCGTCCTCGAAGCGCACCACCACGTCATAACGCTTGCTCTCCTTGACCGACTTTTCTATGTGGTTGCCGGCGTAGGCGCCGCCGACCGCGCCGAGAACCGTGGCGATGTCACGACTGGCGCCCTTGCCGAACTGGTTGCCGATGATGCCGCCGACGATGCCGCCGGTGACGGCGCCGCCGCCGCTGCCTTTTGGTTCCACGATGACTTCATTCACCGCCTGGACCACTCCGCAATCGCGGCAGATCGGCGGCAGGGGAGCGGTGTTCGCATAAGTCGGCGCTGGCGATGCGGCGAGCGGAGGGGCGCTCGCCGCTGACACGGGTGCCGCGCGGCGGACGCTGACCGGTGCGCGCTCGGCGAACCTCGCCACCGGCTTGGCCTGCGGAACAGTGACTGTCTGCTGGATGGAGACCGGCGCGGCGGCGGGCGCCTGGGGCGCCGTCGATGTCACTGTGACCGGCTCGGCGTTATGGGCGCCGGGACCAGGCAGCCAGCCGGCAAGTGTGCCGACTCCGGCCAGGCTGAGTATCGTTACCGATGCGGCGGCGATCAGCAGCAGCGGGTGAGCATGCGGCGTGGCGATGCTTGTCGACGGGATGTGCGTTGCTTCCATGATGTGCTCCTTGTGTGCGATGCGTATGGGCACATTAACGTCCTGTCGGGCTTGAGCGGGACAGGCGCAATCAACTGTTACATCTGTTACAAACCTGCCTGGCCGCTACGCTGTCTTGCGCGGTTCCGGGAATGCTTCAAGGCGACCGACCAGCATTTCGCGTTTGCCGCCGAAGCCGGGGCGGCGCTTCAGCCGCCAGCCCGTCTGTTCCAGCGCGCGGCGCACGCTGCCGGCGACGCTCCAGGTCGCCAGCGTGGCCTGGCTTCGGCATAGTCGGGTAAGCGTGGCGAGCAGTTCCGGCGACCACAACTCCGGATTTTTGGTCGGCGCAAAACCGTCGAGATAGAGCGCATCGACCTTTGTCGCCAGTTGCGGCAGCATGGTCCGGGCGTCGCCCAACAGCAGCGTCAGCGTGACTTTGTCGCAGGCAAAATTCAGGCGGTGAGAGCCCGGCGTGAGCGGCGGCCATTGCTTCAGCAGTTCGTCGGCCAACGCCGCCAGTTCGGTATGGGGCGCCAGCAGTGCGGCGAGATCGTCGCGGCGGAAGGGATGCTTTTCGACCGAGACATAGTGCAGTTGACCGCTGGCTTTCGACTCGCGCCAGGCTTGCCAGGTGGCGAGAAAATTCAGGCCGAGGCCGAAGCCGGTTTCGCCGATGACGAAGTGGTCGGCATCGTTCCAGCGCGCCGGCAGATCGTTGCCGCCGAGAAAAACGTGGCGAGACTGCGCCAGTCCGCCATGCGCCGAGTGATAGACATCGTCGTAAAGCGTCGAGTACGGTGTGCCATCGCTGGTTGCCGCAAGTTCGGCGGGAACCAGCGGATATGAGCTCACCCCGACATTATTCCGGGCGCATCTGCGGGAACAGGATCACGTCGCGGATCGAGGCCGAGTTGGTCAGCAGCATGACCAGGCGGTCGATGCCGATGCCGCAGCCGCCGGTCGGCGGCAGGCCGTATTCCAGGGCGCGAATGTAGTCGGCGTCGTAGTACATGGCTTCCTCGTCGCCGGCTTCCTTGGCCTGGGCTTGCTGCATGAAGCGTGCAGCCTGATCCTCCGGATCGTTCAGCTCGGAGAAGCCGTTGGCGATTTCGCGACCGACGATGAACAGCTCGAAGCGTTCGGTGATTTCCGGGTTGCTGTCGCTCGCCCGCGCCAGCGGCGAGACTTCGACCGGGTAGTCGATGATGTAGGTCGGCTCCCACAATTCGGCCTCGGTGGTTTCCTCGAACAGCGCCAGTTGCAGGCTTCCCAGGCCGGCGCGAGCCATGTGCGGCGACTTGAGATCGACCCGGAGGTCCTTCAGTTTCTGCCGCAGCCAGTCGACGTCGTTCAACTGCTCGAAGCTGTAGCCGGGGTGGTACTGGTGAATGGCGCCGACGATGGTCAGCCGGGCGAAGGGCTTGGACAGGTCGAGCGTGCGTCCCTGATACTCGAAGACCTCCGTGCCCAGCGCCTCGCGGGCCGAGTGGCGCAACAGGCCTTCGGTGAAGTCCATGAGGCGACGATAGTCCGTGTACGCCTCGTAGAACTCCATCATGGTGAATTCGGGGTTGTGGCGCGGGCTGAGTCCCTCGTTGCGGAAGTTGCGGTTGACCTCGAAGACCTTCTCGAAGCCGCCGACCACCAGGCGCTTCAGGTACAGCTCCGGCGCGATGCGCAGGAACAGTTCCATGTCCAGCGCATTGTGGTGGGTGGTGAACGGCTTGGCTGCGGCGCCGCCCGGAATGGGATGCATCATCGGCGTTTCCACTTCGAGGAAGCCGTGATGGGTCATGTAGTTGCGAATCGACTGGATCATCCGGCTGCGGGCGACGAAGGTGAAACGCGTCTGCTCGTTGGTGATCAGGTCGAGTTCGCGGCTGCGATACTTCTGCTCGACATCGGTCAGGCCGTGGAACTTCTCGGGCAGCGGCCGCAGCGACTTGGTGAGCAGGCGGATGCTGCTGCATTGCACGGTCAGCTCATTGGTCCTGGTCTTGAACAGCGTGCCTTCGCAGCCGACGATGTCGCCCAGGTCCCAGCCCTTGAACTGCTTGTGCGCTTCCGCGCCGGCGCCATCGTTGCTGACGAAGATCTGGATCCTGCCGGAAACGTCCTGGATGCTGGCAAAGCTGGCCTTGCCCATGACGCGCTTGAGCATGATGCGACCGGCGATCCGGACCTCGATCGGCACCGCTTCGAGTTCTTCGCGCGTTTTGGCGCTGTAGAGTTCATCCAGCCGCGCGGCGAAGTTTTCGCGCGAGAAATCGTTGGGAAAGGCCTTGCCGGTGGTCCGCCAGGCCGCAAGCTTTTCGCGGCGTTCGGCAATGAGGCGGTTTTCGTCGGCAGGTTGCGGAGTGGGCGTGGTGTCGGTCATGGTCGTAATCTCGGGTTCGGCGTTTCAGATATTCCACCGGCTAGCGTGGAAGCGGAATGGATAAATGGCGTCCTGCCGGTGGTTGAGGGGTTGGCGGTGCTCACCACAACGCGTTGGGACAATGCTGGCGGATGCTGCGGTCTTTTGTAATCAGAACGGCATCATCGCAGATCGCCTGCGCGGCGATCAGGCGGTCGAAGGGATCGCGGGTCCAGGTGAGCGGCAGCGCGGCCAGAACGACCAGCGAAAAGTCGGTGCGGGATTCGTCCAGGTCGAATTGCGCCCGCAGGATGTCCAGTACCGTACGCGCATCGCTCTCGTTGCGACCGATCTCGAACATATATTGAAGTTCCAGTCGAACCATTGGCGAAATGGCGCAACGTCCAGCTTCGATGGCTTGACGGGCCGCCGTTGAAAGCTGCTCCAGCGCCCCTTCGTAAAGCCAGATGACGGCGTGCGTATCGAGCTGCGTCAAACGAGGTTCTTTGGTTCCTGCCATTCCGAGAATTCCCAGACTTTGAATTCGGCAAGTTCATCGGGGTTGCCCTTGAACAACTTCCGTCGCGGCAGATTGTCCAGTTTTGGTTTATGCATACGGGAGCCCGCCGCCAACGCCGATTCGGCCACCAACGCCAGACGGCGACCGTGACGTTCGATGATCACGGGCTCTCCGGTGGCGAGGACTTGATCGGCAACCCGAAAGAGGTTCTTGCGCAAAGTGGTGAGCGTCAGGTTTTGCATTGTGCGCTCCTTGAGATGATGTACATATATTTAATCATAGCACGTACATGTACATTATATTAAACGCCCTGCTTCAGGCTGGCCTCGATGAACTGGTCGAGGTCGCCGTCGAGCACTTTCTGCGTCGCGGAGATTTCGACGTTGGTGCGCAGGTCCTTGATGCGGGAATTGTCGAGCACGTAGCTGCGGATCTGGTGGCCCCAGCCGACATCGGTCTTGCCGGCTTCGAGCTTGTCGGCCTCGGCCTGGCGCTTGCGCAGTTCGAGTTCGTAGAGGCGCGATTTCAGCATGGCCATGGCCTCGGCGCGGTTGCGGTGCTGCGAGCGGTCGCTCTGGCACTGCACGACGATGCCGGTGGGAATATGCGTGATGCGGATCGCCGAGTCGGTCTTGTTGATGTGCTGGCCACCGGCGCCGGAGGCGCGGAAGGTGTCGGTGCGCAGGTCGGCGGGGTTGATCTCGACTTCGATCGAATCGTCGATTTCGGGATAGACGTACAGGCTGGCGAAGCTGGTGTGGCGCCCGCCCGAGGAATCGAAGGGCGACTTGCGCACCAGGCGGTGCACGCCGGTTTCGGTGCGCAGATAGCCATAGGCATAATCGCCCTCGACCTTGATCGAGACGCTGCGAATGCCGGCCACGTCGCCGTCGGTCTGTTCCAGCAGTTCGGTTTTCCAGCCCTTGCGTTCGCAGTATTTCAGATACTGGCGCAGCAGCATCGAGGCCCAGTCGCAAGCCTCGGTGCCGCCGGCGCCGGCCTGGATGTCGATGAAGCAGTTGTTGGGGTCGGCCGGGTTGTTGAACATGCGGCGGAATTCGAGATCGGCCACCAGTTTTTCGGCGGCATCGAGATCGCTTTCGACCGCAGCCAAAGTGTCATCGTCGTTTTCTTCGCGCGCAAGCTCGAACAGATCGCGGGCGTCGGCAAGTCGGGAACCGACGCCCGAAAGGACGCCGACCACGGCCTCCAGGGCTTTCTTCTCGCGCCCCAAACCTTGGGCGCGCTCGGCGTCGTCCCAGAGTTTCGGGTCTTCGAGGATCTGATTCAGCTCGCTGAGCTTTTCCGCTTTGCCGTCGTAGTCAAAGATACCTCCGCAGTTGCTCGCCACGACCGGAAAGGTCGGCGATACGGTTGGCGACGGCGTTGATGCGTTCGGCTTCCATGACTATTCCTGAGCGGGACGAGAGCCGCAAATTATACGCGCTGCGCACGGCGACCCTGGCGCCGTTTGCCGCGCGGGATGTCGGCGCGGACGCGATGTGATAGCCTCGCCGTTTTCGCCTTCCATACCATTGCGATGTCCGAAATGATGTTCTACGAGAGGGTCGTGGCGCTCAACGACCTGACACATGCCGGGTTGAAAGTGCGCCTCGCCAGCAGTTTTGCCCATGCCGCCAGGACCAATTCGGTGCCGCTCATTGCCAGCGAGTTCTTCGAGTGCGCGCGCGAGTATCCAATTGTCTTCAATCTTGGCGAGGCCGGCCCCATGCCAGCGGTCCTGCTCGGTCTGCGCGAGGCTGAAAATCTCTACGTCGACAACGACGGCAAATGGGATGCCCGCTACGTGCCGGCTTTCGTGCGGCGCTATCCGTTCGTGCCCGGCAAGGGTCCGCAGGGTGAGTTGCTGGTGTGCATCGACGAGGCGTCGAAGTGCTTCGATAGCGAACAGGGCGAGCCGCTGTTTGCGGACGGCAAGCCGACCGCGACGTTGGAACACGCGATGAAGTTCCTCGTGGAGTTCCATCAGGGGGCCGCGGTGACCGAAAAACTCGGGCGCCGGTTGCAGGAACTGGGCCTCTTTCGGCAGGCCGATTCCGTGGCGCAACTGAACGATGGCAGCCAGTTTCGTCTCAACGGCTTGAATGTGGTGGACGAAGCCAAATTGCGCAGCCTGGATCGTGACGTGGTTCAGGAGTTGTTTGCCAACGGCTCGTTGGCCGTGGTTTATGCCCATCTTATGTCGCTGGGAAACATGGGAGCGCTGGTGGATCGCCTGAGTCGGCGTCGCGGGGGCGGCCAGACGACCGGCAAGCTCTGATTCGTCGCCAGTCGCGCGGAATGGTCCATCCGGCGCGGGGCGTCTACCGGGTCGGAAATTTCCGCTATGATTGGAATTTCCCGCACCTGTATTTCCATGGCTAAATACGTTTTCGTTACGGGCGGTGTCGTGTCCAGTCTGGGCAAGGGGATAGCCGCCGCCAGCTTGGGAGCGATTCTCGAATCGCGTGGCATCAA
>Ga0209211_10002504_pt1 | contig 31640 bp, 26 predicted proteins | sample RifGroA2_FD_183992 | JGI IMG/M metagenome (GOLD analysis project Ga0209211, IMG submission 183992) | Groundwater microbial communities from Rifle, Colorado, USA - Groundwater A2 (SPAdes) (version 2) | ecosystem: Environmental > Aquatic > Deep subsurface > Groundwater | place: Rifle, Colorado...
GCACCCGATAGGGACGCCGGCTCCCGTCGGAGACCACGTGGAAGCCCAGCTCCCCGTTGCCCGCCTCCACCGCGAAGTAGGTCTCGCCGGGGGGCGGCGTCACCCCGCGGCCCCACATGACCAGCTCGAAATGGTTCATAAGCCCCTCGATGGAGCCGTAGGCCCGCTCCTTGGTCGGGAGCACCGCGTCGGGCGCCGGAGCCGAGATGCCCGCCTTGAAGCGTTCCCCGGTCCCTTCCAGGGTCGGGTCTCCGTCCGCGTCGGACCCGCTCAACCGGCCGGTCTCCCCCCGCTTGCCCGCGTCCGCCATCTCGGCCGCGTCCAAGAGGCGGGGGTCCGAGGAGCGCACCGGTCCCGCGGGCATGTCCCGCAGGCACTGCTCCACGATGCGCATGCCCTGCTCGATCTCGGCCAAGCGCACGAGGTAGCGGTCGAAATTATCGCCCTGCGAGCCCACGGGGACCTCGAAATCGAGCTTGTCGTAGACCAGGTAGGGCTGGGCCCGGCGCAGGTCGTAGGGGACCCCGGCCGCGCGCAGCAGCGGCCCGGTGACGCCGTAGGCGAGGGCGGTCGCGCGGGGCAGGACGCCGATGCCGCGCATTCGGTCCATGAAGATCCGGTTGCGGGTGAGCAGGGCGTCCGATTCGCGCACGGCTTCGCGCACCTTGCGGAAGGCGTCGTGCACCATCGTCTCGAAGCCCTCGGGCAGGTCCGCCTTCACCCCGCCGATGCGCGTGTAGCTGGTCGTGATGCGGGCCCCGGTCAGCTTGTCCACGCAGAAATACAGGACTTCGCGGGCCTGCATGAGATAGAGGAACACGGTGAAGGCGCCCAGTTCCATGGCCGAGGCGCCCACGCAGGTCAGGTGGTCCGTGACGCGCGATATCTCGGAGGCGATGACGCGCAGGTACTGGCAGCGCTCGGGGGTCTCGATCCCGCAGAGCTTCTCCACGGCCAAGCAGTAACCCACGTTGTTGATGAGGGGTGAGACGTAGTTGAGGCGGTCGGTGTAGGGGATGACGTTGTTCCAGCAGTCGTCCTCCGCCTGCTTCTCGAAGGCGCGGTGCAGGTACCCGATCTCGGCGTCCGCCTTGACCACGCGCTCTCCGTCGAGCTCCAGCAGGAGGCGGATGACCCCGTGCATGGCCGGATGGGACGGGCCCATATTGAGCAGATAGGTCCGGCGCTGGGTGGCGGTCGCGTTCATGGACGCTTCCCTCCCGGGGAGGGCCGAAGCTCTTCGTCGCTCAGTGCCGCCGGCGCTGCCCCGTCGTCGACGCCCAGCAGCGGCTGGCGCTTGCCGATCGGATAGTCCTTGCGCAGGGGGTGCCCGACGAACTCCTCGTACATCAGGATGCGCTTGATGTCCGGCCGGTCGCTGAAGCGGACGCCGAACATGTCCCACACTTCCCGCTCCAGCCAGTCGGCGTTGGGCCAGAGGCTCCGGGCGGACGCGGGTCCCGCGTCGCCCTCGAGCCAGCACTCCAGGGCCAGGCGCTCGCGGACCGCGCCCTGCCCGGCGTCGAGGGCCATGAGGCGATAGACGAGCTTGAAGCGGGAGGGCGGCTTCGGGAGCTCCCAACGCGGCATGCGGTCCGGGTGGGACGGCGTGCCCCGGCCGGCGGGGACCCAGCGCAGGTGATCGACGCAAGTGATGTCCACAAGCACGTTGCAGCCCAGGGCCTGGGCGCGGGCCAGGGCGCCGGGGACCGCCCCCGCATCGAGGACCAGGACGGAGTCCAGCCCTTCGCCCCGCGCGGAGAGCACGGCCGCGCCGAGTTCGGCCCGCAGGGTTTCGCGCACCGAGCTCATTGCCCTTTCCATCCCTGCTTGCGGATCTTCTCCTGGAGGAGCATGAGCCCCTTGAGCACGGCCTCGGGCCGCGGCGGGCAGCCCGGGATGTAGACGTCCACGGGCACGATCTTGTCGATGCCCTGGACCGTGGCGTAGTTGTCGTAGAAGCCGCCCGTGCAGGTGCAGACGCCGAAGGCCACCACCCACTTGGGGGAAGCCATCTGCTCGTAGATGCGGCGCAGGACGGGGGCCATTTTGTGGCTGATCGTGCCGACCACCATCAGTACGTCGGCCTGGCGGGGCGAGAAGCGGGGGAAGGCCGCGCCGAAGCGGTCCAGGTCGTAGTGCGAGCAGGCGGTGGACATGAACTCCATGCCGCAGCAGGCGGTGACGAAAGGGTACGTGAAGATGGAGTACTTGCGCGCCCAGCCCACCGCGTCGTCGATGCGGGTGGTGATGACGCCGGGGAGGAGTTCCGAGTCCACCACGTCCATCAGTCGCATTCCAGGGCCCCCTTGCGCCAGAGATAGGCCAGCATCAGGCCGACCAGCCCCAAAAACACCGTGATCGCGGCCATGGCGGTCCCGTCGAGAGAGTCCCGCATGAGCACCCAGGGCACCAGGAAGGCCAGGTCCACGTCGAAGACCACGAACAGGACGGCGTAGCGGTAGTACGACACCACCGTGCGCCCGTAAGGGGCGCCGAAAGGCGGCATCCCCGTCTCGTATTCCAGGCCCTTCTGTCCCTTGAGGGTCTTGGCCGGCCCCAGGATGGAGGAGGCGAAAGTCATCCCGACCGCCAGGGCCAGGACTACGGCCGCGTTGATGAAGAAAGCTATCGCCATCGTGTCATCCCGCGAAGAAGCTCGCGAACAGGATATCCCGCACGGCGGGAGCCAGCCCCAGGAGCAGCGTCGCCGCGGCGCAGACGGCCATGACCGCCAGGGCGCCCGCTCCCGCAGGGGCCGGCGCCTGGGCCGTCCCCTCCACGGTGTCCTCGAAAGCGATCAAGCGGACCAGCCTCAGATAATAGCCCAGGGCCGCCAGGCTGTTCAACGCGAAGACCGCCGCCAGCCAGATGCCGCCCGCCTTGATGAGCTCCCAGATGACGAAGAACTTGGCCAAAAACCCCATGGTCGGAGGGATTCCGCCCAGGGAGAGGAGCATCAGGATGAAGAAACCCGAGAGCCAGGGCGCCCGGCGCCCGAAGCCGCGGAGCGCGTCCGCGTCGCGCACCCCGGTGCAGAGCAGGAAGAGGAACGCGCCCGTGTTCATGAAGAGGTAGCCGGCGAGATAGAACCAGAGCGTGTCCAGCCGCTCCACGGAGCCGCCCTGCGCGCCCCAGGCCCAGGTCGCCGCCAGCAGATAGCCGACGTGGGCGATCGAGGAGTACGCCAGCAGGCGCTGCAGGCTCTTCTGCCGCAGGGCGAGCAGGTTCCCGAACGTCATGGTCGCCGCGGCCAGCGCCGGCAGCCAATCCGTCAGGGCCGCCGCTGCCGCGGAGTGCCCCTCGAGCAGGCGCAGAAGCAGGAGGAAGCCCGCCGCCTTCACCGCCGTCGACATGAAGCCCGAGAACTCCGGTTCGGCCGCCTCGTAGACATCGGGCAGCCAGAACATGAACGGGAACGCCCCGACCTTGAACAGCGCCGCCGAACCCATCAGGGCCAGCCCGAGAAAGCTGCCCGCCGAGGCGTCCGCGGTCTCGATGGAGAAAGACCCGGTCGCGGCGTAGCGCACCGCCAACCCCAGGAGGAAGAGCGCGGAGGCCGCCGCGCCGGCGAAGAAGTACTTCACCGCCGCTTCCAGCGAACGCCGTCCGGGCCGCAGGCCGTGCACCAGGAGGTAAGTCGGCAGGCTCATGGTCTCCAGGGCGATGAACAGGAGGATGAGGTTGTCGGCCACGGCGATCAGACACATCCCGATCAGGGAGCCGAGGAAGAGCGCGATGGATCGGTCCCCCGGGAGACGGCCCACGGCGATGAAGGCCAGGGCAGCCAGGAGGAACAGGGCCTCCCAGGCCTTGGCCGCGCCGTCCACCCGGCTCATGGCCTCGACGCTAGGGCCCAGCGGTCCGGCCAGGAGCGCGGCCCCGGCGGCGAGTATGCCGGCAAAAGCGATGGCCCGGGCCAGCGCCGCGGCTTTGTCCTTGAGCAGGATGCCCGAGAGGAGCGTACCGCCGAGGGCCACCGCGAGCATGGCCTGCGGGGCCATGGCGGCCAGCATGCCGGAGGACTGGAGGGCGTTCATCATCGCAGCGCCAGCGCCTCCACCGCGGGAGTCAGCAGTCTCAGAAGCGGCTGGGGGTAAACCCCGAGGACGACGATCCCGGCAACGAGCACGCCCAGGACGGCCCGCTCCCGCAGATCGAGGTCACCGATGGTCTGCGACACGGAATCCGGGCCGGGCGGACCCCAGAACACCTTCTGGAAGGCGGGCAGGCCGTAGGCCGCCGCGAGCACCGCGCCCAAGGAACCCAGCACGGCCAAAGGCATGGACGCCCGCGCCATCCCGGCCAGGGTCATAACCTCGCCGACGAAGCCGTTGAGCCCCGGCAGCCCGATGGAGGAGAGCAGGATGACCCCGAAGTAGACCGAGAGCACCGGGGCCGTGGCCGCGAGCCCGCCGAAATCGTCCACGCCGCGCCGGTGGCTGCGCTCGTACATCATGCCGATGAGCAGGAAGAGCCCGCCCGTGGAGAAGCCGTGGTTGATCATCTGCAGGCATCCCCCGGCGATGCCCTCGGCGGTCAAAGAGAAGATGCCGATGAGGCAGAACCCCAGGTGGCTGACGCTGGTGAAGGCGATCAGGCGCTTGAAATCCTTCTGGGCCATGGCGCAGAGGGCTCCGTAGATGACGTTGACCACGCCCAATCCGCCCAGCACGGGCAGGGCCGCCAGGCTCAACTCGGGGAAGACCGGGACCAGGACCCGCAGGAAGCCGAAGACGCCCATCTTCAACATGGAGCCCGCCAGCAGCACCGAGCCCGCGGCCGGAGCCTCGGTGTGGGCTTCGGGCAGCCAGTTGTGCAGGGGGAACACGGGGACCTTCACCGCGAAGCCGACGGCCAGGGCCGCGTAGATCCACAGGGCGGCCGGCCCCGCGACCGGGGTGCGGGCCAACTCGGCCATGTCCCAGGTCCACATCCCCGTGGCCCGGTAGTGCAGGGTCACCAGGGCCAGCAGGCCGATGAGCAAGGACAGGCTGCCCAGGAAGGTGTACAGGACGAACTTGAGCGCCGCCTTCCTGCGGCCCGAGGAGCCCCAGAGGCCGATGATGAAGAACATGGGGATCAGGGCCAGGTCCCAGAAGATGTAGAAATAGAATAGGTCCCGGAAGGTGAAGACGGCCATGAGCGCCGATTCCAGGAAGAGGAAGGCGGCCCAATAGCCCGGGGGCACGTCCCCCTTCCACGAGGCGGCCAAGGACAGCACGATGAGGAGCGCGGTCAGCCAGCACAAGCACAGCGCGATCCCGTCCATGGCCAGGTGGTAGCGGATCCCGAAAGCGCCCGCCGTCCCGATCTCCTCCAGGCGCAGGATCCCGGGCTGGGCCGAGTACGGCACGATCAGCCAGGCGGCGTAGGCCAGGATGACGCCGGAGAGGGCCAGGGCCAGAACGCGAGCGGAGCCCCGGGAGGGCATTCCCCACACGAGGAGCCCGGCCAAGGCGGGCGCGACCCATAGCCCGGTCAGAAGCATAGCAGCACCGTGAAGGCGAGGGCCGCGGCCCCCACGAACATCCACCAGACGTACTCGTTGAGCCGGCCCCGGCACACCGCGGACAGCCCCTCGCCCAGTTGGACGCAGCCGGTCGCCAGGCTCTCGGTGAAGGGGTCCCAGCGCCGGCTCTCCCAGGCCCCGGCCACGAAATGCGCCAGGGCGGCCCCGCCCCCCGCGATGGCGTCCGTCGCCTTCTGCCAGCCGAAATCGCATTCCAGCCAGCGCTCCAGCCAGGGGAAGCGGGCGCGCCACTCCCAGTCGAAAGACGGCCGGCTCATGGTCAAGAAGTAGGCGACCCCGAACCCTGCCGCCGCCACCAGGGTCCCCGAGACCGCGACGCCGAGCACGAAGTGCGGCGGCTGGAAGCCGAGCATCCGGGCCACCGTCCCGCCGAAGACTCCCGCGGAGGCGCTAAGGACGGCCAGGATCAGGACCGGGACCCGCATGAGGAGGCCCGGCTCATGGGCGTGGGCCTTGGGGCCTCGCTGCTGCGCGCGCGCTCCGAAGAAGGTCAAAAGGAGCATCCGGAAGATGTAGAGGCTCGAGCCCAGCGCGATGAGGAAGGTCAGTGCCGCGAGGCCGTGCCCGGATTCCAGCGCTCCCTCGAGGATCAGGTCCTTGCTGAAGAACCCGGCCAGGGGCGGCACGCCGGACAGCGCGAGGGCGCCGACGAGGAAGGCCCCGCCGGTGTAGGGCAGGTCGCGGCCCAGGCCCCCGGCGTCGTCGACTCCCGCGCTGACGGCCCCATGCAGGCTCGAGTGCAGGCCGTGGATGACGCTGCCGGCGCACAGGAAGAGCAGGGCCTTGAAGAAGCCGTGCGTGATGAGGTGGAACACCGCGCCTACCAGGTTGCCGGTGCCGATGGCCACCATCATGAGCCCGAGTTGGCTCACGGTGGAATAGGCCAAGATGCGCTTGAGGTCGCGCTTCGATACCGAAACGATGGCGGCGCCGATGGCCGTGATCAGGCCCGCGACCGTGATGACGGCCAGGACCGGCGGAGCCGACTCGAGCAGGGGCATGGAGCGGGCCATGAGGAAGACCCCCGCCGTGACCATGGTGGCCGCGTGCATGAGGGCCGAGACCGGGGTGGGGCCCTCCATCGCGTCGGGCAGCCAGACGTGCAGCGGGAACTGGGCGGACTTGGCCGCGGCGCCCCAGAAGAGCAGGAGCCCGATGGTCATGCGCATCCCCGGGGTGATGTTGCCCAGGCGCGCGAAGACCTCCTCGAAGCGCACGCTCCCCGCCTCGCGCAGGAGCAGGAAGATCGCCAGGATGAAGCCGATGTCGCCCACGCGGTTGGTCAGGAAGGCCTTCCAGGACGCCCGGCGCGCGGACTCCTTCGGATACCAGAAGCCGATGAGCAGGAAGGAGGCCAGGCCGACACCTTCCCAGAAGACGTAGGTCTGCAGGTAGTTGTTCGAGACCAGCAGCCCCAGCATGGAAAGGAAGAACAGGTGGAAATAGAGGAAGAAGCGCGAGGTCCCGGGCTCCCCTTCCATGTAGCCCACGGCGTAGATGTGGATGAGGCCGGACACCACGCAGACCATGGCCAGCACCGAGGCGCTGAGCCCGTCGAGCCGGACCCCGAAATCCACGGTGAACCCGCCGATCGCGGCCCAGCGGTAGACGATGAAGTCCCAGCCCGCGCCTTCGTAGACCTGGAAGGCGAGCCACAGCGCGGCCAGGGCGGTCGCGGCGCAGGAAGCCAGGATCGGCCAATGCGTGCGCTCGGGACAACGCTGATGGCAATAGAAGTAGCCGACCAGGAGCGCGGCGACGGGCGCTCCGAACAGGACCCAGATCGGCCAGGGGGCGCTCATCCGGACAGCTCCCGCAGGGAATCGGTCTCGGCCGTCTCCCCGTCGCGCAGCCGGCGCAGCACGAGCCACAGGCCGACGACCGCCTCGGCCGCCGCCGCCGCGATGATGAGCAGGGCCGCCGCCAGACCCTCGGCGTCCCCCCTCCGGACCGCGGCGTGGACGAGGGCGAGGTTCGCGGCGTTGATCATGAGCTCCACGCCGATGATCATGGCGATGAGCTGGCGGCGCAGGACCAGGAAGGCTCCACCGACGAGGAAAAGGACTCCGCTCACGCCCCAGACCAAAAGCCCGCTATCCATGGGCGTCCTCGCGGACCACCGAGAGGGCCGCGAGCAGGATGAGCAGTCCCACGACCTCCGTCAGCAGGGCCCAGCGCCCGAACAGGAGCAGGGCCATCTGCTTCTCCAGGAGCGGCAGCGCGGCGGCCGCCCCGTCGGCGGAGCCGGCGAAACGGGCGAAGCCCGCGAGCTCGAGGGCCGGCACGAGGATCGCCAGCCAGGCCAGCCACTTGGGGATCCCCCCGCTCCAGAGCTCCTTGACCCGCGGCGGCGAGGCCATCACGGCCATGACCACAAGCACGGCGATGGCTCCGGCGTACACGAGCGCCTGGATGCAGCCCAAAAGCCTCGCGCCCATCAGATAGAAGGAAGCCGCGACCTGCAGGAGCACGACGAGGAGACAGAAGGCGCTGCCGTACAACGTCCGCTGGAAGAAGGCCAGCAGCGCGAAAAGTACCGCGAATCCGCCGCAAACGGCGATTGCGACAGCGATCATGTGACGCGATTATGTCAAATATGCCATCGCCCAGCAAGCAAGTTTGCAGACGACCTGCTAATCGATATATTAGGAACCCTTATCGCATCGACGTCAGCAGCTCGACCGTCCGGTGCCGCGGAGCGATGTCCACGGGCAGGCGGCGCGCCCGCTCCAACACCCGCTTCGCGGCCGGGGGCAGTCTCCCGTATTTCTCCAGCATGGCCCGCGCCGCGCCGCGATCCCCACGGGCCTGGATCTCCATGATTGTCCCGGTGAGCTCCGTCACCGCGGCGCGGAACTTTTCCGTCACGACCGAGAAGGTGCCGTTCTTGGCCGCGCGGATGCCGCCCCGCTCGAGCAGGAAATTCATCTGCAGGCACATGCCCTTGCCATGGGACTCCGTCACGCCGAAGCGCAAGGTGCGGAAGGATGAGGCGAGGAAGGTCACGTACATCGTGCGCCCAAGCGCGGCGGGCAGCTCCCCCTTGTCGACCAGCTGCTGGAGCGCCCACAGGCCCGAGATGTCCGCCTTGGCCTCCTCGAAAGCGCTGTAGCATTCCTTCAGGGCCTGGCGCACGGTGGTCGGCTTCCCGTCGGGTCCCGGGATGTCGTGCGGTCCCAGCCCGTGCATCAGCTCGTGCATGAGGATGTGGGTGAAGAAAGCCTCGAAGGACACGCCCTTGCGGTCCTTCGGGGACAGCGCCAGCCGGGCCAGGGGCACGAGCACCATCCGGAACTTGGCCTCCTGGACGTTCTTCATCATCACCCGCTTGGCGCCCTTCTCCCGGATCACCCGCTCGTCGTTGGGCAGGTTGAACGCCGCAGCCGCGACGCCGCGCGCCGCGTCGCCCGAGGCGTACACCTGGTTGATGACCCGGATGGGCGCTAACGCGCCCAGCTTCGGATTGCGCAGCGCGGGCGCGATGGGCAGGCGGTCTTCCAGCCACTGCAGGTGCTCGCCGAACTTGGCCAGCTTGACCGTCTCCCGGTCGTCGCGCACTCCGATCACAGCCTCGAAGGCGGCCTTGTAGTTGAACCACTCGTCCTCGTAGTTCTCGTACGGCCCGATGGTCGGTTCGATGGACGCGTCGAGCTCCAGCCAGGCCACGTCGCTGTCGTAATAGTCGTTGGAGAGGAAGGCCGCGGCGCGCTTCTCCAAATAGGTCTTGAGCGTGCGCTGGCGGGTGAGCCCCGCCGCTTCCTTAAGTAGTCCCGCGGCCCGGACCAGCTCGTTGCCGTACTCGGTGCAGTAAGGGACCAGTTTCAGCCCCCCCTTCTCGTCCCGGCGCACGACGGTGAAGAACCCCTTGGCCGCCGACTGCTCGGGCTCGGGCAAGCCCGCGATCCACTCCGCGACCTCCGCCTTCGTCGCGTCGTCCGGATAGTAGTTCGCCCCGGCCGGTTTCTTCGGCGCGCCCGGGATGAAGGGCTTGTTGCCGTCCTGGCGGTCCCACGGCCCCTTCTGATTGAGGAAGAACTTGAGCCGCGCCGCGCCGAGCGGAGAGGCGTCCTTGAGCAGCCGCAGCAGCATGGTCTCGTTGCCCGCCCAGCACTGGCGAAGGAACAGTGCGTCCAGGATGTCGGCCGCCTGCACGAGCTTGGCCAAAGCCTGGCGCTCGCAGCGCGGCAGTCCGGTGATGTCGGCTTCCATGTCGACCGGCGCGAACCGGGCGAGCAACTCCTGCAAGCGGGCGGTCTCGGCATTCTGGTTCTTCATAACGGGGATACTATCAAATGATATACTCACGCCTCGCCATGGAGTTTCTGCACACCGGCATCGACATATTCCTGCACCTCGACCAGCACCTCAACGCCTGGGCGGGCACGCTGGGACCGTGGCTCTATCTGGTCCTCTTCCTCATCATCTTCTGCGAGACCGGGCTCGTCATCGCCCCCTATCTGCCCGGGGATTCCCTGCTCTTCGCCGTCGGCGCCCTGTCGGCGACCCCCGGCTCACCCATCGATATCTTCAAAGTCTGGCTGCTCCTCACCGCCGCGGCGATCCTGGGAGACGCGGCAAACTACTTCATCGGCCACAAGATCGGGCCCATGATCTTCAATAGGGAGGATTCGCTCCTCTTCGATCGCAGGCACCTCCTGCGCACGCACCGCTTCTACGAGAAGTACGGCGGCAAGACCATCGTCCTGGCCCGCTTCATCCCCATCATCCGCACCTTCGCCCCCTTCGTGGCCGGCATCGGCGAGATGAGCTACCCGCGCTTCGCCGTCTACAATGTCGCGGGCGCGGTGGCCTGGACCACGCTCTTCCTGGGCGGGGGCCACAAATTCGCCAACCTGCCCGCCGTCAAGTCGCACTTCCACTACGTGATCCTCGGCATCATCGTCATCTCGGCCATCCCCGTCGCGGTCGAGCTCTACCGCGCCAAGTTCCACCCCGAGCCCGACGAAGCATCCCCCGCCCCCACCCCCACCAAAGCCGACTGACCCCCGCTCCGTCGTCCCGGCGAACGCCGGGACCCAGGATTTGCCGTTATTCCGTCGTCCCGGTGGAGGCCGAGACCCAGGCCTTGCCGTCGCTCCGTCTTCCCGGCGAAAGCCGGGACCCATGATTCTCCGCGTCTTGCCCTTCAGGTGCGGGCAAAGCAGTCCCATCTCCGTCGACGTGGCGACCGACAAGTTCAGTAAGTTCACTAAGTTGACCCCTGGCACCGGGGTGAGGGCCCCGGCATCTGCGCCCAGACGGCCGAAACAACGGGCTGCGCGGAGGCCGCCAAGGCGGCCGCGGAGCTGGCGGGCTTCCAGGTCGTCTTCGTGGGCCCTGAGATGCCCCCCCGGACCTTCTTCAGCGCGAGCCAGGTCTGGATACAGCCCGGCGGCAAGGCCAAGATCGAGCAGAAGACCATGTCCCCGGAGCTCAAGGCCGCCATCAAGGATTTCGTGAAGAAGGGCGGCGGCTACGTCGGCTTCTGCGCCGGGGGCTTTTTGGCGTCGGAGACCCTCGCCTGGGAGGAGGACGACGGCTCCTGGTACTCGGCCCCGGGCTTGGGCCTGCTCAAGGGCCGGAGCCTCTACTACGATCAGTTCCAGGACGTCACGGAGGAGGACCCCGCCCGGATCGCCGTCACGCTGTGGAACGGCCAGAAGCGGCACCTCTACTGGGAACTCGGCCCCTACTTCACCGCGGACGCGGTGGCCGGTCCGAGGGGGGCCGTCGTGGCCCGATATGATGCCGGACGCATCATGACCCTGCGCTCCGAGTACGGCCAGGGACGCGTATACGTGACCGCCGTGCACCCCGAGGCCCCGCCGGACTGGAGCGCGGGCTACGGCCTGAAAGACCCCGACGGCCCGGACCTGAGCCTCGCCGTCGAAATGATCCGCTGGGCCTCGGCGGTGCCTGTCACTCAACCGAACTAACCTGGACCCCGGCTTTCGCCGGGGTGACGGCCTATGTCTGGACCCCGGCTTCCGCCGGGGTGACGAAATCCCGCCGCTACTTCGCGGCGGCTTTCTTGCCGGCCAGGTAGTCCGTGGGGTTGAGCGTGCTGATGCGCATCCCGTAGAAGGAGCGGTACACGAAGTAGAGCCCCACCAGGAAACACAGCGTCCCGAAGCCCAGAGAGAAGGCCCGGGTGGAGTTGATGGCGATCTCCACGGCGAGGATGCCGAAGAGGGTCGTGAACTTGATGATGGGATTGAGCGCGACCGAGGAGGTGTCCTTGAAGGGGTCCCCCACCAGGTCGCCGACGATGGCCGAGGCGTGCAGGTCCGTCCCCTTCATATGCAGCTCCGTCTCCACCACCTTCTTGGCGTTGTCCCAGCAGCCGCCCGCGTTGGCCATGTTGACCGCCAGGCAGAGACCGAAGAAGGCGATCGAGAGCAGGTAGGCCGTGAAGAACACCGGGTCGAAGAACGCGAAAGCCAGGGTCAAAGAGAACACCACGATGAAGATGTTCACGATCCCGGCCTGGGCGTAGCGGGTGCAGATGCGCACCACTTCGTTGGAGTCCTTCTGGGAGGCCTTCTCGTTCGACTCCAGCTTGATGTTCTCCTTGATGTACTCCACCGCCCGGAAAGCCCCGGTGGTGACGGCCTGCAGGGCGGCCCCGCAGAACCAGTGGACCACCGCGCCGCCGGCCAGGAGCCCCATGATCACCTTGGGCTGCATGATGCTCAGACTCGAGAAGTCGGTCCAACCGAAATGCTTCTGCAGGAGCAGGATCAAGGAGAAGATCATGGTCGTGGCCCCGACCACCGCGGTCCCGATGAGCATGGGCTTGGCCGTGGCCTTGAAGGTGTTGCCCGCGCCGTCGTTGCCTTCAAGGAGCTCCTTGCCCCGCTCGAAATCGGGCGCGAAGCCGAACTCGCTCTTCACGCTCTCCTTGATCCCCGAGATCTTCTCGATCATGGAGAGCTCGAAGACGGACTGGGCGTTGTCGGTGACCGGGCCATAGCTGTCCACGGCGATGGTGACCGGGCCCATCCCCAGCATGCCGAACGCCACCAGGCCGAAGGCGAACACGGACGGGAACTGCATGTAGTCGCCCAAGGTGGCCGCGCTGGCGACGTAGGCCACGAGCATGAGGCCCGCGATGGTGAATCCCACCCAGAACACCGAGAAGTACCCCGCGGTCAGGCCGGAGAGCACGGTCAGCCCGGCCCCGCCCTCGCTGGAGGCGTTGACCACCTCGCGGCAGTGCCCGCTCTGCGTGCTCGTGAAAACCCGGGTGAACTCCGGGATCACGGCCGCCGCGATGGTGCCGCAGGAGATGATGGACGCCAGCTTCCACCACAGTTCCCCGAACTGGGCGGAGAGCATGAAGTAGCTGACGCCGAAGCTCACGAAGACGCAGAGCAGCGAGGTCAGCCACACCAGCAGGGTGAGGGGATGCTCGAAGTTGAAGCGCTTCTCGCGGCTCTCGCCCCAGATGGCGCGGGAGATGAGCGAGTTGAGGTACCAGGCCGCGATGGAGGTCGGCACCATGATGATGCGCATGGTGAAGATCCAGACCAGGAAGGTCCACTGCACCTCGGCGTTCACCGCCAGGCAGATGAAGGTGATCAGGGCCACGCCCGTCACGCCGTAGGTCTCGAAGCCGTCCGCCGTCGGGCCCACGCTGTCGCCCGCGTTGTCGCCCGTGCAGTCGGCGATGACGCCGGGGTTGCGCGGGTCGTCTTCGGGGAGCTTGAGCACGATCTTCATCATGTCCGAGCCCACGTCGGCGATCTTGGTGAAGATGCCGCCGCATATCCTGAGCACGGAGGCGGCCAGGGACTCGCCGATCGCGAAGCCGAGGAAGCAGAGGCCGGCGATGGAAGGGTCCACGAACTTGAGCACGATGAGCATGATGAGGAGCTCGACGCTGATGAGCAGCACGCCGATGCTCATGCCCGAGCGGGTGGGGATCTCGGAGAGGAGCATGGGCTCCCCGCGCAGGGCGGCGAAGGCCATGCGCCCGTTGGCGATGGTGTTGATCCGCATCCCGAACCAGGCCACCATGAAGGAGCCCGCGATCCCTACCAGGGACCACATGAGGATCAGGGCGACCGAGGCGGCGCTCATCGACTTGAGGACGCCGAAATAATAGATCATCGTGGCCCCGATGAGGACCTCGAGCAGGAGGATGAGCTGGCCCTGGGTGTAAAGATAGGTCTTGCAGGTGCCGTAGATGAGCTGGGAGATCTCCTCCATGGACTTGTGCACCGGGAGGTCCTTGAGACCCGCGAAGATCATCAGACCGAAGACCATGCCGCCCAGACAGACCAGCAGGCCGAGGGTGAGGATCGTCCCGCTGGCGAGCTCCACGCCGAGGAAATTCACCATGGCTTCCTGGGCGCGAGGGAGCACGAGCTCCGCTTCGCTGGCGAAGGCCGGGCCGGCCGCGGACAGGATGGCGGCGAGGCCTGCGAGGATGGCCCCGAAACGGATGGCAGGCAATCTGTTCATGATCTTATCACCTGAGCTGTAAAGGATAAACGTCCAACGCGCGGAGATTCTAGCATAGTATTCTCCCGCGCGCGTCCAGCGGCAGTGTAGCGTCCCCAACGCTTCTTTACATTCGAAAAGCCGTCATACCGGCGCCAGCCGGTATCCGGACGACAAACCACTGGACCCCGGCTGGCGCCGGGGTGACGATTGTAATTGGACTTATGGCTCACTACGCTAGGGCCGGGACATCAGCTCGGCGACCAGCCGGGCGTAGCGGGCCGGGTCCGGCAGGGGCGACCCCTCGGTCAGCGCGCCCTGCCCATAGAGGAGGGCGGCGTAGTCCGAGAGTCGCGGGTCCTTGGGATCGGCGTCGAACATGGCCTTCATGCGCTGGATGACGGGATGCTTCGCGTTCAGCTCCAGGATGCGCTTGGCGGCCGGCGCCGCGGCCTGGTTCTGCCGCAGCAGCTTCTCGAGACGAGCGCTCATGCCGTGCTCCTCGGCCACCAGGCAGACTGCGCTCTCCGTCAGCCGGTCGGAGAAGCGCACCGCTTTCACGTGCTCCTTCAGCTTCTCTTCGAGGAAGTTCACCAGGTCGCGGCACTCCTTCTCGGTCTTCTCGAGAGCGGCCTTGTCTCCTTCCAAGCCCAGGTCCCCCTTCAGAGCGGAGCGGAGCTTCTTCCCCTCCGCCTCTTCGAGGTGTTCGAGCACGATCTCATCCACCGGGTCGGTGAAGAACACCACCTCGTAGCCCTTGGCCTTCAGGGCCTCGAGGTGCGGTGAGTTCTCGATCTGGGAGCGGGACTCGCCGGTGAGATAGTAGATGTCCTTCTGGCCTTCCTTCATGCGCCCGGCGTATTCCTTGAAGCTGGTCCATTTCCCGGGCTCAACGGCGGAGGATTCGAAGAGCATGAGCTCCCGGATGCGGTCCCGGTTCTCGGGGTCGTTGTAGATGCCTTCCTTCAGCACCTTGCCGAACTCCCCCCAGAAGCCGCGGTACTTCTCCGCCTCGTTCTCGGCCATGGCCTTGAGGGCGTCCAGGGTCTTGCGCACGACGCGCTCCCGGATCTGCGAGATCTGCCGGTTCTGCTGCATGTTCTCGCGGGAGATGTTGAGGGACACGTCCGGGCAGTCCACCACGCCGCGGACGAAGCGCAGATAGTCGGGGGTGAGGTCCTGGCAGTCGTCCATGATGAGGACGCGTTTGACGAAGAAGTGCAGCCCCCCCCGCCGGTCCGGGTAGAAGAGGTCCATCAGGGCCTTGCCGGGGAGATAGAGCAGCGCGTCGTAGCGCAGGGAAGCTCCCTCCGCCGAGAAGCGGATGGGGTCGAGCGGCGGCGTCCAATCGTGCGAGATGTGCTTGTAGAACTCCGCGTGCTCCTCGGGGGTGATGTCCTTGGCGGCGCGGGTCCAGATGGCCTTCATGGAGTTCACGGGCGTCCGGTCATCGCCGAGCCGGATGGGATGGCCGATGAAGTCCGAGTAGCGCTTCACGATGCGCTTGAGCTCGAGGGCGTCCGCGAAGTCGCCCGCGTCTCCTTCCTCCAGCTTTTTCAAGGAGAGGGTCACCGCGGTCCCCACCGGGAGCTCCCCCTCGGCCGGCTCCAGGGTGAAGCCGCCCTCGCCCTGGGAGCGCCAGACCCAGCCCGCAGCTTCGCCGGCCTTGCGGGTCGTGACCGTGACGGTGTCGGCGACCATGAACGCGGCGTAGAAGCCGACACCGAACTGCCCGATGAGCTCCGGCGCGGACTCCGTCCCCTGCCGGGCCCGGACCGCCTTCAGGAACTCCTGCGTGCCGGACTTGGCGATGGTCCCGATGTTGGCGATCAGGTCCTCGCGGTTCATCCCGATGCCGTTGTCGCGCACGGTGAGGGTCCGCTTCTCCTTGTCCGCCTCCAGCATGATCTCGTATTCGCCGCCCTTCGGGGCCAACTCCCCCTGCGTCAGGGAGAGGAAGCGCCGCTTGTCCAGGGCGTCGGAGGCGTTGGAGAGCAGCTCGCGCAGGAAGATCTCCTTGCGGGTGTACAGCGAATGGATGACGATGTCGAGGACCTGTCGGACCTCGGCCTGGAAATCGATCTTCTCGACGGTCTGAGTCATGGTTTCTCCTCCGTGCCGCTCCTTGACCGGGCGGCGCATATTGTATGAAATATGCCCCATGCGACGGACGCTCCCGCTCTGCCTGCTCGCACTAGGCCTCGCCGCCTGCGCCCCGCGCTCGGTGCTCGTCTCCTATCCCCGCCCCGCGACGCCGGAGGCCCGGGAAGCCGCGCGCGCCCTGGGAAGCGCCTACCTGCTCATCGGCAAGCCCCCCGCCGCGCCCCTATCCCGCCTGGCCGCCGAACGCCCCTTCGACGTGGACGCCAGCGCCTTCGCCGACGAGCTCAACGCCCAGCTCTCCCGCCGCGGGGCCGGGATCCTGGCCTATCGCGTGGTGGACGACGTCTCCCGCGAGGAGTACGCCCGGAGGCTGAACCCTTCCAGCCTCCTGGTGGTGCGCTTCGAGACCCTCACCCTCTCGCGCGAGCGCCGGGAGAAGTCCGTCAAGGTCAAGGACAAGGAGTCCGGCGCCGACAAGACCGTCAAGGTCCCCGTCTTCGTCTTCCGGGCCCGATTGGGCCTGCGCGCCCGGCTCGCCCTCAACCCCGAGCGCCGCACCCTGACCGACTCACCCCTGCAGGTCGGATTGCAGGAGGAGGTAGTCTCCGAATCGGGCCGGGACATCACCGAGGCGGAATGGGCCGCCGGGATCGGGCAGAAGCTGGCGCGGCGGGCCGCGCAGATGCTGCCCGAGCTCTTCCCGCCGGTGCCCGCGGTCCAGCGCAAGCGCACCCTCTACGTCGACAAGAAGGCCCCCCTTTCGGTCGAGGCGGCCAAGAAGGCCTCCCAAGGACTATGGGAAGAAGCCTCGGCCCTGTGGGCCGAGCGCGTCGAAGCCGTCGGAGGCTGGAAGGACCCCATGAACCTGGCCCTCGCGGCGGAGCGACGGCGGCTGTACGCCGAGGCCGGGCGGATATACCGTTCGGCGCAGGCGGCCGCCCGGGGCGACAAGGAGGCGGCCAAGATCCCCTGGACGGAGATCTACGCCGACCTCGCCGCCGGGGAAGAGTCGCTGGGGGGCAGTTCGGAGCAGGCGCTGCGCTGGTTCTCCGCCCCGTTCTCGGTGCTCCCGTTCTCGGATGAGACGACCAGCGTGGACGGGCCCGAGAGGCTGCGCGCCCTGGCCCAGGAGGCGCTGCGCCGCGGCGGCTACAACGTCCTGCCCCTCGAAGCGGTGGACATCGTCTTGCGCAGCCGCGGCTACTCCCAGGGCGGCCAGCTGAAGCGGGTGAAGTCGGAGGACATCGCCGAGTGGCTCGGCTCCCAGCGCCTCCTCTTCGGCGACATCACGGAGTTCCGGGACATCATGCTCGGCGTGTACGGACAGCGCACCGTCGCGGGCGAGCTGCGGATCTGGGATTCCGAGACCGAGGCCGCGCTCTGGGCATCCGCCCTGCCGGCCGTCACCAGCTCCGGGCTCACGGTGAACGGGACCGAGGCCGTCGCCCGCTTGGGCGGCCAGCTCCTGCGCGGCCTGTTCGAACGCACGGCGGGAACGCCCCTCGGGCCCGAGAGCGCGCTGTTCGTCCGGCAGAACCTCGAACGTTTCCCCCTGCGGCCCCGCGAACCCTAGCCGTCTCCCCATGCCCGGCACACATCCCGGCTCGCGCATCATCCTCCACGCGGACCTGGACTGCTTCTTCGCCGCCGTCGAGGAGCGCGAGAACCCCTCCCTCAAGGGACGGCCGGTCATCATCGGCTCCGACCCCCGGGGCGGCGCCGGCCGGGGCATCGTGGCCACGGCCAACTACGCGGCCCGCCGCTTCGGCGTGCGCAGCGCCATGCCCATCTCCATCGCCTGGCGCCGCTGCCCGCAAGGGATCTACCTGCGCCCCCGCTTCGCGCTCTACAGCGGGGCGAGCCGCGAGGTCATGGAGGTCCTGCGCGCCGGCGCCGACGTCCTGGAGCAGGTCGGGGTGGACGAAGCCTACCTCGACGTCTCCAGCCGCCGCACCTTCGAGGCCGCGCGGGACCTCTGCCGCGAACTGCAGCGCGCGGTGCTTGAGCAGGCGCGGCTCTCCATCTCCATCGGAGCGGGTCCCAGCAAGCTGGTGGCCAAGATCGCCTCGGACCACCGCAAGCCCGGCGGCATCACGGTGGTCATCCCCAGCCGGGTGCGGGAGTTCCTGGACCCGCAGCCGGTCCGGGCCCTGCGCGGGGTCGGGCCCAAGACCGAGGGGCGCCTGCTGGAACTCGGCTTCCGGACCGTGGCCGGGCTCCGCGCCGCCTCCCGCGCCCGGCTCGCGCGAGAGTTCGGAAAGTTCGGGGATTACCTGTGGGAGCAGGCGCACGGGGAGGACGAGCGGCCGGTGGACCCCGTCTGGGAGACCAAATCCGTGGGCCGGGAGCACACCTTCCTCTCGGACACCGGGGACCGCGACGAGGTGCGCGAGACCCTGCTGAGCTGCGTGCGGCGGGTCCACCGCGACATGGGCTCGGAGGGTGTCTGGTGCCGGACCCTGACGGTCAAGGTCCGCTACGAGGGCTACGAGACCCATTCGCGCCAGACCACCCTGCGGCTGGCCGCCGGCAGCCTCGCCCAACTCGAAGCCGGGGCCCTGGCTCTCCTGGAGCCGTTCCTCCGGGGGGAGCGCAAGTTCCGCCTGGTGGGGTTCTCGGTCGGGAAGCTGACCCCGCCCGAGGACCTGCTGCCCCTGGGCTGACTCACCCCAGAGGCGATAACGATCTCCTGACCTGGCGCGGCCGATATCCAGCGGCCGTCGACGTAGGCCGAGAGATGTCCTCGAGCCCGCCCTTGCCCGTCGCCCCGGAGGATGAGCAGCGCACGGAGCATGGCTTTCACGGGGAGAGCGAGGGGGCCGGATCGACCGCGGCGAGCCCTTTCAAGGCCTCGCGCTCCCGCATGAGGCCGACCACCGAGTCTCCGTAGATGGCGAAGGAATAGTCCTTGACCTTGTGCGACCGGGTGATCACGCCGCAAAGCCAGCCGCGGGCATCCAGCAAGGGGCTCCCGCTGCTGCCGCCCGTGACGGTGGCGTCGGTCTGGATGTACTCCGGCCGCAGAGCCGAGACGATGCCCGCAGTCAGGGTCTGCTCCATCCCCGCGGGGGTGCCCAAGGAGAATACGGGATCGCCCACCTCGAGTGACGTCTTGGCGTCCCGGCGCACGATGACGGCCTCACCCGGCAGCTTGAGGACCCGCATGATGGCCAGGTCCGCCTTGCGCGAGTAGAATTCGAGTTCGGCGTCATAGCTCCGGCCGTTCCAGGTCTTCACCTTGAACCCGGGCTCGCCCTTGCGCACGGAGTGGTAGACCACGTGCTTGTTGGTGAGGACGTAGACGGCTCCCAGCGCGTCCCGGCCGATGATGGCCCCCGAGCCCTGCGACTTGTCCTTTCCGTCCGCCTGGAGGAGGACGGTCACCACGCTCTCCCGCGCCTTGGCGTAGACCCTCTTCGTATCGGCCTTCTCGATCGGAATGAGGTCCTTGGCCGGGACGGCCTTGAACCGGACTTCCAGGCGGGTGCTCTTCTCGACCGGATAATGGCTGGTGACCGGCATGAGCGCCGAGGCCATGATGAGGACGGCGCAGCCCGCGCCGAACTGCCCGAGCGAGCGGCCGCCGTCGCCGCTCATTGTCCCGCCCCGGCCGCCGATGCCGCAAGCGTGCTGCCGTAGCGCCGGGAGAACTCCAGGGAGAAGCGCGCTCCGAGCCACTCTTCCGCCCGGTGGATGCCGTCCGAGACGACCGCGGGCGGAATCTGGCCGCGCACCTTCAAGGCGGTCTGGCCGGCGCCTTGGTCTCCCATGAAAGCGGCCAAAACGTACCACTTGTACGCCTCGGGGGCGTCCTGGGCCACCCCTCGGCCCGTCCAGTAGAGTGTCCCCAGGCTGTAGAAGGAGTCCGCGTCCATGATCCGAGCCGACTTCAGCCAGACGTCGCGCGCCGCCAGGTAGTCCCCCGCGCTGTAGGCGGCGTAGCCCGGGTCGTCGCGCTTGCTGCGGGGGGTGAAGTCGCCGAGGGTATCCGGCTTGCGCACGTACTTCTCGACCGTTTCGTCCTGCACGGTGTGGGAGAGCCCGGCTAGGAAGTTGAATACTCCGCCGAACCCCAGGACGGTGAGCCCGGCCCAGACCGCGAAGAGGATCCCGGCCCGCGCGGCGGAGACCTGGAAGCGGGACTTGGCCGCGAGCGCCAGCAGTCCCGCCTGGCAGATGCCCATGGCCAGGATGATCCAGACGTTCGAGAACAGTATCCAGAGGGAGTTCATCGGGCCCACGGCGCTCAGGACCCGGAAGGCGCCCGTATAGGAGGACCGGCCTCCCAGGCCGGCCAGGAGACCGTGATAGAGCCCCGCCACCGCGAACTGCACCGTGGCGGCGAAGGCGGCCACGGACCCGCCTATGAAAACGCTGACCACCCCGGTGACGATGAGGCGCTGCCAGGTGCCGCCCAGAGCCATGCCGCGCAGGAGCTGCGCCGCGTTGAAGAGGAGGAAGCCCAGCAGAATCCAGCAGAAGGTGTAGACCGCCCCCTGCATGAGCCCGCCCTCGGCCAGGCGGGCGAAAAGGTCCGCGGGAGCGCGCGCCAGGAGCACGCTGTTGCGGGGCAGTTCCAGGAGAGTCAGCTCGATCGGTTCGCCGCCCGGCACGGCCGCGGGAACGGCCGCCTGGGCGGCCGGAGCCGGGGCGGCGGCCGGGCCAGGGTCCTGCGTACGCGGGGTGAGGAAGGCGCGCACCGCCTCCTCCACATCCGCCGCCGGGACGCCGCTGTCGATCAGGGTCTGCTTGAGGACATCGAGCGGGTACCGGGCCGCATGCTCGCGGAGGTATTGCTCCAGTCTGGGGTCTGGCATGCTCCCCCATTATAGTCCCCGATCGGCCGATGCGCCAGAGCGCTCGCCGCGGGGACCGGCAGCCCCACGGTGAAGGAGACGCTCGGGCCGACCGCGGTCTGCCCGGCCGCGCCCATGACGCAGAGGGTGACGGCCGGAAGACCCCGCAGTCCAGCCAGGGTGATGCGCCTCACGACGATACCCTGCCCGGCGATCCGCCGGGCCGCCTGAGGCCTAAGGCCCAACAGCGCGCGCCGTTCGGCCTACGACCTTCGCCTCACTAGACCGGCTCCGCGGTCCGCAACCGTCTCGGGCCCGGCCAGGCGCACCATCCCGCCGGCCCGGACGAGCGCCAGTACGCCGCGGTCTCGATCCGCCGCATCGACGACTTCTCACGCAGACCCTGCTTCCACACGTACGCCGCGTCCCCCTGAGCATGGATCATCACTTCGCCCCCTCTGCGGGTGGTAGACGTCGCCGCCCCGGGGACGGCGCCCCCATGGCCGCCGCCCCCTCCGCACGGATACCGCGCTTCTCCAGATACTCCCGGATCGCCTTGCGGGTCAAGGACGAAAGGCTCCGGTCCTCTACCCGGGCCCTCGCGATGAGCAAGGACCAGAGACCGTCCTCCAGGACCAGATTCCTCCGCTTGGGCCGGACGAGTATCCTGACGCGCGCCATAGTTGCGTAATTTATACACACTTAATTGGAAATGTCAAGTGGAGAGACAACGACGGCTGAAGATCCCGCCTTGAGCGCCAGGGGTGGCGCCGATGGGTCGGATCCCCCGGGTGCGAGGGCTCAGGAGCCCGAGCAGAGGGGGATGGGCCCCATCGGTGACAGGCCGTGCGTACGGAGAACATCCTCTTGCACGGTCCCTGGCGTCTTCCTTAACGCCAGGGGACCCCGAGCAAGATCTCTGGATGAGGATCTTCAGCCGCTGTTATTCGTAGCGGAGGGCTTCGATGGGAGACAGCAGAGAGGCCTTGCGCGCGGGCCAGAACCCGAAGACGATCCCCACGCCGGCCGAGAAGAAGAACGCGCTCAAGACCGCGCTCGGACTGACCACCACGGCCCAGCCGGCGGACTTCGAGATGATGTAGGAGGCGCCCGCCCCCAGGAGGATGCCGGATATCCCCCCCAGCGCCGACAGGCCCGCCGCTTCGATGAGGAACTGGGAAAGTATCGCGCGCCGCGTCGCGCCGATGGCCTTGCGCAGGCCGATCTCGCGCGTCCGTTCGCTGACGGACACCAGCATGATGTTCATGATGCCGATGCCGCCCACCAGCATGGAGATCGCGGCCACGATGCCCAGGAGCATGGTGAACACCTTGGTCGTCCCGGAGACGGCCGCCTGGATGTCGGCCATGTTCCGGAGTTCGAAGTCGTCGTCCTTGAAGTCGGAGAGGTTGTGGCGGCGGCGCATGAGGGCGCGCACGTCCGCCATGGCCTCTGTCACGCCCTCGGAGCTGTCGCATTCGATAGCGATGCTCCGGAGATATTTGGACCCGAGGACGCGGTTCATGGCCGTGAACAGCGGGACCAGGATGATGTCGTCGGGGTTCTGGAACCCGCTGCCCCCCTTCATGGGCAGGACGCCCACGACGGTGTAGTTGACCCGGTTGATCTTGATGGTCTTGCCCACGGGGTCCTCTGAACCGAAGAGGGCCGAGACCACGGTCTGGCCCAGGAGGCAGACCCGCGCCAGCCGCTCGTTCTCCGAGGCCGTGAAGAACCTGCCGTAATAGGGCTGGGCGGCCCGCATGGTCTCGTAGACCGGCAGCGCCCCGGTGACCTGGGTGTTCGCGTTCTTGTCGCCGTTGACGACCTGCACGGAACCGCTGACGTTCCCGTCCACGCGCAGGATGTGCGGATTGGCCCGGGACACGGCCTTGACGTCCTCCATGGTGAGGCGGCTGACCGATCCCGCGGCGCCGCGGACGCCGCCCATCGAGTGGCGGCCGGGCATCAGCATGAGCAGGTTGGAGCCCAGGCTCGAGAGCTGCCTCTGCACCGCGTCCTGCGCGCCCTTTCCGATGGCCAGCATGGCGATGACCGAAGCCACCCCGATGAGGATGCCGAGCACCGACAGGCCGCTGCGGACCTTGTTGGCCCCCATGGCCTTGAAGGCGGAGCCCATGTTCTCCTTGTAGCCGTCGCAGAACGCGGCCACCCCGGCCAGTCCCTTGGGGTGGGGATGGCGCGCGCCCGGATGCTCGCCGATGGCGGGCCCGCGCTCCGCCCCGGCGGAGAGGTTGCGCACGTCGGAAACGACTTCTCCGTCCTTGATCCGGATGACGCGCTGGGCGTGCGCCGCGATGTCGGACTCGTGCGTCACTATGATGACGGTGATGCCGCTGCGGTTGAGCTCCTTGAGCTTCTCCAATATCTCTTCGGCCTGCGCGGAGGCGAGGTTCCCCGTGGGCTCGTCGGCGAAGATGACCCGCGGACGGTTGACCAGGGCCCGGGCGATAGCCACCCTCTGCTGCTGGCCTCCCGAGAGCTGGTTGGGGTGGTGATGCATGCGCTCGGTGAGCCCGACCTCCTTGAGCAGGGCCTTGGCGCGGGTCTCGTGGTCCGGCGCCCCGGAGTAGACCAGGGGCAGGGCCACGTTGTCCAGGGCGCTGGTCCGGGGCAGGAGGTTGAACATCTGGAATATGAAGCCGATGAGGCGCGAGCGCAGGGCGGCGCCCTGGTCGTCGGTGAGCTTGGACACGTCGCGGCCCTGCAGGCGGTAGATCCCGGAGGTCGGCCGGTCCAGGAGCCCCATGATCTGCATGAGGGTGGATTTCCCCGAGCCGGAGGGGCCCATGATGGCCACGAACTCGCCCTCCTCGACCTTGAGATGGATGTCCTTGAGTACCTGGAGCTCGGTATCGGCCACCCGGTAGGACCGGGTGATTCCCTCCATCTCGATGAGGGCGCTCACTGCGACCGCGACCTCGGGGCCTTTCCCTCGTTGCGGCGGTCCCCTCCCGGGCGGCGCATGCCGAAGGGGCTCGCATTCGGGGTCTCCTGGGGGATGTAGCGGCCCGTGGCCAGGATGATGCGGTCGCCCTCTTCGAGCCCGGACACGACCTCGACTTGGTCCCCGCTCTCCAGGCCGGTCTTGATCTCCCGGGGCACGGGCTTCCCCTCCGGTCCCGGCATCAGGACCTGCTTGTCCCCCCTATCGGACTCCCGGACCGCGGCCATGGGTATGAGTAGGGCGTTGGCCTTGCGCCCGGTGATGAAGCCCACCGTGGCGGTCATTTGGGAGCGGAAGAAGGGCGGCGCGGCGATGGGAAGGACCTTCACGCCGTAGGTGATGACGTTAGACACGTTCTTCCCTTCGTAAAGGATGTCGAACACCTCCCCCCGGACCGTCTCCTTGGGATAGGCGTCGAGCACGATCTTGACCGGCATGCCCTTGCGGACCTTGCCGATGTCGGACTCGTCCACCTGAGCGGTGACGATGAGGCGGTCGGAGACCGCGAAGAGCACCGTGCCCTGCTCCACGGTCTGCCCCTGCACCACGTTGCGCAGGATGATGACCCCGGACAAGGGCGCGATGATGGGCGTGGGCTTGTAGGAGTCCTCCCAGCGCTTGAGCTCCTCGGGGCCCCGGGCGCGGGCCGCGTCCAGGATGGCCGCCCGGTCGCTCGAGCTCATCCAGGCCAGGATCTGCCCCGCTTTCACGGCGTCGCCTTCGTCCACCAGGAGCTGATCGATGCGGCCCTGTATGGGCGGCTTGATCTCGATGCGGTTCTCGGGAGTCACGGAGCCCGTGGCGTCGATGGTGGCCTGGATCGGGCCTGCCGCGACCTCCACGGTCCGGCCGGCGGAGCGGGAGCGCGGCGATGAACGCTTCTTCCAAATGTAGGCGCTGCCGAGGATCAAGCCCAGGATGACGAGTACGGCTCCGAGGAGCTTGAGCTTTTTCATCACAGTTCTCCCAAAATCTTTCCGTTGGCTTTGTGCCAGGCGGCCTCGGCCGCCGCGGCGTTGAAGCGGGCCTGGATGCTCTGGCGCTCCGTACTGACACGAGCGCCCAGGATGAGCTCCCAGTTGTCGAAGGTGAGCAGTCCGCTCGCGTAGCGCACGTCCGCTTCGTCGTTCTGCTGGCGCACCGCCTCCAGCAGGGCCTCCTGCACCTGGACCTGGTCCACGGCTCCCGCGAAATCCGAACGCGCCGACTCCAGCTCGGCCAGGGCGGCGCTGCGCGCGGCCCGCAGGGTCTCCTTGGCCTGCTCGAGCTGACGTTTGGACGCCTCCACCGAGTAATAGGTCGCGGTGGGGCCCCCGCCGAAGAGCGGCAGGCTCACCACGCTGGAAAGGGACCAGTTGGGATTGGCGCGCGGGAACTCCGTGCGCTCGGCCCAGGAGCGGCTGTAGGAGGCCGACCAGGTCGGATACAGGGAGCTCCGGGACTTCCGCACCCCGGCTTCAGCCGAGCGCACCGCCGCTTCCTGGACCGCGACGTCCGTCCGGCCCGCGACGCTGTCGGCCAGCTCCAGCTCCATGGCGGGGGCCGGGCCCGTGACCAGCGTCCCGGTCGCCGACAGCGCCTGGTAGCCGTCGAAACCGAGCTTCTGGAAGAGGGACATCCGGTTCGTGCGCAGGTCGCGCAGGGACTGGGCGAGGTCCGCCTCGGCCTGCAGGAGCTGAGCCCGGGTCTTGAGCATGTTCCCCTTGGACTCGCGGCCGGATTCGTAGCGCAGCTGCACCATGCGCGCGCCGTTCTCCCGGATATCCCGGATCTTCCGCGACACTCCGACGCTCTCCTGGCTCAGGAGGACCTGGGCGAAAGCCCGGCGCAGGTCGAAGCGCAGAGCGGCGGAGGCCTGGCGCAGGCTCGCCTCGGCGCTCCCCAGGGAGGCCGCGGCCGAGCGGATGTTCGCGAGCTGGGAAGGGCTCCAGAGGTTGAGCGACAGGCCGGCCTGGGTGGACCAGCGGGTGTTCCCGCCAGCGCCGCGGGAGTCGCCGTAGCTGTGGGAGACGCTCAGCTGGGGCAGCAGCCCGTTGTAGCTGCCGTAGTAGGAAGCCCGGCTCGCGGCCGCGGCGTATTCGGAGGCGACCAGGGTCGGGTTCTGAATGGCCGCCAGGGAGACGCAGTCCTCCCAGGTCAAAGGCGGCGCCTGCGCGGAGACCGCGGAGGCGGCGAGACCCGTCAGAAGGAGTATCGAAAGCCTTTTCATGCTGTCATACCATTAGACGCCGGGCTACTACCGCTCCTCCGCCCGCCTCCGGCGGGCCGCCATGCGCTCATGCATCGCGTCGAAAGCCTTCTGCTGTTCCGGGGTGAGGACTTTCTTTATCTCGGAGTCCATGGAAAGCCGGATCTCGTCGAAACGCGCTCCGGTCTCCTTCTTAAAAGCCCTCATCGACTCGCGTCGGGACTCCAGCACCGCGCGCACGGCGTCCTTCTGCGCCGCGTCGAGCTTCAGCTCCCGGCTGAACTTCTCGACCATACGGGATGGATCCGACCTCCCCTTCCCATGATGCTGAGACGCGGCCCGCTGGCCCCAGGAGCCGAGCGCCGCCCCCAATACCAGTCCCATCACGAAGACCGGCACGGCCTGCTTCCAATCCAACTTCATCTCACCTCCAGATCCAGGCCCAGGACGTCTTCCGGCGTCCCGGCGTCGGGCCGCGCCACCAATTCGACGACCGGGCTGCCGCCCGCGTCCGCCAGGAGCAGGGCCATCGCCGGATCCTCGGACTCCCCCCCCAGGGCGAGGAAGGAGAAGGCGAAGGCCGCGCAAGAGAAGCCCAGGGCCGGGACGAACCAGCGGTGGACGGCCCAGAAGGGCCGTGCCTCCTCGGGCTCCGCCTCGGGGAGGCGGGCCATGACCCGGGACACGAAGGCCTCGGTCTCCGCCGCGGACGGAGCGGCGGGACGCGGGAAGAACGCCCGCCGCGTCTTCTCCCAACGGATCTCGTCAGGCTCCATGTCTCCCCCCACGCCCATTAGACGTTCTCCCGCTCCGAAAAGTGTCGCAGTTCGCGCTCCAGGGCCTCGCGGGCGCGGCGCAGACGGGCCTTGACCGAGTCCAAGGTGCAGCCCAGGACCTCCATGAGCTCTTGGTAGCTCAACCCCTGGACTTCGCGCAGGGTCAGGATGGCCCGGTAGTCCTCAGGGATGCGGCTCAGCACCCGTTCCACGAGGTCCTTGGCCTCCGCGGCCGCCCCGGCCGCGTCCGGTTCCCGCAGGAGGCGCTCCACCCGGGCGGGGTCATCCTCCCGCAGGGCGTCCAGGGACTCCGTTGGGCGCCGCGCGCGCCGGCGCCGGAGGTCGAGACAATGATTGGAGGCGATGCGGTAAAGCCAGGTCCCGAACGCGGCGCCGCCCTGGAACCCGGCCAGGGAGCGATAGGCCTTGAGGAAAGCCTCCTGGGCCGCGTCATCGGCCAGGGCGTCGTCCGCGAGCAGGGACCGGCAGAGGGTGAGCACCGCCGCGTGGTGGCGCCGCACCAGCTCGGCGTAGTCCTCCCGGCGGCCCGACAGGACGTGGGCGACGAGTTCCGGATCGGTCATTCCCGAGCGGGAGCCGCCGGACGGCTACTTGACCCCGGCCTTCCTCCGCTTGCCTGCGTAAGGCTTCGGTGCGGGAGCCGGGGTCGCCGCGCCCCGCTCCAGGTCGTAGTAGTCGAGACCGGAGTGGTCGATGACTTCCTCGCCCATGAGGATGCGCAGGGTGTTGGTCAGCTTCATGTGCTGGACGAATAGGTCGTGCTCCGGCTTCAGGTCCGGCCGCGCCTGGGGGCTCTTGAAGTAGAAGGACAGCCACTCCTGGATGCCCTTCAGGTTCGCGCGCCCCGCCAGGTCCAAAAAGAGCGCGAGGTCCAGCACCAGGGGAGCCGCCAGGATGGAGTCCCGGCAGAGGAAGTTGATCTTGATCTGCATGGGCATGTCCAGCCAGCCGGCGATGTCGATGTTGTCCCAGCCTTCCTTCTCGTCGCCGCGCGGCGGATAGTAGTCGATGCGGACCTTGTGGAAGTAATCGCCGTAGAGATGCGCGTACTTATCCGACTCCAGACAGGCGTCGAGCACCGACATCTTGCTCTTCTCCTTGGTCCGGAAGGACCCGGGGTCGTCGAGGACCTCGCCGTCCCGGTTGCCCAGGATGTTGGTGGAGTACCAGCCGCGCAGCCCGAGCATCCGCGCCTTCAGGGCCGGGGCCAGGACGGTCTTCATCATGGTCTGCCCGGTCTTGAAGTCCTTGCCCGAGATCGGCGTCCCGGCCTCGTCGGCCAGGTCGACCAGCGCGGGGATGTCCGCCGAGAGGTTCGGGGCGCCGTTGGCATAGGGGATGCCGCTCTTGATGGCGGCGTAGGCGTACACCATCGACGGCGGGATGTCCCGGGAGTCGTCCTTCATGGCCTTTTCGAGGGCCTCGATGGACTCGTGCGCCGCGGCAGTCTCCATGGAGGTCTCGGTGGAGCCGCACCAGATCATGACCAGGCGGTCCGCCCCGCTCTCTTTCTTGAAGCGCTCGATATCCCGCATGAGCTGCTGGGCGAGGTCCATCCGGTTGGTCCACTTCTTCACCTGACGCGGGGCTAGGTTCTTCACGTAGGACTGGTCGAACACCGCGGGCATGGGGCGGATGGCCTCCAGCTCCTTGCGGATGGGCGCGATCTGGCTCTCGCGCAGGACTCCGGCCTTGTTGCAGGCCTCCCACATCGAATCCTCGAAGATGTCCCAGCCGCCGAAGCGCAGGTCCTTCAGCTCCGCCAGGGGGACGAGCTCCTTGATAAGGGGGTTGCGGTTCTCATAGCGCTTTCCGAGCCGGATCCTCTGGAGCTGCGTGAGCGAGCCCTTGGGTTCGGCGAGGCCCCGGCGGATGAGTTCCACGCCGGCGATGAAGGTGCTGGACACCGCCCCCATCCCGGGGAGCAGGATGCCGAGCTTCCCTTTGGCCGGCCGGATAGTCCTCTTCGTCATAAGGCCTCCTGAAATACCGCAAGCGATGATATCAAAAACGGCGCCGCGTCACGGCAGGGCTTTCGCGCGCCGCGCCGCGATGTCCCGGACGATGTCGAGGGGCATGGCCGGGGCGAAGTTCCCCCCCGCGCCGCGCATCGCCTCGGCCATGGTCAGGGAGTTGAGGATGGCTTCCTCGGTCGCCTCCAGCGTCGCCTCGTAGAGGGGGTCCATGCCGTCGTCGAGCAGGACTTTGAGGCGGTAGAGCATCTTGCTGGTGCAGCGCGGCACCGAGTTCGCCGTGGAGAAGCAGACCACGATCTCGCCCGAGCTGTGCGCCGCGTACGATCCCACCCGGCCGATGCCCAGACCCACCCGCTTAGCGAGGCGGTTGAGCTGATGGGGCAAAAGCGGCGCATCGGTCGCCAGGACGGCGATGATGCTCCCCTGCGTCGTGGTCCGCCGCTTCATCCCCTTGAAGCGCGGGACCAGCAGGCGCCCGGCCGGAAACCCGTCGATGCGCAGGTCCTCCATGACGCCGAAGTTGCTCATGACCAGGACGCCCACCGTGTAGCGCTTGCCCGCCGCGTTCACCCGGCGCGAGGAGGTGCCGATGCCCGACTTCATGCCGCAGGTGACCATCCCGGTCCCGCCGCCCACGCTCCCTTCCGCCACGGGGCCGCTCTCGGCGGACTCGATGGCCTGGATCACGTGCTGGGAGCGCACGTGCCGCCCGCCGATGTCGTTGAGCCAGGAGTCGTCGCACTCCCCCACGATGGGGATGATCACGTCCTCCTTGATGCCGATGCCCGGATACCGGCCGAGCATGTGCTCGACCAGGGCCTCCGAACAGGCGCCCACCGACAGGGTGTTGGTCAGGAGGATCGGGGTCTCCAGGATGCCCCACTCCAGGAGCTGGGTCATCCCCGCGACCTCCCCGGCGCCGTGCAGCACGAAGCCGCCGGCCACCGCGCGGTTCATGAACACCTCGCCGTCCTTGGGGACGATCGCGGTCACGCCCGTGCGCACCGGCCCCTGTCCGCGCACCAGCTTCCCGGCGCCCCGGATGATGGTCGAGTGTCCGACCCGTACGCCCTCCACGTCGGTGATGGCGTTGTACTTCCCCGTGCGGTAGCGGCCGACCTTCAGGCCGAGTTCACGGATGCGGCAGCGCGGTTCCGGCTTCGGTTCGGTCGTCATGGTGTTCAGCCTGGAGCAGCAGCTTCTTCTTCTCCTTGAAACGGCGGATGGCGGGGGTGAGGATCTCCCCGATGAGGTTGCGGTAGTCCATCTTGACGCTGTCGGCGATGAGGCAGAGGTCCGACCAGCCGGGGGTCAGCCCGGGGAGCGGGTTGCACTCCATGAAATGGACGCGGCCCTCCCCGTCCAGGCGGAAGTCGATGCGGGCCACGTCCCGGCAGCCCAGCGCGGCGAAGGACTTGCGGGCCACCCGCTCCAGCTCCTCGCGCAGCTTCTCGTCGATCTGCGCCGGGGCCTGGTAGCGGATCTCCCGGCAGGCCTCGAGCTTGTGCTGGTAGGTGTACACCGGGAACTCAGCTCCCTTGTCGGTGAAGATGATCTCCATCGGCGGCAGGGCGCGGGGACGGCGCTCCCCCAGCAGGGCCACCGTGAACTCGCGCCCGGGCAGGAACTCCTCGGCCAGCGCGGCCTGCCCGTAGCGCTTGACGATCTCCGCGGCCAGCTCGCGCAGCTCCGCCTCGTTGTGCACCACGCTCTTGCGGATGACGCCCTTGGAACTCCCCTCCGCCACGGGCTTCACGATGAGCGGGAAGGGCATGTCGGCCGGGACCCGCTCGCGCCCGCTGGTCATCAGGAAGAACTTGGGCGTCAGCAGACCCGCCTCGCGCACCACGCGCTTGGCCAGCGCCTTATCGAGCGTCAGGGCCATGGTGGCCGCGTCGGAGCCGGTGTGCGGGATGTCCATGAGCTCGAGGATGGCCGGGACCTGGGCCTCGCGGTTGCGCCCGCGGATGCCCTCGGCCACGTTGAAGACCACGTCCACGTCCGATATGGTGAGCAGGTGCGGCAGGTCGGGGGTGGCCTCGAGGTCGATGACCTCGTGGCCGTACGAGGCGAGCGCCGAGCGGATGGAGCCCAGGGTCTTGGGCGAGTCGAACTCGACCTCCTGGTCCGTGTCGGTGTCCGGGCCGGGGATGATGCGCTTCTCGTTATAGGTGAAGCCCACGCGGAGCTTGCGCTCGAGCCGCCGGCTCTGCTTGCGGGCCTTGATGTTGTAGCGCCGCGAAGCGCTTTCGATGACGGCGTCGAACACCGCGTCCGCGTTCTTGAGTCCCGCCGCCTCGGCGGCCAGGAAGATCCCGGCCCCGGCCTCGAGGCTGGGCAGGGCGTTCACCTCGATGAAGAAGATCTCGTCGTCGGGCGTGACCCGGAAGTCCATGCGCCCCAGGTCCCGGACGCTGATCTCCTTGTAGGCCCAGCGGGAGAAGCTCATCAGCTTCTCCTTGACGTCCTCGGGCAGGGCGGCGGGCACGCGCAGGTCGACCTTGTCCGACTCGTGGTTCTTCAGGTTGTAGTCGTATATCTGGAACGGGTCGTAGCGCCCGTTGTCGGTCTTGAAGACGTATTCGATCGGCGGCAGGATGCCGCCCGTCGCCGGGCTCGCCCCGTCTATCCAAGCCACGGCCACGTCCCTGCCCTCGATGAACTCCTCGATGAGGATGCCGGCGGGGAAGCTCTGCAGGGCCGCGCGGATCTTGACCTTGAGCTCCTCCGCGGTCCGCACGATCGAGTCCCGGGTGATGCCCTTCGAGCTCCCCTCATAGTTCGGCTTGAGGATCAGCGGGAAGCGCAGGCCGGTGTGCTCGGCGTCCTTGGCC
>Ga0209211_10002505_pt1 | contig 31639 bp, 27 predicted proteins | sample RifGroA2_FD_183992 | JGI IMG/M metagenome (GOLD analysis project Ga0209211, IMG submission 183992) | Groundwater microbial communities from Rifle, Colorado, USA - Groundwater A2 (SPAdes) (version 2) | ecosystem: Environmental > Aquatic > Deep subsurface > Groundwater | place: Rifle, Colorado...
CAAACGTTTCCAAGAGAAGTACAACATTGTTACCACCGGCACCCCTACTACCACGGGCTACGGCGCAGTCGGTCCCCGCACCCTCACCAAGGTAAATGACATATTGAGCGGGGGAACAACTACCACACCAGAGCAAACATCAACACAAACACAAAGCTCCACCCCCTTCACCCGTACCCTCAAACTCGGAAGCAAGGGCGACGACGTCAAAGCCCTCCAAGTATTCCTAAACACCCACGGCTATGTCATCAGAGCATCCGGTGCCGGCTCTCCCGGCAATGAAACCACGACCTTCGGCACCTTGACCAAAGCCGCACTCATCCGCTTCCAGGACGCCTATGCGGCAGAGATACTCACTCCTGTGGGACTCTCCCGCGGTACGGGGTTCTTTGGCCCCGCGACGATGCGACAGGTGGGGGCGATTGTGGGGAATAATTGACGGCTGACAAATGATGGGGAAATACAGGGGTGCGCCGCAGGCGCACCCCTGTATTTGCTTTTTCTTACGGAATCCGTATACTATTTCCATGCTTACCCTCAAAGGAGAAATCCGCGAAAAAAATGTAAACCTTACGGTGCTCCGCGCGCAGGGGTTTATTCCCGCGGTATACTATGGACACAAAGAAAAACCCGTTGCGTGCGTGGTTCCCAAGAGCGAATTCAAAAAAGTCTGGAAGGAGGCGGGAGAGTCTACTATCGTGGTTCTTGATACCCCCAAGGGCAAAGTGAACACTCTTATCCAAGAAGTGCAGGTTGATCCGGTGCGCGGCGAGCCGATTCACGTCGATTTTTATGTTTTGGAAAAAGGAAAGAAAGTGGAAGTACACATTCCTGTCGAATTCGTTGGTGTTGCTCCGGCGGTAAAAGATTTTGGCGGAACACTGGTGAAGGTTTTGCACGAGATTGAGATTGAAGCGCTTCCCGAGGATCTTCCTCACGGCGTGACGGTTGATATTTCATCTCTCGCTACTCTTGAGAGTCAGATTCTCGCAAGGGATATCAATCTTCCTAAGGGAGTTTCTCTCGTAACACAGGGAACAGATGTTGTTGCCGCTATCGCGGTCGCGAAGGAAGAAGTGGAACAAGCTCCAGTCATTGACCTTGCTTCGATCGAAGTCGAAAAGAAGGGCAAGAAGGAAGAAGAAGGAGAAGCAGAAACTATTCCCGCCAAATAGTATCTTTCATCTGGTGAATCAAAAAATCCCCCCGCGAGAGAGTATCTCGCGGGGGGATTTTTTGGTACAATGAGAAAACATGTTCAAGCGTTCAATCATCAAACTCCCCGTGGCTTTCTTGCTCCTTGTGTTCTTTGGGGGAGTAGGAATTCTTGGTGTTTCCGCTCAGACGAACGGGACAGATGTGCAGGAATACAGGGCACAACTCGAGGCAAACCTCGTAGTAATTGAAAAGGAGATCGAAATACAGCAGGATATCCTTACCAAAAAGCAAAAAGAAGGAGTTTCTCTTGAGCGCGATATTGCAATCCTTGACGCGCAAATTCAAAAAGCAAAACTTTCGATTCGTGCACGCACCATCGCGATTCAAAATCTTGATGCCGATATTGGTGTCAAAAAATCAACAATCAACAAATATTCTGTAAAAATTGACCGTGAACGCGAGTCGCTCGCCGGGCTTCTGCGTCGTACCCATGAGCTTGACTCCTACTCTATCGTCGAAGTCGCGTTGTCGGATAAAAAAGTTTCTGATTTTTTTGGAGATCTTGACGCATTTCAGTATATTGAAGACTCTATTACGGAATCATTGGGGGAAATAGGGGCAGCCAAAAAGACAACCGAAGAAGAAAAGGTGGCGCTTGAGGATAAAAAATCAGAAGAATCAGACTTGCGCCGTATCCAGGAGCTTGAGAAAAAGCGTATTGAGACAAACGAAGCAGAAAAGAAACGTATCTTGAAAGAAACGCGTGGACAGGAGAAGGTGTACCAGCAGACGCTAAAAGAAAAACAGCAAAATGCCGCGGCAATTCGTACAGCACTCTTTACTCTACAAGGGTCTGCGGCGATTCCGTTTGAGAAGGCACTTGCACTGGCGAAGCTTGCGGGAGAAAAAACTGGCGTGCGCCCTGCGGTAATCCTCGGTGTTATCGCCGAAGAGTCGAACCTGGGACAAAATGTGGGGAAGGGGACGTGGTCTGTGGATATGCACCCCACCCGTGATGTCCCGGTATTTAAAGAGATCTTGGCGCGCCTTGGTCTCGATCCGGATAAGATGCCGGTTTCAAAAAAAGTATGGTACGGATATGGCGGCGCAATGGGTCCCGCGCAGTTCATTCCTTCGACGTGGATACTCTACGAGGAGAAGATTGCAAATCTTACTGGCCATCGGCCGCCAAATCCGTGGGATCCGGGCGATGCATTTATGGCGTGCGCAATCCTTATGAAAGAAAACGGCGCGAATGAGAAAACCCCTGCCGCGGAGCGTCTTGCTGCACTCCGATACCTTGCGGGATGGAAAAATGCAACCAAAAAATCATACGCGTTTTATGGCGACGATGTGATGACTCTTGCCGCCAAATATCAGAAGCAAATCGATATTTTGGGTGGGAATTAAGCACTTGGCGGTTAAACCGCCAAGTGACAACAACACAAAGGCACAACCCTTATTCCCGTTTAGAAAAATGCATAAGAACTGGCATCTGTACAAATCAATCAATTAGTGCTTTCATGACCATAGGTGGTTCTTTGAAATGAAAACAATGAACCCAAAATTCTCTTGATTCATCAACTGAGGTTATCAAAATGAAGACGACAAAACCAAAAATTCTCTTGATTCATGGCTGGAATCATGCCAACTACACATCGCAAGGCTGTACAAATGCATGGGCAAATCGCTTCGCATTTACCTCTGCACTCTCTCAATATTTCGAAGTGGTGCCATTCAATTTACCGGGGTTTTGCGGAGAGAAAGATCCACAAGTTCCCTGGGGGCTGGATGATTTTGTTTCTTTTGTTGCGGAGAAAATAAAACAGGAAAAACCGGAGTATCTCTTGGGATATTCTTTTGGCGGAGCCGTTGCGCTCCGTTTTAAGAAAATTGCCAAAAATACTCAAGTAAATATTATTCTCGTGTCTCCGGCAATCGTCCGCCACTATGAGAATAAAAATCTAAATCTTACTCAAAGGATTCTTAAAACGTTACTTCCGGAAAATATCGTTGCAATTCTTCGGGATGTATATTTGACGAATATAGTCAAAAATCCATATTACTTACATGCAAGCGAAGTCATGCGGCAGACGTATCGTAACATCGTCTCAGTAGATCTAACGGATGATTTGGCGTCCCTTTTGGAACCAGTCTTCCTTATCTACGGAGAGCATGATACGGCGACACCTCCTGTGCTCATCAAAAATACTTTAAGCAAGTGCCTTGTCCGCCATAATGTACACATCATTCCGGGCGGTGGTCATGATATTGCAAATACGCATACGGAAAAATTAATCTCTATTATTCTCGAAATCAAGGAGAACATACATGAAGATCAGTTTGCAGATCCTGAAGCAAATTCTATCGGATGCTGAATTTCACGATGTGCAAGGAGACGAAGAGTTTGAAATATGTGATATCGCATATTTAAAGGATTTTGACAAGTTTCCTTTAGGAGTAAAAATTCTTTACTTTCTTGTCTATGAAGATAATCCGGAAATCCTTGGCTGGTACAATAAGCCATTTGATCGTTCTCGAAACCTTGCCAGACTGCGGGAGTTCAAAAATTTAGTTTTTGTCGCTGATTCTCGAGTAAACGACGAGCAACTTAGCGGCTGTCCGCATATTCGAGTAAATAACATCTATCAGACGATAGATGTTATTCGGCGCCATATTCTTTCCGGCGCATCCCCGACTGTTGTCGGCATGACCGGAAGTGTGGGGAAAACTACGGGTACGGCGTTGGTGGAAAGTATCTTGTCTCAGAAGTTTTCTTGCGGCAGGATATATTCCAAACGTCTCACCCCGCTAACCTTGTCGTCGTGGCTTGTGAATTTTCTTTTGCCAAGTCATCAGATCTTGGCACTGGAATATTCTATGTATAGAAAACATCATATAGGTAATCTCATTGAGTTGTTACGACCAAACATTTCTGTCTTCCTGAATATAAAGAATGTTCATCTTGGAGTGGAAGGCATCAATACTTTGCAAGATATTCTGGAGGGCAAAGCTCCGCTGGTAAAGAGATCTGATTTAGGAATCTTAAACGCTGATAATCCGCTCATCCTTTCCTTAAAAAGGAAGGATGATTTGATCTTCTCGTGCGAGAACTCAAAAGCAGACGCTTTTGTGAGAAGCGACGGGATATTTTCTTATTTGTATTTAAACCATACAAATGAAGTACTTTCGTTTGTTCCCTACATAAAGACAAAACTTTTCTATTATCAGGTGGCTGCCGCAGGTCTTGTGGGTAGCGTGCTGGGAGTTTCGGCTTCCGATATTTCCAACGCAATCAATCACTTCGTTCCCGCAGAAAACAGGATCCGGTGGATTAAGGTGTTGGAGAAAGATGTTTTGTTTGATGGCGATGTTACCAACAGCGGGAGATTGATTGCGCTTTCGGAACATGACTACCCAACGAGCTTGCTATTGATTCACAGCTTTAATTTTGGAGAAGGAGATACTGGACTCCAGATTGACGGACTTATGCAAGCACTTTCTTCTTTTACGGAAGTGAGGTTCTTGGATACTCCCGAAAATCGCGAAATAGTCTCAAGGTGTTCTTTTGAAAAAGTCTCGTTTTCTCTCCAATATGAGCTTTTTGCGGGTCTTGAGTATTTTGAGTTTAGAGTTTTTCATTTTGCTATGTACTACCGACTCCACAAGGACATGCAACATCTTGTGGATTTTATCCGCAGTTAGGTGGCTGCACACGCCTCACCCTCCGCGATAATTTTCGGAGGGTGTTTTTTTGATTTTATGGTTCTTGCTGTGCAACGCTTGCGTGACTGAAATGTTGTTGAGGTTGACTTTTGAAACGATTTTGCGTACAATGTGGGCATTAGTTAAAACCGCAGGGGCGGATTTTTTGTTTCAATTTTAGTAAAAATCTTATGGAAATTCGTAACATCGCAATTATCGCCCACGTTGACCACGGCAAGACGACCTTGACCGACGCTTTAATGCGCCAGACAGGTATGGTCGGGGAGGGTGCTTCTATGGACTCGAACGCGCTTGAACAAGAGCGCGGTATTACCATTTATGCCAAAAATACTTCGATTTTTTACAAAGACACCAAAATCAACATCGTGGACACACCGGGTCACGCTGACTTTGGCTCCGAGGTGGAACGCGTGCTTCGTTCGATTGATACCGTGCTTCTCCTTGTTGACGCGCAAGAAGGCCCTATGCCTCAGACGCGCTTTGTGCTCAAAAAGTCGCTTGAGCTTGGGCTCAAACCTATTGTCGTTTTGAACAAGATCGACAAACCTGCGGCACGTCCCAAGGAAGTGCATGACGAGGTCTTTGAGCTTTTCTTTGAGCTTGGTGCAAACGACGAACAGTTGGATTTCACGACTGTGTATGCAATCGGACGACAGGGTATCGCGAAGCGTAATCTTGAAGATGAGTCAACTGATTTGAACCCGCTTCTCGACGTGGTGTTGGAACAGGTGCCGCCCGCTCCCGCGGACAGTGCCGCACCCCTTCGCATGCAGCCGTTTAATCTCGCCTACGACAACTTCCTCGGGCGCCTTGCGGTAGGGCGTATTTACGAAGGCACAATACATGCCGGTGAAACTGTGGTGATTAAAAAATCAAGCGGTGAGACCCGCACGGGCCGTATTACCAAACTCTGTACTTTTGAGGGTGTTGTACGCAAAGAAGTTCCCGAGGCGGTCGCCGGCGATATCGTGATGGTTGCAGGGCTTCCTGACATCTATATCGGCGAGACTATTTGTGCCAAGGCTGACCAAGAGCCGCTCCCCGCAATTTCTATTGATGAGCCGACCATCTCGCTCAATTTTATTGTAAATGACTCACCATTTGCGGGGAAAGAGGGGAAATTTGTAACGATTCGCCAGATTCGCGATCGTCTCGAGCGCGAACTCGAAGTGAACGTTGGGCTCCGCGTGGATTTTTCCGCGATGGATTCGTTCAAAGTCTACGGTCGCGGAGAGCTTCATATCTCAATCCTCTTGGAGCAGATGCGCCGTGAAGGATTTGAGCTTCAAGTTTCTCAACCGCAAGTTATCGTGAAAGAGGAAGATGGCGTTAAACTCGAGCCGTATGAAGAGCTTATCATCGACGTACCCACCGAATCATCGGGTACCGTGATTGAGAAATTGGGCAAACGCAAAGGTGTTATGTCCAACATGAAGGAGGAGCACGGCATCACACGCCTTACCTATGAGATTCCTACGCGCGGGCTTTTGGGATATCGGGGACAATTTATGGTGGACACCAAAGGCGAAGGTATCCTCTCGAGCCGATTTATAGAATTTCGTCCGTATGCCGGTGAGATCAAGAAGCGCGATGTGGGGTCCATGGTCTCCATGGCGTCTGGGAAGGCGCTCGGCTTCTCTCTTTGGAATCTTCAAGATCGCGGGGTAATCTATATTGCTCCTGCCGTCGAAGTCTACGAGGGGATGGTCATTGGCAATACATCCAAAGGCGAAGAAATGTCGGTGAACCCCACGAAAGGTAAGCAACTCTCCAATATGCGTTCTTCGGGTGCTGATGAGGCGATCACCCTCACGCCGCCGTATGAAATCACCATTGAGCGCGGGCTTGAGCTCATGAATGCTGATGAGTATTTGGAGATTACGCCGAAGTCAATACGCCTCCGCAAGCAGGTACTGTCTCGCTAAAACAGCATTCAGTATTCCGTATGCCGCCCAAGAAGTTATCCACAGTTGCGTACTTTGCAAGGACGTGGTAGGCTGAAACAGTAAGAAGTTTTCACTCAGTGCTTGCTTTGCTGCTTGGTTCTGGTAGGTAAGAGGGCGAGGAGAAAACAGGTCATCTTACTGAAAAAAAGAAAAAAGAATTAAGCAACACACTATGGCAAAGAAATTGTATGTAGGGGGTATCCCTTACTCAACCACAGAGGACGATCTTAAAGTTGCGTTTAGCGAAGCAGGAGAAGTTCTTTCGTCTGCGATCATCATCGACAAGATGACCGGTCGTTCGAAAGGTTTCGGGTTTGTCGAAATGGCAAACGATGCTGATGCTGACAAGGCTATCGACATGTGGAATGGCAAGGACTTTCAGGGACGCACGCTTACGGTCAACGAAGCGCGCCCTCTCGAAGAGCGCCCTCGCCGTGAGTTTGGTGGCGGAAACCGCCGCATGGGCTAATACCATCCTTCATGGATGGTACACCCGACCGAAAGGTTTAGGGTAATACCCACGCTCACAAAAAAATCCCCGCTGTAAAGCGGGGATTTTTGTTTGTGGTTGTGATGCTACATGATATACTAAATTGAACAACTTTGAATTATGAAATCCACATAAAGAAAGGTGCTCGGCATTTTGAATTACGAAACATGCGGGACGGGAGTTTCGTACCCCGAATTAGTAATTTAAAGTGAATAATAATCGTCCACTTTCAACTCATGATTCCTCTTCTCACAAAAACCCAAAAAGTTATAATTACCTTGGTACTGCTAGGTATCTCGGTGTTTTCGCTCATCATAAAGCTTAGCGGGAAGAGTGTCCTCTATGCTACCTTGAGAGGTACGCCGCTTGTGCTTGAGGTTGCCGACACCGACTCCTCGCGCGCGCGTGGGTTGTCCAGTCATGCACCGCTCGAGTCCGGACACGGGATGCTTTTTGAATTTCCTTCGGATGGCGGATATGGTATTTGGATGAAGGACATGTCGTTCCCCATCGACATTATCTGGCTCGACAAAGACTACCGTGTGGTTGATACGAAAACGCACGCGAAGCCGGAGTCATATCCGGAGATATTCATTCCGCGTGTGCTTGCAAGATATGTACTCGAAGTGGGAGAAGGTTTTTTAGATGAACATCGTATCAGCATAGGAGACATCCTTGAAATAACCAGTAAATAAAAGCATTTGAAAAAGGACGGGTTTACAGCCCGTTTTTTTTGTTTCGTCACAATATTTTTTTGAGTTATCCACCTACCGAAATTTTTTTTTAGGAGTACAATAAGGAGACGTAGAATAAATTTATCAGTGTGTGCATTAGCAATTTGTATCGTATGCAAAAGAATACCAAGCAAGCGAAGACATCAGCTGTCGTACCCCACAAAAGTCCCATCGTTAGCGTGCGCAAGCGTAGCGGCTCCATTGTTCCCTTTGATATTGAGCACATTGTGAGTGCGGTGAATAAAGCGATGCGTTCGACGGGAGAAGGGGACCGCAAAGAGGCGGAATACATCGCACGCAAGGTAGAATCCGAGCTGAAAAGAATCTCAAAACTCGTCAAAGATTTCATTCCTACGGTAGAGGGAATGCAGGATATTGCCGAAAAAGAGCTTATTTTAGAAGAATATGTGAAGACTGCCAAGGCATACATCCTCTATCGTGAAGAGCGTGCCCGAGCTCGAGAAAAACAGGGTGAAATACCCGAGGAGGTGAAAAAAATGGTTGCCGAAGGTAAGAAATACTTCCGCAGTCCCATGTCGGAGTTTGTGTATTATCGCAGTTACTCACGCTGGCTTCCCGAGCAAGGTCGCCGCGAGACATGGATCGAGACGGTCGATCGTTACGTGGCGTTCATGAAAGAAAACCTCGGTTCGAAGATGACTGAAAAAGAGTACGCCGAGATTCGTCAGGCGATTCTCGAACAACAGGTGATGCCCTCCATGCGGCTTTTGTGGAGTGCTGGTGATGCGGCGCGCAAGACGAATGTGACGGGATACAACTGTTCGTTTATTGCGCCGTCATGCGTACAAGACCTTGCGGAGATCATGTATCTTCTCATGTGTGGTACGGGCGTTGGCTACTCTGTCGAAAGCCAGAACGCGCAAATGTTCCCGCAGATTAAAAAACAGACTGGAAAGATGCTCCCCACGCATACTGTTGTCGATAGTAAGGAGGGGTGGGCGGACGCGTACGCGCTTGGTATGAACACATGGTTTAGCGGCGGAGATATCAAGTTCGACTATTCAAAGCTTCGTCCTGCAGGTGCGCGTTTGATGACGATGGGGGGCAAGAGTTCGGGTCCCGAGCCACTCATCTCTCTCATTGATTTTTCTCGTGAACGTGTCATGAAAAAGCAAGGTCGCCGCCTTTCAAACCTTGACCTTCACGACATTATTTGCAAAATCGGCGAAGTGGTCGTTTCTGGAGGCGTACGCCGAAGTGCCCTTATTTCGCTTTCCGATCTCGACGATCACGACATGCGCCATGCCAAGGACGGACAATTTTACCTCACTGATCCTCAGCGCATGATGGCGAATAACTCCGCCGTGTATTGGCAGAAACCTTCGAATGCCGAATTTCTCGATGAATGGGTCTCTCTCATGAAGGCGGGGTCGGGTGAGCGCGGTATTTTTAACCGTGGGTCTATCCCCAAGCAGATGCCGGCACGCCGTTGGAAGACACTGGAGAAGGATTTTGACACGTGTGGGACCAACCCATGCGGAGAGATTATTTTGAAATCCAAACAATTCTGCAATCTTTCTGAAATTGTCGCGCGCGCCGAGGATACCGAGGCGAGCTTGATGAAGAAAGCGCGCCTCGCATCAATCCTTGGAACCTACCAGTCTTCTCTTACGAATTTCGGCTATCTCTCGAAAGAATGGAAGGAAAATTGCGAAGAAGAGCGTCTACTCGGCGTTTCTATTACGGGGCAATGGGATTGCAAAACCGTTCGTAATCCCGAAGTGATGCGGAAGCTTCGCGATGAGGCGGTGAAGGTGAACAAAGAGTATGCGAAACGCTTCGGCATCAATCCTTCCTCGGCGGTGACGGCGGTCAAACCGTCCGGTACGGTGTCTCAACTCGTTGACGCATCTTCGGGTATGCACCCGCGTAATTCGGAGTATTATATTCGTCGAATTCGTATCGCGGCGACAGACAGCCTTTTTAAAATGATGAAGGATCAGGGTGTTACGTATCATCCCGAGGTTGGTCAGTCGGTAGAAAGTGCTGTGACGTATGTTCTCGAGTTCCCTGTTCGAGCACCCGAGAAATCGATTTACAAGAACGATCAAAGCGCACTCGAACAGCTTGAGTATTGGAAGATGGTCAAAGAGAACTTTACGGAACACAATCCTTCGGTCACTATTTCCGTAGGGGAGGAGGAGTGGATTTCGGTTGCAAATTGGCTCTACGAAAACTGGGAGATGATTGGCGGATTGTCGTTCCTTCCGCGCTCAAACCATGTGTATCGTCTTGCGCCATACGAAGAGATTACGAAAGAGAAATATGAGGAAATGGTTAAGAAATTCCCGGATATTGATTTCTCGAAGATTGTGAGTTATGAGCGCGAGGATCACACGCAAGGGTCGAAGGAACTCGCCTGTGTGGCAGGGATTTGCGAGATAGCGTAGGATTAACAACTAACATTTAACAACTGACAACTGACAACAAATATGGGCACGGGAGCAATGCACCCCGTTGTAAGTTGTAGGTAGTAAGTTGTAAGTAAACATTATGGCAAAAGGAAGAGACGCACACAAAGAAAAAAAGAAGCCCAAGAAGGGGAAGAAATAAGACAAGAGTTACATAAAAACTCTATTATATAAGGGTTTTTATGTAATAGCTGTTCTTTTTATAAAATTTGTGGTTTAATACAAAAGCCTGTATCAGGTGGTCGCTCTTGCGCAAGCAGGGGAGGAAAGTCCGAACACTCGCACGCATCACACAGTGTGTGATTGGCGCAGTTCATAGTCCATAAATGACTAAAAACTATGGACTTGCACATCGTGCTTTGCGCGATGCGTGCAACAGGGTAGCGGGTAATGCCCGTCTGGAGCAATCCAAGAGGTGCGAGCAGAGACGCCTCGGACGAAAGAAAGAGGCATCCCGTGGGATAAGAGCATCGGAGTAAGTTAAATTAGCTTGAGTTTCAATAGATATCAAATTATAAACGAGCTCAGGTGTTGTTATCCCATGGGATGAGTCCGTATGGCAACATGCGGGGTGAAACGGCTAAATCCTTACTCGGGTGCAAGGCCGTGCCGCGCGCAAGCGCGGAGTGCCGCTCGAGCGGTGGGGCAACTCACCGCCTAGATAAATGATCATCCCCCGTGGGATAAGAGTATCTGAAATAAGCAGTAATCTGAATTTTTGATAAATATCGGATATTGTGCAAACTCGGATGTTGCTATCCCATGGGGACAGAATTCGGCTTATCGATATAGGTATATGAAAAACCTCGGAGAAATCCGAGGTTTTTCATATACAGTTTTTTGAACTCATCTTTTTCGAGCTAATGGCCATTTAAGCAGTCTGTTTTGACCATTTCATATATACTACATATGGGTAAAACCATTAAAAACTACAAACCATGTCTAAAAAAACTGTCCCTACTGTAAAAATGGAGGGGTAAAGAAGAACGGGAAACGCAGGAATATACAGCACTACCGCTACACAAATTGCGGTAAGCAATTTCAAAACAAACGAAGACCTCAAGCTTTTGAGCAAAGTGTGTGGAGCGACCATGTATGGAAGCGCCAGACGGTGAATGATTTAAAAACTACGTATCACAAAAGCGAGAAGACCATCCGTCCTCGTACTCATGGATATCGGGTCGCATGTTTATTTGTTCGAATGAACATTCAAAATCCTGCGCGCTGTTTTTTATAAAGTATTGCTTCGAGGCGTCCTTTTTTTGTACAGCCCCCCACTAACATATATCCGTAGCTATAGCTACGGATATATGTTAGTGGGGTCAAGTCAAGTAGTAAATATCTTCGACAATTTCCCCAATTCAAGATATTATAGAACGCATATGACTTCGCGACAAGTGGCGTTTTTAGGATTTGGGATTCTGGTGCTCGTCCCCGCGGTTTTTTTTCTGGTGCGCAGTGATGATGCTATCATCAACACGCCACCGAAGAATCAGAGAGTTGTCGTGTTCGGCGATAGTTTGGTCGAAGGGGTAGGGGCAACCACGGAAAAGAAGAATTTTGTTTCGCTGGTTTCTGAGCAACTTCATCTCGAGATTGTAAATAAAGGGAAAAGTGGTGATACTACCGAAGGAGCACTCTCTCGCGTGGACGAGGTGCTGGCGGGGGGTCCCGGGGTGGTGGTCATTCTTCTTGGAGGAAATGATGTTATTCGGCGCATTCCTAAAAAAGAAACGTTTGCAAATTTGAGCACGATTATCGAGAGAGTTGAGCAATCTGGAGCGGCGGTGGTTCTCCTCGGTGTGCGCGGAGGCATCCTCGGGGATGGTTATGAAAAGGATTATCATGCGCTCGCAAAGAAATATCACACCGCGTATGTTCCTAATATCCTTGAAGGACTTATTGGTGATGCACGTTATATGTATGACGGTATTCATCCGAATGACCAAGGGTACGCGATTATCGCAAATCGTGTAGCAGAAGTGCTTTGGGAGGTTTTGTTGTAAGAAATCCGAACTTGGGGCGTCTTAATAAGTGTAGACACAATCATGCATGGTACGCAAGAGCAATTTTTGAAATGGTACGACCAGTTTTCTGATGTCATGTTTCGGCACTGCGTTTTCCGCCTGTCTGATCGGGAAAAGGCGAAAGATGTTACACAGGAAGCCTTTATCCGTTTATGGAAATATGTCGCCGAGGGGAATGAGGTCGTGAATGCGCGCGCCATGCTCTACAAGATCGTGAACAATTTGATCATTGATGAATACCGCAAGAAAGAACACGTTTCTCTTGACCGTATGAGAGAAGAAGGATTTGACCCGGGGTATGATGTGCGGGGGGAGATGGAATCGCGCGACGAATACCACCACGTGCTCGCAAAGATGGAGAAACTCCCCGAGCGGTATCGCGAAGTGTTGGTCATGCGTCATGTGGACGGGCTTTCGGTCAAAGAGATTGCGCGGCTCATGGGAGAGACGGAAAACGCGATTTCGGTGCGCATCCATCGTGCCATCGAAAAATTTAAGACAGGTTCTAAGTCACTTATCGACTAACTATTATGCGAAATACTATTAAACAACTGAAGAAGTCCGCCCGTGAAGTAGGTCTCGATACGAAAGAGCGCCTTATTATGCGTGCCAATATTCTCCGCGCGATGAAGGAGTATCCCGCGCAATCTCTCGCCACTGGACATATATACATGAGCATTTTGTCGCCGTATGTTTTGATGCGTAAAATGAGAAATTTGAAAACGATGCCACTTTTGGTCATTGCAGGGGTTCTTGTCGGCGGGACTGTTTCGTTTGCCGCCGAATACACCATACCCGGGGACGTATTGTACCCCGTAAAAGTTCACGTGAATGAAAATGTCCGTGGAACCGTAGCGGTAACCCCAAAAGCAAAAGCACAGTGGGAAGTGGAGCTCGTGGGGCGCCGTCTTGATGAGGTGGAAAAGCTTGCCCATAAGACCGGAGCATCAGAGGAAGCAAAGGAAACTGCACGAAAAAATATTGTCGAATATACGAACCGCGCAAAAGATCGCATCGCGAAATTTGAACAAGACGAAGATACGGAAGATGCGCTTTTTGTTGCAACAAAGCTTTCGGAGACACTTCGCGGGCATGAGACTGTTCTCGACGACCTTGTTTTCGATGAATCTGATGATTCTGGTGAAGATGTTCATGATGATATGCTTGGCGGGGGAGCAACCACTACACCTGAAGTTGCGACTTCAACGAGTGTGGTTGTAGAGAAAAATAAAGCGGACAAGCGTTCTTTAAAAAACATACTCAAAGAAGTACGTCAGGCTCGTGATAACACCGAGAGTAAAGTAACCGAGCTTGAGCAGAAGCGGAATACGGAGAAGGAAAAAGAAAGAAAGACGAAGGATGATCAAAAACACAGAAACAATAAGGAACAGTCTTCGCGCTCACCAAACGAAGAAATTCGTAATGTTCCAGATCAAAATGTTTCTCATGAGCAAGAAGTATTGATAAAAGAAAATTCCGACAAAAAAGAGCACAAGGATAGACAAAAAGAAGATGATGATGATGAGTAGCTCAGTTTTTTACACTGACGGTGAAAGAATGATATAATATCGCCATGGAGAAAACATGGTTGTGGGCGAAAAATATGACAAAGTGCAAGAAGCGTGGCCTCACTTTAATCGAACTCTTAGTGGTGATTTCAATCATTTCTTTGCTTTCCTCGATTGTATTTGCGGCGCTTAATAGCGCGCGGGAGAAGGCGAAGGTGGCAAAAGTTATGGGGGATCTTCGTAGTGCGCGGACTGCAATAGCGCTCCTCGAATTTGATACGGGGAAATGGCCGGCCGGGTGTCCCCCTGCATTACAGCTCAATGGGTGGTTGAGTGGAGTGGCGGGGATGACTAATGAAGTAAGTTTGTCTAGTGAAGATGCCGGTATCGTTAAAAAACCAATAGCTAAAGTTATTGATGATCCGGCTAACTGTCGGTGGACGAACACGGATATCTTAAAATGGAAGGGTCCCTATATGCCAGCGGTGCTTGACCCATGGGGGAAAGAATACTACGTTGACAATGATTATCACTTGAGGGCGAATTGTCCTCTGGGTACCGAGACTTACGTGCCTCCTATCATGGTTTTGGCATCTGGTGGACCCAATAAAGAAAATGGGGCTTCATATTTTGCAAGGGGTCATTATGACTGCGATGATATTTATCTGGAGATAAGGTAGTCGGTTTTTTGGCGTGATATGTAATTACGCACGACGGCGGATTGGTATGGTATAATATTTCCATGGACAAAACATGGTTGTGAATGGAAAGATATGACTTAAAGAATGGGAGTGGGCTCACTCGCCAAAATTTTTCACCCGTCAAAGTCACAGAGAAACGTAAGTGGGCAAGAAAAGACTTACGCGGGTTCACTCTCATTGAGCTTTTGGTGGTGATTTCGATCATCTCACTCTTGTCCTCAATTGTATTTGCCGCGCTGGGCAGCGCGCGGGAGAAGGCGAAGATCGCTGCTGCAAAAGCGCAATTAAAAAATGTAGAGACGGCGATTGCTTTACTGGAGCATGATACAGGCAAGTGGCCAAACGGATGCCCCCCGCACGAAAGAGCTGAACCGGAAGTTTCTCTCGATGATCCAAAAGCTGGCCTCAAGGAGAGACCCCCTTTAGGAGTAACTTACAATCTAACTCTCCCGTATTGTGAGTGGACTGTCGAAGATCGCGCAAACTGGAAAGGACCGTATATACAGACGGGCAAAGACCCATGGGGAACTTCTTATGAATTTGACCCCGACTATTCCTTTGAACGCGATTGTTCCGGTCTTGTCCCGCCTATTAGTCCCGCAGTTTTTTTTGGTCCTAATAAAACGGGAAGTTATGATTGTGATAGTATTTACCTAAGGCTCGATTATTCTGATTCTGTATGGTCGTGGGCTCAAATATGAGCTTGTTGTCTGGTCGGTAATTTTCTTCTTTGTTTTCAAATGCTTTTAGCGCACCTTAATTTCTCGAGTAGATAGTTCGTTTATGTGGGTTGAGGCAGTGTGTCCCGTGTAAATAGTTATACACAGGCGCAGGTAGCGCCCCGAGACGGGCGGGGTATAATAAAGGTGGCAGAATATACACCTCTTCTGCTTTGTTGTGTTGGGTGATTAATAGTAGAATCATTAATTTTCACCATTATGAAAGCATTACATATTATTGCATTTGTTTTGTTGATAGTGGGCGGTATCAATTGGGGCTTGGAAGCGTTTGAATACAATCTTGTCACGATGATCGCAGGAGTAGATTCGATGGTAACGAAGGTTGTGTATGTGCTCGTAGGCCTCGCGGCAATCTACGAGGTGGCTACACACAAAAACACGTGCAAAATGTGCGGAGATGTGAGTGTGAAAGCGGCATAGCCACGTTGTTTCTGTAGTAAAGAAAATGCGCGTGGGTACATTCTGCGGGCATTTTCTGTTGAGGAGAATTTTCGATATTTATGAAATATATTTTTCTTGTACTTATCTTTTTTGTTTCGGGAGTGATGCCTGCTTTGGGCGCAACGACCGCATCAGTGAAAAATGCCGGCTTTGCACCGGCGATTATTTGGTATTCAAAAGATTCTTTTTTTGCGGGGGACAAGGTGCGGGTGTACACTATTGTTTTTAATGGAAGTGTGTATACAATCGCGGGCAGTGTTGAATTTTTGGACAATGGAAAAGTTATCGACTCCACCAACTTCTCTCTCTCGGGTGGCGGTCATGTGCGTGATGTGTGGGTTGATTGGGTCCCTGCCCTCGGCTCCCATGCCATCTCGGCGCGAATTGTGAACGCCATTTTTACGGACGCCAAAGGAGTAAAGCAAACGCTCGCGCTTGAGAGTGTCGAATCTTCCGCAAGTGAGCGCGTGGTGGGACAGAACCCCAATCGAATCATAGAATCTGCAAAGGCAACTTCATCATCGGAGTCAGGTAGTCAGATTGTCGGAGCAATTACACAAGCAGTCGAGACAGTGAACAATGCAATCCCTGTACCGGTGAAAATGAGTGTTGTGGGTAGCGCAAATACCGTGGAGAAATTTCGAGCAAACGAAGCGGCGCACTTTCGTGCGGAGCGCGAGAATCAAACACGAATCTTGGATGCGCTCAATATGCCGGTAAGTACCAGCACCGCCACAAGCTCGGCGCATGCAAAGACGGCGGGAATCACTGAAAAGCCGTTCGCGTATTTTTTGTTTTTTCTGTATGCCGGACTGCAATACTTTTTCCAGTGGCAGATACTTTTTTACGGTCTTTCTCTCTACGTCATATATCGCCTGACCGCTTCAATCGTACGCCGTGTGCGTAATCGCAATCGAGGGTATTAAGTCCACGGCTATTTCGTATCGCGAATCGAAAGGCTGTAGGGGATACCGAGGAGCATGATTGCGCCCAAAATGAGGAAGAGGTACCGATAATCAAAATATGCGAGGACAGTACTTGCAACGAGAGGACCGATGATGTATGCGCTCGTGCGGACGACAAACATGAAGGTAACGATGTGCATGTCTCGGGAGTTTACTTTTTTGTAGAGATAGCTTTCCGCCATTACTTCGATTGCGCTGGCTCCAACGCGAGTAAGGAAGAGCACCCCCGTCCATATGGCGACACTACCCGTGGTAATGGACGAAAGTGCGGCGGTCGAAACTGCGAGAATGAGGAACCCCACCGCAAGAATCTCTGTTTCCCCAAGTCTTTTGTCGGCAATCTTTCCGAGGGCAATTTGAAAAATAATAAAAGGAATAAGTGTAATGGGGATGATGGTGGTCAAGATGGTGCTCATGGGAATTCCCATTGTTTCGTTGAGGTAGATAGGAGTGTAGATGACCATCAATGTGTAAAAGAGATTGAGGAGGAAAACGATAAAGATAATGGAGTGAAGATCGTGACTTTTCCCGATTCTTCGCATCGTTTCGATCAGTGACGGTGTTTCGTAAACGGGATCTTTGTATGTTCTGAAGTTCAAAGAGATGACGAAGTAGACGGCGACCAAAAATACGATTGCCATGAGGTAAATTTTTTCGAAATCGTGGTCAGTAAGGAGTAGCCCCGCAAGCAAGGGTGCTCCTGCAATAGCAACGTTGAGGACAGTAAGAAATATACCGCGAATGCCACCGGTTTTTGTGTTTGCCGAAAGTGATTCAACAAACGCGTTTAAGTTCAAATAGATGATGTTTAAAAATACTTGGGAAAGGATAAATGCCGGAAGGATGATGAAGGGATTTTTGTTTGTCGCGAGGATAGCGAGGAGGATAATTTGGGCGATGATCGCGAGGCGAATCACGCGGTAGTTGCCGAAGCGTTTGAGGAGTCGCGAAAATAAAAGTGTCGCGATAATAACGGCAAGTGCCCCTACGGCAAACACGGTGCCCACGGCATCGGCTGTCGGGGTAAACTTGAAGAGAAACGATGATTGGATATAGAGCGGGAGCGCGTAATGGAACGCGTAAAAGAAGCTCGCGAGGTAGGCGAAGAGGAGAAGTGAGTTTTTTGCGGCGGTGCGTGGCATAGTTATGCGTGGAGGGGATACCTCAAAATCGTACGGATATTATTCAAGTAGTCCTGCAGACTTCATAATGGTGTACAGTGTTCCTTTAGGGACATCTTTTCGGTGAAAAGGGACTGTCACGCGTGCATTGTCTTTTGCTCGGTATGAGAACCCATCCACTATCTTCCCCCTGTCCAAAAACCCTTATTTTAGGTTGCAAAACTTCGTCTCGTTCTTGCCATAATTCATTATGGCAAGCCCTCCGTCTCGTTTTTCGCTCAAAAATAATGGTTTTTTGACAGGGTACCGCGAGATAGTGGATGGGTTCTGAGATGTAGTGTCCGCCTGTGGTGTGGTCGATCTCGAATCCTGCTTTTGCGAGCATTTTTAAAAGTTTCTTTGGTGTAATGGCAGGAAGTTTAGGCATGCTGTTTTGCCGAGGTCGCTGAGAACTGGATAGATCCCATAAAATTCCCCGTGTCATGGAGGACTTGCCCCCTATGTTTTTTAACAGACGCGATATATCCGCGAATCGCATCAAGCGCGGATTCTTTTGCTTCGGTTAAATCTTTTCCATAGGTAATACACCCCGGGAGAGAGGGAACAATCGCGGTAAAGCCGCCTTCTGGTTCAGGGCGGAACATGACATTAAATTGGAGCTCTTGCGATTTCTTCATATTTGGATGATAACAAATTGGCTGTGTTTCGGCAAGAAAAACACACAGAAAAACACACAGAAAAACACCCGCACGAGGCGCTGTGCGCCTCGTGCGGGTGTTTTTAGAGTTGTTTTAGACAGTCAAAATGACCGGAATCACGATCGGGAGCTTGGCGGTTTCTTGGAAGAGGAGATGCTCGATGACGTCAGCAACCTGACCTTTGAGAAAGTCGAGATCGTATTGTTTGGCGCCACCTTGTCCGAGCGTGTTGTCCTCGACGGTCTTTTTGGCGAGATAGCGTGCTTGGCGCAAAAGCTCTTGCGATTCACGGAGGTATACAAACCCGCGTGAAATAATGTCCGGTGATTTGGTTACTCTGCCGGTTGTTGTGTTGAGTGTCAAAACGACAACAAAGATACCGTTTTGTGCAAGAGTCTGTCGGTCGCGCAGAACGACTTCCTGCATCCCGCCTACGGAAAATCCATCAACAAAAACCGGCGTGCGATTCGCGCTACATTCTTTGACGGCGGTGATTTTTGACCCGTTTTCCCTGATTTCGATTACCATACCATTGTCGGGGATGATGATATTATCGCTCGCTATATTGGTCGCGCGCTTTGCGAGTTCAGCGTGAATGCGGTGGAAATAATGATAGCCGTGTACCGGGATGAAAAACTTCGGATGAATCTTTTGGTGGATCCAGACGAGTTCCTCGGCATTGGCGTGTCCGGATGAATGCACGTCGGATGTACGATAACTGATGATGTATGCGCCTTGGCGCGAGAGGTTATCTTTAAGCTTCTGCACGCTGCGTTCATTGCCGGGGATAACAGATGAAGAGAGGAGGATTGTATCGCGCGGCGTCAGGCGAATGTATTTGTGCGTCTTGTTCGCGATGCGCATGAGTGCGGCAAATTCTTCGCCCTGTTGTCCGGTCGCGAGCACCATGATTCTGTCGGGCGGATATTTTTCCATTTCCTCAACGGTAATGAATGTTTCTGGATTTGCTTTGATAATCTTGGCGACTTTCGCAATCTCGACATTCGTCTTCATACTCCGCCCTTCGAGGACAATCTTTTTGCCATATTTTTCGGCAATCTCAATCATTTTAAGCAGACGTTCGACCTGCGAGGCGAACGTACTGATGATGAGACGCCCCTTGGTATCACGAATGATATCCTCGATATTTTTAAGAATAACTTTTTCTGAGATTGAAAATCCCGGGTTTTCGGCATTGGTCGAGTCCGCCATGAGGAGGAGCACATTGCGGTCTTTGAAAAATTCGTACACATCGACTTCCACTTCGGAGGGTTCGCCCTCGACGTGGTCGAGACGCAGGTCGCCGGTGTGTACGATATCACCGTAGGGTGTTTCGATGACGATACCCATTGAATCGGGGATGGCATGAGTAACACCAAAGAAACTCACTTTGATCTTGCCCAGTGTGCGCACTTCGCGCGTTTCAACAAGACGAACGTCAAGTGGCTCCAGGTGCGGGAATTCCTCTTGTCTCTTTTGAATCATGAGGGAGGTAAAGTTTCGACAATAGAGCGGGGGATTGCCAATCTTGTCCATGATGTAAGGGATACCACCAATGTGATCAAGGTGACCGTGGGTAACCACAAGACCTCTGATCTTGTGTTTGTTCTGCTCGAGATATTCGGTATTGGGAAGAATGAAGTCGATTCCCGGCGTGCCTTCTTCGGAAAATTGGATTCCCGCGTCAATGATGACGATGTCATCGCCGTATTCCACAAATGACATATTGCGACCGACTTCTTCGACGCCACCGAGGTGGATAATACGAATGTCTCCTTCCTTGAGCGGCGGAACGACAGAGGTGACCACATCTTTCGGAGAGACGAGCGGAGGGCTCATGCGTCGTCCGCGCTGCCGGTCACGACTGGTGAGGTGCTTGACGCGTGTTCCCGACGGGGTGACTGCATCGGGGCGCACCCCAGTGCCCCCGGGTGTGCCCGAGCGTCCGCCACGACCTCCTTGCGGGCGAGCAGGGTAGTTTCCTCCGCGGCGCTGTCCCCCCGCGGCACTGCCACGATATGCGGGTTTTCCGCCAGTTCGTGGTCCGCGTGTGGTATTTTGGCCCGGAGCGTGAGACCGTGCAACGAAGCGTTGCGGTCCGTGGTTGTCTTTTTTTGTTGGTTGATCTTTTTTTTGCTGTTCTTCGTTCACCCCGTTAGAGGCAGGTCGCGATTGAGCAAAATTATTACTCTGCGTCTCTCTTGATTTGTCATTATCGTTTTTCATATTGGTTTTATTCCCCCGCGATCGTTGCCTCTAACGGGGTTCATAGGTATTCTGTTATTACTGTTATTTCTGTTAATTATTTCTTATGATGCAAATATCTTCCAGACATTATCTGTGCTGATATACCATTCATAAATATTCGAAAAGCGTTCAGCGGGGATGGTGACTCCATTGAGAGAGATTCCATGCACGTCTTTGGGTACCACGTATAAAAATTCCGGCGCATAGAGGAAAATCGCGGGAACGTCTTTGGTGATCTCGTTTTTAAAAGTTTCATAAAATTGCGCGCGTTTTTCGGGGTTTGATTCTGCGCGCGCTTGCTCGAGGGCTTTGTCAGCGGATGAGTTTACATACGAGGCAATATTGAGTCCCGGGTCAAGACGTTGGCTCGAGTGCCAAAACGGATAGGGGTCGCTCGTTCGACCGAGCACTTGTCCAAAGAACAGCGTGTCAAATTTACGCGGACGAACGACGGTCTCCTTGAGGTCACCCGTAGCAAAAATTTTTACCTCAACAGGTACGCCGAGCTCTTCCCATGCGGTTTTGAGCTCCTCGGCGACTGCTTTGAGCTCAGGTGCTTCAGATGTGGCGAGCGAGAATTGCAACACGGTTGTTTCCTTTCCTTTTTTCTTGGTCCACGTTTTGGACGTGTCATCAAATGTCCAACTTGCCTTGGTGAGGAGAGCGCGCGCGGCAGTCATACGGTCCGCGAGAGGAGTTTCCGTTGTGGCAATTTTGTACCCGAGATTTCCCGGAGGAATGGGGGAATCGAGCATGGTGCCGTATCCAGCGAGAACATTATTGATCAATTTTGTTTTCGGTACAGCGAGCGTGAGCGCTTTGCGCACAGCGCTGTCGACAAAGATAGGAGCTTGATTCTGATTGAAAAACACAGCCAACACGCGGGGGAGCGGGGTGTGGAGGACGCGATACCCTTTTCCCGAAAGCCCCTCAGCGCTTTTGGGAGAAATCGAGTTAATCGCATGGACATCACCTCGTGCGACTGCGGCCACGAGGTCATCCTCATTCCGATAGAAGACCATCTTGATCGTCGAGAGGTAGGGCTTTCCCAACGCGAAACGACTAAATGCTTTCAGTGTGTACGAGACGGGAAGTTGATCGCCATTTTTGGTGGTCACGGTTTCAATGGAGTCGATTTGGTAGGGTCCTGAGCCAATAGGCTTCTTGTTGTAGTTGTTGGTGTCGAAACGATTGAAATCGATTGCCTCCCAGATATGTTTAGGGAGGATCCCTATGGTTGTGTTTTCGAGAAACGGTGCGTAGGGTTTCTTGAGAAGGAACTTGATCGTAAGATCGTCAACACGCTCAAGCTCAACACCATCCCAGTTTGCCCGTTTGGGGCTTTTGGTACGGCTGTCCCCCGCGGTTTTTATGGTAAAGATAACATCGTCAGCGGTGATTTTCTCGCCATCATGCCACGTGAGATTTTTTTTCAACGTGAATGTATACGTCAAGCCATCGGGGGACACGAGGTACTCCTCTGCGAGATCGGGGATGAGGCTTCCATCGCTCTTTGCGCGGAGAAGCCCCGAGTATACGAGTGCGGTAAGGTCGCGGTCGGCCTCGGATCCGATTTCGCTCGTATCGAGAAGCGGGTTTATGTGAGCGGGAGTGTTCAAGACGCCTTCGACAAGTGTGCCTCCAAAGGTAGGAACTTTGACGATAAATGCATTGTTTACTCCGGCAAGCATAACAACTGCCGTAAAAGCGAGTACCCCCAGTGCGCCAAAGAAAATGCGTTTTTCAAGCGTTGAAAATTTTGTAAGCGCAAGAGAGAAACGCCCTTCAAGTGGAACCGTGAAGCGTTTGTCAAAAACTTTTTTTAAAGACGAAAGAATTTTTTTCACGACAAAAATTGTGTCGGATTTTTCTGGTGCGTATTACCGCGCAATAAGGATCAGTACGAATGCTGAAAGCGCGAAAAGAATCGCGACAACAATCGAGACATAAAAGAGAACCTTTTCCATCCCGCGACGCGTGTAACGAATAGAATCGTCACCGCCACCAAACGCCCCACCAACGCCCGCTCCTGTTTGCTGGAGGAGTATCGTCGCCGTGAGAATAATAGACAGGATGATCTGCGCCCATGGCAGAATCTTAACCAGAAATTCCATGATTTGTATCGTAGCATGGAATAGGGAGTGGTGCAAGCAGGCAGGTGTATACAACTCTGCTCGAACATTTTTTGACAAAAACTGAATGGTTGCCACGCTACGCGCGGCAGAAACGAAACCTGACGCTCGGGCGGGCAAAAAGGAAGGGGGTTGGGGGGAAGGAATTTTTGCCCGCCCTCGCTTTCGCCGCCGCCAAGATTCGTGCCAATAACATTGGCACGCCGCAGACATTCTTCTACTTTGTTGGATCAATTACTCTACCAAAGAACAAGATGTTTCCGGTGTCTTTGTCTTGAATTAAGAAAATGAACGGATGATCTGCTCTGAAATCAGTTCTTGGCCTTACTGATTTAGTTTGTATGCCAACTGCTGTTGCGGTAGCTGCTTCTGTCCCTTTCTCGTCCACTTTGACATATGCCTGATGTATAACAAAGCCAATAAACAAGTCTCTCGTTCCGGTCATTCCAGAAAAATCAGCACTTTCGGAAAAGACAGTTGGCATTCCCAACGCGCTAAGCGTATCTTTCATAAAGTATTTGGTATCAAATTCAAATTTAGGTAGCGATATTGAGTCCAACTTTGTCTCTTTCATTTTTAACTTATATTCATTCAATTTTTCAGCAGTGAGACTGAATTCTATTGCATCAAGATTTTCGCTTGGCAACAAAACCAACATAGAAATTTTGTCACCTTTGTATGGCAATTCCAAAATTTGTAAATCACCTGTATCAGCGTACCTCAAGGTAGCTTTATCGGGATTCATATTCATCATTGGAGTTTTTACTATGTTGGTGGGTGTTATCCTAAAATCTGAATTGCGAGTATCGGACGTATCAAATTCCCATTGCCGACGCCCCCGCTCATCTTCGATGAGCGGGTCTTTCATTTGCAGGCGGTTGAATCTTCGGATGATTGATTTTCTCCCCATACCAGTGACATCCGAAACGGTGTCAATGATCTTGGTGAGCGTTTCTTTTCCTCCTCTGACGGTACGCGCCCTGTAGTATTCTTTCTTGTATCTTGCGAATATCTCCTGTTTTGTTTCCATTTTCATATGGAAACACGGTACCCTAATTATTAGATATCCAGTAGGAGCTGGGTATCATTTATTATTAGCTGGAACGAAATTTGACAATCGTATTGCATCATTGTATCTTAGACATATAATACATTTAACATCATATGATGCCGCCATTTAACAATTTCACCACAAAAGCTCGCGACACGATTCGCCGTGCGCACGAGCTTGCCGTCGAGCGTGGACAAAACCATGTGAACCCGATGCATCTTCTCGCGGCGCTCGTGCTCGAAGAAGAGAGCGTCGTCGTTTCGCTCCTTGACCGCTTGGAGGTTGATTCCATGGCGCTTGCCGAGGCGGTGATAGAAGCAGTTGAGCCTTCGACTGCGCAGAATGTTGTTTCGCCATCATACCAACTCTATCTCACTCAAGAACTCGGACAGCTTCTCGGAGAAGTGGCACCGCGTATCGCACAGGAGATGAAGGATGACCACATTTCGTGCGAACACTTGTTCCTCGCGCTCTTTGACGTACCCGGTTTGTCGCGCGAGCTTCTCATGAGGTTTCATCTTGAACGCGAGAATGTCGTACGCGTACTCGAGGAATTTCGCACGCAGAATATCACCGATGCAACACCCTCGAAAAAACTCAAATCAATTTATAAATACACGCGCAACCTCACTACGCTCGCAAGTCAGGACAAGCTTGATCCGGTGATTGGGCGCGACAGCGAGATTGGACGCATTATTCAGATTCTTTCTCGTCGTACAAAAAATAACCCTATTCTTATTGGTGAAGCCGGTGTGGGGAAGACCGCGGTGGTGGAGGGGCTCGCCATTCGTATGGCGAAAGGGGATATCCCCGAATCGCTCAAAGACAAAGAGCTTGTTTCGCTTGATCTCGGGCAACTTATTGCTGGTACAAAATACCGCGGGGAGTTCGAAGACCGCTTGAAGAAGATCATGAAAGAGATCGAGCGCTCGGAGGGCAAGATTATTCTCTTCATCGATGAGATTCACACGATTGTCGGTGCGGGCGCGGCCGAAGGTTCAATGGACGCGTCCAACATGTTGAAGCCGATGCTTGCGCGCGGGGAACTTCGTGCTATTGGGGCAACGACACTTCGTGAATACCAGAAACACATAGAGAAGGACCCTGCACTAACCCGGCGCTTTCAGCCAGTGCATGTGAACGAGCCTTCGCCCGAAGATGCAATCGCAATTCTCCGCGGACTCAAAGAGAAATACGAGCTTTTTCACGGTGTGCGTATCACGGACGATGCCATTATCGCCGCAGTGAACCTTTCAAGCCGCTACATCACCGATCGATTTTTACCTGATAAGGCGGTTGACTTGATGGACGAAGCGGCATCGGCACTTCGCATCTCGCTTGAGAACAAGCCACCAATTCTCGAAGACGCACACCGTCGCATCATGCGTCTCGAGATCGAGAAAGAAGCACTCAAGAAAGAGTCAAATGATAAAGACGAAGCGGGTAAAAATGCCAAAGCACGCACGAAGAATATCGATAAAGAGATCAGCGACCTGCGCGAAAAGACGCGCGAGCTCGAACTCAAATGGAAGAACGAAAAGGAACTTGTCGTCGATATTCGCACTATCAAAAAACAGATGGAAACCGCGCGTCTTGAAGCCGAGACTGCAGAGGCAAAGGTTGATCTTGCGCTTGCCGCAGAGATCCGCTACGGGCGTATTCCTGCGCTTGAAAAAGATCTCGCCGCGAAGTCTCTTCGCTTGAAGAAACTCCAGTCCTCGCGCCGTATTTTGAAAGAAGAGATCGTGGAGCAGGATATTGCCGAGATTGTGGCACGGTGGACAGGGGTTCCGGTTACCAAAATGCTTGAAGAAGAAGCAGGGAAGCTCGCGCAGATGCACGAGGAGCTCGCACGGCGTGTCGTGGGACAGAAGGACGCAATCCGAAAAGTCTCCGATGCAGTGAAGCGCTCGCGCGCCGGTATCGCCGACCCCAACCGTCCTATCGGTTCGTTCCTCTTTTTGGGGCCGACAGGCGTAGGCAAGACCGAGCTCTCGAAAGCGCTCGCGGAGTTTATGTTCAACGACGAGAAAGCACTCATTCGTGTTGACATGTCGGAATACATGGAGAAGCATTCGGTATCAAAGCTCATCGGTTCGCCGCCGGGGTATGTGGGACACGAAGAAAGTGGCAACTTGACGGAAACGGTGCGTCATCGCCCATATTCGGTGCTCCTTTTTGATGAGATAGAAAAAGCGCATCCTGAAGTCTTTAACATTTTGCTTCAAGTACTCGACAATGGGCACCTCACGGACTCAAAGGGACGTGTAGTTAATTTCAAAAACACGGTCATTATCTTGACATCGAACATCGGCGCCGAGCATATTGACCGTATGCAATCAATTGGTTTTGGCACACATGGTAGTGACAAGACCGACTACGAGCAGGCGAAGGTGCGTGTGACGGACAGCCTCAAGGATTTCTTTCGTCCCGAATTTCTGAATCGTCTCGATGAGATTATTATCTTCGATATTTTGACGCCGGAAGTTATTCAGAATATTGTGGGCATTCAAGTCGATATCGTAAAGAAGCGCCTCGCTGACAAAGAAATATCACTTGACGTTTCGGGAGAGGTGCTCGCATATCTTGCGAAAGAGGGATACGATCCGCACTACGGCGCGCGACCACTCAAGCGTTTAATCCAGACCAAGATATTGACCCCTGTGGCGTCGCTCATGATATCGCAAGGCGTGCTCAAGGGCGGCAGAGTGACCGTCCTTATGGAAAAAGGGGAGATTGCTATTCGCGTGGAGAAAAAAACGGCGGTCAAAGCACGCCCGCGAAGCAAGTCACTAGCGTAGGAGCGTTCTCGTTGAACCTGAAAAATATTCGTGCTATATTAAACAGGCGCCGTACGGCACCCGTTTCAATGCGTCGGTGGCGGAGTGGTCAATCGCAGCAGACTGTAAATTTGCCGCCCTCTGGGCTTCGAAGGTTCGAATCCTTCCCGGCGCACCATTACAAAATAGAGCACCCCTTCAGTGGGTGCCGTTTTTGTTTGTGCTATACTATCTCCATGTCCATCATCTCTGTAAAAAAGCTTACGAAAAAGTTTGGTGACCTTACGGCCGTGGATGATGTGTCGTTCGCGGTCAAAAAAGGAGAAATCTTTGCGTTCCTCGGCCCCAACGGCGCGGGGAAGACGACGACAATCAAGATGTTGACGACGCTCCTCGAGCCGACCAGCGGTACGATCCTCATGAACGACATTGACGTTATCAAAAACCCGCGCGACGCGCGCAAGTCGTTTGGTATCGTATTCCAAGACCCCAGCCTCGACACGGAGTTGACGGCGTATGAAAATATGGAATTTCATGCGGTGCTTTACGGACTTTCGCGCAAACTTGCAAAAGAGCGCATCGATACACTCCTAGACCTCCTTGAGCTTTTTCCGCGTAAAGATGATTTCGTCAAAAATTTTTCCGGCGGAATGAAACGACGGCTTGAGATTGCGCGGGGGCTACTCCATCATCCCAAAGTGCTGTTTCTCGACGAGCCAACGCTCGGGCTTGATCCGCAGACACGCAATCATATGTGGCAGTATATTAAAGAGCTCAATAGAAACGAAGAGGTTACGGTATTTTTTACCACGCACTACATGGAGGAAGCCGATCGCGTCGCGAACCGCGTGGCGATTATCGACCACGGCAAGATTATAAAAGAGGGGACACCCGCGTCACTCAAAGAAGAAACAAACGCCACCACTCTCGAAGACGCATTTTTGGCGTTGACGGGCAGTACTATTCGTCCGGAAGAAGCAAGCTTGCTCGATCACATGCGTGAAGGCGCACGCATGTGGCGACGCAGATAATTTTTTAATCATCTTATGTACTTATCTGTCATTTATATTTTGTGGCTTCGCCAATTGAAACGATACATGCGTTCACGTTCGCGTATTATCGTTTCGGTCGCCCAGCCGATGCTTTTTTTGGTTGCGTTTGGTTTTGGGTTTGGTCCTATCTATGCAAAGGCGGGTGGCGGAGATTACATTCAGTTTCTTGCCCCGGGAGTTATTGTGATGGCGATTCTTTTTACGGCGATGTTCAGCGGAATCGAGGTTATTTGGGACAAGCAATTTGGATTTCTCAAGGAAACACTCGTTGCTCCGGTGCCGAGACTTGCGATTGTTTTTGGGCGGACACTTGGCGGGGCAACGGTTGCGATACTCCAGGGGTTCATCGTCTTCTTGATTACGTTCCTCGTCGGGTTTCATCCACAGAGCGCAGAGATGGTAATTATTTCGTCCTTGTTCATGTTCCTGATTGCGCTCTTGTTCACCACGCTCGGTACCGCAATCGCTTCAAGGCTAAACAACATGCAAGCATTTCCTCTGGTAATAAATCTCCTCCTCATGCCGATGTTCTTCCTTTCGGGTGCATTATTCCCCATAGATACCCTTCCTACAATGCTGGCACTTGTGGTGAAGTCGAACCCCCTTTCGTATGGCGTCGATGCGGTGCGAGATACGCTTGTTGGTATTGGGCATTTTGGTTTGGCAACCGATATTACCGTACTTCTGGTAGTTACGGCAATCGTTATTGTCGTCAGCGCGTATCTTTTTGAGAAGATAGAGGCGTAGTAATTGCGGGGAGGAGGTTGAATTTGCGTTATTTCGGCGTTTGTAGTAGAGTAGTTCCATTATGGGTGAAAAGCCCCATATTTTTATGTCACAAGACCAACTTATAAAACTCGCCTGCAAAGGGTGCAAGCGTATCAATTACTGGACGCGCAAAAACAAGAAGCTCGTCGAGCGCAAGATCGAGCTTGAGAAATATTGCAAATGGTGCAAGAAGCACACGGTGCACAAGGAGGCAAAAAAATAGTAAGATAGCTAATAATGAATAATATCGGTCCCTGCTGACATAGACCGCAGGGTAATGTTTGAACTCGCTTCACTCGTACAGAAGCGTGGGTTGCGACCACGCGGTATTGACCTATATTCAAACGAGTGAGCGAAAAATAAAAGTAATCTTTTACTTTTCCGAACGAGTGCAGAATATATGGTACTCCATATATTAGCTCCCCCGCCTGCCATCGCCCGACTGCTCATCTTGAGCGATAGGCAGTGGTGGGCTCCTCGGCACCACAAGAGTACTTCTTGTTTTCTAAAGAAAACAAAGTCGCACGGGAATAAGAAGGAGTACTTTCTTATTCCTCTCGTCCTACGTCGCTAATAAAAAGCCGACATAACACCGAGCTTTTGCTTTGTGTTATGCTAGAAGGTATGAAAAAGGCAAAGCGACAAGGACTGCGCACGTGGATCGAGATTGATACGAAAGCCATCGCCGCGAACTATCGCGCATTTCGCCAGTTGCTTCCGCGCGAGATCAAGATGATGGGGGTCGTGAAGTCGAATGCATATGGGCACAATATTACCGAGTTCGCAGAAGTGCTTGAAAAGCTCGGTATTGATATGCTTGCGGTCGATTCTTTAGTGGAGGCGCTTGCTTTGCGCAAGGCGCGTGTGAAGACACCTATCCTTGTCCTCGGTTATACACTTCCTAAAATGTTGTCCAAGGCCGCGGGGAAGAATATCCATCTCACTATTTCAAGCGTTGGCGGTCTTCGAATATTTTTGAAAGAACCATTTGAGAAAAAAATCCCCATTCATCTCAAGGTTGATACGGGGATGCATCGACAGGGATTTTTACCGGAAGACCAAAATCAAGTGCTCGCGGTACTCTCACGTACAAAAGGATTGCGCGTCGAGGGACTCTATACGCATTTTGCAATAGCGAAGGACCCGCAAGATCGGAAGTTCACCCGTCTACAATTGACAGAGTTTGAGAAATGGCGCGAGGCACTCGCTGCGGCGGGATTCGCGCCGATAGCACATGCAGGAGCGACGGGAGGAGCACTCGTTTTCCCCGAGGCGCATTTTGATATGGTGCGGGTTGGTATCGGACTTTACGGTATTTGGCCGTCAGGAGAAACACGTCGTGCATACGTGGCAAAGATTTCACTTCAGCCAGTGCTCTCATGGAAGACTCTCGTTTCCGAAATAAAAGAAATTCCGAAGGGAAGCAGTGTTGGGTATGACAGGACGCACGAGACAGCGCGCGCCACAAAAATTGCCGTGTGCCCCGCGGGATATTGGCACGGGTATCCGCGCGTGCTCTCGAACAATGCCGAAGTGGTTGTCTGCGGTATGCGAGCTCCCATTCTCGGTCGCGTCTCTATGGACATGATCGTTATCGACGTGACGGATGTACCAAGTATAAAAGTAGGCGACGAAGTGACGCTCATCGGGAGAGAAGGGAAGGAAGAAGTAAGCGCGGACGAAATTGCAGTGCGTGCGGGTACCTCTGCCTACGAAATCTTGACACGCCTCAATCCGCTCATCAAGCGCGTGTATCGGTAGTTATTATAGAATGTGCTTTTCGCAGTCAACATACATTTGTGCCTATAGGCACGGATACATTGCAGTGGAACAGTGTGAGGGGAATAAAAAAGGGAATAAAAAAAAGTTTCTTTTTGGTGATAATTTTGGTATACTCCACATAAGTTTCTCGTTCGGGCCTATATCAAAATCCGATATAGACCCGGCATTCGGACGCGGTGCAAGTGATTACACTTTCACACGCTCCTCATTTGGGCCTATAGTTCAGTGGTAGAATAGCGGTCTCCAAAACCGTTGACCGAGGTTCGAATCCTCGTGGGCCCGCCAGTTGGGAAATGAAGTCAAGGTCAAAAGCGGGCTTTTCTTTTCGGAATTGAAATAAATCATAATTTTTGATAGTATGATAATGAAAGTATATTAAATCACTTTCATACTATCTATCAAGATACTGCAAGTATGGCAACCGAAAATAATATAGGCGAAAATATCAAGAAACGCCGGACAAAATTGGGACTTTCGCAGTAGGATTTTGCCCAAAAGTCAGGCGTAAAATATACGACACTTACTAAGATTGAAAGCGGGGTTATTAAAACACCCTCTGTACTTAAGGTGAAAAAAATTGCGAAAACCCTCGGCTGAGGATGTAAAAGAGAAACTTATTCTTGATCTCGGAAGTGGCGGGGCTGGTTTTGCCGAGGGAATTAAAAAACACCAAGAGCTTTCGTCTCGCGTTGTTTCTCTTGATCCAAATTATAATCTAAGAACTTTGACCGAGGAAAATAGAGATTTGATGCAAGATGCGGTAAAAGAAATCAACGAACAAAAACTTGAAGCTGTTGCAGGATTGTCAGAAAGTTTGCCGTTTAAAGACGAAGTATTTGATTTAATTATTTCAAACCATGCTGTTCCTTGGCATATTTCAGGAGATACAGAAAAAGTTGTAAAGAGTATCGAGGAAATTGTAAGGGTTCTCAAACATGGTGGAGAGGCAAGATTGCATCACGTCGAAGAGAAAATCGCACAAGCTATTGAAAGTGCCATAAGCGGAAATTATTCAATCGAGAGTAGAAAAGGAATTATTATAACTCGTTTCCCTGCGGTCTCTGCCGCAGGGACATTGTAGGAAAGTCTGAAAACCCTCGGTTTTCAGGTATACTGAGCCCATGACACAAAAAGGTTGGC
>Ga0209211_10002507_pt1 | contig 31591 bp, 26 predicted proteins | sample RifGroA2_FD_183992 | JGI IMG/M metagenome (GOLD analysis project Ga0209211, IMG submission 183992) | Groundwater microbial communities from Rifle, Colorado, USA - Groundwater A2 (SPAdes) (version 2) | ecosystem: Environmental > Aquatic > Deep subsurface > Groundwater | place: Rifle, Colorado...
TTTCGATTTCAATGAAAAAGTGAGAATTTAAAGTCGAAAAATGGCTTAAATAAAGCAATTAATTTTTAGAAATAAAATTTATGGGACACGAGTGAGGGGGAGATTAAAGAGGGGGTGGGATAAACCATGATTCTTTTTAGTCTACCACAATAATTAAATTCCGGCGAACCTCGCGTACCAATTCTTAAAAAAAACTTTTGACTTCCCGAAACGTTGAGCCGTCGGCGCTTTCGCGCAACCAGTAGCTTTTAATCTTCAGAACCTGACTGGAATTTGGTGCGAGTTTTTTTCGCCAAAAAATGTAACCAGCGGTGAGTGCGGCCGGAATGTTGCGACTCATGGACAATCATAAAGCCCGCGAAAATCAACAGCTCTTTAAATTCCTCTGCCTGATAAAGCGCGAAAAATCTTTTCAAATCTTTCAAACCTAAATAATCTTCTTCGATAATCGTCTCTCCGTCCCCTTCTTTAACATTGATAAACAGCCAGCCGCCTGGCTTTAAAATTGTGGCAATCTTCGCCAATACCGAAAGCAATGACTTTTTAGGCAAATGCAACAGCGACGCCTTAGCCCAGACCGCGTCAAACGAAACTGGCGGAAAATCCAATTGCAAAATGTCCACTACCTTAAAACGCGCTCCTGGCACGTTTCCCCGCGCCCGCTTAATCATCTCCTCGGAAAAATCAATCCCAGTTACTTGATATCCGCGCTTCAACAATTCCCCAGCCTGAATGCCTGGGCCGCAACCTAAATCTAAAACTTTCGCCCTAGCCGGTACTGCCTTAAAAAACTCGTTGATCGTTTGGTTAGTCAGCCAGCGGTCGTTTTGCGACTGAACTTCATCATAAGTAACAGCAACTTTGTTGTAAATAGCTTTAAGGTCATCCATTTTTAATAAAATACTTCTCGCTTAAATTTATCCAGAATCGGCCGGGACGAAGAAAAAACCGGCTCCGGCAAGTTGTCTAAGGGAAAAAATTTGATTTCCGAACACTTATGCGGTTCGCCAATCTTTGGTTTTCCGCGCCATTTTTCTGCCAAAACGCCAATCTGGATATGATGCGCGCCATTGGAACCGATGGTAGAAGCTAAGCATTTGACCTGCATAGCCTCAATTCCAGTTTGAAGCATGGTTTCTTCGCGCAATTCTCGGACAGCACACTCTTCGATTGACTCCCCAACTTCCAAGTGCCCGCCAGGCAAACTCCACTCGCCATGGCCGAAAACATTCAGGCGTTTCCCCAGCAATACTGACTGCCCGGTTTTGTCCAAAACAATCGCCTGCACACCCACATGTACTGTCTGATAATCTACTTTAGCCTCTTGATACTTTTTAACGTAATCCTCGATCACTTTGCGCACTGACTGGACCAGAGCTACGCTTTGCAAAGCCACGCGCGCGTCGACCCATTGATGGTTAGTAAATTCCCGTTCGCATAATTTAAGCCGAGCCGGATCTTTGATAAACCCGACGTAATTTAAATAAATAAAATGTACTTTCCGATGAAAGTCTGGTGGGAAAATCCCTTCGTTAACTGATAAAAACTCAATCCGCTCCGGCACCACACCGATTTCTTCTTTAAGTTCTCTTTTTACTGCTTTGATAAGCAACTCCCCATACTCCACGTGCCCGCCGACAATCGTATAAAAACCTTTCCATTTTGGTCCGGTTACCAGCAAAATTTTGCCCTCGGTATCGGCAATCACCACGCCGACGATTACTTCGATTTGATTAATATTTTTCTTATCCTTGTCCATAACAAACATAGGACTTACGCGTTTGATGAGAAGACATATGATTTTGTCATTCCCGCGGAAGCGGGAATCCAGTATTTAATTTATCTATTAAGTCATAGATTCCCGATCAGGTCGGGAATGACACCAAACGCGTAAGTCCTAAAATATTCTTAGACCGGCGGCCCGATCTTTAGTTTATAACCAAGATATTTAACCGCCAAATGTATCAAAAAACCAATTACTAAAATCAAAACTATTTGCATGATTGAAAAATTTATAAAAAAGACGCTGACCAATATTCCGCCCAGTAAAAAATCAATCTGATCAAACGGCAACCATGATTGCCCGGGCGCAACCCCGCGCCGCCGCTTAAAAAAACTTTTGACTAGGTCTCCGGCCATCACCCCAACCGGAATTACGAACCCAAAAAACCAAGGGATTGATTGATAATTAATCAGGCTGATTTCTTGCAAATAGCCAACCCGACTGTTTAGGTAGCGAATCAGTAAAAATCCCAAAAAACCAAGAATGATAGCCGCCAAGATGCCGCGCCAGGTTTTGTTGTCGCCGAAAATCCGAATCCCGTTAAGCGTGCCCCCAAAATCAACCGGCGTTGCCAGCCACGGCAACTTTACGACAATTACCGGCGCGATGTTGGCGATGCCAAGCAAGGTTACAAACCACGCGGCACCAACAATTTGATTGATGATAAACATAAAAATGAAAGCTAAATTTTGACATTAAATCTGGCTAAGCTTAATCCGATCGCCAAAAGCTGAATCATTATAATCGCGTAAAAAACAAAGGTAAATCCCAGCATCGGCGCCAAAAAAAGCATCATTCGCCGGCCGCCCAAATCAACTTTAGTGCGTAACATCAGGCCGGTCATCACTAAAATTATTGTATAAGTACCGAGCGCCAACTGCCAGGAGACGTACCCGGCCGCGATTAAAGCGGAAAAAATCGCCGCCTCTGCCAGCCGATCAAACAGTAGGTCAATAATAAATCCGCGCTCGGTTTCCAGCTGGTATTGGCGGGCGATCGTGCCATCAAGCGCGTCAAAAATTAAGGATAAAAATAAAAAAATAAAAGCCGCGCTTAAGTTTCTTTCGCCCAACATCCAGGCAGTAGCGAGACCAAAAAATAAAGAAACAAGCGAGACTTGATCCGGCGACAGCCGGCATGTTTCGTGCAAAAATTTCCCGGGAATATAAAAAAAATTGGTATATCGATTTTGCAGTCGCGGCCAAAAAGATAACATAACACACTAGCTAAATTTTAAATTAGGATTCGCGCGCAAGGTAAACGGGTCATCATACCTATTATAGCGAGCTTTAAGGTAGCCAGCAATCCCGATCATGGCCGCGTTATCGCAATTTAAGTCATTTGGCGGAAAATAACACCGCAAACCTTCGATTTCTGCGGCCGCGAGCATTTTTTGGCGCAGTCGCGCGTTGGAGGCCACCCCACCGGAGACAATCATCGATTTGACTTGATGCGCCAGGGCGGCGGCCATAGTTTTGGCAACTAGAACATCGGTAATGGCATCTTCAAAGGCCAAAGCGATATCTGGAGTCACTTTAGCCAAATCAACTTTTTCGGCTTTTAATTTTTTAACTAAATATAAAACATGTGTCTTGAGACCGGCAAAACTAAAATTATAATCATGGCTGTCCATCATTGGACGCGGCATCGTCATTTTATTTAGGGTACCCTGCAAAGCCGCTTTCGCTATTTCCGGCCCGCCCGGATAAGGCAGGCCCAACATGCCGGCCACTTTATCAAAAGCTTCACCAGCGGCATCGTCTTTGGTCCGGCCTAAAAGTTGATACTCGCCATAACGCTTCACTAAAACCAATTCGGTATGTCCGCCGGAGACGACCAAAGCCACCAATGGTTCATCAAAAATGGTAACGTCCAGTCCGGCATTGCCGCCTAAAACCGAGACCAAATGCCCTTCTAAATGATTAACCCCGACAAACGGCTTGCCCCACGCCAGCGCCAGTATTTTGCCGGCCTCCAAACCGACAAACAAAGCGATCACTAATCCCGGGCCGTAAGTCGCGGCAACCACATCAATCTTAACCCCAGCTTTCTTTAAAGCCTCAGAAATCACCGGCAACAATAATTCCGCGTGCCGCCGGGCCGCCAATTCCGGCACCACCCCGCCGTAAGGAGCGTGAATTTTTATTTGCGAACCGACGATGTTAGAAAGAATTTTAATTTGATTTCCCTCTCCGGAAATCACCGCGGCGCTGGTTTCGTCACAGGATGTTTCGATGGCGAGAATGTGCATAAATAACTAAATTCCAAATTCAAAATTTCAAATAACAAATTAAAAAATTTAAAATCACAAACATTTGTAATTTTGAATTTGAGATTTAGAATTCCCGCCTGCCAACGCCTGAGGGCGTAAGCCTTGGCGGACAGGTATTTGGAACTTGTAATTTTGGATTTGAAATTTCTAACTTAAAACAGCTCTATCACCTCTTTTTCCACTTCTAAGAGATCCTTGTTCCAAACTTTAAACTTAACCCCGAGCTCGAACTCAGTTACTTTATAGTTTGCCAAAATATCTTTTAACTGGCGAGCCGGGTTGCCGCTGTAAGCCAAAACCATCACTCCGCCGTTATATTCGGAGAACAAACAAATCGTAGCATCACGCGGCAGATAACCTAACACTTCCTCGAAAACCTGATCAATGATTAATTGGTCTGCCCCGGCGCGGTTATAATCCTGGGTATTAAGGAGCGACCAATATAGATTTCGGCGCTTATCCTCTTTAAGCCGCGCCAGCACCCGACCCCATAATTTTACGAGCGCTAAAGATTTATTGTAAAACAGTTCGCGCACCACCAACTCGCGATCCGCACCGTAGGCCATCAGCTTACTGGCCTTCTCCAAGGTTTGCGGCGTTAAAGTCGGTACTTTGAAACTTTGAGTGCGCTCCAAAATGCCGGCCAAAAGAGCGGTCGCCAAAGGCTTGTCCATCAATTCCCGGAAGTTTGATTCCAGCAAATCAAAAACAATTTCCGAAAGCGAACTCTTGGTCGGTTCGACTAAATTGATTTCGCCAAACTTTTCGTTCGACGCCTTGTAATCAATATTGGTAACCGGCGTTTCATGAAAAAAAGCGGTGTTTCCGTTATACACCTCGCCCAAAGCAAACAAATCCGAGGCGCCTAAGGTGATTATCAAATCATATTCAAATCCGCCCTGGCCGACTCGGACATCATCAGGATTAAAAAAACCGGTCTTTGGCACAATATAAATATCCAATTTCTTTTTATTATCATCAACTTCGTAATAAAATTTATCCAATCCTTGATCGGCAATATCCAAAGACACCACCAAGCGCCGCGCCTGTTTAAAATTCGGAGTAATTTCCAGATATTGGGTTAAAAAATGAAAATTTTCCGCGTTTTTTTCGACGGTAATCTGATGCGGTTTAGCGTAATATTTTAAAATGCGGCTCATGGCAATGGCCGCGCCCAAACTATCGGCGGTAACTTTCTTCTCCAAGGCCAGAACCACCTTTTTGGACTCTTTGATGTATTCAATTATCTGCTCGTAAATGTTTAAAGCCATGATAAAAAAATTATTGCCTCCCACGTTACGCTTAAAAATTAACTATTTGCTAAAATAACTTTGTATCTTAGCAATAAATAAAAAAAACCACAAGTCTTGACTACCATTAATCTTTATGCTATATTATTTAGTTCTCCTCAAAGAGAACAAAAATTAAAAAAGGGCGCAATAACCCCCCCGAGACTTCGGAGGGGTTATTTTTTTCCGTCAAAAAAATTTAGGACAAGTATGGCAAAGTTGTGAGCCGCGCATCGACCGCGTCTTTCGCCTCAAGCAAAGTTGTTAAGTTGTCCCAACTGCCACTTAGAAGTGCTTCGCGCGCCGCCGGTTGCTGAAATTCCAAAGCCCAAGTCTTTTGGCCCAAAGAAACGGCCATTTTATCAAAATTGATGGTTATTTTTTGCTGCGGGTCATGTTCAACCATCTCAGTAAGATCCAACCAATCACGCGCGCCGACCATAAGGCAAACAAGGCCATTGGCCATAGCGTTGCCAAAAAATATTTCCGAATATTTACCCTTAGCAATAATAGCTTTGATGCCGCCGCTTTCGTCTTTGTTCCACTTCGTCAAGGCATGCACCGCGTGTTCGCGCGAAGAACCAGAACCAAAATTAGCGCCGGTGATTAAAATAGTTGCCCCGCGATAGCGTGGGTCGTCAAATGGGTGAATTTGGCCCCCTTTGCGCAAGGCCGCCCGGTCGTCCGCTAAAACGTCACCGCCCAAATTATCGAAAGTAACGCACTTTAAAAAACGACTCGGAATTATGCGATCGGTATCAATATTGTCGTCCGGCAAAATTATTCCCCGGCCGGTGATGGTGACTGTTTTGGACATGATAGATATAAATAATGGGTAATTAAATCAGACAGAATCACCAAGAAACAATAACCAAGTGTCCAAATAATAATCAATTTTCAAATAACCAATAACCGGACTATTTGGTTTTTCAATGATTGGTTATTGTGATTTGTTTGGATACTTGTTTCTTGGTAATTGGTTATTAATTAAGACTAATTTAATAAAAATTAAAAATTTCGTTTCTAAGATCCACGATCTTCCCAGCCACTGCCGCCGCCGCCGCCATCGCCGGACTCATTAAAATCGTACGGCCAACCGGACTACCTTGCCGGCCGCGATAATTGCGGTTGGAAGTCGCGGCGCAAATTTCGTCGCCGATTAATTTATCAGGATTCATGGCAATGCACATCGAGCATCCCGGCTCCCGCCAAGAAAACCCGGCTACGCGAAAAATTTTATCCAGACCCAAGCGTTCGGCCTCTTGTTTCACCAGGCGAGATCCCGGTACAACCAATGCCCGCACTCCAGGGGCAACATGATGCCCTTTAACCACCTGCGCCGCTTGTACAAAATCTTCCAAACGGCCATTGGTGCAGGAACCGATAAATACCACGCCCACTGGTTTATTTTTTAAAAACTCGCCCGGTTTAAACTTCATATAATCAAGCGCGTCTTGATCATCAGCTGTTTTCGGTTCTGGTATGCGCTCGGAAATACCGATCCCCTGGCCGGGATTAGTCCCCCAAGTCACCATCGGTTCTAAATTATTGACGTCGAACTTAACCACATCATCATACTTAACTTCTTTTGGATTTGAAGCCAGAGTCAACCACCACTGGGATAATTGGTCAAATTTCTTCGGGTCATGAGGAACATATTGCCGACCGCGCAAATAGTCGACAGTAATCTGATCAGGATTCACATAACCGCAAATTGCCCCGCCTTCAATGGACATATTGCACAAAGTCATTCGCTCAGCCATACTCATATCGGCAACTGTTGATCCGCCGTATTCATACGCGTACCCCCAACCAGCTTTAACGCCTAAAACGGAAATGATTTTTAAAATGACGTCTTTAGCATAGACTCCTTTTGATAACTTGCCGGTTATTTCGATGCGCCTGACTTTTAACTCGCTTAATGCTAAACTCGACGTGCCCAAAACCATGGCCACTTGAGTTGTGCCAATGCCAAAAGCCAGCGCACCGAGGGCGCCGTGCGTCGAAGTATGGCTGTCGCCGCAACAAATGATTTTTCCTGGTTGCGTTAAACCCAATTCCGGTCCGACAACATGGACAATGCCTTGCTCCGGGCTTGCTAAATCAAAAAATTTAATGTTCCATTCATGGCAGTTTACCTCTAAATGTTGAAGCATCTCTTCGGCCAAAGGGTCTGACAACGGCCGGCTCAAATCCTCGGTCGGCACAACATGATCCACTACGGCAAAAGTGAGCTCTGGGTGGGCAACCGGCAGTCCGCGCTCTTTGAGCATCGAAAAAGCCTGGGGGCTGGTAACCTCGTGAATTAAATGCAAACCAACCGCCACTTGCCATTCGCCAGTCGGTAATTGCCGAATCTTATGCAAATCAAATATTTTATTATATAAAGTATTTTGCGCCATTGAAATAGTATTAAGTATAAAGTATTAGGTATAAAGTATGTGAATAGATATTAACGTTGTTTCGATGCATGATACTTAATACTTGCTACTTAATACTTAATTCTCTTTAAATCTGCGTCTGTAACTTCTTTTTTCCGATCGGCAATTTTTATGAATCGCTCATAAAATTTCTGAAGCTTCTTACCTTCCACTTTAATTCCCAAGTGACTCAATCTAGTTTTAAGAGCATGGCGGCCACTGTGCTTGCCAAGCACTATTTGATTGCACGGCCAGCCAACATCCTGCGCCCGCATAATCTCAAAAGTTTCGCGTTTCTTTAAAACTCCGTCTTGGTGAATCCCTGATTCATGGGCAAAGGCATTGGCGCCAACAATCGCCTTGTTGCGCTGGACCGCGATACCGGACAATTCGGAAACCATCCGGCTAGCCGGGTAAATTTCGCGCGTGTTTATTCTGGTATCAGCATCGAAATATGATTTGCGCGTCCGCAACGACATCACCACTTCTTCCAAACTGGCATTGCCGCCGCGCTCGCCTAAGCCGTTAATCGCGCATTCAACCTGGCGCGCACCGGCTTCCACGGCAACCAGACTATTGGCGGTTGATAATCCCAAATCATTATGGCAATGAACGCTCAAAATTATATTCTTATTAAACGCCGGCACCAGAGCGATAATTTTTTTGATGAATTTCCCCCATTCGCTCGGCACAGCATAACCGACTGTATCCGGAACATTGATCGTGGTCGCGCCAGCGGCGATGGCCGCTCTAATTACTTCGCATAAATATTTGACGTCTGTCCGCGACGCGTCCATTGCCGAAAATTCCACGTCTTTCACGTAACCGCGGGCGCGTTTAACTGCCGCCGTGGCCATCTGGATTACTTCCTGCCTGGTTTTGTGTAAAATATATTGCAAGTGCAAAGGTGAGGTGCCGACAAAAGTATGAATCCGGGGCTTTACCGCACCTTTTAACGCGTCAAAAGCGCGATCAATATCTTGATCAAGCGCGCGGCACAAACCGCACACCGCCGCTTTTTTTATTTTTTGGCCGATCAAGGAAACGGCGTTAAAATCATCCGGCGAAGCGATCGGAAATCCGGCCTCGATAACATCCACCCCCAGCTTCTCCAATTGTAAAGCAATCTGGATTTTTTTGGGGGTCGTCAGACTGGCACCAGGCGATTGCTCGCCGTCACGTAAAGTTGTGTCAAAAATTTTAATGGTACGCATATATTTCGATTGTCATTCCCCGGATGGACATCGGGTAAATCTATATAATGACAGGGGTTATAAATAAAAACCAGCTCTTGCGAGCCAGCTCATCTTGTATGGTTTAAAAAAATTTGGGTGATGAATAAACAAGCTGACTCTTAACAAATAGTAAGACCTCCCAGCAACAAAACCGCAAAATTGTAAGCTAATTTATTCATGACTTAATTCTAAAGAAAAAAAGACAGGATGTCAAATCGCCAAACAAAAATCTCCCCCAAATTTGTAATGGAGGAGATTTTGTATGTGGTCGCTTAATGCGACCGAGAGAAGGAAAGTTATACGCCGATTAACATCGGGCCGCTGAAGACTAGGATCGAAAAGATCCCGGCTACCGCTAGTAAGGAAGCGTACACATATTCATGATCAGTGTATTCCTTAATAACTTGGTTGACCTTCTCAAGTTGGGGCGCTGCCATATCTTTTGTTGTCAAGCGAAGTAGATTATGGAAGCCTTTTTTTAATTAGGCTTAGGTAACCTACGTCGCGCAATTTTTTTGTTTTTGTTTTTGCCTCTTAGGGCAGACCTTTTTAACTGATGGGAGTATTATATCATAGATTCCGGGTACTGGCAAGCCGAAACCTGTGGATAAATGACCGAGAAACTAACAAAATCTAATTAACTACGTTAAAATCATCACCAGGAGCGGCTTCTTTCTTAAGCTCCAATTTTTTAACAGAGTCTAAATCAGTAAGTTGATTGATTTTCAGGTACTTATTGGAATAAGTGTAAAGCAAGTCATCAATGTACAAACTGCGTTTGACGGTCGTGTCGTAATAACTGTAGCCATACCAATATTCTGTCTCAGTATCCAGCTTGCCGTCAGAATGGTCGATTTTGCCCTTTAGCTCAAACCCTTGGGGCGTAACCGTAAACACCGCGGCCCCGCGAAACGGAGCTCTAAATAAAGCAGACGTCTTCGGCGGCACAGTCAATTGCACTTTTGCCTGGTCTGGCGCGATTTCGCTGCCAGTTGAGCCAGCGGCGCTGTCTTCCAACATCATCGGCTGTGGCATGGGCATGGGAGGACTATAGTAATCCTGTCGAAGTTCCACCGGAATCACCAGCAAATTTTTTTCTTTGGAGAACAAAAACGCGTGATGATCGGTTAGAGCAACTGAATCGCTGTTTTGTCCGCCGATCACGAAACTGTCGATCTCTTTGGGATTCGCCACATCAGCCACATCAAATAAAGATAGTTTGATGCCACCTTGGACCACGCCACCCCACTGATTCTCCTTGGTGTCGCGACCTAAACCAATTAATGTTTTGTCATCATAAGGATGCAGATAATTGGAAAACCCGGGAATTTTCAGCGCGCCTAAAACCGCCGGGCTGGTTGGATTTGATAAATCAATTACAAATAACGGATCCATCTGCTTGAAAGTTACGAGATAAGCTCGGTTTTGCATAAACCGCACCGAATAAATCTTCTCCCCTGGGGCTAATTTTTCCAGACTGCCGACTACCTTTAAATCCGGCCCCAAAACATAGAGATTACTATATGACTCTTGCTCTTCCGGAGAATCAATAAATTGGGACCAAGACCGATTTTTAGTGGTGGCGATTCTAAAATAGCCATCAGCCTCGTCCATGGAAAACTGGTTTAAAACCTGGCCTGGCACTTCGCCGTAAGTTATATATTTAAGCTCACCGCCTTGAATGGCGATTTTATGCACCACTGTCTTTTCCAGCTCTTTGGCGATATCTTGATATTTCTGCTTGACCCGGTTCTCGAGTTCTTGCTGTAAAGCCGTCCGTTCCTCATCAGTTAAGGTATTTTGGTACTTCTCCACAATGTAACCAATCTTTTGCATCTTTTCTTCCTGGGTAAGGATAAAATTATCAACCGCTTCGATTTTGGCGATCCTCTCCTGATCTTTAGCCGGCAAGCGCGGATAAACCAATTCGCGCATCACTTCCATTACTAATTGATATTCGCTGATATATTTAGTGTAAGTGATATAAATATTATTGCTGGAAACGTACATGTTCTGATTATCGCTCAAAACATATACCTCGCTCATAGGTTCAACTGCGCTATCTTTAGTGTTAATCGCCGTCACTGTCGTAAAATTATAAGACTGGTACGGCATGTCAAAATAATAAACTGCCGGACAGCGCTTACAGCTGACCGCATCGTCCATTGCGACAACCGCTCCATTTTCCAACATCCGCGGCACTGGTAAATCATCATCCAAGGCATTCATATAGGCGGCAGTGACAAAATAAACATAGTCGCCGATCATCCGCGAATTATTATAATTACCCTCAAAATCCAAATCGCGCACTTGTTTGGGATTTTTGGGATCAGAAATATCAAATACCTTTAGAAAAGTATAATCGCCGCGGCGCCGAAAAGTTTGATAAACGTCGCTTTGATAGATCACATCATTGCGGCCATAAACAATCAGCCGGTCGCCGTTTAAATAAATTCCTTGCGGCGTCGAATCAAAAGCGATCTTGGCTAAAATGTTGGCGCTGGCGCCGGGAAAGGCATCAATAATAAATAAATTCTTTTTGGACGCCGAATAAATATATTTGCCGTCTGTTTTAATAATATCGCCCTCGTCCACGCCCGCGACTTGAACGTTAGTTTGGGAATAGTCGCTACTGCCGGTCGTGCCCTCGCCCGCATTTTGGCTACCGTTATCCATTATCGGCGCCTCGCTCGGAGCAGAGCTGGGTACGGCCATTTCTTTTTGAACCGACAGTTCCTCCATTCCTCCTATAATCCCGCGACCCATACCACCCTCATAACCATAAGAACCCCCGCTCGTAGAATTTTCTTCCAAAAATGTCCTCAACTCCTGATAATCCTTAAATTTCTTGATTTTTGATTGATTGGCTAACTGTTGATTTAAAGCGGCGGTCGAAGCTGAAGCGTTATTTTGACCGGAGCCCGGCAAAAGATTGGTGGGAGTTGCTCCATTGCCGCCGGCAAGAGTGACTGGTTTCCCAGGTTTCCCGGCTGGCGCCAAAATCGCCAAATTGATAATGATAATAATCGCGACACCAATCACCAATAATCCTAATACTAACAGAATAAATTTTAGCGATGGCCGCGGGCTGGCAGTGGTTGACGATTTTTTAGGCGCTACAGTACTTTTGATAGCCGGTGCTGGTGGCTGGATATCGTTACGAATAATCATGGCTGCAAAAGCAAATACGAAAATCGAGAAAAGACTGATTATCCTCGATTCCCTTATCGTATTTAAAAAATTACGAAAATTTATTTAGGACTAATAACTATTTTACCATCTTTATAATCAGCTGTCACCGAACTTCCTTCTTTAATTTTCCCCTCAATAATATCCAACGATAATTCATCCAAAAGGTAACGCTCAATCACCCGTTTAAGCGGCCGGGCGCCGAACACCGGATCAAAACCGGCTTTAACCAAATAATCGGTTATCTTAGAAGTAAAATTTGTGCTCACCCCTTGGCGCAACAGCCGCCGCTTTACCAAATTTAATTGGAGTTCGACAATTTGTTTGAGATTCTCCGAAGTCAGCGGCTGGAAAATAATAATATTGTCCACCCGATTCAAAAACTCCGGACGGAAAATATTTTTCAAAATTTGATTAACCGCTGACTCTTGCTCTTTGCGTTTGCCGACACCGGCGGCGATCTCGGTGCTGCCTAAATTGGAAGTCATAATAATCACGGTATTTTTAAAATTAACTGCCCGGCCTTTAGCGTCGGTTAAACGGCCTTCATCCAATATTTGCAGGAGAATATTAAAAACTTCGGGATGGGCTTTTTCGATTTCGTCCAAAAGGATCACGGCATATGGGTGGCGCCGAACAGCCTCGGTCAGCTGGCCGCCTTCGTCGTAACCCACGTAACCCGGCGGCGCGCCTGTAAGTTTAGCCACGGCGTGCGATTCCATATATTCGCTCATATCCAAACGAATCAACAAATGTTCGTCGTTAAACAAAAACTCGGTCAACGCTTTAGCCAGCTCTGTTTTGCCGACTCCGGTTGGACCTAAAAAAATAAATGAACCGATCGGCCGGTTTTCCTCGGCGATGCCGGCGCGCGAACGGCGAATTGCCCGCGACACAGCGGCAATGGCCTCGGTCTGGCTAACCACGCGCTTGCCCAATTCAGCTTCCATTTGAGACAATTTTTGGCTTTCGGCAGTCAACATCTTGGCCACCGGAATGCCGGTCCAGCGGGAAACGATTTTGGCAATGTCTTCTTCGGTGACTTCTTCTTTAAGGAGCGCCCCATTTTTTTGCGCCTCGGCTAATTTTTCCTGCGCGGTTTTGCTCTGACGCTCCAATTCCGGAATCCGGCCGTAAGTAATTTCCGCCACTTTCTGCAATTCGCCCAAACGTTCGGCCTGCAAAGCCGTCTCTTTTAACTGATCAATCTGATGGCTTAAATCTTTAATAAGGTTGATAAATTTCTTTTCGCTCTGCCACTGCAATTCCAAATGCTTGTTTTTTTCTTTCAGCTCGGCAATCTGTTTTTGAATTTCCACCAAGCGTTCTTTAGACGCTTTGTCTTTCTCCTTTTTTAAAGCCTCGGCCTCAATTTCGTAACGCCGAACTTTGCGGTGCAATTCGTCTATCGCCGTCGGCTTGCTGTCGATTTCCATCCGCAGGCTTGAGCCAGCTTCGTCCATCAGATCAATCGCCTTGTCCGGCAAAAATCGGTCGGCAATATAGCGGGCTGATAAGTTAACTGCCGCGACAATCGCGTTATCGAGAATTTTGATGCCGTGATGGACCTCGTACTTTTCTTTGATGCCGCGTAAAATTGAGATCGCGTCCTCTGGCGAAGGCTCTTCGACCATCACCATCTGGAAACGCCGTTCCAAAGCCGCGTCTTTTTCGATCCGCTGACGGTATTCTTTGAGGGTTGTAGCGCCGATCGCCCGCAACTGTCCGCGCGCCAAAGCTGGTTTAAGGAGATTTCCGGCATCCATTGATCCCTCGGCCACGCCGGCGCCGACGATCATATGAAGTTCATCGATAAATAAAATAATTTGGCCGTTAGCGTTCTCGATTTGTTTAACAACCGCTTTTAAACGATCCTCGAATTCGCCGCGATATTTGGTGCCGGCAACCAGCGCACCTAAATCCAAAGACAACAAACGCTTGTTTTTAATTGTTTCCGGCACGTCGCCATCAACGATTTTCTTAGCCAGGCCTTCGACGATGGCGGTTTTACCGGTGCCTGGTTCCCCGACCAAAACCGGATTATTCTTTGTCCGGCGCGACAAAATTTGCATCACCCGGCGGATTTCGTCTTCCCGGCCGACCACCGGATCAATTTTTCCCTGCCGCGCCAAGCGCGTAAAATCCTGGGTGTATTTTTCCAAAGCTTGATATTTGCCTTCTGGTTCCGGATCAGTTACTTGTTCGTTTCCTCTGACCTCGGCCAAAACTTTGAGCACTTCGTCAGGCGAAGTATTTAATAAATTTTTGATTTCTGCTGATTCCAGCAAACTTAAAAATATATGTTCCGTGCTAAGGTAAGTATCTTTCATTTTTTTTGCTTCTTTTTCGGCTTGATTCAGCGCTTTTTGAGCGTCGTTTGATAAATAAGCACTCGTGCCGCCTTCGACTTTTGGCAATTTTTCGAGCTGTGTTTTGACCTTGTTTTTGACTTCGCTGGCATTTTTTCCCAGCCGTTCTAAAATAGCCGGCACCACCCCCTCTTCTTGCTCCAACAGCACCAACAAAAGATGCCAAGGGGTAATGGCCTGGTGATTTAATTCTTGCGCTAGCGTCATAGCGCCTTGCACCGCTTCCGCGGCTTTGGTTGTAAAATTTTGAAAGTTCATAATATTATTTTACATTATTTGATGGTTTGATTCAATGTCTATACAATAACAATTTTGTTTGCAAAAACAATGACATGACTTTGACACAATAAATCTCAAGTGATAAAATTTGAGTATTAAACATCATGACTTACACTATGGGAAAAGAAAATCTTTCACACAATCCAGAGCTAGAAAAAATAGTATCGGAAAATCGCGTTTGGTTACCAGAATTTAATCCGGATCAGCTTACATCAGAAACATCGAAAAATGCTGTTGAAAAAGCCGTAAATGAGCTCGAAGCCGCAGCGCACGATGACGAATATACCCATATTTCATCTTTAATTTCAGAAATACCCAAAATTTATCAACTTGATATAATAGACAAATTATTAAATTTGGATAAACAGATAATATCTAGAGTTGTAGCGGATCATTTAACTGAATGGCGTATGTTTGACCTACAAAGTGTAACGGATAAATTATGTGCGCTTGGTTTGGTTGATAAAATAATTGAGTCTCTAGATTATATCTGTGACGAAATTGGACAAGAGAAAAGTTCTGTTAGGGGTAAATTTAGCTCACGGTTTGCGCAAGAGTTATTGAATGTAGGAGCGATTGACGTGATAATGAAAAATATTATAAGAGCCCATTCGAGGGATGTTTATTATTCAGTAGGTTTCTTTTGGGAAGATGATGCGCTTGCGACAATTTTACGAGCGTTATTTATATCAGGCAAGATTGACTTTATAGCGGATTATCTATTTCAGTTTAAGAAAATTATTGAAACCACAGATCAGGATATTATTAGAGGTTTATTAGAAAAAGGCCATTGGAAAGCTGTTTTTTCTTTTTTTGATTATAACTATGGTTGGTTTCATAAAACTTCTCATCAATATCCAAAGGAAGGTTTAATGTTTTTGAAAGAGTTGCAACTTTGCGCCGCTCATAATAAAAAATTAAGAACATTAATGGAGAGCGATAACATAGAGGTCGAACCAAAAAGAGATCAATAAACGAAAAAAGGGCGCTTCGTACATTACTGGGACAGTTAGTATGAATTTAAAGATACCAGGATTGCTACTCTGGGTGGCGAACATATGTCACCTGAGTTAGCGTTATTAATAGAAAAATTACAACCTTACGCATTGCAAAACAAAAAATTACAAAAAATGATAAAGTCTACTGTCGCAGAAGAAAAAAAATAATAAACTATGAATAACCCCGAAAAATTTAATCCGCAAATTTCAGAAGGTCAAAATTTAGAATCTATCGTGGAGCAAGAAAAGGCGCCGCGTGTCAAATTTTTACATAGCCCGCAATTTAATTCGGAGCCAGAGTTTTTAAAAAATGATTGGCATAAAATTAGTGGTATCGAAGACATTGAAAAAGACGACGATAAAATACTTTGGGCTTGGCCAGTCAAAGAGAATGAAGTTGAAGAATTTCTTGATGACAATGCTTATTGTGATACCGGAGAAACGACGTGGGAAGAAATAGATCCTACAGGTAAATTTGCTTATGCGATTCCCTATGAGGAGTTTAAAAAATGGTTACTAGACGAGGGAGAACTGCCATTTTTGGAACCTTTTGATTCTAAAAAACATAGCATGAACAAGAAATATATACTTACAGAAACGCACCCAGTGGGCTATTTTGATGAGAATGGCAGAAGAACTAAGGTGATGATTTAGAAAAACAAGAGGCTTTTGAAGATGAATTGGAACTGCAAAGGAAAAAAGAAGAAGAAAGAAGAAAAAAAGAAATTCATCCTTGGAAATTTAAAAATAAATAGAAATTGGCATTTTTTCTTGGGGCAGCGAGCATAAACAAAACCGCCCCTTTTTATTTTCTTCTCTTAACCATCGTCTTAATCGCCGCGAAATCAAAGCCATCAGTGCGGTAAAAAAATCGTTTGATAATTTCCACGGTTATTAGATATGCCAGAACAATGCCAACAATCGTGATCATAATTACCGGCGGCAATGGCGTAAATTTGAAAAATGCGCCGATCGCGGTGTAAGGCAAAATCCAACCAATTCCTACTATCAAAAGAGTTGAGAGCAGTAAATATTTGCTGGGAGAACTTTGAATAAAGGGTAAATGCCGGGTGCGGATAACGTAGATGACTAATGTTTGAGTCGCCAGCGATTCGATAAACCAACCGGTCTGGAAAACCGGCGCCGTGGACTGAAACAGAAAAAATAAAACAAAAAAAGTTAAAAAATCATAAAATGAGCTGACCGGCCCGAACACGTACATAAACTTTTTGATGAAATTGATGTTCCACCGCCGCGGCTGGGCCGTCCAGTCCGAATCAACTTTGTCGGTCGGAATCGTAATTTGGGAAAAATCATAGAGAAAATTATTGAGCAAAATCTGCAACGGCAGCATCGGTAAAAACGGCAAAAACAAAATCGCGCCGGCCATGCTAAACATATTGCCAAAATTGGAGCTCAACCCCATCAAAATATATTTCATGGTGTTTCCAAACGCGGCCCGGCCTTCGATGATGCCGTCTTCCAAGGATTTTAAACTTTTGGTGGTTAAAATTATATCCGCCGATTCCTTGGCAATATCCACGGCATTACTCACCGAAATGCCCACGTCAGCGTTTTTAAGAGAAGGCGCGTCGTTAATCCCATCGCCCAAGTAGCCGACGACATGCCCAAGAGCCCGCAAGGCGCTGATTATGCGGCTTTTTTCTTCCGGCGAAAAACGGGCAAAAATCGTCGTGCTTTCGGCTTTAACGCCCAGCGCGTCATCGGTTAATTTGGCGATTTCGCTCCCCAAGAGGACACCGCGCACTTCGAGACCAACTTCCTGACAAATTTTTTGAGCGACAAATTCATTATCACCGGTCAGTACTTTTACCCGCACTCCTTCTTGATGAAATTTTTCTAAAATATTTTTGATGCCTTTTTTCGGCGGATCAAGAAAAGAGACAAAGCCTAAAAGCTCCAGCTCTGATTCATCTTCTTTGGAATAAACCGCTCTCTGCTCTGCCGGCTTTTTAACAGCTACCGCCAGTACCCTAAACCCATCAGCACTGATTTTATGATAATAATTAATCGCCTCGGCCTGCGCTTCTTTATGAAACGGTAAAACTTTGTCGCCTAATCGGTAAGTTTTAACGTGTTTAAAAATTTCTTCCGGGGCACCTTTTACAATCATAATATAGCCTTCCGGACCGTCAGCCACCACGCTCATCATTTTACGAAAAAAATCAAACGGAATTTCGTCGATCTTTTTATAACCGCGGATGGACACTTTTTTAAAATCCAAAATCGCCCGGTCAAGCGGATTTTTAATTCCGGTTTCGAAACTGCTGTTAATATAGGCATATTTTAGAGCGTCCGGCGAGTCGGCCCCTGATATATCAACATAATTCACCAGACTTATGTGATCCTCGGTTAAAGTGCCGGTTTTGTCAGTACACAAAATATCCATCCCGCCAAAATTTGGTATCGCCGCCAAACGTTTGACGATTACACCCTTTTTGGCCATCTTTAACGAACCGCGCGCCATGGTGATGGACATAATCATCGGCAGTAACTCCGGAGTAACCCCAACCGCGATTGCCAGCGCGAACATCATTGATTCCAAAATATCGTGTTTTAACAGGGAGTTAAAAAGAAAAATAAAAAGAACCAAAAAAATGATCACCTTCATGATCAAATAGCCAAATTTAGTCACCCCAATTTCGAATTCGCTTTTTACCTCCCGTTCGGCTAAATGCTCGGCGATTTTTCCGAATTCCGTGGTAATGCCGGTTCTAATCACCACTGCCTTGGCCGAACCGCTAACCACGTTCGTGCCAAAAAAAACAATGTTGTGTTGCCCGGATAAAGAAACATCATCGGCTTTTTGACGGACTGCTACTGACTTTTCGCTGGGGAATGATTCGCCGGTTAAAGCTGATTGATTAACAAAAAAATCGTCTGCCCAAATTATCCGGGCATCAGCCGGCACTAAATCTCCGGCCGAAAGAAAAATGATGTCGCCTAAACAAATCTCCGCTGTTTTTATTTCCTTCTTTTGATTGCCCCGGATCACCGTCGAGGTGGTTTTTATGCTCTCACTTAATTTTTTTGCCGCCTGATTAGCGGTGTGCTCCTCGAAAAAATCCAAAGTCACGCTTAAAAAAATCATAACGCCAATAATCGAGGCGTCAATCACTTCGCCAAAAAAAACCGAGACCCCGGTGGCGATTAATAAAATGATAATCAGCGGACTTTTAAAATAAGAAAAATATTCCGCGACAATACTGCGCTCGCGTTTTTTAGCTAATTTATTTTCGCCATACTGCCGCAAACGGCGCCTGGTCTCAGCCTCCGAAAGCCCGGCTATTGACGATTTGAGTTCCTTAAGCACCGCTTCTCCCTCCAAAACTGAATAATCCAAAGACGCGATTTCTGTTTTGGGCATATTTTTTAAAGTTAACACCTTACTATACTATTGTAGCTCTTTTGGGACTCTCGGACAATGTTATTAACGAACAACTAAAAAACAGTTAGATTCACTCCAAAATCTAACTGCTCATTTTTATTTATTCACCAAACAAAAAAAGACCTACAGTCTTTAAAAATCTAAAATCAGCCAATAGTCATAAACTCTAAATTTTCGATACCTTGAAAATGCTTCTGGTTTAAAGTAAACAACTGACCGCCATTTATGATTGTCGCCGCCGCAATCGCGGCATCAGCTAGCGCGATCGGACGCGGCAGATCACGAGCAATCATACCAGCTAAATGCGCTACCTCATAAGTATAAGGCAAAATCTTAAGCGGAGCGATGCTTCCTAATAATAGCTGTTCCCGTTGAACGTCAAGCGTGCTTTGACCAGTATATAGCTCCTGTACAGATATCACTGATAATGCTAAAAGCTCTTTTGGCTTTATCTCCGACAAACGCATTAATAATGTAGCAGACCCAGATTTTGACGCCCGTAAATGGTCAATAATAATATTAGTATCCAGAATTACCATAATTCTTTTCTCTTCTTAGCTGCTTTGAGCTCAATTTTGCGTCTAGCCTTAACAGTCTCTTCCCAGTTATCATTATGCCAAGCGCCTTTAGTCTTCTTTAAAATCTCTAAATAAGAATTTTCAGTGTCTACTGGTCCAATTACCTCGCTAATTGGATAAAGATAAATTCCTTGTCCTCTTACAATAATATTAAAAGAAGACTCGGCCTCAATACCTAAATTATCTCTAATCGCTTTCGGGATAACAATTTGCCCTTTTTGATTTGATTTTGTAATAAATCCTACATTCATACTAGTATTATTTTATTACGAATTCAAAATTTTGTCAACCACCAGCTTCCAGCACCACCAAGGACTCCATGTGCGGGGTACGGGGAAAAAAATTGTAGAGTTCGTTGAAAATGAGCTTATAATTGGTAGACAAAAGTGCCACATCGCGCGCTTGCGTGGCCAGATCGCAGGCTAAATAGATAATCCGCGGTGGTTTAACTTCTAAAAGTTGAGTGATAATTTTAGGGTGAAGCCCGGCGCGCGGCGGATCAAAAATAATCAGACGGTCAGATTTGATTTCTTCGCGCAATTTTTCCGCCGGCCCGGTTAAAACAGTAAAATTGTTGAGGTTGTTGAATTTGACGTTGTGCGCGGCAAACTTGGCCGCTTCGGGTTCGCTTTCCACTAAAATCGCTTGCTTGATTTTGTCTGCCAAGGCGATTGAAATGGCGCCGACGCCAGAGTAGAAATCAACGACTGTGTCTTGATTCAAAAACTTAGCAATTGATTCCAACGCCAGGGTAAAAAGTAGCGGATTGATCTGGAAAAATGATTGCAGGCCATACGTTAAAGTCTTACCCAGCAATTTTTCGGTTAAAACCATTTCTCCTTGCAAGTACAAAAGCGCGTCTGGCCGCGACGCCGGACTGCGTCGATCAGAATAGAATATTTGGAGGTTAGAGACTTTGTCATTCCCGCGCAGGCGGGAATCTATACAATAGTTACTATCACATAGATCCCTGCCTTCGCAGGGCTGACATGACCAACTTCTATCCGTCACAAACAAACCAGCAATAACCGTCTTGCCGGCAGAGCGTAGAATCAAACTTTTAACCTGTTGCCGGGTGGCTTTGATTTGATTTAACCAGTCGACAATTTCCGCGGCTTTGACATTGATTTCCGGTGCGGCCAGCGCGCAAACATCAATCGGAAATTTATGTTTCTTGCCACGCTCAAAAAAAGCCAGCTGTATTCGGCCGTTTTCTTCCCAAAAACTGTACTCCATTTTGTTGCGGTAGCCAAAAAGCCGATCATCAGCAATTACTTGAGTATTCGGCAGGTCAATCTTGGCTAAACGGCTAAATCCCTCAGCCGCGATTTTACCTTTCCATTCGTTTTCCAGAGCCGCGTCCATAATCTGCCAAGGACTGCAAGACAAATAATGATCTTCCTGGGGTAAAACGCGCTGGGGCGATGCTTTTAAAATTTTGATTGCCCGACCAAAAATCACCCCGCGTTTTTTATTGATGACTTCCACTTTGACGATTTCCCCGGGCAAGGCATTCCAAACAAAAACAGCCTGGCCATCAACGTGCCCGAGGGCCTGTCCGCCAAAAACTAATTTTTCAATGGTACATTCAAGTATCATAATATATATTTTTGATACTACCACAAAATTCTGATTTGCACACGGCATTAAAATCAACTATGATAAAAATACTATGGCTGAACCGACGCCGATGCTGAAACAATATCACAAAATCAAGCAACAATATTCGGACGCGATAATTTTTTTCCGTTTGGGCGATTTTTACGAAATGTTCGGGCCAGACGCCGTTATCAGCTCAAAAATTTTGGGAATTACCCTAACCGCCCGCTACAAAGGCCTGCCGAACGAGATACCGATGTGCGGCATACCGCATCATGCCGCTGAGCAATATTTGGTAAAACTTACCAAAGCCGGCCATAAAGTGGCAATTTGCGATCAAGTCTCTCCTGCCGGTCTTGGGCTGGTGGAGCGGAAAATTATTCGGATTGTGACCCCCGGCACCACCTTAAATTCGGGATTTTTGGAAGAAAAAATCAACAATTATGTCGCCGCCCTCTTTAAAAAAGGCGCCATCTGGGGTTTGAGTTTGGCAGATGTTGGTACCGGCGAATTCCAGACAAATGAGACCGCTGACATGGAACTCTTAAAATCAGCGCTTTTTCGCTTGAATCCCAGCGAGATTATCACCCTGCCGCAAAATTCTACGATCATAAAAGACTTAGACGACGCGATCAGAGAAGCAGTGATCCATACTCATCAACCAAACCTTGGCTTTAACGCCTATAAATCACTGACTGAGCACTTCCAAGTTAAAAATTTGCACGGCTTTGGACTGGAAAAAATGGCCATTGCAACCGAAGCCGCCGCAATACTTTTAGACTATCTAAAAGACACGCAAAAAACCCCTCTCGCGCATTTTAATCGACTACAACAATATAATTTTGCCGATTGTTTGATTATGGATGAAAGCGCGATTCGCAATTTGGAACTTTTGGCAACGCGCCACGACAATTCACGCGACGGGTCGCTTCTAGGAATAATTGATGACACCAAAACCGCCATGGGAGGACGGCTGTTACGCACTTGGCTTTTAAATCCGCTCTTGGACGCCAAACAGATTGCGGCACGCTGGTTAGCAGTCGCCTTTCTCCGAGAATCAGTGAACATCGCTCCTTTACAACAGTATCTAAATAAAATTACTGACATCGAACGAGTGTTGGGGAAAATCGGTTTGGAGCGGGCCAATGGCCGCGATTTGCTGGGGCTACGCGAGAGTATAAAAAATATCCAGGAAGTAAAAAAAATGATACCCAAAGAGGCCTCGCCAACCTTAATCAGGCAAATCATTGATTCCTTGAATGATCACGCTAGTTTGATCAATCTATTAGACCGTGGCCTGGCCCAAGAACCGCCAATAGAAATTACCGAAGGCAACATCATCAAAGACGGTTTTAACGGCGAGTTAGATGAACTGAGGAGCTTAACCCGTGATGGCCGGGACTGGATAAAAAATTTGACGGCCCGCGAAATCAAGCGCACCGGCATCAGCTCCTTAAAAATTAAATATAACTCGGTTTTCGGCTATTATATCGAAGTCAGCCACGCCAATTCGGCCAACGTTCCGGCTGACTACATCCGCAAGCAAACGCTGGTCAACGCCGAACGCTTCATCACCCCAGAGCTTAAAGAATTTGAAGAAAAAATTTTAACCGCCGAAGAAAAAATCAAAACCCTGGAGTACAATTTGTTTTTGGCCTTGCGCCAAGAGGTGGCGACCCATATCCCGGCCTTGCAGAAAACCGCCGCCGCCACCGCCGCGCTCGATGTGCTAACCGCCTTCGCCAAAATCGCTCGGCAAAATAATTATGTCCAGCCGGTAATTAACGAACACGGAAAAATTATCATTAAAGCCGGGCGCCATCCGGTGATCGAAAAATTACTCGCCGACAAATCATACATTCCCAATGATGTTTATTTGGACAATGACGGACCTCAAATAATTTTGCTGACCGGCCCCAACATGAGCGGCAAGTCGAGCTATTTACGGCAGGTGGCGCTGATTACGCTCTTGGCGCAAATCGGCTCTTTTGTTCCGGCGCAGTCCGCGAAAATTGCCATAGTTGACCGAATTTTTACCCGGGTCGGCGCGGCAGACAACGTAAGCCGCGGGCAATCAACTTTTATGGTGGAAATGCAGGAAACAGCCAATATTTTGCATAACGCGACTAATCGCAGTTTGATAATCTTGGACGAACTCGGCCGCGGCACTTCCACCTATGACGGCCTGGCGATTGCCTGGGCAGTACTGGAATATCTGCACGACGTGATCGGCGCGAAAACCTTATTTGCCACGCATTATCACGAGTTGATTGAAGTGGCCACCAAATTACCAAAAGCCAAAAATATGAGCATCGCGGTTACCCAGCACCAAGGACAGGTGATTTTTTTATACCAAATTCAGGAAGGAGGAACATCAGACAGCTACGGAATCGAGGTAGCGCGCCTGGCTGGATTGCCGCGCGAGCTTATAACCAATTCCAAAAAAATCCTCAGCAGTTTGGAAGACGCGCACAGCGGGCAATTGCGGCTGATAGTGCCGGCTCGGCCTGCAAAACCAACGGTTGACGCGGCGTCTAAGGAAATTCTTGAGCAGTTGGCAACGGTTGATCCGAATTCGCTGACACCCCTGCAGGCGCTGGAGATGCTGAATGAAATTGTAAAAAAAATTTCGACCCCGGCCTGATGAAAGTTTCTGCTCCGTCTTGACTATCCCTGTCAAGACAGGGTAGAAAGACAAAATAAGCTTGTCAAAAATTTCCACTCCGTCTTGCCTGCCCGCCTGTGGAGGGACGGGGTTAAAAACAACTAAATGCTACACCCATTACCTAAAAAAAATCATATTGAATGGCCAGACAACTGCTACTATTTCCTAACCGTCAGCACCTTTTTACACTATCCTTACTTTAAGGAAGATAATCAAAAACAATTAGCCCTAAATTTTGTTAAAAAATTAAAAACTTCCTGGAATATTCCTTTACAAGCATTCGCCATACCTCTAAACCATATTCATCTAATATTTTTTGCTCAAGCAGGATCCCAAGTAACGTTTGTTAAACGATTTATTAAAAATAACATCTCCAGAGAATACAGAAAAAATTTTACTGTTCCTTACAAGGATTTTTGGCAATCAATAAGAGTTTTATGGGTTAAAAACGACGATCAGGTCTATTGGAATATTATTGCTTATATTATCGGTAATTTACTCAAGCATAAAGAGGTCAGTAATTTTCAAGAATTATACGACAGCCAGTTTTGCAGTTTTAGTTATATTGCTGATAAATATGGCTTCGATTTTGCATGTAATATTGTGCGGAATATTATTGCAGTTGACGAGGATAGTAATGGAACAACTGAGTTAACTGATTTTAAAGCTCATCGTGTTATCACCCCTGTCAAGACAGGGTAGAAAGACAAGATAAGCTTGTTAAAAAATTTCGACCCCGTCTTGACGGGGGTAAAAATCGTCTTGACGGAGGTTAAAAAATCCACAACCCGTTAACCAAATAACTAATTCATTCATGATTCACCTCCTCCCCCAAACTCTCATCAATAAAATCGCGGCCGGTGAAGTGGTGGAACGGCCGGCTTCGGTGGTAAAAGAACTCCTCGAAAACGCGCTCGACGCCGGCGCGACGCAAATTGAGGTTGAAATCGAACAAGGCGGCAAAAAACTGATTAAAGTTACCGACAACGGTTTCGGTATGGAATTGGCTGACCTTAAACTATCCATCCTTCCACACGCCACCAGCAAAATCAGCACGATTGAGGATTTGTATCAGCTGACGACTTTAGGTTTTCGCGGCGAGGCACTTTCGAGCGTCGCGGCCGTATCAGAGTTTAGTATTGGCAGTCGGACTAATAATGACTCTGTTGGGCAAATTTTGGCTACCGACGCCCAAAATCAGCCGACCCAGCCGTTGCTGAAGCCAGCCGCTTTAAACGTCGGCACCACAGTCACCTGCCAAAATCTATTCTACAATATTCCAGCCCGCCAAAAATTCCTAAAAAGTGATCAGACCGAATTTAATCATCTCTCGGATATTTTTATTACTATTGCTTTGATAAATCCGCAAATCACTTTGACGCTAAAACATAACGGCCGTTTGATTCAACAACTGGAAGAAAAAACAATTTGGGAAGATCGGGTCGCTGATTTGCTGGGCAAAGAATTATTAGCAAACATGCTCAAGATTGATTTTGCCGCCGGGGACTATCGAATCAAAGGGCTGGTCAGCAAGCCAGAAACAGCTGTGCCGACTGCCCAGTACCAATATATTTTTATCAACAATCGGCCGGTTAAAGACGGTTTGATTTTAAAAGCCACACGTCGCGCTTATGGCGGATTGATTATGGAACGCTTGCAACCGAATTTAATTTTGTCTTTGACGGTTGCACCGGGCCGGGCTGACTTTAACGTCCACCCGCGAAAACTGGAAGTGCGCCACGAAAATCCCGGGCAAATTTTTGGCTTTATCGAAGCCGCCGTCAAACGAGCCCTTGGGCAAACGTCCTTTAAACCAGCTGGCAGTATTCTAGATCGTTCACCGATTTTAACTTCTAAGCCCACTTATCCCTGGCGTCTTTCTGGAAGATCGTTTGATCGCGAGACGCAACCAAGCCAGCATCAGTATCGAAAGTTTGATTTACAACCAACTTTGCTGGCCGAACAAAAAAGTTCTGCTGATGATCAAACGCCATCGCCAACTATAATTGATACTCAGTGGCGGCTTTTAGGGCAACTGCATCAGGCCTATATTTTGATCGAAAATGAGAGCGGCCTACTTTTGATTGACCAGCACGCAGCCAGCGAACGCATCAACTACGAAAATCTTGTCCGTGATGCAGAGGAAAAAACCGGCGTTAAAAAACAGCTTTTGGCATTACCGATAAATTTTGAGCTGGCGCCGAGTCAAAAAAATATTCTGGAAAACAATTTGACGATTTTTGACGGTTTGGGTTTGGAAATCGAGCCTTTCGGCGGCAATACTTTTAATCTGCAAAGTGTGCCGGCGGCCTTAAAAATTCCAGACCCAGCGGCTTTAATTAAGGAAGTGATTCGTGAACTGGCCGAAGAAACCAAAGTTACCGGTCTTGATGATTTAAAAAAAGAGATCCTGCATTTGCTCGCCTGCCACAGTGCCGTGAAATTCGGCGATACTTTGACGCAACCCGAACAATTGGCGCTGATCAAAACTTTAGAACAAACTCCCAACAACCAATCCTGCCCCCATGGTCGGCCGACTACATATCAGTTGACCTGGCCGGAGCTGGAGAAGTGGTTTAAGAGGAGGTAGGGTTTTTTGACAGAATCGAAAAAATGTGTTTAAATGACACGTCCAAGTACAACCTACTTGGCGTTTCTGGTTTCTTGCGTTGTTGTCAATTTCATAACCCAAAAAAAGAAGCAAAAAATGCTTCGGGAGGTTCGCAAAATGATCGGAAAAAAAATTTTCTTCGTAGCGTTTTTAGTAATCGCCTTTTTAGTCATCAACCTCAATGCGGCTCTTGCGTCGAATTTATACGTAAGGTGGGCTACGGTTCTGGAGGATTTTAGCAATCTGGCAAAACCACTTACCGCAACCCCGTCAGAAGAGTTCGATCTTGAATTACTTCTTACAGGGCAAACTGGCTCCGGTTCTCCAAGATACGCAAATTGGGCAAACTTCAAAACTCAATTTAGAGTCAATTTTGACTCCGGGCGTTTAGAGCTACTTACAACGCCCATGCATCCTGCATACAAAACAACGTATGAATTACTTGCCCCTGGAGTAACCCGTATAACATTAACTCCTCAGGATGCACAAGCTGTGCAGCGAGATGCTGTCTTTGAAGTCTTTGACCATTTATTTCTGCACTTCAAAGTCAAGGACGATGCTGTGTCCGGAACTAGCCGAATCGGGTTGAATTACGAACCCGGCGCAACAATCGAGGAACTCGATCTAATAAGAGAACCTCTAACAATTTGGGTGCTGAACCCGGCGGAAAAAACGCCGACTCCGAGGTTAATACTAAGACCTCAAGGGGTTCCTGTTGATGGAAAATTGCTTGTTGATGTCTATGCGAGCGATCTGCCAACCAACATCCGTTGGTTAGATATCACCTTTTGGGCTTTGCCCTGCGATTACCTCGCCCTCCAGACAGATGAGTATGTGTTTTCGGGAGGGTATTTAACACCTGGGTATGATTCTAAATACGGTTTCGGGATTAATTCCTGGAGACTCGATCTTAGTGGTAAAGAGAATGATCTTGCTACTTATCATGACCTCAAGGAATGGCAAGCAGGGAAACCTTTGGGCACAATTTTATTAAAAAATGTACCAGATGCAGTCTTAATAAAAATTGCCGAGGTAAAAGGACTGGCTAAGTATCTAGCCGAAGATCTTTTCATCATTTCCCCATCACCACCGATCTCCAATATCATCGGTGACGTCGACTTTGACGGTACGGTGGACTGGGCAGATCTCGTTCCTTTCATAGAAAAAATCGAGAAATTGGAAAAATCAGGGGCTGATTATAACTTTTATACGCCCCTTTTCGACGGTCCATTCTTCCGCGCTGACGTCAATGGGGACGGACGGACGAATACGGTTGACTTCCTATGGTTGCTGCTATATCTGCTGGGAGAAACAGATAAATTGCCGGCAGAGGACCTATACGCGGCAGCGCCAAGTTCGGCTAGGTCTGGTACACAGTTTCTAATAGAGATGTTAAAACCAATATTAGAAAAAATTCCAGATCCTAAAGTCAAAGCGATTGTAGACAGCTTGATCAAGCTAACTGCAACCAAAACCACCTCCCTTCTCCAAAACTTCCCGAACCCGTTTAATCCAGAAACATGGATACCGTACCAGTTGAAAGAGACGACAGAAGTGGATATCAAAATCTACAATGTCGCTGGAGAGCTGATTCGTGCCCTAAATCTGGGTCAAAAAGCGGCTGGAGCATACACCAGCAAAAATGCCGCCGCCTATTGGGACGGTAAGAACGAGGCTGGTGAGCAAGTATCAAGCGGAGTATATTTCTACAATATTAGAGCTGGCGACTTTAACGCCACAAAAAAGATGGTAATAAATAAGTGAGCTACCCCATAAAGTAACTCACAAAACCATCTGGAGTCCTGTAATCTAAGACCACAAATTAGATTACAGGCTCTTCTTTTTTTTATAAAGGCGGGATATAATTTATTGATATGCCCAAAAAAATACTATTCACTTTAATAACCATCAGCCTGATTTTGGCGGCTAACATCAAACCGCTTTACGCCCAAGACGAGGTGATTGATGATTTTGATACTTCAGTCGAAGTTCTGGGAGACAGCACGATTGTTGTAACCGAAACCATCAGCTACAATTTTGGCGAGAATCTGCGCCACGGGATTTTCCGCGACATCCCGAAGGAAAATCTGGCGATAGAAGTTAACGAAGTGTCGGATAATAACAACGCACCTATCCCCTATACTCTCGAAAATCAAGGCCAATATTTGCGGATTAAAATCGGCGACCCGCAAATCCAAGTTACCGGACAAAAAACATACCACATCTTATACACCGTTAAAGGCGCTTTGAATTATTTTCCCGACCACGACGAACTTTATTGGAACGCGACCGGCAACGCCTGGCCAGTGGTAATAACTAAAGCCACTGCTCACGTAGCTTTACCGCAAGCTGTCGGTGCGCCAGACACACAATTGGCTTGTTTTAGCGGCGCAACGAACTCGCAAGAATCAAATTGTACGGCAGTGGAAATGACGCCTGGCACTTTTGAATTTAAAACAACCGCTCCCCTGCCGGCTGAGCAAGGGCTGACGATTGTAGCCAGCTGGCCCAAAGGAATCGTTACCGAACAGGCGCCGCCCACCGCAATAGAAAAAATCGGCCTCTGGCCATTTATCATCGCTGGAATTTTTTTCGGCTTGATACCAATTATCTTTTTTGCGATTCTTTTGTGGTATTGGTGGAAAAAGGGTCGCGACATCAAACTTAAAAAAACGATTATCGCGCAATACGAACCGCCGGATAAATTGCGGCCGGCAGAAGTCGCTTTGATTCTGAATCAAAAAATCTCGGCACGCGACATTACAGCGACGATTATTGATTTAGCAGTTAGAAAATACATTAAAATTGAGGAGATCGAAGATAAAGTGTTACTCTGGAATAAAAAAGACTGGCGTTTACACCGGCTTAAAGAATATCAAACTGATCCTGAGCTGAATGATTACGAACAGTATCTTCTGCAACACCTGTTTGGCTCTCACTCGAGCCGGAAATTATCAGACCTGCAGAATAAATTCGCGCCGCATCTGGCCAAAATTACCGAAAAAATAAACATCAGCCTGACTGAAAAAAAATATTTCGCCAGCCGACCTGATAAACTCCGCCAAAAATGGCTGCTCGCCGGAATGTTGATGATCTTTGGCAGTATGTTTTTGATTGCTATTGTCGCTTGGCTGGTACCGACGCTCGTGGTTTGCGGTGTGCAACTCGTGATCTTCTCTTTTTTTATGCCGAAGTTGACTGCCCAAGGCGCCGAAGCCCGCTGGGTAATTGAGGGTTTTAAATTGTATATAAAAACCGCCGAGCAACACCGGGCGGAATTTTACGAGAAGGCGCAGATTTTTGAAACCTGTTTACCTTATGCCATTATCTTTGATTTGGTTGACCATTGGGCCAAAGCGTTTAAGGACATCTATACTACCCAACCCGAGTGGTATGCCGGCAGTTCGCCAATGGCGACGTTTAGCGTCATTGCTTTTAGCAGTAGCCTAAACCATTCGCTTAACTCCTTTGCCGGGACCCTCGGCGCCACAGCCAGCCACGGCGGCAGCGGTTTTTCCGGCGGCTTCTCTGGTGGCGGTGGAGGCGGCGGCGGCGGTGGGAGTTGGTAGGGCGAGATTGACTCTGCCCGACTAAAAAAGCACTCAATATAACTTGAGTGCTTTTTTGATATAAAAACTAATTAAGCATCTTCGTCCGTGGTACTACCACGATAGAAAGCCAATTCGTAGGCAATTTCTTGATTAGGCGCTGTCCCGATATACGGCGCTTCCGCGTGCGTTAAATCCTCTAGTTGCTTCCCGGATAAGTGCCCGTATTTTAAAACAACCCTATCTAATATTTGCTGTTCTTCCTTAGAAAAACTTCCTACCATTTTCTTTTTAGCTTTGTAAATTTCTGTCGGGTTGTAATCAGCCCTCTCTTTTTCCTGTTTTATGGTAATTGCCTTTTCGTTAACCATAGCAGTAAGTACTTTTTCCATAGTTACGGGAAATGGCCCCATGGGCAATGCTTTATAAACATCACCGGTCAATGATTTTTGAAATTTTTCATAAAAATCAAAATCAACGAAATACAATAATTTCGCCAATTTTTTCTTGCCTTTTATCTCGCCGCCAAGCTTTTCCGCGAGATACAAGATAACTTCCTTATATTTTTTTTCGCTGATTTTAGGCATATTTTTCATTTATCTTTTCTCTCATGGCAGACCTGATGTTGCTTTATTTCTTGTTCGCCAAGCATATATTTTAAATAAATTCTAACTCCGCGAGTTTTTCCAAAATTATTTTTCCTAATTCGGTGTCGTTGTCCACTTCCAAATAGGCCACTTGCCAAGTAATTGGCCCTTTCCCTTGAATAACCAAAATAACCTCTTCTCGCAAATTAAGGGGTAAATTGGCAAAAACCTTATAAAACCTTGGTTTTAGATCTACGAAACTCATAAAGTTACGATAACAAAAATGTTAGTAAAATGCAATTTTTGTTACAAACTCCCTTCGGGAATTTTACTTAAATCACTATTAGTAATACCAAGCCCTAAATTACGCATTACCTGAAAAGCGTCGGCTGGACGGCTTAAATAATACGCTTTTTTGTCTTTTGGGTAGATATAATACGCTTTGCCGCTATCTTCTACATCAAGCAAAATTTTCCCTAAAACGTGGGCAGGATAAATTGTTTGGCTGGTGATGAATTCGTGCGTAGCGCCGAGGCCTAATTTTCGCATCGCATTAAAAGCGTCCGTTGGCCGGCCAAGGTAGTATTTTTTGCTATCATTTGGATTAACATAATAAGCCTCGCCGTGGGATTCTACTTGTAATAATATTTGGCCTTTTAACTGTTCGGCTAATTTCGTATCAATTTCTTCATCACTAATTTCATTATAATCATCTCTTTTAATACAATAAATATTCTTGGTATATGCATCATACATCCAC
>Ga0209211_10002509_pt1 | contig 31578 bp, 27 predicted proteins | sample RifGroA2_FD_183992 | JGI IMG/M metagenome (GOLD analysis project Ga0209211, IMG submission 183992) | Groundwater microbial communities from Rifle, Colorado, USA - Groundwater A2 (SPAdes) (version 2) | ecosystem: Environmental > Aquatic > Deep subsurface > Groundwater | place: Rifle, Colorado...
CTCTTAGTTTCTTCTTATTCCTAGTTTCAACTATCTCATTTACTTTTATTGCGCCAGAACGTATAATAACCTTCGCTTGCCCGCCCGTTGATGCAAAACCTTTAATCTTAACAAAAGCATTTAACTCAATATAATCTTTATCCATACTTTTACTGGAATTCTAATTATTTATATAAATTAATATGTCCCAAAAGAAAAATTTACCCTAATAATTGATTTTATACGAAATACCCCTAAAAAAGAAATCTAAACTTTACCCGAAATACCTTAAATAATCTTCTCCTTCTTCCTCCTCTCCTTTCTTAACCTTCTCTATTGCCTTATTGAAATCCTCTTTGGTCACTTTCGTCCTGTTATTCCTTATTGCAAAATATCCTGCTTCTGTGCAGACAGCACGAATTTCAGCGCCTGAGAAGTTTTCCATTTTCCCTATGAGGTCCTTTATGCTGATACCCTTGTCCAGGCTCATCTCTTTTGTGTGTATTTTGAATATTTCCTCTCTACCTACCTTGTTAGGCACTGGCACAAAAATCAGCCTATCCAATCTCCCGGGCCTTAAAATTGCAGGGTCTAAAATATCCTTCCTGTTGGTGCACCCTATAACCTTGACATTATCCAAAGGCTTAAAGCCGTCCAATTCTGCCAATAGCTGCATAAATGTCCTGTTAACTTCCCTTTCACCGGAAGTGCCAATCTCCATCCTTTTTGCTGCCAAGGCATCTATCTCGTCAATAAATACAATGGCAGGCGCTTTTTTCCTTGCCATCTCAAATATCTCCTTAACCAGCTTAGCTCCTTCCCCAATAAACTTCTGCACTAACTCAGAGCCAACTACTTCTATAAAAGCTGAATTTGTGCTATTAGCAACAGCTTTAGCTAACAATGTTTTCCCAGTTCCTGGAGGGCCATGAAGCAAAATTCCTTTTGGCGGCTTAATGCCCACTTTTTTAAACAGCTCTGGCTTTTTTAATGGCAGCTCAACAACCTCCTGTATCTCCCTTACCTGGTTGTCTAGTCCGCCAATGTCATTCCAGCTTACTGTTGGCTTTTCAACTATAACAAATTTTTCAACATTAAACTTTCCCGTTACAGGTATCTTCTGGATTACAACCAGATTCTTCTGCTCAGCCAAAATGGTATCCCCTGGCTTAAGCTTTTCGCAGGAATCAGAAATATTCACGCTGAACTGGTTGCCGTTAGGTATCTGTATTGTTGCCCTTTTCCTTTCCATATCAACATCCATAATCTCGCACACCATTAACGGCGGCTTTTTGAATTGCTCAATCTCTTCTTTTAGCTTGTCAACTGCTTCCTTAAGCACCCTGTTCTCTTCTTCAAACTCATTAGTAGAAGTTGTATACTTATATATAACTGAATCAAGTATATTTTTTTCCTTTGTCCTCTCCATTTTTCATTAAAAAGGCAGCATTATTTAAAAACTTTCCTAAAATTAATATCACTTAATAGTTTTAATTTGCTCTTCAATTTTCAATAAACTAGCTAGTAAGCTATAAATCTCAGATAATTTTTTTATTGCATTCCCTATATATTCAAGAACAGTTATTATGATAGCTCTGATTTCATTCGATGATTTTGAAACCATCTTAATATATTCTGGGTCTTGGAGTACAATATCAATTATATAGTTCGGAGCATACCTGCCAGGTTCAAAATATTTTTTATACAACTTATCAAAAATATGATGTTCTTTATCACCATTCCTTTTACATAATAACAGCTTTTCTTCAATAATTTCTAGAATTTGCTGTACCGATACTAAACGATTTTTGGTAATCTTTGTTGCTTCAAAAATTTTTACTTCTTGTTTTAATATTTTTCCCTTTTCTCTGGACCTCACCAACTTATCAAGTATAACCTCTGATTCTTTAATTACTTCTTTATCATAGCCTTTAGATTCTTTTATAGCATGAATTGCATTTTGGATACTCTCTATAATCTTTTTTAATCCCTCCTTCTCACGAACATCATATTCAGAGGTATAATAATATACACCATTTAAATAGTTCCTGAGTTTTTTAGGTGTTTCAATATAAAGTTTAATTTCCTTTTTATATTTGCTTAATAAAATACCAACATCATAAATTTTTTTTATTAATCTAATAATGGTGCTTTCTTCTTTTTCTCTCAAGATTTCTTCTATTTTTTTCTGTGAAAAGCCGAACATACAAACGGGATTGAATTACTGATATATAATCATTTCTAAAAGATAAGACAACAGTCTAAATTAGCAATTTTCCATTATCCATTACCTTCTTGTTGTCTATGAAGATTGTCGGTTTTTTGATAACCCCATCTATATGCAAAGGAACCTGGTTTTTTCCGCCGAAGCCGGTGTTGTCACCCAAAGCTAGGTGGCAGGTGCCAATTACCTTTTCGTCTTCAAGCAAATTTCCGGTTATTTTAGCCTTATAATTTGTGCCTATGCCCAACTCTGCCACTATCCTTGCCTTTTTTCCAGCCGTGTTTAAAAGTTTATTGAGCTCTTTTGCTGATTTTTTACCTGTTATTTTCACAGCATAGCCATTTTTTACCAATACCTTGACTGGCTTGTCAACCTTTCCGATGCCGCCTAAAGAGGCATCTACGATGTAAATTCCGTTTGTTTTGTTTTCAATTGGAGCGATAAATGCCTCTCCTGAAGGCAGATTGCCAAATTTCCCTTTTTTGGTTAAGATGCCTCCGCTTCTTCCATGGGCCTTTCTTCCTTTTATGCTAAAAACAACATCAGTTCCCTTTTCTGTTAAAACCCTTATTACGCTGCCTGCATCTATAATATCAGCTATTCTCTTGCTCAATCTGCAAATTCTTTCGTAATCAACAGTTATTGTCCTTTTCATCATATCCTCAGTTATATCAGGCAAAGTAGCAATCCTTGCTCCTGTTTTAGAAGCATTTTTTCTTGCCTTAGTATGTGTTAATGATTTTGTTGTAATTAACAATTCAACATCATTCTTTAGCATTTCTTCAGCAGCATAGCTTGGCGGCTCTTCTCCATTAACCTTGCCAACAGGAATTTCAAGAAATTTAGCTTTGGAAGCTATCATTTTTCCCTGTTCAAGAAATAGTTTGCCAATTCTCTTTTTTCTTTTATCAACAATAATTAACAGCTTTTCCTTTGGCTTTAACCCCATGCATTTTTTTAGAACTAAATCAGCAGCTTTTTTCAGCTTATCCATCTTATACAGCAAACTCGCCTTTTCTTATGACCCAGTGTATCTTATTTTTCTTGTCAACACCATAAATATCTAATTTCTGCCTTGGGCTGTTAACAACAATATCCCAATGGTATACTGTTTTTCTTTTAGCATCAAAGCCGAAGCCTAAGGCAATATGTATCATTCTTGCTATCTTTTCATTTACAATCAGATAATTGCAAAGCTTCGCTTTGGGGTTCGTATTAATTGCAAACTCCCCAATATTCCAGAAATTTTTCTTGTAAACACCCACAATCTCTTTTGGCAAAGACTTGTTTTTCTCATAATCCCTTACCCTTTGCCTTGCCTCTCCCCATTCTTTTCTCATTGTCTTTAATATATTCATAGGCGCTTTAATCACTTTATAGCTGTTTCCGTTAAACTTGACAATTATCGGGCTTTTATCCGGTATGACATAACTTCTGTCTATATTAATAACAACATCGCCTACCATCAATCCTTTAACGCTGGCAGGAGTTACAAATGCCTCCCCGGAAGGAAAATTTGCATATGTTCCTGCCTTTATGCCTGTTTTTTTGTAATTCTCCTTGTCAACTATAGACCTTACATCGCAGTCAGAAGGTATGAATTCCTGCCTTTTCCCGTCCTTATTTAACAGGTTCACAATTAAGTCAGTTTTATAGTTGCCAATCTCCTTCCCTACAACTTTTATATAATCGCATTTATCTAAAATGTTCCTTATCTTATTTGACCTTTTTCTTAAAATACCATAATCAATATTGCAGGTTTCGATAAATATATCTATTGGCAATGTTTCAGTAATAGCATATCTCATCATGGGATCTCTTTTCTCTAAAGCCGTTTGTGGCGAGAAAACATCCTTGAGCATCAGCTGCCCTGGGCTGCTCCATCTTGTTTTCTTGTCTAAAGAAGGGTATCCAATCTCCTCCCCAAAAAAATGCTTCCCATAATAGCCCTTGGCATGTATCCCGAATCCAGCTGAGATAAATTTTAATCTGCCTATCTTTAATAGTTTTGATAATAATTTATACCTTCTAAAAACCTCCTCGTCTACATCCTTGTCAAGCTCACAGCCCTTTAAAGCCATTAGCAAATCAGCTGTTCTTACTGACTTTGCCAATGCGGAAGTCCTGTCTGTGCAGGAGCTTAAAGATGGCTTTGCATTTAGTTTTTTTGAAGCCGAAGCCATTGCAAATGCAATTGAATAAGAATCAAGATAATCCTCTAAAGGCAGCTCTAAATGCTCATTTTTTGGCACTAAAACAAAGCCAATACCTATTCTCTCCCCTTTTTTTAGGTTATAGCCTTCTTTTAATATTCTTGTTGCTGTTTTTATCAGCTCTTTTTCCTTGTATCTTTTATGCCACTCACATTTATAGTCTAAATCCGTTGTCCCCCTAAATCCGTCTTTTTCAGCTCTTAAGATTATCTCTGGTTCCTTAAATACTTCCTTAAAAACATCTTTCTTTGTTCTTCTGTTAACAGCATTGATAAAGTCAAATAAGGCCCTAACCGTTTTTGTTTTTAGTCCTTTTAAATAATCTTCATAAGTATGCCAGATATCTTTCAAAACCGACAAACTATTGCCCTCGTCTTCTACAATAACATGCATGTCCCCTCCTGACTCGTGCACAGCCTTGCTTAAAGGGGCTATTGAATAAAAAGCATCTGTCTGCCTTGTACCAACTGCTACAAAAACAGGCTTATTCTTTACTTTGCCTTTTAATCTGCCAATGTAATAATTAACCTCGCTGTCAAATATTTTATTATTATATTTCATATTGTTATCAGCTCTTTTTTTGCCTTAGTCAAAATTTCTATCCCTTTCTCTACCAATAAAATGTCATCCTCTATCCTTATTCCAAGCCGGTTTTTAAAATAAATTCCAGGCTCGATTGTAAATGCCATACCTCTCTTTAATATATCTTTCGATTTTTCAGTCAGATTTGGCAGCTCATGAATATCTATTCCGATGCCGTGCCCTAAGCCATGGGTAAAATATTTTTTGTATTTCCCTAAATCTTTATTAACCTTATTATGCAAATCATGGCATTTTTTTCCAATTCTTGCATTGTTTATTGCGTCTTTTTGTATTCCTAATAAAAAATTATACAGCCTTATCTCCTTCTCCTTGGGCTTGCCAATATAAATTGTTCTTGTTTCATCAGAGCAATATCCCTTGTATTTAACTCCGAAGTCAATAACACAAAAGCCATTTTTTAGCTTAATATTCTCCGGAACATGGTGCGGTACAGCGGCATTTTTGCCGGAAGCAACTACAGGATTAAAAGCCATCTCACAGCCTAATTTTTTCGTTTCATTTCCCAAAAAAGCAGCAACATCAGTTTCTTTTCTAAACATTTTAAAATTACTAAAGCATTTTTTTAATATACTGTCCGTTATCTTGCATGCATTTCTTATTATTTTGATTTCTTTGTTAGCCTTTATTGTTCTTAACTTGCCGCATATTTTGCTTATATCTGCCGTTTTAGCATTCTTGAAATGTTTCTTTAATTCTTTGTAATGATTTAAAGTAAAAACATTCTTGTCAATGCCTATCACTTTTCCTTTAACCTTCTTTTTAACAAACTCAAACAGCCGGTAATTCTTATCCCAAACATGCCTTTTTATTCCTTTTACCCTTCCAATCTCCATTTTAGGAACAATCAAGAATTTCCTGTTTCTTGTTATCACCAAAGCCCCAATTCCCTTATATCCGGAAAAATACAGCATATTTGCATCTGCTTTGTCATAATCAACATTATAGAACAGGGCAAAGTCTATCTTTTTCTTTTTTAATATGCTCTGGAACTCTTTTGTTTTCATCAAGCAAAACTATTAAATACTAATATTTAAATGTTGTTAATAACTTAGAAATCAAAGAAATTTTAAGATACCTCTTCTTTTAAAATTTTAATATCATATCCTTTTATCACAGCAAGGGTTCCTTCCATTTTCCCAATAGTCATTGAAGCCTCTGGCCTTTTTCCCGCACTAAAAAGCTTATATACCTCCCCCATTGATTTGTTTAAGCTTGCTAACAATCTTATCACTCTAAACTCCTCTTTTTCTATCTTTTTTTCTTCTCCCCTAAATACTCTAAAAAAACTTTCAACATATGCTTTATCATCATTCTTAATTGCCACTTCTAGATTTTTAAGTGCTGTTAGTAAACTCATATAAAATCTTAAAAAATTTTACTATATATATATATATCGCTTGTCTAAAATATATAACAAAAAATATACCTCATTTATTTACACATAAAACGGGATTATACACAAAACAGAAACATTTAAAACATAAACAAATAAAACAAACAATAAAGAAATGAAAAAAACAAATCTAAAAAACGGGCTTACATTAATAGAGGAAAAGAAAGATACAGCCTCAGTAAGCATAGTTATAACAGTAAAAACAGGCTCTAATAACGAAACTAAGAAAATTCTTGGCATATCTCACTTTATAGAGCATATGCTCTTTGAAGGAACTGCTAAAAGGGAAAATTCCACAATAATAGCAAATGAGATTGAAAAGCTGGGCGGCGACCTTAATGCATATACATCTAATGAAAAGACATGCTTTTATATAAAAGTGCCAAAAAAGCACTTTGACAAGGCCCTCGATATATTATCAGATATACTGCAAAACCCCGTTTTTGACAAAAAATCAATTGAAAAGGAAAGGGGCATTATTCTAAAGGAAATAAACCTCGTGAATGATGAGCCGAGGTTTTACCAGTGGATTCTGTTCCAGAGAACATTGTTTAAAAAATACCCGACAAAAAACCCCGCTTATGGCACAAGAGCTGCTGTAAAAAAGATCACAAGGAATGACTTATTAAATTATTATAAAAAATACTATCCCCCTAATAATATTATAGTCTCTGTTGCCGGGAATATAAAAAACATAAAAAATAGGGTAGAGAAAGCATTTAATTCTAAGCCAAAAGCGCTGCCAAAAGCAAAAAAAATTAATGAGCCAAAACAAAACAGGATAATAATAAAAAAAGAAAAGAAAAAAATCCTGAATTCCTATATGGTCCTTGGTTATAAAACACCAGTAAGAAAAGAAAAAGATTCCTACACTTTAGATGTAATCAAAGCCCTGCTTGGCAGAGGCCAATCAGGGAAGATAATAGAGGAGATAAGAAACAGACGCGGCCTGGCTTATGAGGTTAATGTTTTGCATGAATCTGCTGTTGGCTATGGCTATTTTGCTGTTTATCTGAACACAGATAAAAAAAACATCCCTTTAACCATAAAAATAATCCTTGATATTTTTAAAAAAATAAAAAACGTGACAAACAAGGAAATATCAGAGGCAAAAGGCTTTATTGAAGGGCAGTATATACTGGAAAATGAAGATACAAGAGAGCTGGCAGACGAGCTTGCTTTCTGGCAGCAGGTTGGCTCTGTAAATTTGCAAAAGGATTACATCAAAAACATAAGGAAAGTGACAAAAAGGGATATTATTAAGGCCGCAAAGAAATACTTAACTGAGAATTATGCACTAGCTATTGTTGAGCAAAGCTAAGCTAAAAATTCTTCCCCCAATCCCTTCAATATATCTTTATTTTTTTCAAAATATTCTCTTGCCTTCTTGAAAATGCCTATCAATTCGTTGCTGACAGCTTGCTTTAAATCTGCAGGATGCAGTTTTTTGTCCATAAATGTCTTCTCTAGCTCTTTATAGCTTTTGAACTCAATGTCTCCTCCAAATTTAGCCGGCCTCTCTATCTTCAGCTTGTTTTTTATAGGGAATATTGTGAATTGGCAAAGCTGCATAACTGGGTTTTCCTTTATATCCCCTTCCGGGCAGTATGCCTTATTCATCTTATTCTTTATCTTTTCTTCGGAATCGTAAACTTTAATATGTGACTCTGGTATCGAAGCAGACATCTTTGTTCCAGGGCCTTTTAATGAAGCAACCAATGGTGTCATTATCTCAACTCTTGCTTTATATCCTAGTTTAGGCAGCTCTTCCCTTGCCAATGCCATTATATGCCTCTGGTCAAGGCCCCCAATCTGGATATCAACATCAAGGTATTGCTCATCAAGGCTCTGCATTATAGGGTATACCATTTCAGAAACTTTCGGATTTTTTAGTCTGCAGACTTCTGAGGCTGCCCTTGTTGCCCTGTTGACAGTAACAGAACTGGACATTTTTAGAACATCTAGTGCATATTCTTTGCTCAGCTGGAAATCAGAGCCCAGCTTAAACTCCGGCTTTTTAGGCCATGGAAAGCTGAGTTCAATGCATTTTTTGTAATACTCCGCCCTTTTTTCTATATCCTGCCATGGTGTTTTTAGGTCATCCAAAGCGGCGTGTAAATCTGCTATAAGGATTTTTGTTGTTATATTAACGCTATTCAGGTCAAAAACCTTGCTCAGTGGTATCAAATAAGCCATGTGAAAGGGGCCGGTAGGTGCTGTCCCATAGTAAGCAGAAATCTTCTTATCTGTTTCCAGCAAGCCAATTAAATCCTCTTCTGTTATTATCTCTACTGTGTTTTTTTTAATTAATTCTAGTTTTTGATTAATGTCCATAAGAGAATAAAGAGTATATCCTAATATTTAAAGGTTTTTAGTATATTTACCCACTATGCACTGGACATCTCCCCGTAACATATATAAACCAGATGTTTAAAGCTAAAATTATGCTTGCAGTCACAGCCCTGACATCATATCTTTACTGCCGGAGAAAGCTATACCTAAACTATGTTTTGGGCATTAAAGAGCCCCCAAAGCCGCCAATGGCATTAGGCACAGTAAGGCACGATACTTATGAAGGCATTGCCCGGTCAGAAGAGTCTATTGTATGCTCTATAACAGAAAAAAAGGCCCTAGAGGAAATAAAAGAGCTCTACAAAAACGAATTCAGCGAAATATTAAGGAATTCTATAAGAAAAAACAGGGAATTGCTGGAAAAGCTGGGCCTTGATCTACAGGAAATCTTCAGGAAAGTTTGGCCTTTAATCCTAAAAGAATCAGAGTCCAGGGCTGCAAGCCTCCATAGCTTTATGGAGATGCATCTTGTCTATGGCAGGGACCTATGGGAAAAGCTAACACCCAAGATAAAATCAGAATATAGAATAGAGTCAGAAGCCCTGCAGCTAAGAGGGATTATAGACCAGTTAGAGATATATGAAAATGGGTTTGTTCCGGTTGAGCTTAAAACAGGCAAAGCGCCAAAGCAGGATGTCTGGGAAAACCATAAAATACAGCTAGGCGCCTATGCATTATTGCTGGAAGAATACTTCCAAATACCAATAAAAGAAGGCTTTGTGAACTATCTAGACACACAGGAAAGAAGGCATGTCCCAATAAACCCCTTCCTTAAAGATGAGATAAAGCAGCTGATAAAAAAGACGCAATTATTGCTAAACAGCAATGAAATGCCCAATTTTGAAAATAATCCGAACAAATGCGCAGGATGCGGCATTAGGGACAAATGCTATGATGAAAAACTATTAAAACAACTACTTAAGAATGGACAAAACAGCAATAAAACAAAAGATTTAAATATAACTTAAATTATTCATTCTCTTAACTTATATAGGTGGGATAATATGGCTGAAGAAGAAAAAAAATTTTCAAAGCAGCTTATAGGCAAGACTGTTGTTTCTAAAACCGGCAAAAGGTTCGGGGAAGTAAGTGATATAATATTTGAAACAAGGTCTGGCGAGCTAATCCATATGATATTGACAAATCCGACATCCTATACGCAAAAATTAGAGCTGGAAAAAAACAAAGAAGGGCAGATCCTTATACCTTTCAGCGCAGTAATAGCCATTGGCGATTTTATGGTCATAGCAGAAGAAGATATTATATGATTTTGATTTCTTTGTAAGATTTAATATTTCTTTTTGGCAGCTTTTCTTCTTTTTCTTTGGGCAACTTTCTTTTTAAAGAAACACGAAAAAATCGCTGAGGCGATTTTTTGTGTCTCAGAAATGCAAAGCATTTCTAAGAGTTGCAGATTTAACCAAGTTGCTTATTTGATTTTTTATTATTTATTGATTTTTGGTTACTTATCATTTGCTTCCAGCCAATGCAACCTGAGCCAAAAAAGCCTCTAACTGCAAAAACTCATCAGAGCCTTCCGTAAGCCTGAACTCTGTTTCCCCGCACTTCTCAATCAGCTCCATCTTCTTCCTGTTGTCAAACTCTAAATTCAGAATCTCTTTCTGCATCTGTTTAATAACATCAATGCCGCTTAAGCCGTAATTGAGCATAACATCAAGCAATTTCTTCCTTGCATCAATGAACTTGTTTCCTAATGCCAGCTTCAAAACCTCGTCTATCTCTTTTGGGTGCGCCATTGAGGCAATTGAATAAATCATCCCATCATCTATATTCCTGTCAGCAGCAGCGCAGCTCTGCAGTATGTTTTCAACCCTTCTGCAGTCGCCGTCCGCTATCTCCACCAGCGCGTCTTTGGCTTTATCACTTATCTTCAGCTTTTCTTCTTTGGCTATATGCTCGACTATTCCTGCAATATCTTTTTTATCCAGAGGCTTAAACCTGAATATGGCGCATCTTGACTGTATTGGCTCAATTATCTTGCTTGAGTAATTGGCAGCCAGGATAAACCTGCATGTCTGCGTATAATTCTCCATAGTCCTTCTCAAAGCCTGCTGCGCCTCTCTTGTCAGGGCATCGCTTTCATCCAAATAAATTATCTTAAAAGGAACATCCCCTATTGCTTTTGTCCTTGCAAAATCCTTTACTTTTACCCTTATTATGTCAATTCCCCTCTCGTCACTGGCATTGAGCTCTAAAAAATTCTGGTGCCACTGCTCCTTAAACAATCTCTTTGCTATAATCAATGATAAAGAAGTCTTGCCAGTTCCTGCAGGCCCGGCAAACAGCAGATGAGGCATATTTTTCTGCCTGACAAATCCCTCAACCCTTTTTACTATCTCTTTTTGCCCTTTTAACTCAGAAAAATCCTTTGGCCTGTATTTCTCTGTCCAGATAGCCTCTGCCATAAAAGAAGAGAAATACACCTACTATTTAAATATTTATATGCTAAAATTAAAAATAAAAAAATTACTGGGTTGTGTGCTTCACTAATATTCCTATATCCTTGTGCTCTTTGTAATCATACAGCAGGTTGATATTAGCCTTTTTCTCAAAGTCCCCTGTAAGCCCGGTTGTATCCTGTGTGCATCTTATAAGCCTTTTGCCGCCATACAATGTCACATAGCCTGTTGTAGCAGTTCCTCCCTCAAAGCCGGAGCAGGTTAAGCCGCTTAAACCACTATCTACTGTAACATAAACCTTGTTTTCATAGCCAATATTGTCATTGCATTTTGAGCCAGAGGTGGATATCGCCCCTGTTCCCCTGTGGACTATCTCAAATGAAAAAGTTATTTTCTCGCTGCCTGCAACATTCTCGTCAAGATTCTCTATCTTTATAGGCGCGGAAGAGCTCTCAACTGTCTTTTTCTCATTAACTTTACAAACCTTTTCATTCAGCTCTGTCAAATCCTCTAGAACGCACAGATTAGCCTGCGCTTTTGTGCCGTATTTATAGCACACATCAGCCCTGACTGTGAATTTATTCTCACCAGCTGTTAAATTTCCAATATAATTAAATCCGGGAAATGTGACATAAGTCACAGTGCCTGGCATCTTATTGCCATCTGAATCTATAAAAGCGCCATCCAAATCCTCATCTGGGTTTTTTGTTATATTTGGATTGTTAAAATCAGGCGCGTAAAATCCCAAAAGCCTTATCTCAATGTCATTTTTTGCCACATCAAACTCTCCCTTGTTTTCCAAATTCAATGCAACCTCAAATGGGTAAGAGCCGCCGTCAAACACTTCAGCAGGCGGGCTTCCTTCTAAAAAATCAAACTTTATGGCATCAGTGCCGCCAATAAATGTTTTGCCTGTTGTTGTGGTCGTGTTTGTGTTATTTGCGCATCCAGCAGCTAAAATAATAATGCCCAAAGCCAAAAATACAAAATATTTTTTCATCTTGATTCACCTCGTTAATATACTACCTCCTCAAATATCTCAATATCCTTATCAATTGAATTGGCATAGCCGTATTCCAATACTATATTTAATGGCGATGTATAAACTGTGTTAATGCCTGCAGTTGAGAACTTGCAGAATACATAGCCCTTGTCATTAATCAAATCAATATAAGAGCCTATATCAGGCCTGCACTCAGTTACCTTTCTGTTGCCTATGCTGACATCAGACAGCCTTACCTTGTTCATTTCATCCCAGTCATAGCCTTTATTGGGGTCATTGCTAATGTCATTCTCATCTATGACTAATCCTTTTCCAACATTCTGTATATAGAATTTGAATAAGGTGCTGTCATGCGTAGCATCTTCATCTACCCTGGTAACAGCAACAGGAGCTCCCTGGCTTGAAGACAGGCTGACAGAGCCAAACCTCGTGATATCGCATACCTTTTCTTTTACATCAGTGCTTCTTGGGTTTGGGTCAATGCATACCTCAGGAGCAGCTATTGTTTGGTATTTATAAGTAACAGTAACCTTGAGTGTTGGCTTGTAATAGCTTGTGCCGGATGGTAAATTATACACCTTGCCGTTTATAACAACACCCAGATACCCCCCTTCAAGATTGTAGGGGCTTTTGCCTTCCAGTGCGCTTTCATCAAGCAAAGTCTCTTCAGGCAATAGCTCTATTATGTTGTTATCAAAGCCACCAAGCCATATATGGCCATTTAATCCCGACTCCTCAAACTGCGGGAATGCGCCCTTGTTTTTTACCTCAACAACCATTTTAACATTTTGGTCATTTTCGTAAAGCTTGGTTAATGTTCCGACAGGAAAACTTAGAACTAGGCCGTCTGTTCCTCTTCTGTAGTCTATTTCAGTTGGCCTGTCAATTCTGCCCCCTCCGCCGCCTGAGCAGCCAGCTATAACTAAAACAGCTAGAACAAATGCCAATAAAAGCCTTTTATCCATTTTTTAATCACTCTGGCGTTTATATTTTTATTTTCTATTTAAATCTATTTAAACTTTTCTTTTTTGGTATATTCAGCTGGTCTTTTAATGCGTTAATATCTTTTTGATTGTCACGCTGCTGGATATAGAGTGCGTATAGCCGTAATCAAGCAGAACAACTAACGGAGTAGAATATGTGCCCTTTTCTTCGCCAATGCCCTCTTCTAAACCGCACACTATATAGCCCTCTCTCTCAGTCAGCCTCATCTCTCCAGCATTGCTTTCGCCTGCTAAATCACAATCCAGCTGCTTATCAGATAAAAAAGCCTTAACAGTTATCCTGTTGTAATCATCAAAACTTAGTGGCGCAGACGAGCATGCTTTCTCAACAGAACCCTCCCTTATGACCTCTCCATCACCCTCATTTTTGGCATGAATAATGAACTGTGGCTTTATCTTGTTTTCATCCATATGCGGCAGCATTTTAACCTCTATCTCATCTACAGCAACAGGAGCTCCCTGTGAACTCAGGCTTAAATCCTTTGCCTCGCATGTCTTGTCCCTTTTTTTCAGGTTATAAATATCAGTATCAACACAGGCAGTTTCCTCAACCTCTGTTTCATACTTATAGCAGGATGTAATCAAAATGGCAGATTCATGCCTTTCGCTTTGCTCTTCTATTCTTCCGGCAGTTAATTTTAAATTAACAATCTTATTATCTCCATCTATATTACTGGAAGATTTTCCTTTTAAGCTGAATTGCACTAAGTCTTCGCTTAGCTGATTTGTTACTGGCTCTTCAGTCTGCCATGAATGCACCGACATATAACTCTTCTCATACCCCAAAGCCAAATAGCCGTCATTAATATCAAACGCCCCTTTATTTTCCATTTGAACATAAACAGGCACTATGCCGTCTTCATAAACCTCCTCAGGAGGTGCATTCTCTAAAAAATCCATAACTAAGCCGTCTGTGCCAGTATGCACCTCTAGGATTATATCGGAACCATTGCCTTTTGTCTTGCAGCCTGCTGCAATTAATATAATTGTCAAAGCAAGGATAATCAGGATTTTTCTATGCATCAGTTTACACCCCCGCTGCTGGCAGGAGCGCTTATTATAACAGAATCCTCTCCGCTATCGCCTGTTTCTGTGCCGTCATAAGGTGTCATTTTGCATACTATTGTTTCTCCTACGCTTAACTCTTCTTTTGGCGCTGTTGCTTTGCATTCCCATTTATCCCCTTTAATATCACATTTAACTTTTCCATCACCAAAATGGCCTTCGCTGAATTCATAATTAACAGACTGCGCCTCGCCATCCAGGGCATGCGGCTGGTCGCCATCTTTATCCTCATAAGTGCCATTGCATATTAAATCCTTATCCTGGCTGGCTGTGTCAGGCAACTGCACTTTAATTGATGGAAGGCTGTTTCCTATTTCCGTTACAGCAGAACCTGAAAACTCTCCTTCCTCTTTATCAGTAGCAGTCATAACACATTTTATGCTCTCTCCCCTCTTTATAATATCGCCGGGAACATTCCTTTCGCATCTCTTTCCAGAACAGGTAAAATCCCCGTCGTATCTTTTTGCATCATTAACATAAAATTCATAAACTGCCTTTTTTAAATTCTTTTTGCTGTGCTCCCCTATACACTTTAAATTTTTAGTGCCGCTGGTCGGCTTTTCTTCCGAGAAATAGACATTGAAGCCCTCTGCCTTTTTTATATCAATATCTACTTTCTTTTTTAGCTTATATTGGTAGTCTACTGTCAGCCTGAAATATTTTGTTGCAAATGGCGTATCTCCTAAAATCTCGTTGGCATTTTCCCCTTTTATATCAAGCAGGCATCTTATTGAAATAAAGTCCTCAATGTTCTCAAATTTCTCAAATTTTTTGCCAACATCACTTAACTCGTAAGCCTCAAACCCTTCGTTGCTGTATTTATTAGAACTGGATTTTTCTAAAAATGGGTAATTGCATGTGCTTGCATCTATCTCTATCCCATTCGGGACATAAATTGTTAAGTCATTAATGCTTTCTATCTCCCCCTCCCACTGGTTTTCTATTGTAATGCCAAACCTCGGCTTCGAGTCATAATCCGGGCTTATTCCTATTGGTGGTGTTGATGTTTCCATGCCTATCTTCACAGGGCCGTTTGTGTAGACAGCAATTGGCTCTGTATCGCTTATTCCAAAAAACTCAAAAACATCTATTCCTTCCCTATTCATAGCCCTCATTCTGGCTTTGTCTATAAAATATGTTTTCAGATAAGCCATGGTTGGAAAATTAAATTCAGCAAATATATTGGCTTTTCTTAAGCCGGATTTTAATTTTCTCGCGTCAAACCTGCATAGGATGTCCTCTTCTTCGCGGGTATAAACGCTGAACATCTCTTTTGGTGTAACCTCGCCCGTTATACTCTCTTCTTCATCTCCTTCCATGCAGCTTACATTTATCGTAATATTTTTGTCCTTTTCCAATGTCCTTGCCTTCAAAGTAACCCATATGCTGACAGGCTCATCCTCATAAAACTCAGTCTCAGCTTTTTCTATATTTTCTAAGTAAACCCCCAACGGCTCATTCTCATTTTCCTCAACCTCTCCTTCATAATAGTCTCCTGTGGCGTATTCTAGCCTAGCCTTCCAGCTTTTTGCAGCCTCATCCCACAGCGTATTAATTCTCTGCGCTACCCTTGCCTGAAAACTTTTAACTTCATCAATCTTTTTCTCGTTAAGCCTGCTTTGATAATTATGCCAAAAATCACTCTCCTTAACAAAGCCAAGTATGTAAAAAACTAATAAGAGAAACAAAAGAAATGATGCTAAGCCGCTCCTTCCGTATACACCCAAATAGCCAAGCAAATAAAGTGAATAAATCGGGAAGATTAGCCTATTGGCAAGAAATGAAGCATCCTTTAAGACGCGGGCATGCGTAAACCCGTAATCAATAACCGAGAAAAAGAAAAAGTCTAAAAACAATAAAATTGTTAAAGTATTATATGCGCTAGCCCTATCATTGGCTCTGAATATAAGAGAAAACCACATAAAGCCAACAAAACCAAGATGCAATAAAATTCCCAAGCTAAAGCCGCCAAATACTATTATTGCAGCAAGAATAACATCCAGAATAGCAACCGCCTTTAATTCATCTGCACTTTTTGGTCTTAGAAAACTAAATTGAAAAGCCAGTAAAATTAAAAAAACAGTCAAAAAGGACGATTTAAATATCCAATCTGATTTTGTTAAATCTGAAAATAAAAATAATAGTTTTATATTTATGCCATTAAACCTTGTGACAAAGATATCTGAAAGATATAATATAACTGATAGGAGTAAACAAACCCAGCCAAGAGGTACATTTGCTTGGGAATTTTCCCCAACAACCCTGGTTAAAACCCCTGCTCCAAATGTTCCTCCTCTAGCCATATTCTGTCCTCTTTTTAGAAAAAAATAAAATTTTAATCAACCAGCTCTATCTTTAAATTAACTATATCTAAAGTAGTTTCTGGCGTAATCTTCAGGGCATTGTTGCCTTCTCTCACATCATCACTTATATCTTCGCTCCATGTCTTGTCATAAGTCTTTAGCCTTGTTTTCCTGCCGTTTATTATGACATCTGCTTCTTTCAGCTCCTCATCATCAACAAATTCAATTGTCAGATTTACATCCTTCCTGTTGTTTGCAACATCACTATATTGCTCTTCATCAAGCTCAAAATACTGTATAAAAGAAGGCGTTTCCTTAAGCTCAGACCTTAGCTTGATCTGGTCAATCAGGTATTTGCCTTTCTCTGTCCTGAATGTAAGCTTATTCTCGCCGATGCTAAGGTAAAAAGGGGAAAACTCAGTTATAGTCAAAGAGCCGCAGTCAGGTATTGATGAGAAGATATTCTGGTTGTTTATCAAGACATTTAATATCCCTACTTCATTAGGCTTGCATTCAGCAGAAAACTTTAATTTTACATTATCCAGATTCTGTTTCTCGCTTTCTGCGATTATGAATATATTCTCGCTTATCCTTGCTCTTGTATCAGTAATAGAGGCAGTTACCTTTACATCCTCCAAAATATACTCATTGGTGCTCCAGAACCTTATTCCAACCCCGGAAACCGAAATCTCAATTGTGTTGTCTTTTACCAAATACTCGCCGGGCAATGTAATCGGCTCAACATTTGCTGCTTCTATCTCGCTGTTATAAATCTCATTATCGTTCAATTTTATGATAATCCTTCCTGCATGCTTTTTTACGTTGAAAGACAGCAAGGCATTTGCAGTGTTTGAAGGCTCATCCAATTTAAAAGTTAAGCTGCTTGTCTTCTTGTCAAACCAGCCATTCCTGACATAAAGGGAGCTCAATTTTTTAAGCACCATATCTTCGGTTCTTGTGTATAGGTTTACAGGATCAATTGAATGCTCAATCACGCCCCCTTCCGGCTTTTCCAGCCTGCCAACATCCTCTGAAAGAATCAATTTTTCTTCAGCTGTTGTTGTACCTCCGTTATTTTCCTCTTCGCCTAAAATCTCCCTCCTTTCCTCTCCTGGCAAGAAGATCATATATAATATTATAAGCCCCGCTATAATGGCTACGAGAACAGCAGCATTTAATTGGCCTTTCATTAAAATCACCTGTTTTTTATCTTTATAAGCATACCTACCTTAATACCCAAAATAAGTAAATTTATATATAAATGTTTTGATTTATCTGTAATAATGAAACTAATCTACTCTGATATAAAAAAGGAAAAGGGAGAAGCTAAGCTGAAAATTGAATCCCTGGATGATTTATGGTACCTTAGCAATATAATCGACCCAAAAGACTCAGTTAAAGGAAAGACTATAAGGAAAATAAAGATTGGCGGCGAAGAGCAGAGAAATGCCGGGATAATAAAAAAGCCGGTTTTTATCAGGATAGCTGTTGAAAAGATAGAATTCAGCGAAACATCCAGCATTTTAAGGGTTAGTGGAAAAATAACAGAGGGACCGGAAGACATAGCCAGGGGAGAATACCACACCTTTAACATAGAAGAGAACACAATAATCTCCGTAATAAAGGAAAAATGGCTCAAATTCCAGCTTGACAAGCTGAGTGAAGCTTGCTCAGCAAAGCTGGCTAAAATCCTGATTGTTGTTCTGGACAGGGAAGAAGCCTATTTTGCCTTGATGAAAAAATATGGTTATGAAATACTGTCACATATAAAAGGAAAAGTAGAGAAAAAGGCTCAATTGGAAAAAATTGAAGGCTCATTCTACCAGGAGATAATTAATAAACTGGAGGAATACGACCAGAGATACCATCTCAGCCAGATGGTGATAGCCAGCCCGGCTTTCTGGAAAGAGGATTTGCTAAAGGAATTGAAAAATGACAGCCTAAAGAAAAAAATAATCATGGCAACATGCTCTTCTGTGGACAAAACAGGCATTAATGAGGTATTGAAAAGGCCCGAGATAAAAGAAGCATTAAAGCAGGACAGGATAACAAAAGAAATCAGCCTTGTAGAGGAGTTATTGGCAGAAATATCAAAAAATAATCTGGCAGTTTATGGGTTAAAAGACACGGAAAAGGCGGCTGATGCAGGAGCAATAAAGAGCTTATTAATAACCGGCTCCCTAATCCAGAAATCAAGGGAAGAAAACAGCTATGAAAAAATTGACAGCATAATGAAAATAACAGAAGCAGCAAAAGGAGCAATAAACATTATCAGTTCAGAGCATGAAGGCGGCAAAAAGCTTAATGGCCTGGGCGGAATAGCTGCAATATTAAGGTACAAGCTGAATTATTAGAAAACTTTTTAATAGATTGCGGTATAAAGAAGCATTATGGAAAAAAAACCAGAAATAGAGTCAATAATGCATGAAAAAAGGAAGTTTAAGCCTTCTGAAGAATTTAGAAAAAGCGCTTATATAAAAAGTTTGAGGCAATATAAAAAATTATACAATGAGAGCATAAAAAACCCGTCTAAGTTCTGGTCAAAAATAGCAAAAGAGCTTTTTTGGTTCAGGAAATGGAAAAAGGTTTACAGCTGGAATCCTAAAACATTAAAATGCAAATGGTTTGAAGGAGCTGAAACAAATGTTTCCTATAACTGCCTCGACAGGCATCTTGCGACATGGAGAAAAAACAAAGCAGCATTAATCTGGCAGGGCGAGACTGAAGAGGATGTAAAAACATATACTTATGAGGAATTGCATAGGGAGGTTTGCAGGTTTTCTAACGTCCTAAAAAAGCAGGGCTTAAAGAGGGGAGACAGGGTTTGCATATATCTGCCAATGATACCCGAATTAGTAATATCCATGCTGGCATGCGCAAGAATTGGAGTAATCCACTCAATTGTTTTTGGCGGCTATTCTGCCAAGGCGCTTGAAACAAGGATCAATGATTCCAAAGCAAAAATCCTTATAACAGCAGACGGCAGCTTAAGAAAAGGAGAGATTGCCCCGATGAAGGAAACCGCTGATTTGGCTGTTAAAAACTGCCGCTCAATAAAAAAATCCATTGTTGTCAAAAGGGTGAATAATAAAATAGGCATGAAAAAAGGCAGGGATTTATGGTGGCATGAGGAAATCAGCTCTGATAAAATAAGGGATTATTGTGAGCCAGAAAAAATGGATGCAGAAGACCCTCTGTTTATACTCTATACCAGCGGAACAACAGGCACACCAAAAGGGGTTTTGCATACAACCGCTGGCTATCTGGTTTATGTCTATATAACTTCAAAATGGATTTTTGACTTAAAAGATAAGGATACATATTGGTGCACAGCAGATATTGGCTGGGTTACAGGGCATAGCTATATTATATACGGGCCTCTGGCAAATGGAGCTACAACTTTGATGTTTGAAGGCGTTCCGTCATTTCCAAATCCCGGCAGGTGCTGGAAAATAGTTGAAAAATTCAAGGTTAACATATTTTATACAGCGCCTACATTAATAAGGTCTTTAGAGAGAGAAGGGGACAAATGGCCGAAAAAATATGATTTAAGCTCATTAAGGCTTCTTGGCTCTGTCGGAGAGCCAATAAACCCCGAAGCATGGATGTGGTATTACAATATTATTGGAAATAAAAAATGCCCTATTGCTGATACCTGGTGGCAGACGGAAACAGGAGGCATACTAATAGCGCCATTGCCAGGAGCTATGTCTTTAAAGCCAGGCTCAGCCATGAAGCCATTCCCAGGTGTAGTGGCTGCTGTTTTAAGAGAGGATGGCTCTGAAGCAGCTGTAAATGAAGGAGGTTATTTAGTTATAAACCGGCCATGGCCAAGCATGGAAAGGGCAGTATGGGGCAATCCTGAACGCTATAGGGAGACATATTTCAGCAAATTCCCTGGCTTATACCTGACTGGAGATGGGGCAAGGATAGACGAAGATGGTGACTTTTGGCTAGTTGGCAGGATTGATGATGTTATCAAAGTTTCAGGCCATAGGATAGGGACAGCAGAGCTTGAAAGCGCCTTAGTAAGCCATAAGGATGTTGCGGAAGCAGCAATTGTCCCTATGCAGCACAGCATAAAAGGCCAGGTGCCATATGCCTTTGTAACATTAAAAAAAGGAGTAGGAAAAACAGATGCGCTTAAAGAAGAGCTAAAAAAACATATAGCTAAAGAAATAGGCCCTATCGCAAAGCCGGATAAAATACAGTTTGCAGATGCTCTGCCAAAAACAAGGTCTGGCAAGATAATGAGAAGAATTCTAAAGGCAATTGTTGAGAGCGCAGAAATAGGAGACACAACAACATTAGCAGACCCTTCAGTAGTGCAGGAACTAATCAAAAACAAACAATAAACACCAATATATATGTTCTTTTTACAGAAAACTTAAATATAAGCTATGTTATAGTACTAAATAATGTTTTAACTTTAGAGTTAAAATAACTACTTACTAGATAGCAGTGAACACACTTAAGCGAGGTAAAAAATCGTAACATATATTAAGTAGTATCAATTTTTTACCCCATAAAGAAGTGAAAATTAGTTATTATTCACTTCTCAAAAAAAGGGGGTGTTGTAAATGATTGTAAAGGAAGAGTTTTTGAGCAAGCTGAGAAGATATTTCTCGCTGAATTTGTATGAAGTTAAGATATGGGCTGCTTTGCTCTCTAGGGGAGTAAGCACAGCAGGGGAGCTTTCTGACATTGCAAACGTGCCAAGAAGCAGAAGCTATGACGTTCTTGAATCCTTGGAAAAGAAAGGGTTTGTAATAATGAAGCTTGGCAAGCCAATAAAATATATAGCTGTTGCTCCAGCAGAAGTCTTGGAAAGAGTAAAAAAGAATGTAAAAGAAGACGCAAAAGAGCAGGTTGACCGTTTGGAAGAATTAAAAGGGACAGAGGTTATTAACGAGCTTAATACATTGCATACACAGGGCGTTGAGCTTGTCGAGCCTTCTGACTTAAGCGGCTCATTAAAGGGCAGGCATAACCTCTACAACCATTTGGAATTGGTAATAAGGAATGCAGAAAATTCAGTTTCAATAATGACAACAGCGCAGGGCCTGATGAGAAAGGTAGAGGGTTTAAAGCCTACCTTTGATAAGATAAAGAAAAGGGGAGTAAAAATAAGGATAGCAGCGCCAATAACAAAAGAAAACCTGCAGTCAGCAAAAGATATATCTAGTGTTGCAGAAGTGAGGCATACAGACCAGGGTGCAAGGTTCTGCATTGTAGACGGAAAAGAGCTTGTCTTTATGATTCTTGACGACAAGGAAGTTCATCCAACATACGACGTTGGCATTTGGGTCAATACGCCATTCTTTGCCTCAGCCTTAAATGGTCTGTTTGATATGGCATGGAAAAGTATGAAGCCAATTAAATAAATATTTTTTCTTTTTTTTGACTTTTTTGTCAAAAAACCAAAACATTTAAATATCTATACGCTACTACTATTATTGTAAAATGATACTAGAAAAGCTTCAGAAAGGAATTGAAATCATAATTAATGAGCTTTTTCTAGGCAGATATGCATTCTTTTATTACTTTATATAAGCCCGTTAGTTTTTAAACTGATGGGCCATTGCATTTTATGTTCTTTTTAAATTAAAAAGAACTACTCATAAGAATAAACAAAAACTATAAAAACAGATAAAACAAAAAGATGGTAAAAACAATAAAAACCACCCAAAGGTGGTTTTTAAGTGCTCAGAAATCCAAAGGATTTCTGACACAACTAAAAAGGTGGGATTTAATGGAAAATAAGATAGAGGAACTACTAAAGAATAAGGCTAAACAAATAAGGAAGGATATTTTGGAAATGACAACAGAAGCTGGCTCAGGCCATCCTGGCGGCTCCTTGTCAGCAACAGATATAATGGTAGCTTTATACTTCCATAAAATGAGGCATAACCCTAAAAAGCCGGATTGGCCAGATAGGGATAGGTTTGTGTTGAGCAAAGGCCATGCCTGCCCTGCTTTGTATGCATGCCTGGCAAGAGCCGGTTATTTTCAAATAAGCAATCTAAAAACATTAAGAAAATTAGGCTCTTGTTTGCAGGGCCATCCAGAGATGCATCGCTGTAATGGCATTGAAGCATCAACCGGGCCGTTAGGCCAGGGCTTAAGCTTTGCAAATGGCATTGCTTTGGCCGGCAAATTAGACAAAAAAAACTACAAGGTTTATGTAATGATAGGCGATGGAGAATGCCAGGAAGGCAATATATGGGAGGCAGCAATGGCAGCAGCCCACTACAAGCTGGATAATGTCTGCGCAATCTTGGACCATAACAGGCTGCAGATTGACGGTTTTGTTGAAGATGTTATGAATATAGAGCCAATAGCAGAAAAATTCAGGGCATTCGGGTGGAATGCAATTGAAATTAACGGCCATGATTTTGAGCAGATAATCAGCGCTTTAAATGAATCAGATGCGGTAAAAACAAAGCCAACAATAATAATTGCAAACACAATCAAATGCAAAGGAATATGCTCTATGGAAGGAAAGGTGGAATGGCATGGAAAAGCGCTGTCAAAAGAAGAATTGCCAAAAGCGCTGAAAGAATTAGGGGCTGATTAAGATGGCAGAAATGATTGCAACAAGGGATGGTTACGGAAAAGCATTGGTTGAGATTGGAAAAGACAAAAGAATAGTTGCTTTGGATGCTGACCTGGCAGAATCAACAAGAAGCTTATGGTTCAAAGAAAAATATCCTGAAAGGTTTTTTGAGATTGGCATAGCAGAGCAAAACCTGATTGCAACAGCAGCCGGCTTGGCAGCATCTGGAAAAATCCCATTTGCATCAAGCTTCGCTATTTTTATTACAGGGCGTGCATACGATCAAATAAGGCTTATGGCTGGCATCTCGCATCTGCCGATAAGAATTGTTGGCTCTCATGCGGGCTTGTTAACAGGAGAGGATGGTGCTTCGCACCAGGCACTGGAGGACCTATCTTTAATGAGGGGAATTCCTGGAATGACTGTAATACAGCCCTGCGATGCAATTGAAACAGAAAAGGCAGTTAAAGCCTTGGTTAAATTAAAAGGGCCTGCTTATTTGCGCCTTAGCAGGGGAAAAGTTCCGGTTATTAACAAAAAAAATTATGATTTTAAAATCGGAAAAGGCGTTGCTTTAAAGCAAGGCAAAGATGCTGCAATAATAGCTTCAGGCGCTTTGGTGCATCTAGCATTAGAAGCTGCAAATGAGCTTAAAAAACAAAAAATTGATGCAAGAGTAATTAATATCCACACAATAAAGCCAATTGACAGGGATTTAATCATTAAAGCAGCCAAGGAAACAAAAGCAATTGTAACTGCAGAAGACCACAGCATTTATGGCGGCCTTGGAACAGCTGTTGAGGAAGTTTTATCAGAAAATCTGCCAACCCCTGTTGAAAAGGTTGGCGTTAATGATAGATTTGGCGAATCAGGAAAGCCGGAAGAGCTTTACAAAAAATATGGCTTTACTGCTGAAAACATAATAAAGCATGTTAAAATTGCTATAAGGAGGAAGGCGAAATGATAATTGTAATGAAAAAAGGCGCAACTGAAAAAGAAATTCAGCATGTTGCGAAAAGAATTGAAGAGATGGGCCTAAAGCCGCATATCTCCAAAGGTATTGAGAGAACAGTTATAGGCGCAATAGGCGATGAGCAGCTTCTGAAGCAGGATCAGATAAAGGCAATACCTGCTGTGGAAAATGTAGTGCCGATAATGAAGCCCTATAAGTTAGTCAGCAGGGAGTTTAAGAAAGAAAACACCATAATAAAGATAGGTGATATTGAGATTGGCGGCAATACTATTGTTGTCATAGCTGGCCCATGCGCAGTTGAAAGTAGGGAGCAGATAATAGAAACAGCTAAAGCAGTAAAGAGTGCAGGAGCCAAATTGCTAAGAGGAGGCGCGTTTAAGCCAAGGACATCTCCTTATTCATTCCAGGGCTTGGAAGATAAAGGCCTGAAGCTATTGGCCATGGCAAAAAAGGAAACAGGATTGCCGATTGTAACAGAAGTCATGGACACAAGAGATGTGCCAATAGTTGAGAAATACACAGATATACTGCAGGTTGGCGCAAGGAATATGCAGAATTTTGAATTATTAAAAGAAGTAGGCAAATCAAAAAAGCCCGTCTTATTGAAAAGGGGCCTGTCAGCAACATTAAACGAATTTTTGATGTCTGCTGAGTATATAATGTCAGAGGGCAACCATAATGTAATATTATGTGAGAGGGGAATAAGGACATTTTGCGAATACTCAAGGAATACCCTCGACCTTAATATTGTGCCGGCAATAAAAAAACTATCCCATTTGCCTGTTTTTGTTGATCCAAGCCATGGAACTGGCAAGATTGATTTAGTGGCGCCAATGAGCAAGGCAGCAATTGCCTGCGGAGCAGACGGGTTAATAATTGAGGTGCATCAAAACCCAGAAAAAGCAACTTCAGACGGCGACCAAAGCCTAAAGCCAAAGGATTTTGCAGCCTTGATGAAAGAATTAAAGCCGGTTGCAAAAGCAGTTGGAAGAAATATATAAGAAATGAAAGTAAAAATTAATCTGAAGAGAGCAGTTGATGACAGCTATGACATCTTGATAGATAAAAATCTCCTGAATAAAATTCCCGGTGATTTAAAGAAAAATCCTTTGGGCAACAGATACCTGGTAATAACTGACAGCAACATAGAAAAATTATTTGGAAAAAGATTATTGCAGAATTTAAGGAAAAAAGGGCTTAAGGCAGATTTAATCTCATTTAAGGCAGGAGAGCAAAGCAAAAATCTGAAGGTTTTTGGGCAACTGCTGGAAAAAGCGCATGCTTTGGGCTTAGACAGAAAATCTGCTGTTATTGCGCTTGGCGGCGGTGTTGTTGGCGATATTGCCGGTTTTGTTGCAGCCAGCTATATGAGGGGCATTAGTTATGTTCAGGTTCCTACTTCGTTGCTAGCGGATGTTGATAGTTCAATAGGAGGAAAAGTAGCTGTTGACCTGGCTAGTGGAAAGAATATGGTCGGCGCTTTCTGCCAGCCAAAGAAGGTTTACATAGACACAGGCGTATTGAAAAATTTGCCGAGGAAAGAGCTGCTGAATGGCTTAGCTGAGGTTATAAAACATGCAGCCCTTGCAGATAAAAAGCTGCTTGTCTTTTTAGAAGGGAATATAAATAAAATTTTAGCCAAGGACGAGAAAACTTTAGTCAGTGTCATAAAAAGAAACTGCGAGATTAAGGGCAAAATAGTCGAGAGGGACGAAAGAGAAGCAGGCTTAAGGAAAATAGTGAATTTCGGCCACACAATAGGCCATGCAATTGAAACTTTGACCCATTACAAAAAATTTACACACGGAGAAGCAGTTGCAATTGGAATGTGCGTAGCTGCTAAAATCTCAGCTGAGATGAACAGGATAAGCAGGAAAGATGCGTTTAGAATAGTCAAGCTGATTGAAAATATCGGCTTGCCAACAAAAGTCCCTGATATTAATACAGATAGGATAATTAATGAGCTAAAAAAAGACAAAAAAGCAGTTGGGGGAAGGGTTGAGTTTGTTTTGCTGAGAAAATTAGGAAAAGCAGGGTACGGGATTAATGTTCCGGGGAAAATAATCAGGAACTCAATCAATTTTTTCAAATGATAGCAATACCAATAACAGCTTCTAAAGCAAATGAAGCCATAAAAGACATAAGAGAAGCCTCTGGAATGGCAGATTTGATAGAGCTAAGGCTGGACTTGATTAAAGATATTAATGAAAATAATCTTAAAAAATTATTAGCGAATAAAAAGAGAAAAATAATTGTTACTGACAGGAAAAACAGGCTGAATTTAATAAAGAAGGCAATTGAGCTGAAAGCAGATTTTATTGATTTAGATGTTTCAATGGGAGAAAAAACCATAAAGAAGGTTATCAATACCAAAAAAAATACTAAAATAATCATCTCATTTCATAATTTTAAAAAAACCAGTGAAAAAGAAATCAATGATAAATTTGAAAAAATAAAAAAATTAAATCCTAATATAATAAAGATAGTGGCATTTGCAAACTCAATAAATGATAATCTAATAATCTTTGATTTAATCAAAAAATCAATAAAACAAAGAAAAAAAATAATTGCCTTCTGCATGGGAGAAAAAGGAGAAATTTCAAGAATCTTGTCTCCTTTGTTAGGCAGCTTTTTAACATTCGCCAGCTTAAAGAAAGGGAAAGAATCTGCTCCGGGCCAGATAGAAGCAGGTATTTTAAAAAATGTTTATAGGGTTAACAAACTAAAAGGAAAAAATGCAAAGATTTTTGGCTTGGTTGGAAACCCTGTTAAGCATAGCAAGGGATTTTTAGTCCACAACAAGGCATTTGATAAATTGAATCTAAACAGCATCTACCTGAATTTTTTAGTGGATGATTTAGAAAGCTTTATAGAAAATTTTAAAGGCATGATTAGTGGCTTAAGCATTACAATCCCTTTCAAGAGGGAAATTATGAAATATGCCGATGAAATTGATCCAGCAGCAAAAGGCATAGGCGCAGTTAATACTATACTAAATATTAAAGGGAAGCTGATTGGCTGCAATACAGACTGCATAGCCGCAATAAAGGCAATTAAGGAAAAAACGCAAATAAAAAACAAGAAAGTGGTTATAATCGGGGCAGGAGGGGCAGCAAGGGCCATCGCTTATGGAATAAAAGAAGAAAAAGGGGAGTTGGTAATATTGAACAGGACAGTCAGCAAAGCAGAAAAATTAGCCAAAGAGCTTAGCTGTGAATATGGCCCGTTAGATAAAATAGGTGAAATAAAAAACATTAGCCTTTTGATTAATGCAACATCAATAGGAATGTGGCCGAATATAAGCGAATCACCGGTAAAAAATAATAAATTATTAAAAGGAATGGTGGTTTTTGATACAGTATACAATCCAAAGGATACAAAATTATTAAGAGGCGCAAAATCAAATGGGTGCAAAACAATTTCAGGCACCGAAATGTTCATTAACCAGGCAGCAGCACAATTTGAATTATTTACAGGCAAAAAAGCGCCAATAAGCATTATGAGGGAAGCACTATGAAACTGATTGCAAGCAAAACTGAAGAACTAAAAGGGGAAATCACAATACCTGGCTCCAAAAGCCATACAATAAGGGCAGTTATATTCGCATCACTGGCAGAAGGAACTTCAAAAATAAGCAATCCTTTGAAATCAGGGGATACAATGGCATCTGTTAATGCCTGCATAGCATTAGGCGCTAAAATAAATACAGAAAATGGGAATGAATGGATTATAGAGGGATTTAACCTTAAGCCAACAATGCCAAAAGATGTTTTAAACATGGCAAACTCAGGAACATCAACAAACCTTGTAAGCGGAATAGTCGCAGCCCTGTGTGAGGAAGAAATTACTTTGGATGGAGATGATTCATTGCGCTCAAGGCCAATGCAGCCATTGCTCAAGGCATTAAACAACCTTGGAGCAGAAGCATTATCATCAGATAATAATGGGAAATGCCCTGTGAAGATAAAAGGAAAAATGACAGGTGGCAAAACAGAAGTGGATGGCATCTCTTCCCAGTTTGTTTCATCGTTGCTGATAGCCTGCCCGTTGCTGGAGGAAGATACTGAAATAGATGTTGTGAATATGCACGAAAAGCCATACATAGAAATGACCCTTAAATGGCTTGATGAGCAGGGCATTAAATATAATAAAAATAATGAATTAACAAAATTCAAAATTAAGGGAAAGCAAAAATACAGGCCATTCGAGAAAAATATCCCGGCTGACTGGAGCTCTGCTGCTTTTCCGATGGTTGCAGCAGCCATAACAAAATCAGATGTTTTGTTAAAAGGATTGGACACAAATGACACCCAGGGAGACAAAGCAATAATCAATTACCTAAAAAAAATGGGAGCAGGCATATCAACAGAAGAAAATGGAATAAGAATAAAAGGCAAAGAGCTAACTGGCTCTGAATTAGACTTAAACGCAACGCCAGATGCTCTTCCGGCTATGGCTGTTGCTGGCTGTTTTGCCAATGGAACAACAAAATTATATAATGTCAGGCAAGCCAGGATAAAGGAAACAGACAGGATAAAAGTGATGCATTCCGAGCTGGAAAGAATGGGAGCCGATATAAGGGAAATGGACGATGGATTGATTATACATCACAGCAAATTGCATGGAGAGAAAGTTAAAGGCCACTCTGACCACAGGGTTGTTATGGCATTAAGCCTGGCTGGCTTGATTGCAGAAGGAAAAACAACAATCACAACAGCAGAATCAATTAATGTTACCTTTCCTAATTATCTGGAGCTAATGAAAAGCTTAGGCGCTAATATAAAAATGGAGGGGAAATAAAATGTTAGGCAACTCATTTGGAAGATTATTCAGGATTACTACATGCGGTGAAAGCTATGGGATTGGAAAAGGCTCTGCATTGGCAGTTATAGTAGATGGCGTTCCGCCCGGATTAAAAATAACAAGAGAATACATACAAAAAGAGCTTGACAAAAGAAAGCCGGGAGTTGGCAAATTAAATTCGCCCAGAAAGGAAACTGACCAGTGCGCTGTATTTGCAGGCATAGGCCAGGATGGCGTTACAACAGGCGCTCCTTTAGGCATAATAATCTACAATGTTGATACACAAAAAGAGCATATTGAGCAATACAGGGCATACAAGGATATCTTCAGGCCAGGCCATGCAACATACAACTTCTTTTTGAAGTTTGGAGAAGCGCAGGACTGGTGCGGAGCTGGCAGGTCTTCAGGAAGGGAAACAGTAGCAAGAGTAGCTGGAGGAGCAGTTGCCAAGTTTATTTTGGAAAGGGAAGGCATAGAGGTAGTTGCATATACAAAAGAATGCATGGGCATAAAAGCCAAAGATATGTCTTTTAATGAAATCAAAAAGAATTACAGAAAGAATGAAATTAATTGCCCGGATTTTGAAGCAGCAAAGAAAATGGAGAAAAAGGTTTTGGAGATTAAGGAAGAGGGCGATACAGCCGGCGGGGTTGTAGAAATTATAGCGCATAATTTTCCGCCTGGAATTGGAGAGCCTGTTTTTGATAAATTGAATGCTGCAATAGCCCATGCTCTCTGCTCAATTGGCGCTATAAAAGGGATTGAGTTTGGAGCAGGCTTTAAAGTTGCAAATATGAAAGGCTCTGAAAATAATGACCAGCCATATTTAACAAAAGACGGCAAAGTAAGGTTTAAAACCAATAATGCAGGCGGCTTTTTAGGCGGAATGTCAAGCGGAGAGGACATAATAGTCAGATTAGCTGTAAAGCCAACACCGACAATAAGCCTTGAGCAGACCTCAATAAATATGAAAACAATGAAAGAGGAAAAATTAAAGCCAATAACTAGGAGAGATCCAACCCTAGTTGCAAGAATATATGCTGTTGCAGAGGCAATGATGGCAGTTGCTTTGTTAGATGGCTTGTATATGGCAAGGGCGTATGATGCTATGGCTAAACTGGATAAGAAATGGATGGATTTAAAGAAAAAATGAGATAATAAAATGGCTAAAATAAAAGTAGGCATCATAGGCGGAACAGGAAAGCTTGGCCAGTGGTTTAAGAGGTTTTTTGAGAAAAACAGCTGCCAGGTGTTTATCACCAGCAGGAAAACCAAGCTTAAGCCAAAAGAATGCGCCAGGCTTTGTGATGTCGTCATAGTTTGCGTTCCAATTGGCATAACTGTGAAAGTTATAAAGGAGATAGCGCCTTATGTTAGGGAAGATGCTTTGCTGGCAGATTTTACATCCTTAAAAAAAGAGCCGGTAAAAGCCATGTTAAAATACTCCAAATCCGCTGTTATTGGGATGCATCCGGTTTTCGGCCCATCAGCTAAAACAATAGAGAATCAAACCGTTGTTTTATGCCCGGCAAGGCCAAAGAAATGGCTGCAATGGCTGAAAAACATCTTAGAAAAAAACGGGGCAAAAATAAAAATAACAACGCCAGAGCATCATGATAAAATGATGTCGGTTATACAGGGAATAATGCATTTTAGCTCTATATCAATCTGCCATGCATTAAAAGAGCTGAAATTAGATATTTGGGAAAGCCAGGATTTTTCCTCTCCTATCTACAAGCTGAGAATGGACATGGTTGGCAGAATCCTTAACCAAGACCCCAAGCTTTATGCGGATATTGAAATCCTAAACCCGGAAACGCCAAAAGCATTAAAGGCATATATCAAAAATGCCCAGCTGCTTTTGAAAATAATTGAAAGGAAAGACACAAATGCATTTATTAAATATTTTGAAGAAGCAGGGGCTTATTTAGGAAAGTTTAAAGAAGAGGCAGAGGAATACTCTAACTATCTGATAGACCAGTTGGTTAAGAGAGGCAAGAGAAAATGAGAATAGCAATATTGGGGCCAGAAGGAACTTTCAGCCATGAAGCAGCTTTAAAGCACAAAAAAGATGCTGATATTATCTTCGAAAAAACAGTATGGGATGTTTTTGAAAGTGTGAAGAATGGCAGGGCGGATTTAGGCATTGTGCCAGTAGAAAACTCAGTTTCAGGCACAGTTGGCTTAACTCTGGACGCATTAATGGAATTTGAGCTGAATATACTTACCGAGGAAATATTGCCCGTAAAGCACAATCTGGTTTCTTTTGGCAGCCTAAAGGATATAAAATCAATTTATGCGCAGGAGCAGACATATGCGCAATGCGAAAAATTCATAAGAAATACTCTGCCAGATGCCAAAATAATAGAAACAGCATCAAATGGCGCGTCAGCAGAGATTTTATCCAAAAATAAGGACAAAACTAAGGCAGCAATAGTGCCGTCAATAGCAGCAGACATATACAAGCTGAAAATCTTAAAAAAGGACATACAGGACAATAAGTTTAATGTTACAAGGTTTATTGTTATTGGCAGGGAAGAAGCTAAAAAAACAAATTATGACAGGACATCAATTGCAATCTACCCGCAGGTTGACAAGCCAGGCCTGTTATTTTCATTGCTTGGGGAGTTTGCCAACAGAAAGATAAATCTGACTAAAATAGAGTCAAGACCCTCAAAAGGAAAATT
>Ga0209211_10002510_pt1 | contig 31561 bp, 20 predicted proteins | sample RifGroA2_FD_183992 | JGI IMG/M metagenome (GOLD analysis project Ga0209211, IMG submission 183992) | Groundwater microbial communities from Rifle, Colorado, USA - Groundwater A2 (SPAdes) (version 2) | ecosystem: Environmental > Aquatic > Deep subsurface > Groundwater | place: Rifle, Colorado...
CTCGGTCAGGCTCTCGTAAAAGTCCAGTGCCACCTGGTGCGGCGCGGGCACCAGCGGGCGCTCCATGGTCATGGTGGCCTCGAACAATTCCATTTGGGTGTAGCCGACCTCTTCGTCCAGCACACGCTCGATGGCGCCTTGTGCATTGAGGCCCCAGGCCGCGCCATACCAGGCCAGCACTACGGCCAACAGCACCACCGCAACTGGCAACCAGTCGTGGAAGACGCGTTGGGACAGCGTTTTAGTGGTGGCCATCGGCTAAGGCCTCGCGCACTTCATGGGCCAGCTCCATAAAGGCCGGCGTGTCGCGCAGCCCCAAGTGGCGCTCGTCGGGCAGCGGCGAGTCAATCACCTTGACGATGCGCCCCGGGCGCGGCGACATGACCACAATCTTGGTAGAGAGATAGACCGCCTCGGCAATGCTGTGCGTGACAAACACCACGGTGCGGCGCTCGCGCTGCCAGAGCTGTTGCAGCTGTTCGTTGAGCCGGTCGCGCGTGATTTCGTCGAGCGCGCCAAAAGGCTCGTCCATCATCAGAATCTTGGGCTCGAACGACAACGCACGCGCAATCGACACACGCTGTTGCATGCCGCCCGAGAGCTGCCAGGGGTACTTGCCCTCAAAGCCCTTGAGACCCACGCGTTCCAGGTGTTCCATGGCGATGCGTTTGGCGTCTGCCTTGCCTTTGCCCTGGATCTGCAGCGGCAAGGTCACATTGGCCAGCACGTTGCGCCAGGGGAACAGGGCGGGGGCCTGAAAGACGTAGCCATAGGCGCGGGCCAAGCGTGCATCGTGGGGGCTTACGCCGTTGACCAGCACTTCACCCGCGCTGATCTTTTCCAAATCAGCGATCACGCGCATCAGCGTGGTCTTGCCGCAGCCGCTGGGGCCGATCAGCGAGACAAATTCGCCTTCGTGAAAGTCCAGGCAGATGTCGCTCAGCGCGTGAACCGGGGTGTCTGCCGTTTGGTAGACCACGCTGGCATTGCGCACTTCCACGGCTTTGCGCCCTGGCATGCCAGCGGGTGGGGGGGCAAGCTGCCCGTTCAGTGCTTCGGAATGGTTCATTGACGCTCAGTGCTAGGGTCATGGCCGCACCAAAATGGAACACGGCCACCAGTTCATCGCTCACAACCTAACCAATTGGTCAAGTTACGGGTCGATACTAGCCAGTTCCGTGCCACACACACCACTGGGGTTTGTACGGGGACCGCGTGAGCGGACTCAGGCTTGCGGTTTGACGATGGGCTGTAGGCGGCCCAGCTTGTGGGCCAGCTCGATGGCCGAACTCACGCCCATCTTCTCGAAGATATTGGCGCGGTGAAACTCCACCGTGCGCTGGGTGATGCCCAGGTGGTCGGCAATGTTCTTGTTGTAGTGGCCCAGGATGAGCTGGTCCAGCACCTCGCGCTCGCGCGGGCTCAGGGATGCCAGCGCATAGCGCAGGCGGTGCGCTTCCTGGTTGGCGTCGCCATCGGCAGCCGCCGCGGCCAGGGCCTGCTCCACGCGGTCCACCAGCACGTTGTCCTGGAACGGTTTTTCCAGAAAGTCCCAGGCGCCGTTTTTAACAGCCGCCACAGCCATGCCCACATCGCCGTTACCGGTCAAAAACAACACCGGCCACGGACAAGCCAAGGCCTTGAGTTGTTCAAACACCTGCAGCCCGGTCATGGGCGCCATGCGGATGTCCAGCAACACCACGGCCTGGGGCCACTGGCCGTGCAGGGCCTTCGCGGCCTCCAGAAACGGCACGCCGCTCTCCCAGGTGGTGGCGGTGTGCCCGCGCGAATCAAACAGCCACGCCAGTCCATCCCGCATGTCGGGGTCGTCGTCAACGATATGGATGGCTGCGGTACTCATGGGGTGTCTGCCTCGGGTGCGTATTGTGCCGCCAGGGGCAGCTCCACCGTAAAGCGGGCGCCGCCTAGCACCGGGTCGCGGTCCACGGTGATCTCCCCATGGTGGGCCTCGACGATGGAGCGGCAGATGGCCAGGCCCATGCCCATGCCGCCGTCCTTGGTGCTGTAAAACGCTTCAAAGACATGCTCGCGATCCTCCTCGTGCACCCCGGCACCCGAGTCGGCCACGCTGAGCACCGCCACCTGGCGGGCCGCGTCGGCCAACACGCGCACTTGCACTTGCGCGGGTGCACTGCTTTGGGCCGCAGACTCTTGCGCATTGCCCAGCAGGTTGTTGACCAGATGCTCCAGCAGCAGTTCGTCGGCTGCGATCCACACCGGGCCCACCGCGTCCACCCCTTGGGGCACCACACGCTGCAGCACGGCCACCAGGTCCAGGCGCTGCAGCGAGATTTCACGGCGGCGCGCAATTGCATTGACGCGCTGGATGATGCGGCCCGCCTTCTCGGCCAAACCCGCCATGCGGGTGACCACGGGCACGGTGTCTTGCGGGCTGATGCTGCCGGCGCGCAGGCGGTTCAGCAGGCCGGTGGCGAAACTGTTGAGCGCGCCCAGTGGCTGGTTGAGCTCGTGGGCCAGCGTAGACGCCACCTCCCCCACCGCCACCAGGCGGCCCGTCGCGTCCAAGCGCTCCTGCTGCTGGGCGGCCAGGCGCTGCGCACGCTTGCGTTCGCTGATGTCCAGCACCGAACTCATCCAGCCCATATGGGTGCCATCGGCCGTATGCAGCGGGGCCTCGTGGATCAGCACATCCACCAGCTTGCCGCTGCGGTGCTGAAACTGCACCTCAATGCCTTGTTGCTGGGTGCCTTGGGCCAGAATGCCGTCGTGCACCTCCTGCAGCCCACGGGTCTGGTCTTCGGGCCAATAGGGCATGGGGGCAGACTGGCCCAGCAGCTCTTGGGCCTGGTAGCCCACCATGCGGCAAAAGGCGTCGTTCACATACAGCACCTTGCCGCCCAAGCCCCAGGCACGCAGGCCGATGGTGACCGAGTTTTCCATGGCCGTGCGCAGGGCTACTTCGGCCTCCAGGCGGGCCTGCACCTGCTGGCGTTTGACAATGTCGCGGCGCAGCGCCCACAGGCTCACCAGCATGCCGCCCAGAAACACCATGGCCACCAGCAAAAACAGGCGCGGCACTGTGGCGGGCCGCTCCTGCACCGGGGTGACTTCCAGAAACACATCGGTCCCGGCCAGATTCATGGCAGCACGGAAGGGTTGCAAGGCGCCTTCGCGCACCACGGGCACCTCGCCCTCCTCCAGCACCAGGCGCACCGCATGGTCTTTGGCAAACCAGTCCGGCACCAGCGCTGCCACGGCCTGGTTCAAGGACAGGGCAGCCACGTAATTGCCCACAAACTGGCCGCGCTCAAAATACGGTACTGCCAGCCACACGGTGTCCGTCCGCGCGCCATTGGCCTGCACCATAGGGCCGGCATAGGCCGATCGGCGCAATCCCTTGGCGGTGGCGTACATGGTCGCCAGGGCCTGGATGTTTTGTGCGTGCGTCGCCTCATCGACCGACCAGCGCTCAGGCACTGGTTTCTGCACGGCCCCCACCCAGCCCTGGTCCAGCAGCACCCCGGTCTCACGCCACAACAGCCCGCCCTGCACCTCGTCCATTTGCCGGGCTGCGGTGCGCAGGTCGTCTTCCAACCGCCGAAAGTGGAACTGCACGCTTTGCTCCAGCCATTGCGCATCGGCCGCCTGGCGGCGCGCATCTTCCCCCGCTTCAAAGTGCTGCAGGTACAAGAGCAGCGCCACCACCGATGCCACCACCAGCGCCAGAAAACCCAGCAACCAGGCCCCGGGCCACGGGCTGCGCGCAGCGCCCGCGGGGTCGGCGCGGCGCTGCAAGGCAACGTCGAAAGTGGGGTCCGGTGAACGGTCTGGCATGGTGGGTGCGGGGGCGGCACTCGCATAATAACGAGCATGCCCGCCATCGCCCTGCCCGCCCCCCTGCGCCGCCGCCAATGGCTGCGCCGTGTGGCCTCGGGTGCGGCAACGGCGCTGCCTTGGGCCAGCCATGCGGCAGCGGGCACGACCATCCGGCTGTCGCATGTAGTCGCGCCCGACACCCCCAAGGGCATGACGCTGGAACACTTTCGCACGCTGGTGGAGGCGCGCAGCGGCCAGCGCCTGCGGGTGCAGATTTACCCGCAAGGCCAGCTCTATGGCGACCAGGACGAGATGCAGGCCTTGCAGCTGGGGGCCATCGACATGGTGGCGCCTTCGCTTTCCAAGTTTGGGCCCATCGGTTTTCCCGAGTTCGAGCTGTTTGACCTGCCGTTTTTGTTTGACAGCGTGGCCGAGGTGCGCCGCCTCACCCAAGGCCCGGTGGGGCAACGCCTGCTGGAGCGCCTGGGCCGGCAGCGTCTGCTGGGCCTGGGTTTTTTTGACAACGGTTTTAAACACATGAGCGCTAACCGGCCACTGCTGGAGCCGGCCCACTTTGCCGGACTGCGCATGCGGGTGCAGGCCTCGCGTGTGATTGCGCAGCAGATGCGGGCCCTGGGCGCCCGACCGGTGACGCTGCCCTTCAGCGAAACCCGGCGGGCGCTGGAAAGCGGCGTGGTCGATGGCACGGAAAACCCGGTGTCTAACTTCTGGACCCAGAACATGCAGGTGGTGCAGCAAGACCTGAGCCTGACCCAACACGGTTACCTGGGGTATGCCGTGGTGACACACCAGCGCTTCTGGTTCAACCTGCCGGCCCGCGACCGGACACTGGTGCAGGAGGCGCTGCGCGAGGCGCTGGTATTTGGCAACAGCATTGCCGACGCCCACAACGACAAGGCCCTGGTGGCCTTGCGCGAATCAGGCGCGGTGCGCATCCACACGCCCAGCGCGGCACAACGCCAGCGTTTCAAAACCGCGGTCATGCCCGTGCATGCCGACCTGGCGCGGCGCATTGATTCCGCATGGCTGAACGCCGTGCGCGAAGCCCTGCCCCCAACTCAGGCCGGGTAAACCCTAGCTGTTGAACGCCACAGTTACTTCCGCGCGGGGTCCTGACTAACCTTCGCGGTTCGTTAACGGCGCAATTCCCACGCGCCGACCGCACGAACGACGCGGTGGCAGACAAAAAACAACGAGGACGATTCACTTGAAAATTCAAAGCCAAAAAGATTTTTTTTCCGGCCTGATGTTCATGGGCGTAGGGGTAGCCTTCGCCTGGGGCGCATCGGGCTACACCCTGGGAGACGGCGCCCGCATGGGCCCGGGCTACTTCCCACTGGCCCTGGGCGTGCTGCTGGCCTTCCTGGGCAGCATCATCACCTTCAAGGCCCTGGTGGTGGAAACCGTGGACGGTGACAAGATCGGCAAGCTGGCCTGGAAGCCGCTGTTCTTCATCATCCTGGCCAACCTCGTGTTTGGTGCCTGCATCGGTGGCCTGCCCCTGATTGGCTTGAAACCCCTGGGCCTGATCGTCGGTATCTACCTGCTCACCCTCATTGCCAGCAACGCCGGTGAAGAGTTTGCCCTCAAGCCCGTACTCATCTTGGCCACCCTGCTGGCCCTGTTGAGCTACCTAGCCTTCATCGTGCTGCTCAAGCTGCAGTTCCCGGTCTGGCCTGCTTATTTCACTGCCTAAGTCACCGCCTGAGGACACAGCCCCATGGAACTCTTTGACAACCTCGCCCTCGGTTTTGGTGTGGCCTTCACCTTCCAGAACCTGATCTACGCCTTCATCGGCTGTTTGCTCGGCACCCTGATCGGCGTCTTGCCCGGCATTGGCCCCCTGGCCACCATTGCCATGCTGCTGCCGGCCACCTATGCCTTGCCGCCCGTCGCCGCCTTGATCATGCTGGCCGGTATCTACTACGGCGCCCAGTACGGTGGGTCGACTACCGCCATCCTGGTCAACCTGCCCGGGGAGTCGTCGTCCGTCGTGACGGTGATTGACGGTTACCAGATGGCCCGTAACGGCCGAGCAGGCCCCGCCTTGGCCGCTGCCGGCATGGGCTCCTTCTTTGCCGGTTGTGTGGGTACCCTGATCCTGGCCGCCTTTGCAGCGCCCTTGACCGAGCTGGCCTTCAAGTTCGGCCCGGCCGAGTACTTCAGTCTGATGATTCTGGGCCTGATTGGTGCGGTGGTGCTGGCCTCGGGCTCGCTGATCAAGGCGGTGGCCATGATTGTGCTGGGCCTCTTGCTGGGCATGGTGGGTACCGATGTGAACTCGGGTGTGGCCCGTTTCAGCTTTGACATCCCGGAACTGACCGACGGCATTGGCTTCATCGTCATCGCCATGGGTGTGTTCGGGTATGGGGAGATCATCCACAACCTGTCCAAACACGCCAGTGAGCGGGAAGTGTTTGCCGCCTCGGTAACCGGTTTGATGCCGACCAAGGAAGACTTCAAGAACATGGTGCCGGCTGTGCTGCGTGGTACCGCCCTGGGTTCTCTGCTGGGCATCTTGCCCGGTGGCGGTGCGGTGATGGCAGCCTTTGCGGCCTACACCATCGAGAAGAAGACCAAGCTCAAACCCGGTGAAGTGCCGTTTGGCAAGGGCAACATCCGTGGTGTGGCTGCACCCGAGGCGGCCAACAACGCCGGATCACAAACGTCTTTCATCCCGCTCTTGACCTTGGGTATTCCCCCCAATGCGGTGATGGCGCTGATGGTGGGGGCCATGACCATCCACAACATCCAGCCCGGCCCGCAGGTGATGACGGCCAACCCGGAACTGTTCTGGGGGCTGATTGCCTCGATGTGGATTGGCAACCTGATGCTGATTGTGCTGAACCTGCCGCTCATTGGCATCTGGATCAAGCTCTTGACCGTGCCCTACCGCTGGCTCTTTCCGTCCATCGTGCTGTTCTGTGCGATTGGGGTGTATTCGACCAACAACAACACCTGGGATATCTGGATGGTGGCGCTGTTTGGCATCATTGGGTACATCTTTATCAAGCTGGGGACCGAACCCGCACCACTGCTCTTGGGCTTTATCCTGGGGCCGATGATGGAGGAGTATCTGCGCCGGGCGCTGCTGCTCTCCCGTGGCGACTGGAGTGTGTTCTTGACGCGTCCACTGTCGGCTGGCTTGTTGGCGGCTTCGGTCCTGCTGCTGGTCGTCGTGCTGATGCCTTCTATCAAGGCCAAGCGCGAAGAGGCCTTTGTTGAGGATTGAGGCCGCGATGCTGCCCTGATTTTGCGTGTGCTGAACCCGGCTTCTATCTGGAGAGACCCATGACATTCCTGCGTGTTGCGTTGCTTGGACTATGGGTGGCCAGTGCCGGTGTGCCAGCGCTGGCACAAATCAAGATCGGGCAGACCGTAGGCGTGACGGGGGCTGTGGCCGCCACCGTCAAGGAAAGCAGCTTTGGCGCGCAGCTGTATATCGACTCCATCAACGCCAAAGGCGGGGTGGGTGGCGAAAAAATCGAGCTGATCACGCTGGACGACAAGTTCGACACCAAGCTGGCCCTCGCCAATGCCAAAGAGTTGATTGAAACCAAAGGCGTGTTGGCGCTGTTCATGACACGCGGCACGCCACATACCGAAGGCATCATCCCCCTCCTGGACCAGCACGGCGTGCCACTGCTGGCCCCCTCCACCGGCGCCATGGTGCTGCACCAGCCGCTGAAGAAACATGTTTTTAACGTGCGCGCCACCTACCAGCGCGAGGCCGAGCGCGCCATTGCGCACCTGGCCGCCACCGGTGTGACACGCATTGGTGTGGTGCACGTGGACGACAGTTTTGGCGCCGACGGCCTGGAAGGCACGCAAAAAGGCCTGGCAGCCGCCAAGCTGACAGCCATCGCCATCTCCAAATTTGACCGCAGCAAACCCGACTTCTCGCAGATTGCACCGGCCATGGCCAAACTGGCACCCCAGGCCATCATGGTGATCGGTTCGGGCACGGCGGTGGTTGAAGCCATCAAGTCGCTCAAGGAAGCCGGCAGTGGTGCGCAGTTTGTCACGCTGTCCAACAATGCCTCCAGCGGTTTCGTCAAGCTGCTGGGTGACAACGCCCGCGGCGTGATCGTGAGCCAGGTGTTGCCGCAGTCGCAAAACTACGCGCTGGTGCAGGAGGCCTCCACCCTGGCCAAATCACGCGAGGTACTGGAAGTGAGCCCGGCGATGCTGGAGGGTTTTGTGGCCGCCAAGGTCTTGGTGGAAGCCTTGCGCCGCGCCAGCCCCAAACCCACACGCGAAAAACTGCAGGCCGCGCTGGAAAGCTTGACCAGGTTTGACCTGGGCGGACTCACGCTGAACTTCAGCGCCACCGACCACACCGGGCTGGACTTCGCCGACCTGTCCATCATCTCGGCCTCGGGCAAGTTCCGCCGATGACAGCCTAAGCGTGGCATGCTGTTTATAGTGGTGCGTACGCGTCCACTTTTTACAGGCCCCTTCCATGCGCATTTGGCAACAACCCGTCTCTCCCGACATCCTGACCCACATCAGCAAAAACACGGCGGTCGCACACCTGGGCATCGAATTCCTGGAGGTGGGCGACGACTTCTTGAGCGCGCGTGTGCCGGTGGACCCGCGTACCCACCAGCCCTATGGCCTGCTACACGGCGGTGTGTCGGTGGTGTTGGCCGAAACCCTGGGCTCTTGCGGCGCGGGCTTTTCCATTCCCGAGGGCTACAGCGCCGTGGGCCTGGACATCAATGCCAACCACCTCAAGGGCGTGAAGTCTGGCTGGGTGACCGGCGTGGCGCGGCCGGTGCACCGGGGGCGCACAACCCACGTGTGGCAAATTGATATGCGCAATGACGCGGGTGAACTGAGCTGCGTGTCGCGCATCACCATGGCCATTCTTTCGCCGCGTTAAGGCGGCAACCCCCACCGCCCTACAGGACCGCCGCTTGCCCAACCTCCCTGCGTTCCTGCACACCCGCCGCACCCTGCTGCTGGCCGCTGCCGGCGGCTGGGCCACGGCCGCAGGCGCACAAAGCACCCTGCCGCTGCGCGTGGCTGTGCCCGAAGACGTGGCCTTTGACTACGCGCTGTTTCTGGGCGGGCGCGACGTGGTGACCCTGCGCCAGTTTGGCGGGCCGCATGCGCGACGCGATGTGGTGGAGCTGGCCCTGCTGTTGCGCGAGGTGGCCCGCGCCCTGCCCGGCACCAAGGTTCAACTGGTGCGCATCGACAGCTACCAGCGCACCCTGCTGGAGCTGCGCGCAGGCCGGGTGGATGTGCTGGGCACCACGGTGTGGAACAGTGACCTGGCAGCCCTGGGCAAAAACGCCCTGCCTTCGCCGCCGCTGATTGCCGATGGTGACTTTGTGGTGGGCCTGTTCACCGCCCCTGACAACACCACCGCCCAGGCAGCGCAGACCCAGGCGGCGCTGCAGGGGCTAAAGGTCGTCTCCAACAGCGACTGGAGTGCCGACTGGCGCACCTTGCAGGCGCTGGGCGTGCGCTCGCTGATGGATGTCAAAACCTGGCGCCAGATGGTGCTGGCCGTGGCCCGTGGCCGGGCCGATGTGCTGCTGGCACCGTTTCCGGCCACCCCCGACCTGCGCCTGGACGCCGAAGGCCAGCAACTAGTGCCACTGCGCGGCCGCACCCTGGCCCTGGTGGGCTCGCGCCACCTGGCCGCGGCCGCCACACCGGCAGGCCAAGCTGTGGCCAACAAGGTGTTCCCCGCACTGGGCACGCTGATCAACAGCGGCGCCGTGCGCCGCGCCTACCAGGAGTGCGGTTTTTACAACCCGCGCACCAGTGGCTGGCAAGTGATGAATGGCAAAAATCGACCCTAGCGCCCGTGGATATTGCGCAAGCAGCTATTGTTTTATAGCGAAAGGACCCAGCCAACCCGGCGTTCCAGCCAAATTTCTTGTGTATTTTTGGATGCGAATTGGACCGCGAGAGGAACGTTAGCAATGAGACTGTGGCGATTTGCTGCGAGCTCAACGATTTTTTCTCCCATCGCCTCTTTATTCAACCACGGGACCAGCGAGATTGGCGCACCCTGCTCCGCTAACTCACGGTAGTAATAAGTGTCATACGCGATCACCGATTGTGCACTCGCCATTGCGTCCAGCGCACTACGAGGCGTATCTTGACTCAGCGGTGCCGCCAAGAGAATATGCATTGCGTACAGTTTTGAAAAGAGCACGGTTCCAAATGGAATCTCGCCGTGCATCACCAGCGACTTCCCCAAATCTAGGCGGTCAGCACATTGTTCAATGTTTGTTCGTTGCGGCCCATCGCCAATCACGTGAAGTCGCACGTTGGCCCCTTTGGATCGTGCGAAATGGACTGCATGCAGCATGTGTTCAATACCCTTGTACTCCACCAGTCGGCCAAAGTAGACAAGTTCAACAGGGTTGGCCGGATTAGAAAGAGCGGCGATTTTCTCTTGCGCCTGCTCCTCGCTAATCACGTGGGATTGATTGAACGCCGCGTCTAGGATGTATTTGACGTTGGTACGGTTTCTTCCATACGCCCGGACCATTTCGGTCCCCTTGAGCATGACCAAAGAGAAATACTTGGCAGCAATCAGGTGCTGTAAATGACGCCAAGAGTCATGTAGAAGGCGGGTGACCAGGTACTGTTTGCGGGACCACTTGCCGGTGGTGAAATTCATCCGAGCCGTTTCCCTGTGATCAATATCGGTAACACTGATCGTTATCTTGCCGTAGTACTTGCCGATTGCCAAAGCGAGAAACTCAAAAGGGTAGTAAAGCACGGACGGCCCTGCATGAACGACTGCGGCGTTTCGAATTTCATCTTTTAACTTGGCGAATATTCCGGGCAAGCGTTTCCAATAGCCCGCAGTACTAAGGTCTGTTGGGAACATTGCGCAGAAGCGAATGCCTTGTTGCACTTCATCCACCACGACCATTCCATGCTTTCGGGCTTCGTAGGACTGTTGACTCATATTCGGCGCTACCAGCACCATATTTTCCCCTAGCGCTCCTAGCTTTTCTTTCAACAAAATCAGATGTTCTAAGAAGGGACCTTCTACAGCGAATTGCTGGGGCCCAGTCCGATACGACGCGACAGGAACGACGAGCAAATAGGCGCTGGAATCTTGATGGACCATGGTTGACTCAGATTTGTTTGGCATTGAAGTAATGTTACTTCTTACCAATGAATGCTCCATGTGCCATTTCAGTAATATTCGCTAGCCTACGTTCGGTTCCCATGAACAGCAAAGCTGTTGCGGGCAACCTGAGGCTGGGATGTTGTTGCGCGATAATTGTTTGCGCTGGAGATTCGCCTTGCTTTCAACAAGACCCCATTGCTTTAAGACGGCAACGATAAATAGCTTTTTAGCGCCTTTCAGCGCAATGGGACATTCAATGAATTTTTGCTTTCAAGTGGTTCAACGACCAGGGGTGATGACTTGAACGACCATACCGCACCAACGGTTCTGACCGTTGTACTGAACTACCGTACCCCTGAGCTGACAATCAAGGCTGTTGAGGCAGCGTTAATTGAAATGGAGGGGCTTTCCGGGTCCATCACGGTGGTTGACAACGACTCACGGGACGGTTCGTTTGAGGCTTTATCGCGGGCCGTGCAAGAACGGGCTTGGCGCAGGGTGCGGGTACTCCAATCGGGTCATAACGGCGGCTACGGCGCCGGAAATAACTTTGGTATTCGACAAGGCTTGCCTGATGGCTCAGCGCCTGACTACGTTTACATCCTGAATTCTGATGCCTTTCCTGAGGCGGGTGCAATCCGGTTGTTATTGGAGTATCTTGAGGAACACCCTCAAGTCGGCTTTGCAGGTAGTCGCTTGCATGGAGACGATGGTGTTTACCATCAAACGGCGTTCCGGTTTCCGACGGTCTTTAGTGAATTCGAAGGTGCGGCGGCTACCGGCCCCATTTCTCGTCTTTTGCGTAAATACATCGTTGCCTTGTCAGAACCGCTTGCACCGCAAACGGTGGACTGGATTGCCGGTGCCAGCCTCATGGTGCGCCACGACGTCTTTGTGGACACTGCTGGTTTTGATGAGCGGTTTTTTCTCTACTTCGAAGAAACAGATCTGTGTTTGCGCGCTCGCCGGGCAGGCTGGCAGTCCGTTTATGTTCCGCAAAGCCGCGTGATGCATATCGGTTCAGTTTCCACGGGCATGAAAACCTGGAAGCGAATGCCCTCCTTCTGGTTTGATTCGCGCCTGTGGTATTTCACAAAAAATCATGGAGCTGCATACGCCGCGATGGCCACGATGGCTTATGTAGCAGGATCATTGATTTTCAAATTGCGACAGTTATTCGGAAAACGTGGAAACCAGCCTCAACATTTTGTTGGAGACTTGATTTCCCATGCTTTGCGCTGTGTGTGGCACCGTCGACTAGTCGGCAGCCAAGCCAAATAAGACTTGCGCAATACCTAAAAGACTTGGTCCGGCTTTCCCAAAAAGCTGCTTCTTCGCAATAAACGCGGCCAAGCTTTATTGCGCCTTCGCGAGCGCGAGGTCAATTTGGGCCTGCATCTCTTTGGCAAGAGTTTCCACATTGGGTTCCTGCAATGCACTGGAATGCCCACCAGGGATATCGACAAGCTGCACTGGGCTCTGCACCCGCTGCTGCCAACCCAGTAATGGGTCTGAATAAATTTCCCGGAATGGCCGATCTCCGTCACTGCCATCGCCCTGACTGGCCAAGAACAGCGTGACTACCCCCCCTTGGAACACCCCATGTGTCCGGTGCTCTTTGTGGGCAACTTCGTACAGTTTGATAAAATCGATATCGGAAGTTTGCTGGGTTTCAACGTTGGTTGGTTTGCGCAGAGTGGCCACTTTTTTGGCGTTTATTGCGCGCTCCCACCGGGACGTCACCTCATAACGAACGACCCTAAATGTCTTGCTGAACAAGGTGCGTGTTGCCCAAAACAACGGGGGCGTGGTTTCGCCTTGAGGGGGCTTCAAAGCGTGCAAAAAACTGTTTAGGCGTTCACGTGCAATGCGCAGCGGGCGTTCTGCTGCTTGCACATCAGCAGCGTCAATAATCCCGATGAACGCTGTAGTTTCCCCTGCATCTTGCAATTGCCGGGCTACCTCAAAGGCAATAACTCCCCCTGCGCACAAGCCACTTAACAAATAGGGACCATGGGGTTGCACGGTACGAATGCGCGCCACTTTGGCACGCGCCATGTCCGCAATACGAGTGTGGATGACCTGCCCGCCAACCCGTTCGGGCTCCAGCCCATATACGGGGTGGGAGGAATCAAGCTTGAGTGCCAGCGATCGGTACAACAAGACCTCACCAAGTCCATCATGGATAAAGAACAAAGGCAGCTTGCCTTTCCCAGATCTTATCAACATCGGTGCACCGAGACCCCCTGGAACAGATGGATGTACGGCGGTTACTGTAACGACCGCGGATCCTTTGATTGCTGAATCCACAACATCCGCGGCCGCTACCCCTTTCGGTACGTAGCCTTGATCAAGTAGCGCCTGCGCAAGTGGGCGAATGGTGGGCGCCTGAAATAGCGTAGACAAAGGAAGACTGATGCCGAACTCTTTCTTGACGCGGGCAAAAAAACGTACCGCAACCAAAGAATTTCCGCCTAGTTCAAAGAAATCGTCCAGCACGCCGACTTCAGCAATCCCTAACAGCTTGGACCACATGGCTGCCAACTCGATCTCTACTATGCTTTCTGGCTTCACATAGTCGGTCGCTAACGCCGGCCTGGTAAAATTTGGTCCGTCCTCGGTAGTGACACCTCCTTTGAGCCGACTTGCTTCCACTTCCAACTTGCGAAGCCATACATTGACATCAACCGACGATGCAATGACTTGTGACATTTCTGTTTGTGCGAGTGCGCGGTCAAAAGCGACTATGCCTTCAGTCGTAGTGATGGCCTCTCGCAGCAGCGCTTGTATGGCTGAGCTTACTTGAGGGCTGTGCGCGGTTGTATCTTCAGTCGTCTTTTGGGCAATCTCAGCACTGGCGTCCACACGACGCATTGTGAAACCTTGGATGTCAATCTGCGCGCGGCCACTATCGTCGTACAACGTAACGTCAAATGCAGCCATATCGGCGGTCGTTTCTGGGCGCAGGCGTACATGGCTAAACGTTCGCGCACTGATAGGCGCAAACATGTGAATGCTGTCATACCCAAACGGAACGAAGAAATCCTGGTTCTTCTTAAAACCTGGAATTAGCACCTGCGCAGCACCGGTGGCCATGTCCATTAGCGCTGGGTGGTAGGCGAAGGTGCCGACATCGGTAGAAAAAGTATCTTTCAAGCCAAGGCTAATGAGCGCCTCTTCCGACCCCACCAATATCTCTTCCAAATTTTGCCAGCGGCTGCCAAACTGCACAAAATCTTGGTCCAAAAATCCTTCCCGAGTTGGTTCCAAGCGAATGCAACGAGAACGAATGGTGCTCAGGTTTACCGTGGGCGCCAACACCCGCTCCCAGCGCGCCTCAGCGGCCATGTGGATTTTTTCGCCATGGGTTGAGCGAATTGTTACCGTTGCTACATCGCCTATCCATTCCACATCAACCTGGAGCCTTCGAACTTGTGTTTCCCCAACCTGAAATGGGTGAAGGAAAGTAACTTGGCTCAGCACCATGGCTAAATCTGTTGGCGTTACGTCTTTGTGATTTTGCGCAGCATCAGCAAATGCGGCCCGTGCCAACTCCACAAAACCAGTTCCGGGGATAAGTGCCGAGCCACCTACGATTTGATGCTCTGCAAGCAACCATTGGGCAGCGATGCTGAAGTCGGTAAAGTAGCGTCGACCCTTGGGTGTTGCCTCCGCAGCAGCAAGCCATGGGTGTTGTGTCCGCCCCGCAGGCAGCGGTGCGTGGGCGGCATTTGCCCCTACGTTCACCACCATGCCTACATCTCGCCAGGCATTCCAGTTGATAGCGAGGGTGCGTCCGGGTTTGCGTGCTTGCCGATCCGCCGCAAAGGCGTCCAAAAAGGCATTTGCAGCGGTGTAATCCACTTGGCCCGGCAGGCCCAAAAAGGAGGCCACCGAGGACATCACGACGAAGACACTGAGAGGCTCGCTAATGAGTGCATCAAGGTTCACAGTGCCTTGCACCTTGGCTCCAAGTACACGACGCATATTGGCGTCGGACTTGGTTTGCAGAAGCTCATCATCCATGACACCGGCCGCATGCAGCACCACACGAATAGGTCCTGCTCTGGAGCGCACCTGTGACAGCGCGCGCTCTAAGCTGGCTTTGTCGGTCACATCTCCTGCTATTGGGAATACTTGGGAGCCCAACGACTCCAAGGCCTGCACCAAAACAATACGGCGCTTAAGATGAGGAGCGGTGGCAGGTGAAGCTAGGAGTTCCGCCCAAAAGCCACGCTCTGGTAAGCCATCACGCGACAACAGAGCCAATTTCACTTTTCTCTTGCGGGCCATGTGTTCAGCCAGCACCAGCCCCATGCCACCTAGACCTCCGGAAATAAATACCACATCACCGTCTTTCAACCAATCTGAATTGCCTTCGGCGCCAGGCAGTTTGATAGGGCGCAAGGCGCGGGTCCAACGCGCTGGTGCACGCAACGCTACTGGTGATGTGATTTGGCCAGAGCACAATTCTCGCGACAGTTGTAGTGCCGTGGCGGCCAAATCTTGCTGACGCGCGGCCGGAACGCCGAGGTCAATGAGACGTGTAGGAAACTCAGGGATTTCGCGTTGCATGACTAGAGCCGGACCCAAACCCAGAGTGGCCCATGGATTAGTAGACTCACCGCGCATGGAGAATGCACCCTGAGTGACGATGGTGAAAGCGGCAGAATCAAGGACTGCCGCCATCGCTTGCCCCATGTGCACCGGTGTAAAAAATGACTGCTCCAGGCGATGTTCCATTTCCGGCCCGGTAGGGCTCGCAATGGATACCGATGCTGCAGGATCTTGGTGCAGTCCAAGCTTGCGCAGCATGGCGTTGAATACGGTGTCTTTTTCCGACGCGGTGTTGTCAGACAACAGCAAGACAACATGGCCGGGCGCACGCCCTTCAGCCTTCAGCAATTCAAGTAGCTCGCGGGTTTGGTCACCAGAGTCCGTGCGAATTTCGAAATTCAGATGGTCTACACGGCGCAAACGTTTGCCTGGTCGCACCATGGTGATTTCGCAGGTGGTTTGTGCATGCAAGGCCTCGGCCACTGCTTGCCCCAATGAGACATCTTGCACAAACACCAGCCAATGCGCGGTGTTGCTTGGCTTCAAAGCAACCAATGGGGTTGGTTCCCAAGACACGGTGGCAAACCAATCATCAATACTCTCGCGCTTGACCGGTTCGGCAGCATCATCCGCTTTCGGCACCTTCGGCACCACCCAATAGGATTGCGCCTCAAAGGGGTAGGTGGGCAGCGGAATACGGTTGCGAATCTGGTCGTCGTACAAAGCAGTCCAGTCCACTTGTGTGCCGGCGGCCCACACTTTGCCAAGGGTTAGCAGTGCGTAGTCCACATCATTCGCTAATTCTTTTGGGTGACGCACTGAGTTCACGCAATGGCGCGCTTTTGTCTTTTGCGCTGCTGTTAGGGTGGTCAAGGTACGGCCGGGCCCAATTTCTAAGAATACCTTGCTACCACTTTCAAGCACGGTTTCTACGCAGGCTGAAAAACGCACGGTGCCCCGAAGGTGTTTGACCCAGTACTCTGGGTCCGTGGCCTCACTAGCGTGAAGCCATCGCCCAGTGAAATTGGAGACGATAGGGGTTTGTGGTGCCTTGAAATCTATGGTTTTGCAGAACCTTCGGAAGTCTTCGAGGATAGGATCGAGCAAGGACGAGTGCGCGGCTACATCAATGTGAATAGGTGTCCAGTCGATGTCTTTTTGGCTCAGTTCCGCGCCAAAGGCTTCTATCAGATTGCTGGGACCAGACGCTACACACAACTCAGGCGCATTGACCGCTGCAATACTCAACCCCGTGGGCATGATCGAGCGCGTAGCCTCTTCAGACAGGGACACGCCAATCATCTTCCCTTTTTGGGTTTTCTCGAACAACTGTCCCCGCAGGTGCACCAAACGAAGGCCATCGCGGATTGAAAAAACACCGGCCAAACACGCGGCGACATACTCCCCCATGCTGTGTCCGATGTAGGCGGATGCTTTGATGCCAAAAGACTCAAACAGGCGTGCCAACGCATATTCCACAGTGAACAAAGTGGGCAGCGAAAATGACGGCTGCTGCAACAATTTAGTCGACGCCTCAGCATCTGCCGGTTCCGCAAAAAGCAAGGGGCGTATGCGGGGTTCTAGCTCCGCGTCGATGATGACAAAGCACTCGTCAAGCGCGGCCTTGTACACGGGCTCTGCGCTATACAGGTCTACACACATTCGGGCGTACTGCGCGCCCCCGCCGGGAAAAGTGAACACCAGCTCGGGATCATTGGAGTCGGCTACCGCCGAGCTCACCCTCGCCGGTGTTTCCCCACGCAAAAGCTCCACAGCCTGCGCGTGGTCACTTGCGGCCAACACCCTGCGATGGGGCAGTGGGCGCCGCCCCATAGCCAAGGTGTAAGCCAAGTCCCCCAAATCTACATCCGGGGTTTTTACTATATGCGCGGCCAAGTTTTCGCTCATGCGATCTAAAGCTGACTTGGTCTTGGCAGACAGCACAATCAGATGCTTTTGCCGACCGCCTTCGCCTGGTAACATCGCCGGCGGCTCTTCCAAAATCAAATGGCAATTGGTTCCGCCAGCGCCCAATGCCGTGATGCCGGCACGCAATGGCTGTGAGCTCTGCCACTGCTTCAAAGAAGCATTGACAAAAAACGGGCTATTCGCCAAGTCAAACCGGGGGTTGGGCGCCTCATAGTTCAGCGTGGGAGGAAGCAAACGATGCTTCAGCGCCATGGCCACTTTGATCAATGATGCTGCGCCCGCAGCCTCACCCAGATGACCAATATTTGATTTGACGGATCCGATACCGCAAAATTGCTTGTCTTCGGTTTCCTGAGCAAACGCTTCTTCAAGTGCGGTAAGTTCTATGGGGTCTCCCACGCTGGTGCCGGTACCATGGGCCTCCACATAACCTATGCTGCGCGCGGTTACGTTCGCTGCTTTGAGGGCACTTTTGATCACCCCGACTTGTCCATCGACACCCGGCGCCAGATAGCCCACCTTAACGGCACCGTCGTTGTTGACAGCCGAGCCTTTAATTACTGCATAGATTGTGTCACCGTTATCTAGCGCATCATTCAGACGTTTGAGTACCAGACACGCGGCACCACTGCCAAAAACAGTCCCATCACTATGGTGGTCAAATGGGCGGCAATGGCCGTCCCGCGACAGTATTTCACCTTCCTTGTAGTGGTATCCATGGGCCATTGGATTGGTGATGGTGGCCCCACCAATGAGGGCCATATCGCACTCACCGGCCAGGAGACTTTGCCTTGCCATATGGGCCGACACCAAGGCCGATGAACACGCGGTTTGCACATTGACGCTAGGCCCCCGCAAATCCAGATCGTATGAAGCGCGGGTAGCCAGAAAATTCATGTCGTTGCCGGTGTGGCGCACCAGAAACTCCCCCATGGACTCCATAATGTCGCGGTGACTGCGCACATTGTTCATCCAGTATAAAGGCGCCCCTGAAGTGGCGAAAACACCCACGACTCCTTCTTCTGCCAACCCAGTGCTGCCAGAGTGCTCGAGTGCCCCCCAGGCCACTTCCAGAAAGAACCGATGCGCCGGGTCCATGACAGAAGCGTCCCGCGGACTGATGCCGAAAAAGGCTGCATCAAACTTGTCAATATCGTCCAGAACCGGACATGCCCTTACATAGGATGGGTCTTCAAAGACCCGACGCGGAACTCCTGCCGCAAGAAGCTCTTCATCTGTGAGGCGACGAATCGACTCTACGCCCCCAACAAGATTAGCCCAATATTCATCAATGTTGCGGGCGCCAGGAAAGCGACCAGCCATACCGACAATGGCGATATCGCCAGCTGATTTGTTGTCGTTCATTTAAATTGCGAAAAGGATTCGGATTGAGTCTCTAGGCTATTGCACTAGGAAGACTGTGCACGCGCATTGCGTCTGCGCTGGGCGGCAGCGTCGAGACGGTTTTGCCGCTCCTGCTCCACGCCAGGCGAACTCGCTTGTGATGCAGCTTCCTGCCCAGTTGGGGCCATGGTTTTAGCCAAATGACCGGCTAGCGACTCAATAGTCGGATAGCGAAACATTGTGACCAACGGTATTTTTCGCGCGAGAGCCGTTTGCAAGCGATTATTTGCCTCTACCGTTAACAGCGAACTGGCACCGAGATCAAAAATGTTGTCTTTTCGGCCCACACGCTCTAGCCCCAGCATGTTTTCCCATATTCCGGCAATCGTTCGCTCCAAGTCGTTGCCTGGAGTGACAAACTCCACCGCAGACTGACGAGGAGTTTCGACGGGATCTGGCAATGCCTTTCGGTCTATCTTGCCGTTGGGCGTCAAGGGAAATGCATCCATCATGACAAAGACTTGCGGCACCATGTAGTCGGGCAGGAAGTCTTTGAGATGCAACTTGAGTTTGGGAACCAAGCTGTCCTTGTCCATGCGACCTGCGGGTGTGCTGAACGCTGGCGCCTGGGCAGACGGGCCTACCGGCAGCCACACGCCTTGAGGGGCAGACGTTCGGTGGCGAAAAACGGCGTCAAATGTGCAGGCGCTTGCGCCAAACCGCAGTTCGACCTCGTACATGGTGGAAAGGGCAAAGAGAACATTAGGGTCAATGCCCGCGGGTGCATCCTTCAGGGTTTCGCGCAACGCTTCCACGGTGAGGTTGGGCTCAGCCTGGCGGATGCGTTTGAATACTTGGTGGATACGCTCCAGACGCGCGTTGGGGATGCCACTTGCGTACACCAAAGGTGGCTGGGTACTAAGCGTATCCAACAGATTTTGGATAGTCTTGGGATGTGTTGCAACCCCCAAAAGCAGGGGTTCTGGCGCATCGCCAACTTGCAGCACAACGTCACTGCGGAAGTCCCGCATTTCATTGCTGAAGTCCCCTTGTTTGAGTTGCATCGACACTAGGTGCAGATTGGGAATGCGTTGTGCCAAGTCCCTAAAGAACGTAGCCGCCAGCAGCAACTCTGTGTCCATGGCGGTGCGTTCGGCAATGCGCTCCGCCAGCAGAGCAGCTTGTAATTGGCCCGGGGCTTTTTCCAATTCCACCATGGTGTGAAAGGCTTGGGCTTCTTCCAGGCTACGGACATCGCCCAAAAACACTTTTCCACCAGGGGTGAGGATGCGGGTGGCCTGTTTCAGTACTTGGGCAAGGTAGTCCACATGCGGGAAATATTGGGCAACCGAGTTAACTACCACGAGGTCACAGCTCTGGTCAGCAATGGCTCCGAGCTCATGCGCGGCCTGATTCAGCAGCGTGACCTTAGCGCGCTCTGCAGGCACGAGCTCGCTTCGAATGCTCTCCAGTGCGAACGGTGAAAGGTCAACCGCTGTGTAATGGTCTACGTGGGGCAGGCAACCGTACAGAATCATGCCGGTTCCACACCCTATTTCCAACACCTTGCGCGGTGAGAGCGCAAGTATGCGGTGCACTGTGTGGTCCAACCACTCACGCATGTGTTCAGTAGCAATGGGTTCACCGGTGTAGCTGTTGAGCCAGCCCGATGTATTAAACCGCGCAGGGGCCTCTGCCGCGCCAGCGCGTAGGGAGTAAGCCTCATCCCAGCGCTGCTTCCAGTCGTCCAGCGTGTGTTTTTCAGTGCCAGTGCTGTCAGCGCTGGCACCACCAATGACGTAGCCGACCAGCACCGGACCTGCGGCAGTGTCTTTCACACCCACCACAGCCTCTTTGACTGCGGAGTGTTTGGCCAAAATTGTTTCAATCTCGCCAAGCTCAATCCGGTATCCATTGACCTTGACCTGCTGATCAATCCGCCCTATGTACTCAATGGCGCCGTCCTCCCTGAATCGGGCAAGGTCGCCCGTGCGATACATGCGGTTGTTTGCCAAATAGGGATCGACGATAAATCTATCCGCAGTGAGGTCCGGCCGGTGCAAGTAGCCCCGCACCACACCGGCACCCCCAATACACAGCTCTCCGGCGGTCCCTATAGGGGCGAGGCCAAAACCTTTATCCACAATCCGAATCTGTGTATTTGCAATCGGTTTACCAATCGTGATGGGCTCACCGCTTCTGCCAATTTTCGATGTGGTGGACCAGACTGTGGTCTCGGTGGGACCATACATATTGAGTAGTTGAGTGCTTGGAAGTCCCGCCAACAAACTTTCTGTCAAATCCAACGGCAAGGCCTCTCCACCCAGCAAAAAGCGCTTCAGGCTGCCCATGTTGGCTAGTGTTCCGTCGGCAACCAACATGCGAGCCATGGACGGAGTGCACTGCAAGTGGGTAATGGACCGGCGCTCAAACTGCTCGCGAACAGAGATGGGTGCAATCGGCTCCACCTCCGAGACTACTGGGTTGCTTAAGCGACGCAGCTCGTCCAGATACATCAAGTTGTCCAGAACCACCTGCGGATCAATACCAAAATCTATCAGGCAAGCCACTTCTGTGGCACCAGCATCTTTCAATTGCTCGACCAGTTTGAGCGCACGTGCAGGGCTGCCAAACAAACCAGCGGTGTCAAAGTAGCGGTCAAACGCATGGTCCAGCAGGGCGGCCATGTCGGCGTCATCAAAACGACTGGGGTCAAACGCGGAGGTGCCAGCATCTGCTATTGACGGCTGTTTAAACGCTGGGAACATCCATGGCGCAACCTTCACCAAGTCATAAGAGCTGGTGAGGTAATTGCCAAATGGGCGGCGTGCCAATTCACGCGCTTTTTCGTCATCGTTAGTCACGAAGGTGTGCAGCATGACCGAAATAACTCCCGGTCCTTCGTGGCCACTCTCGCTTCGGGCTTCGCGATAGGCTGCAAAATTGGTGGCCAACACCTTAATGTCCTGCCCCAACATGTTGGTCAATATGTTGTAGCCCGAGCGGCCCGCGGCGCGAAAAGTTTCTATATTGCCTGCCGAGGCTATCCACATAGGCGGTTTTTCACGCACAGGGCGCGGCAAAACGCCAATCTCTATGTCTTTTCCTTCGCCACTTTTAACCTTGATTTTTTCCCCTGCCCACAGGCGCAGCACGGTATCGATGGATTCCATCATTACCTCGCGACGGCGCTCGAAGTTTTCTGGCTTCAGTGCAAAGTCGTTGGCATGCCAACCCGAGGCAAACGACAAACCGACGCGACCGTTCGACAGGTTGTCCACCACAGCCCAATCTTCGGCTACCCGAATTGGGTCGTGAAGGGGAATCACCACGCTACCGGCGCGGATAGCAACATTGTGGGTAATCGCCGCTATGGCGGCTGAAGTGACTGCGGGGTTGGGGTACAGGCCACCAAAGTCGTGAAAGTGTCGCTCAGGAGTCCATACTGCGGTGAAGTCATGGCTGTCGGCAAATCGAGCGCCGTCCAACAGCAATTTGTACGCGTTACCCGAAGCGGCGTTCGAACTGTCAGATGCAAAGTAGAACAAACCAAAACCCATCGGGCGGTTTGTTGCCCTTGTGCGGGTTTGGGATTTAAGCATCGAGGCTTTGTCGCCTTCTTCCTGAATCACCACCTCAAAGCCACGGGCCAAAGTCCAGAAAATTTCCAGCACCGATATGTCAAACGAAATGCTGGTGACGGCCAGCCAGACGCCTGGCTCAGTGCCCACCGCTTCATCCATCCCAGCAAAGAAGTTCGCAACGTTTCGGTGCTCAATCATCACCCCCTTGGGGCGCCCCGTGGAGCCAGAAGTAAAAATCACATAGGCCAAATGATGGGGCTCGGATTTGATATCCGGCGCCGCGTCGGCGGCGGGCAACGCTTCTAGCACGTTATCAATCAACACCATCTGCGCGGAATGGTGCCCAAGTTGATTTGCAAGATGGCTTTGCGTGAGCAACCATTTTGCGCGGGAGTCCTCCAGCATCATGGCCAGACGCTCATTGGGGTATGCGGGGTCTAGCGGAACATAGGCGCCGCCCGCCTTCAGGATGGCCAACAAACCCACCATCATGTGCAATGAGCGCTCAATTGAGATGGCGACCAACTGGTCAGGCCCAACTCCCAGTTGCACCAAATGGTGCGCCAGCGCATTGGCCAGGTCATTCAGTTCGCGGTAGGTCAACTCTTGATCGCGAAATACGATCGCTGTTTTGTTGGGGGTACGAGCGACTTGCACCTCGAACAACGTGTGGATGCAAGAATAGTCCACATCACCTCTTTGGGTGTCTTGAAACGTGGTGAGTAACCGCGTCTTCTCGTCAGGTGTCACCAGCTCAAGATTTGCTATTTGCGTTTGCGGTGCTTGCAAAGCAGCCTCGATCAAGTGGCACACTCGTGCCAACAGTCGCTCTGCATTTATTGCGGCAATTGCACCTGAATCAAAGTAAATGGCAATCTCATTGCTAACTGGATCGTGTGATATCAGTAGCGATACGTTCGCAGGAAGTTTGGTGTCGTCAAATTTTGAGAATGCAAGCGCTATGGGAAATTGGTGCGGCGTTCGGCCTGATTTGGTCAAAGACGGGTAACGAGTCCAAGCATCTAGTGCATATGTCTTTCTTTTGGTGGTGCGTTCAAGCTCATTGGCACAATTCTCTTGGACCTGCTCCCACGTCATTGCCGCGCTCACGTCCAAAGAAATGGGGACGACCGCGGCGTAAAGTTTGCGCTGCTCAAGACCCAGCCCATCCACCAAGACGCCAAACTCAACGCAGGCGCTTATTTCGGTGGTTCGCGCAAGATAGCTTGTCAGTGCAGCGCAGATGGCTGCTTGCTGATGGCCCAGCTCCACAGTGAGGAAAGCGCTCCCAAACGCTTGGCGCACTTGGTTCATTGAACCGCTTGAAGACGAAGGTCTTAGGCCGGTGAGCTCGGTGGGGTTTAGGCTTTCGAGTCTGCGGACCCAAAACCGCTCGGACTTGGTTGTCTCACGATCAAATGACTTCAAATGTCGGATAGTTTCAGGCGTTTGGCCGTCCAGCACCGCACCCACGTTGACGCCAAACGCAGCCAGCGCTTCACTACTTACAGGCTGTCCATGTAAAGTTGTAAAGTCGCCGAGCAACACGCTGCTGTTGAGCGCGGAGATTTCCAACCCAGCAGAGGATAGTTGGAGCACTGTCCCCGGAATAGGCGATCCCATTGCTCTTGCTTCAACAGCGCTTCCCACACAAAGATAGGTTCCGTCGCTAAGGCGGAGCTTGGCGCGAGTTGTCCAGTTTTCTTCCCGGCCAAAGTCAAATGCCCTGACCAATCGGACGAAGTCAGCTGCAGGGCGGCCGCAATCAAACACCGCAAAACCTGGACGCTCGGACCTTAAGTGAAAATTTTCGGCTGGTCGAGGTGGGGCCTCCTTCAACAACCCGTTTTCAAGTGCGGCAATTAACTCAACAAATGATTGAACACCAAACGTTGCGGCTCTGGCCGCCAGTGAAAACGCCGTGTCATCGTCAGAAATGGGGAATTTCTTTTGAATCAGGATTGCGCCTGCATCCACCTCCGTCGTCATTCGATGCCAAGTGACGCCATGTCCGACTTCGCCGCCCAGAATGGACCAGGTTGTGGCGTTGAAACCGCTGTATTTTGGAAGCGCGGAGTCGTGGTAGTTGATGGCGCCCAGTCTGGGCAACGCAAGCAAGGATGGGGGAAGTATGGAGTGATTAACGATACTAAATAGGTAGTCGAAGGGATCGCCCTCATAAGGATCGTTCAAGCCTTCTTTAAGGCTAAGCCGCGAAATGCCTTTCTTTTGAGACCACGACGCGACCTGCGGACAGTCCGAAACCAGGTTCTGAATCTGATTTCCAGAACCAAGCAATACCTCTGCACAAGCAATGAGCTGCTGACCTTGACCAACAATGACACAACTGAACGGCATTTTTCCCCCCTGAAGCTGGCAATTACCTAGCAACAGGCTTGCCATTTAGACGCAAAAGACTTGTTTATTTTAAGGTTATACACGGTGCCAATGAGTATCCATTCAGACTATAGACAAGCACTGCGCCACCGGAGTTGGCTTACTCCAATCTAGGAGTTTGTCGGGCTTTCCCTGCATGCCGGCCTGGCTGAATTCCCAGACAAAGAAGGCAATATGAGGTGGCTCAAATGCGAGCAAATGGGCGCCTCAACAACGCGTCAGGCAGCCATCCTGAGCCCCAAGGCCGCTTTAAGAGCGACGATCCGGCGCGCTGGGCAATCTGGCGCTCTCAAAAAATCGACCCGCCGGTTAAACCAGGTTGCCTCGGGTCAAGTCCGACAGACTCCTAGGACCGCTTAAACACTACTTTCGCTGAACAACACCTGTCTTGGGATAGCTGGTGACGACCGACCAAACAATTTCACTCATGAGACGCGCCAACTCCGGCGAGATTTCTGGTAGTTGGGTGCCGTTGACCAGTTGAATACGCTGCGGGGTTGCTGGCGGGGACCGATGATAAAGCACCGCATAGTGGGTTAATGCGACCAGATAATTGCCCAGTGGGCTCAAATGGATTGTGTCCTGCTCACCCTTGTCGGTGAGGGCGAATAGATCTTTGCGCGTTCGGAGACGATCCACCCCTCCTCGTTTCTCAATTTCTCGAACCAATCGCGCCATCACTTGCCCCGCTGGAATCACATATACCGGTCCTCCGGTGTCTTGGTGTGCCAGGCCTTGTGCCAACAACACCCCCTCCCAATACAGGCCAAGGTCCCGGTCCAATCGCTCCAGCCAGCCGGCGGGGTCGTCGAGGTTATGCCACAACTCATAGAGGTAGACACGGCTCTGTGGATTGGCTGCGCGGGCGTCGTGCGCCCATTTACGAATGTATTTGGGGCTGTCGTGGTACTTGATCATGTCCTTGATCTCAACCGCTTCAGCCAACACCACCGCATCGAACTGGCCACTGTCCACCGCTTTGCGCGCATCCTGATATCGAGCATGCCCATTCATCTCGGCGAAACCATTGACAGGCACGTCGGGCTCCCAGTGCGACTTCAATGATGCGCCCCAACCCAACTGCGATCGGTGGTCATGTCCAGGGCCCGCCAGTTGCTCCAGCATCATCGGTATGTCCCTGTTGACCAAGCTGTGCCCGATGTGGAAAACGCGCAGTGGCTTGGTCGGTGGAGCCAGCGGCTGGGTGTACAGTTTTTTTAATGCAGCAGGCTCCAAAGTCTTTTGTCCGCCACAGGCGGCCAAAGCAAGCACCACAACGTAGGGGATTTTGCGGAAAAAGTTCATTGGTTGGAAGGAATGGTGAGGTTGGTCGCCGGCAAGCTCGTCTGTGTACCGCTACTGACCGGTTTGCATGCGCTCGCTTTTCCAGTACACATCGTCGCCCACCGTGCCATCGGTGCGGTAGCGGTTGAGCACCCGGGCCAGCACAAACATCAGGTCCGACAGGCGGTTCAGGTACTGGCGCGGCGTGTCTTTCAGGGCCTCTTGCGCTTCCAGCGCCACCACGGCGCGTTCGGCGCGGCGCGCCACGGTGCGGCACACATGGGCTTGGGCGGCGGCGCGTGTACCCGCGGGCAGGATGAACTCCTGCAGCCGCGGCAGGTGTTCGTTGTGCTCGGCCAGCGCAACGTCGAGCGCCAGCACGGCCTCGGGCTTGAGCAGCTCGTAGCCGGGAATAGACAACTCGCCGCCCAAGTTGAACAGTTGGTGCTGGATTTCGACCAGCACCGTACGCACGCCTTCGGGCATGGGCTCGCACAGCAAGAGGCCGATGTGGCTGTTGAGTTCGTCCACATCGCCCATGGCGTGCACACGCAGGCTGTCCTTGCTGACACGCGTGTTGTCGCCCAGGCCGGTGGTGCCGTTGTCCCCGGTGCGGGTGGCGATTTGGGTGAGGCGGTTTCCCATGGTGGAGTCCTTGGATCAAAATGGGATTATTCCCGCATTGGAGACACCACCATGAACGCCCCCACCGCTTTGAACCACCTGCTGCCCCAGGTGCTGGCCCGCGAAGTGCCCCAACCCCTGCTGGACGCCCTGCAGGCGCGCTTTGGCGCGCAGTTTTCCACCGCCCTGGTGGTGCGCGAGCAGCACGGGCGCGACGAGTCGGCGTTTGACATTCCGCCGCCCGCGGCCGTGGTGTTTGCGCAAAACACGCAGGATGTCAGCGATGCCGTGAAGCTGGCCGCGCAGTACTTGGTGCCGGTCATTCCCTTTGGCGTGGGTTCTTCACTCGAAGGCCACCTGCTGGCCGTGCAAGGCGGCATCAGCCTGGACGTGAGCCGCATGAACGCCGTGTTGTCCATCAATGCCGAAGATCTGACGGTGACCGTGCAGCCCGGTGTGACGCGCAAGCAGCTCAATGACGAGATCAAGTCCACCGGCCTGTTCTTCCCCATCGACCCGGGCGCTGACGCCACGATTGGCGGCATGAGTGCCACGCGCGCCAGTGGGACGAATGCCGTGCGCTACGGCACCATGCGCGAGAACGTGCTGGCGCTGGAAGTGGTGACGGCCAGCGGCGAAGTGATCCGCACCGGCACGCGCGCCAAGAAAAGCAGCGCGGGCTACGACCTGACCCGCCTGCTGGTGGGCAGCGAAGGCACGCTGGGTGTGATCACCGAAGTCACGGTCAAGCTCTACCCGCTGCCCGAGGCCGTGATGGCCGCGACCTGCTCGTTCAACAGCCTGGCCGACGCGGTGAACACCACCATCCAGATCATCCAGCTGGGCATACCCATTGCGCGCTGCGAGCTGCTGGACGCCAACACCATCCGTATGGTCAACGCCCACTCCAAGCTGACGCTGCGCGAAGGCGCCATGCTGCTGATGGAATTTCACGGCTCGCCCGACAGCGTGAAAGAGCAGGTGCAGACCGTGCAGGACATTGCTGCCGACTTTGGCGGTGCGGCCTTTGAGTGGGCCGAGACGCCCGAGGAGCGCACCCGCCTGTGGACCGCGCGGCATAACGCTTACTTTGCAGGCGTGCAGTCGCGCCCAGGCTGCAAGGCCATCACCACCGACGCCTGCGTGCCGATCTCGCACCTGGCCGACGCGTTGCTGGACAGCGTGACCGAGGCCCAGGAGGCCGGCATCCCCTACTTCCTGGTCGGCCACGTGGGCGACGGCAACTTCCACATGGGCTACCTGATCGACCCCACGCTGCCTGCCGAACGCGAGCTGGCCGAGAAGCTCAACCACCAGCTGGTGGAGCGCGCCCTGAAGCTGGGCGGCACCTGCACCGGTGAGCACGGCGTGGGCCTGCACAAGCAGGGCTTTCTGGTGGAAGAGACCGGTAGCGGCGCGGTGGACATGATGCGCACCATCAAACGCGCGCTGGACCCACACAACATCCTGAATCCGGGCAAGATTTTTTCGCTATAACTTTAGTAGCTATTTGCGCATGTTCCATAAGGGCTAGCGCCGTATTTCACTCTTAGAATTGTCTTTTTTGGAGCTTTGTCTTGACACCTACCCGCCGCCTCACCCTTGCTGCCAGCCTGCTTGCCACTCTGGGTGCCTGGTCCGCCCACGCCAGCGCCCAAGCCCTGCCCGACCTCAAGGGCCGCACCATCGTAGCCGTGACCGAAAACGCCTACCCGCCGCTGAACTTCAAGGACCCCAAGACCGGCCAAAGCGTGGGCTGGGAGTACGACGTGTTCAACGAGATCGGTAAGCGCTTGAATGCCAAGGTGGACTGGAAGCTGACCAGCTGGGACACCATGATTGAAGCCGTGCGCAAGGGCCAGTTCGACGTGGGTATGGACGGCATCACCATCAAGGACGACCGCAAGAAACAGGTCGATTTCTCTGACGCCTACATGGTGTCCGAGCAGTTCATGATGGTGCGCGCCAACGAGAAGCGCTTTGCGGACGCTAAGGGCTTCAAGGCCAACGCCAAACTGCTGGTGGGCGCACAGGGCGGCACCACCAACTTCTACACCGCGGTCTACGAAGTGCTGGATGGCAACGAGAAGAACCCGCGCATCAAGCTGTACGAGACCTTTGGCCTGTCCATGCAGGCGCTCAAGGCTGGCGATGTGGACACGGTATTGAGCGACGGTGTGTCCTCGCAAGGGTATGTGAAAGCGTTCCCCGGTGTCTACAAGGTGGTGGGCAAGGCCATGGGGCGCGAAGAATTCGGCTTCATCCTGAAGCCCGGCTCCGACCTGGTGAAACCCATCAACGCCGCGCTCAAGCAGATGAAGGCCGACGGCACGCTCAAGAAGTTCGACCAGAAATGGTTTGTGGACTACAAGCTGAACCAGTAAACGGCACCGGCACCGCCCTGTGCAGATTCTTGTTGACTCGGAATCGTCCGAACGCCCCTACTGGCTGATCGCCCTGGGCTTGGTCAGTGCCGCGTTTGTGGCGCTGGCCATTGCCGACGGGCGCTACGCCTTCATCTTCCAAACCCTGGCCGAAGGGCTGTGGACCACCATTTATGTGGCGGTCATCAGTTTTGCGCTGGCGGCCAGTGTGGGCCTGCTGCTGGCGCTGGCCAGCCGCTCGCAGTGGTTGTGGCTGCGCCAGAGTGCACGGTTTTACATCGAGGTGGTGCGCGGCCTGCCGGCGCTCGTCATCCTGCTCTACGTGACCTTTGTCGGCGCGCCCGCATTGGTCAACCTGTACCAGTGGACCTTTGAAACCGCGATTGCGGGCGGATGGCTGCCCGATATCCAGGTGCGCGATGTGTCCAACACCGTGCGCGGCATCGCGGCGCTGGCGCTGGCCTACAGCGCGTTTCTGGCCGAGGTATTCCGCGCCGGGCTGCAAAGTGTGGAGCGTGCACAGATCGAGGCCGCGCAGGCGTTGGGTCTGTCGCGCTGGTTGACGTTTCGCCTTGTCGTCTGGCCCCAGGCGGTGCGCCGCGTGCTGCCAGTGCTGGGCAATGACTTCATCGCCATGGTGAAAGACTCGTCGCTGGTGTCGGTACTGGGGGTGAACGACATCACCCAGCTGGGCAAGTTGTATGCGTCCAGCTCCTTCCTCACGGTGGAAACCTACAACGTGGTGGCCGTGCTGTACCTGATGTTGACGATCACGCTGTCGCTGCTGCTGCGCCGGCTGGAGCGGCACCTGAAGCAACGCGGTACTTAGATTTCGCCGCCGCGCAGCGACCGGCGCAGCGGTAGAGCGTGGGGGCCGGTTTTGCCGCCGGGCCGCCCCAAGGCAAAACGCACCCCCTCGGGGGGCAGCGACCCGCGCAGCGGTGGAGCGTGGGGGCCCTTACAACACCGCCACTTCGGCAATCGCGTTCGCCATGTACTCGATCTTCTGCTGCATGTCGGCGTCGGTGTCGGCGTGGCGCTGGGCGATGCTGCGGAAGTCGTCCTGCACCTGCAGGAAGGCATCGACCACGTCGGGGTCAAAGTGGGCCCCGCGCCCTTCGGTGAGGATCTCGACCGCACGCGCATGCGGCACACCGTCCTTGTAGACCTTGTTGCTGATCAGCGCGTCGTACACGTCGGCCAGGGCCACGATACGCGCGGACAGCGGAATCTGTGCGCCCCACAGGCCCTTGGGGTAACCGGAGCCATCCCACTTTTCCTGGTGGCACAGCGTGATTTCTTTGGCAATGGTGAGCAGCGGGGACACACGGCCCAGCGTCTTTTCGGCACGCGCCAGGGCGTCGTGGCCCAGCGTGGTGTGGGTGCGCATGATGGCGGTTTCTTCGGGCGTCAGGCGGCCGGGCTTGAGCAGGATGCGGTCGGGGATGCCCACGGTGCCCATGTCGTAGATCGGCACACTGGTGACCAGCATTTCCACATAGGTCGGGGTCAGCACCTCGGCATGGGCCGGCAGGGTTTGCAGCTGGGCGCACAGGGCGCGCACGTAGCGCTGCACACGCAGCATGTGGCTCTCGGTGTCTGACTCGCGCAGCTCGGCCAGCGTGGCCAGCGCGAACACCACCACCTGCGTCGCCTGCAGGGCGTCGGCAGGGTCCAGGGTCGTGGCCACGGTGGAGGGGGTGGTGTCGGATGTCATGTGTGTTCTCCTGGGGGCGCAGACAAAGGCGCCCGGTACAGCCACACCATTTTGCCACCGGGTGTGCGCAAGCTGGCGGTAGAAATGTGCTGCGTGGCTTCAAAGTCCAAACTCACCAGCCAGGCACCGGGCCGCAGCTCGGCACGCGCCTTGGCGGCCGCGCGCTCCATGCTCTCGGGCCGCTGGAACAGGTAGACCATGTCGTAGGCCGACCAGTCGGCCTTCCAGATATCGCCCTGGCGCACCCGCGCCCAGGGGCAGCGCAGCGCGCACAGGGCGCGCAGCGGCCAGCTCCATTCGATGCCATGCAACTGCGCTTGCGGGTAGGCCAGACGCAGGGCCTGCAAGCCGTGGCCCAGACCACAGCCAGCGTCCAGCACCTGCGCACCGGCGGGCAAGGGCGCGTGGATAGGCAGCTCGGTCAGCGCGTTCAGAGGGGTGGGGAACAGCGGTGCATCGCGCCAGGCGTTCACGGGGTAGACCAACAGCAGCAATGCCAACGGAAACAGCCAGGCCCAGGCCGGAACGGCGCTGCCACCGAGTAGCCCCAAGGTGAGCGCCAGCGATACGGGAAATCCCGCTGCAATCAGTGCGCGGCGCCACCAGCTGCCGCCCCACAGGCTCAGTGCCACGCCTAACGCACTGGCCAGCGCCAGCGACCAGTGCAGTGCCAGGCCCTGCTCCCACAGCGTGCGAAACAGCGTCCAGCACAACACCCAAGCCACGATGGCCGGCAGCGGCCAGAGCCAGTTGGCCGGATTCAACCGCTGCCAGGGTTTAGGGGTCAAATAAGCCTCCAGCGCTTATGGATATG
>Ga0209211_10002516_pt1 | contig 31449 bp, 26 predicted proteins | sample RifGroA2_FD_183992 | JGI IMG/M metagenome (GOLD analysis project Ga0209211, IMG submission 183992) | Groundwater microbial communities from Rifle, Colorado, USA - Groundwater A2 (SPAdes) (version 2) | ecosystem: Environmental > Aquatic > Deep subsurface > Groundwater | place: Rifle, Colorado...
ACGGCCGGACTGGTTGACCAACTGTAGCGTTTTTTCAACCTGGTCGCGGTAGTTATCGGAGCGGTAGTCCTGCGTAAACGAAACTGTCGCGTGGTTGTCGTCCTCCATGCTGACATTGATATCGCTCAACGCAACCTCGATGGCTTTTGGTTTGCTGATGCGATCGAGGCGCTGCGCTTCCCAGGCCTCGCGGCTCATGCCGCCCGGCTTGAATTCAGCGGTATAAGCGGCCAGATAGTCGCGGGCATTTTTGGCCGACCATGCCGTAGCCCATCCTTGCACACTCTTCAACACATCAGCTTCCGGTTCGACCTTGACCGCTGGCTTGGATGCCGTCGGCTCGGTAGCCTGTTTTTCAATCACCGGCGCGGTTTCCACCGTCTTGCCATCGTCGATTTTCACCAGATTATCGCCATCGAAATGCAGCGTCAGGCGCTGTTTTTCAACGACCTCACCGTGGTGCTCCAAACGATAGACATAATCCCATCGGTTGCCGTGAAACGCGTCGTTGATCATCGGTGTGCCCAGCACATAGTGCACTTGCGATTTCTGCATCCCCAGCTTCAGTTTTTCGCGCATCTCCGGCGTGATGTAATTGCCTTGGCGGATGTCCATTTTGTATGGAGCCAACAACGTGCCGGACGGCATAGACGGCATGGAAAAGTCGCTGCATGAAGCCAGCAAAACGGAGGTCAAAATCAGTTTGGTGCGCATAGTCGTATTCCTGTCTTCTCGTAATTCCAATCAACACCGCGGGGGCGAGATTTATCGTACCCTGAACTATCAGAAGGGCGCGATAAATCTCGCCACTACCCGAACCTACAGGTTTCAACTGCTTTATTCCGGATCAAAACCGCCGCATGATACCTCAAGCGGCCACGCCCAACATCTCCGCCGCATGCTTGCGTGTCGTCTCGGTGATCTTCACGCCGCCTAACATGCGCGCAATTTCCTCGACGCGCTGCCCGCCATCCAGCACGGCGATATGGCTCAGTGTGACACCGTTTTCCGCCGCCTTGCTCACTTGCCACTGGTGGTCGGCGGCGGCGGCAACCTGCGGCAAATGCGTCACGCACAGCACCTGATAATCCTTGCCCAATTTTTTGAGCAAATGCCCGACGATTTCCGCGACGCGTCCGCCGATGCCGCTGTCCACCTCGTCAAAGATCAGTGTCGGCACGCTGGCGACCTGGCTCGCGGCAACCTGGATGGCGAGACTGATGCGCGACAATTCGCCGCCCGATGCGACTTTGGTCAGGCTGCGCACCGGCACACCGGGATTGGCGGCGACCTGAAACTCTATCGTCTCCAGCCCACAAACATTCCCATCAGCCAATGGCAGGAGCGCCACGGCGAAACTGCCGCCCTGCATCGCCAGTGTCTGCATCGCCTCGGTGATTTCGCGTGCCAATTTATCGGCTGCTTTTTTGCGCGTCGTTGTTAATTTCCGCGCCGCTGCCAAGTAGTTTTGCTGGGTGGATTTTTCCTGCTGTTCCAGTGCGGCCAGATCGGCATCCCCGCCCAGCTCCGCCAAGCGAGCCATGATGCGCTGCAAGGTTTCATCCAGTTGTTCTGGCGCGACGCGGTGTTTGCGTGCGGCATCCATCACGTCCTGAATGCGTTGTTCCTGTTCATGCAAGCGCTGCGGATCGGTATCCAAGCGCTGCTGGTAATGGCGCAATGCATACACCGCCTCCTGCAGCTCGGCCTGCGCACTTTCCAGCATGCGCAATGTTTCACCCAGGCTGGCATCGTGCGCCATGCCATCGCGCAAGCGCGCCATCAGCGCGTTGAGTTGAGCGAGGCACGCGGTGTCCGCCTCGCTCAGGGTTTCGATGCCGAATGCCGCAGTTTCCAGCAGGCTTGCGGCATGGGCGAGGCGCGCGTAGTCGGCTTGCAGTTCTTGCCAATCGGCGGCGTTGAAACCCAGCCCTTCCAGCTCATCGCGCTGGAAGCGCAACAATTCGCGCTCGGCGGCCACTGCATCGGCATTTTCGCTGAGGCTGATGCGGCGGCGGCGCAAGGCTTGCCAATCGCGATACAGGGCTGCGACCTTTTCGGCATCGGCGGTCACGCCCGCATAACCATCCAGCAACGCACGTTGCGCATCGGGGCGCAGCAACGATTGATGAGCATGCTGGCCGTGAATATCGAGCAACTGTTCGCCCGCGTCGCGCATCTGTTGCAAGGTAGCGCTTCGCCCGTTGATAAACCCGCGCGAACGCCCATTGGCATCCAGTACGCGGCGTAACAGGCACACCCCATCATCGCCCGCCAGCTCTTGCTCGGACAGCCAAGCCTGCAAATGCGGCAACGCGGCGATATCAAACTCGGCGGCGATTTCAGCACGCTCGCAGCCATTGCGCACCATAGTTACGTCGCCGCGCTCGCCAAGCGCCAGCGACAGCGCGTCGATCAGGATGGATTTCCCCGCGCCGGTTTCGCCGGTCAAGGCGGTGAAGCCAGCGGAAAAATCCAGCTCAAGCGAGGAGACAATGACGAAATCGCGGATGGCCAGGAACTTCAGCATTTAGAGCGTCTGGTTCCAGAGCAGCTTCTCGCGCAGCGTATGGTAGTAGCTATGCCCCACCGGGTGCAGCAGGCAGGCAGGTTCGGGATGGCGTGTGACGATAATCTTGTCGTGCAACTGCAAGTCGTAGTTGGTGTGGCTGTCAAAGCGCACACTGATATCGCCGGTGCGGTGCATCAAAATTTCCAGCACCGACGAACTTTTTACCACGATAGGACGGTTGCTTAGTGTATGTGGGCATACCGGCACCAGTTCGAGTACATCCAGGCTGGGGTGCAAAATCGGGCCTCCGGCCGACATCGCATAAGCGGTCGAGCCGGTTGGCGTCGCTACGATCAGCCCGTCGGCGCGCTGATTGTAGAGATATTCGCCGTCGATACGCACTTCGAACTCGACCATACTGCTGATATGGTTGCGATGTACCACCACCTCGTTGAAGGCCAGCCCGCTGAACACTTCAACATCGTTGCGCAACACGCGTGCCGACAGCAACAAGCGCTGCTCGGTGACGAATTTTCCGTCCAGCATTGCCGCGATGCTGTCCTGCATGTTTTCCAATGTGAGGTCGGTGAGAAAGCCTAGCCTGCCTTGATTTATCCCGACCAGCGGCACTTGGTGTGGCGATAAAGTACGCGCGATGTTCAGCATGGTGCCATCGCCGCCGATCACTATAGCCAAGTCAACTGTGTTGGCCATCTCGTTCAGATTCATCGCCGGGTAAGGGTTGGATTCGATCTGCTCGGCAGTCAGGCTATCCACTACCACAGTCAGCCCCCGGGACGACAAAAACGCAGCCAAGCACAACAACGGCCCGGCGATTTCCGTAGCCTTGTGTTTACCGATCAGCGCGATGTTCTGGAAAGGGAATTTCATGGATGCGATTAAACCACATTGCCCAAGCAATGACAAAGCTGGCAGATTATGCTAATTGGCACAAGATAAAAGTTGCCGAAAAGTAGTCGCAACAAGGGATCGTTACCTCAAGTAGCAACGCGGGGTTGGATTCAACTCTGAAGTGAAATTCTTGTAAATGAAACCTTCAGAAACAGGTGCAGCTTAAACTGAAAGCCGTTTTCAAACTTCTCCGGTAACCACCAAGCTTGAGGAAACGATCCAATCCTTCGGTAACCTTGTTATCTTGAGGCAACGCGGCAGTGCCTCCCCAAGGATACTGATTTAACTGACACCACTGATGAGCAAGTGCAAAGTGTGGTAAGTCGGCTTGACCGCTGTCCACGCAAAGTGCTTGGGGGGAGATCACCGCATGAAGTATTATTCGGGGGTGAAAATGCGCGACTCCAAGCCATCATTAGCTGTTGCACCCCGAACTTGAATCCGCGCTTTAATGAAAACAGGGAAAGCCAACAAAGGGAAAGAGAGAACATGAAAACCACAAAATTCAGGCGTGGCGTACGCGTTGTGCACAAGTCTCAAACCTACCATATTGACCGCCCGGTGCTGCTGATCGAAGATCAACGCGCCTTGGCGCAGATGGCTGAGGCGATGCTGCGCGATGAATGGGGATGCGAGGTAATGGTCGCGGCAAGTTTGGGCGAAGCCAGGCAATTGCTCGATGCTCACGGATCCGCATTCATTGCTGCGGTATGCGATTTGAATCTGCCCGACGCGCCTTATGGGGAAGTAATTGATCTGGTTAATAAGTATGGTGTTCCAGCCATCGCCCTGACCGGGGCTTTCGGCGAAGAATTGCGCAGCATGGTGACTAAAAAGGGTGTCGTCGATTATGTGCTCAAGGAAGGGATCAATTCGTACGAATATGTCGTTAACCTGGTTGGGCGGATACACAAAAATATCAGCATTAAGGTGCTGGTCGCAGATGATTCATTAAGCGCGCGCGCCGTGCTCAAACACATGCTGAGCGTGCAAGGCCTGAATGTGCTCATCGCAAAGGATGGGTATGAAGCAGTCGAAATTCTGGAACAGCATCCGGACATCAAGCTGGTTTTGGTGGATTACAACATGCCGAAAATGAACGGTTTTACATTCGTTCTGGAAGCGCGCAAAAGAATGGGCAAGGACCAATTGTCCATCATCGGCATATCGGGCGAGAACGGCGGGAATATTTCCGCACAATTCCTGAAGAATGGCGCAAATGACTTTATCGCCAAGCCTTATTCATATGAAGAATTGATTTGCCGCGTGACTCAGAATCTGGAAATGCTGGAAATGGTGGAATCCATCCAGAATATCGCCAACCGCGACTATCTGACCGGTATGTATAACCGCCGCTTCTTTTTTGACGAAGGCTATAACATCTACGAACATGCCAAGAATAGCGGCTCCAGTCTGTTTATCGCCATGATTGATGTGGATCATTTCAAGAAGGTTAACGATACATACGGCCATGATTGCGGAGATATGTTGCTGAAGCATCTCGCGGCACAGTTGGGCGCGTACTTTCGCAACGACCTGATTGCGCGCCTGGGGGGCGAAGAATTCGCCTTGTTGATTGCCGATGAAGATATACAGTCCGCACATGAACGGCTGGAAACTTTTCGCCAGCACATCGAACGTGAAACAGTAAATTTCGGCACAACGAATATCGCATTCACGGTCAGCATCGGTGGTAGCCACCATCCTCTGGAAAACCTGGACATGATGTTGAAAACGGCGGATGAAAACCTCTACCACGCCAAACAGAGAGGCAGGAATCGGGTGGTAGCATAAGCCTCATGGGAAACACATTGAAAACTATTGCACAGCACTGAAATGTAACCGGTTACACAATAGTGCCAGCAAGCAGCAGTCAAAAACATTAGGGTAATCATCTGTAGCGTTCGCCGGATACGGCACGCTCAAAACGGCACGATCGCGTCGCTCTTGTTTACCCATGTCAGATTACCCCTGTTGTTTCGGTAACCTTTAACTTGAGGCAACGATCCCTTCTTGCGACTACCTTGGGTAACTTTTATCTTGAGTCAATTCGCTAAAAGGCTCGCTATTGACATTCCCCGGAAAGTTAAAATAAAATTTAATTCTCTTGCAAATCAGCCGTATGCACACCTTGCCGCAAGTACGGTACGGGGCAACCGGTGGAACCCCAGAACAGGAGCTGGCGCAAGATCATCTCAAGCGAGGTGGGCCGAGGCGGGGGAATTTTCTCCGTATGGATGCGTGCGCCGGAAAGAAATGGCGCGGGCGGAATATCTTGTTCAAAGGGGAAGCTATGTCACGGCAATATATGCAATCTGCGGCGGGCTGCGCACCGGCTCCGCGCCACGAGCGGCACTCAGCACTCAGCACTCAGCACTCAGCACTCAGCACTCAGCACTCAGCACTCAGCACTCAGCTTTGGTAGGCTGATTCCAGAAAGTTTCGTTGCAGCCGCGCTTTTCTGGCGCGCTTTGCCGGGAATAGCCCTGATCTTCCTGCTGGTCGGGTGCGCCACACCCGGCCAGTATTATGAAGAGACCAAATCGGTTGATGTCACAGGCGCGTACCAACTGACTGACCGGGAATCGTTTGAAACGATTGATCTAAGCAACCTGCTTTGTCAATATGCGCCGCAAGGTGATCCCAAGAAATGCAGTTACACCGACAGCTCCGCCAATATAAACGGGATACCAACGGTTGCGGCAAGCACGTCTGCCACCACACAAAAGCAACTCGACACCGCCCTGCATTACTACAACGGCCAGATTCAGCAGGCCAGCGACCCGCAACAAAAGAAATCCTCGCGCAACGCCTTGCAGGAACGCCTGCTGGCAGCCTCGGCACAGCGCTGCAACGCCTACAAGGGCAATCTCCAGCGCACCTTCTCGCGTACCAATTTCGGCTTGGGCGTGTTTGCCACCATCGCGGGTACTGCGGGCGCGTTGGTCAATTCCGCTTCCGCTGCCAGCAACTGGGCGGGGCTATCTGCCATCTCCAGCGGCTCGCGCGCAGAATTTAATCAGGACTTCATGTCCAACCTCGCCGCCTACGTGATCGTCGACGGTATCGATAAGCGCAGGCAAACCGTTTACGAGCAAATCCAGACCAAGGGGCAGGCCAGGGATTACGAAGCCTACCCGGTCGAGGCAGCCATCAAGGACGCGCTTTACTACCACGGGCAATGCAGCGTCATCGCGGGCTTTCAGGAAGCATCCGACTCCATCAAGTATGCCAGCGATCCGGGAGTTAACACGGCGATCAATGCCATGGCCAAGATACATGCGGCCAACCTGATGATGCGTGGTGATGAAAAATCTCCCGAGGTAATCCTCGCTGCCGTCAGCAAGATCACCAGCACTACTGCGCAGGTTGCGGGCACGGCGCTCGAAGGCAGCAAAGGGATGGATGCAGTGCTGGACGATTTCCCCGCGCAGGTTGCGCACATCGAAGCGACCAAAACCTTTCTCAAGAAGGCCGTGGATGATTTGGCGACAAAAACCAAGGCGAAAGAGCTTTCTGTCTCTGGCTTAGATAAACCCTTTGTTGCGCCTGATACAGGTTTTAGAGCAGAGTTGCACGAAAAATGTATCACGAAGATTTCCGGTTATGCCACTGCCGAATCCATTGCATTAACTCAAGCTTGGCTGGAAAAGGATGCTGCCAAGAAAGATGTATTGCTGGCAGAGGCAGGGCTGAAGAGGGCAAAGAGAAATGAGATTGTTATTGCGACAAAAAAATTGGCGGACGACTACCGGACACAGGCGCAAAAGGCTATCAATAACTGGAAAGACTTGCTCGATAAAATCAAAAATGCAGACGGCAAAGATTTCAATACGTTAAAGGAGAGCTTGGCCGAAAATAATTTGCCGACATTGGATAGCGTACAAGTCAGCGCCCTGAAAGACCCACTGTGCAAACCATGAGAGACCGGGCGCACCCGGATTCCGCTGCGCTGCATCCTGGCTACTGTCTGCATGCCACGACTGTCGCTCCCGCGCAGGCGGAAACACAGCCATGTCGGCAGGTTAAATTTCCGTCTGCGCAGAAATGACGCATTTTTCATAAGCGCTTAGAGACAAAAAACATCCCACAACCATCAACCGACAAGGAGCGCCGCCATGAAAAGTCCCGTTTATTACATCATCCCGCTCGCCGTCCTTCTCACCCTTGCCGCTCCCATCGCCGATGCGAGGCCACCCGCCGCAGCGCCAGCCGCCGAACCGCCACCAGCAGCCACCTCCGGGCTGCGCGTGACGTGCGAAGGTGACGACGTAGGCGCGGAAGTGACGGTCAATGGCAAATTCAAGGGCGAATGCCCGCTCGACATGCAGGTGCCTGAAGGTGTGCTCAGGCTGCGCGTGGAGAAGAAGTACCCCATGTACGACCGGGTCTTCGAGCAGGAAATCCGCATGGGCGACGGCGTGATGAAGAAGGTCGAGGCAGTGCTCTCCAGAACCCTGAATGCGGCTGGGCAGCAGCGCCTGCACGAGGAGCGCGCGCAGCTCGACGCCGAGGGGATGGTGATGATCCCCGCAGGCAGCTTCGAGATGGGTGCGAGCAATGGAGACAATGACGAGAAACCCGTGCACCGCGTCGATGTGAAGCCGTTTGCGATGGGCAAATACGAGGTCACCCAAAAAGAATGGCGCGAGGTGATGGGGAGCGATCCGCCGGAATTCGGATTCAAGGGTTGCGATACCTGCCCGGTGGAGAGTGTAAGCTGGAACGACATCCAGGAATTCATCCGCAAGCTCAACGCCCGGACCGGCAAGCAGTACCGCCTGCCTACCGAGGCGGAATGGGAATACGCCTGCCGCGCGGGAGGGCGGCACACCTATTGCGGCAGCGACGACATTGATGCCGTGGCGTGGCAAATCCGCAACAGCAAAGAAAAGACCCACCCCGTGGGCCAGAAACAGGCCAATGCATGGGGCTTATACGACATGAGCGGCAACGTGTGGGAATGGGTGGAAGACAGCTACCACGACAGTTATAACGGCGCGCCTACGGATGGCACTGCCTGGCAGGGGGATGGCGCGAAGCGCGTGCTTCGCGGCGGCGCGTGGTTCAGCCTCTCGAACAACGCGCGCGCGGCGATCCGCAGCAGGAACGTTCCGGCGAACCGTTACTACATGTACGGTTTCCGTCTCGCCAGGACGCTCCTGTAGCGGGGGTGGTTCATGTTGATGAGAGCCGCCACATGCAAAATCTTGACTCTTCTGGGGCTGCTTACTCTTGTGCTCCAACTGGGCGGCTGTTCGACACCTGACAAATATAACAATATTCGTATTACGCCGGAATCTGCTGTCGTAACCTATCCGCCCATTTTTGAGGAGGCTGGAGGAACGGAGCGCGCCAGTCAGTTTGCACTGATGGCGTTGTTTGCGAAAACGGTGTACCGCAAGGATATTGCAGATGACAAAGTGCGTAAAGACCGCGCCTGCGAGTATCTTGCTCATCCCGAACACCGCGACGTATTGCTCGATATGCCGCGAGACGCCAATGGTGGCTGGGCGCGCTGGACGGTGCCCGGCGCCTGCTACGGCGAAAGTGGCCTGTATTTTGAGACCTATGTTTACAGCAACGAAAAGGGTGAGATTGGCAAGGCGGTGATCGGCATTCGTGGCACGGAGAACGACACATTGTACGAGGCGCGCCGCGACTGGGGAGCTAATCTGAGCGGAGTGCTGCCCTTTGCCGGCGCGGAGTACCGACGGGCCAAGCTCTACGTCATACCGGTGATCGATGAACTCGCAAAAAAAACTAGGCCAGACGGCAAGCCTATCGAGATTTTTCTCACCGGGCATTCCTTGGGTGGCGGTATTGCTCAATATATTGCCTACCTTTCGCCCAATGTGTCGGCGACATTTACGTTCAACACCTCACCAGTAACACACTGGTTCCAGTTGCAGGAAGAAGAGAAAAAACGCGATCCGATTATCTATCGGATTTACATGGGCAAAGAAATTCTCTCTTATGTGCGCGAGGTCACCAGCAGATTCAATATTCGTCGCTACAACCGCTCCGACTATGAGTTTTTCTTTGTAGATACCGGTATTGTTGGCGCGCATGACATAAGCCATCTGACCTGCCAGTTTGCGGCACGTGTTCCGAGGTGCGGTGCCGAGCATGGTTACTCCTACGCCGACGCCACGGCGACATTGACCAGTCCAACTCTGTGCCCAAACGAAATACGCAAGCATATTTCGCCATACCTGCTTGATAGGGATGAACCAAAATGAATCATCCGGCTCAGGCAGTCAATTTTTGTTAAGGGAACGCCATGAAAATTATTCCGCCATGTAAATCTTCAGCGCTTGTAGTTACCTTCATCGCTATAGCGTTGATCGTTTCACCCGCTGCGGCTAACGTGTTCGACATGGCCGACCGGTTCGACAAGGTTGACAAGCTCGACAAGCAGGATTTCCAGGCAGCCATCGAGAAGGCCAACACCTGCACCCGAGCGCGGGACTTCACGTGCAGCGAGGGCGAGATCGCCAGGGCGGCCAAGGTGGCGAACAGTGGCCAGGACAAGAAGGTGCTGGCGGAGGCGAGGCAGAACGTCGTAAATGAAAAGGCGAAAATCGCCGAGGAAGAGCGCAAGCGCCAGGAGGCGGAAGAGGAAGAAGAGCGCAAGCGCCAGATGGCGGAACTTGAAAAACGGCGCCAGCGCTTGGAGGCGGAAGAGGAAGAGGAGGAAGAGTACAATCGACAGGCTTGGAACGAGAACAGGCGCCGCGCCAAGATGGCTTCCAAAAAGGAGGCCGACCGCAAGCTTGCCGCAAAGAAGGCCGCAGAGCAGGAACGCGCGGAGCGCGAGCGTGCCATGGCCGAACAGGGGAGGCGCGAAGCCGAACGGAAAGAGGCGCAGAAGAAGAAAGAAGAACGGCAGGCCCAGGAACGGGACGCGCGCGAAATGGAGAGAAGGCGCGAAAACCAGCGCCGCACCGAGGAACAAACCGCCGGCCAGCAGCGCAAGGAACGCGAGGCGCGACAGCGCGAGGAGCAGGCAAAACGGGAAGAACAGGCCAAGCGGGAGGAGCAGGCACGCCGCGAGGAACAGGCACGTCGCGAGGAGCAGGCGCGCAGGGAAGAGCAGGCGCGCAAGGAAGAACAGGCGCGCAGGGAGGCAGAGGCTGCCGCCGCAAAACTGGCCGAACAGCGAGCAAAGGAGCAGGCGCAGGGGCAATATCTGAATGCCATGAGAAGCGGCATCAGGTTGGGTGTCAAGAACTGCTTCGGGTCATATGAAGTGGGTGGAAATAGGCCCAACATAAAACCGGAGGCAGTCGGTTGCATCAATGTGCATTACCGCGCCCGATGCGCGGGAAGCATGGTCAACTATGACGGCATCCATAAGAATTTCATTGGCGGCGGTCCAGGTTGTTTTGGGGATACGTCGACGATATCGCCCAAACCCGCATGTCCCGCAGAACAGGTTAGTGTTGAAGTAATCGATGTGCGCCCAGGTTGCGGGGGGTGATTGTTGCGATAGCCCCCTTGGAAAGATGATATTGAGCGATATCGCAAATAGAAGGGATCATGGAGCTATTTAAAAAAATCCTGAAAAAGCAACCCAAGAGCAAGCCGGTGAAAGATGTTTCATCTGCCAGGGTCAGAGCCATGGGCGCAGTCAAGCTGGCAAGTGGCATAACCGCATTTATAGTCATTGTCGCCTCTGACTTAGGTAGCTTTTTAACCACCATGGCCTTCTGGCTTATTTTGATTCCCTGCTGGAAATGTGTGCCTGAAATTGCCACAGGAGTGAGTTTTGCAAGAACCTCGGAGAGGACGCGTGGAATAACTATTTTGCTTGGGCTCGGGCTGTTCCTCTTGCTGATTATTGTCCTTTTCGAGTGGTTGCGCAGGGTCTCTGCTGCATAACAAAGCAGCTCTGAATTTATTTGGATTTCCCCTTATGCCGATAAGGCAGTGGGATGCGGATTACCGATCCGGTTTGATGCCGCACCTCTAATCCGCTATAATACGCGCCAATTCAAAGCGGGATGGACATACGGTTCGTCCCGCTTCTTTATGTAAACCGCTTTGGGAGTATTCCGGTGCCGCAAACGAACCCTGCCATTCTCGTGCTTGCCGATGGTACGGTGTTTCGCGGCACTGCCATCGGGGCTTCCGGCAGCAGCGTCGGCGAGGTGGTGTTCAATACCTCGATGACCGGCTATCAGGAAATCCTCACCGACCCCTCCTACTGCAAACAGATCGTCACGCTGACCTATCCGCATATCGGCAACGTCGGAGTAAACACCGAAGACGTGGAATCGCGCCAGGTATTCGTCAGCGGACTGGTGATCCGCGATCTGTCGCTGGCGGTGAGCAACTTCCGCAGCACGCAATCCTTGCCCGATTACCTCAAGGCCAACAACGTGGTGGCCATCGCCGGGATCGATACGCGCAAGCTGACGCGTATCCTGCGCTCCAAGGGCGCGCAGAACGGCTGTATCGCCACCGGCACGGACGAGGCGGCAGCACTCGCGGCGGCACGCGGTTTTGCCGGGTTGGCCGGGATGGATCTGGCCAAAGAGGTAAGCTGCGCCGAACCCTACTCGTGGACGCAGCGCGAATGGGCGCTGGGCGTGGGGTATGGCGAAGCTACACACCACAAATTCCATGTGGTGGCCTACGATTTCGGGGTGAAACGCAATATTCTGCGCATGCTGGCGGAGCGCGGCTGCCGCATCACCGTGATACCCGCAAAGACCCCGGCTTCTGAAGTGCTGGCGATGGAACCGGATGGCGTGTTTCTGTCCAACGGCCCCGGCGACCCCGAGCCATGCGATTACGCAATTGCGGCGACGAAGAAATTCATCGAGGCTGAAATACCGCTGTTCGGCATCTGTCTCGGTCATCAGATCATGGGGCTGGCGCTGGGCGCGAAGACGGTGAAGATGAAGTTCGGCCATCGCGGCGCGAACCATCCGGTTCAGGACACACAGAGCAAGCGCGTGATGATCACCAGCCAGAACCACGGCTTCGCGGTGGATGCGGCGACATTGCCGACGAATGCGCACGTCACGCATGTGTCGCTGTTCGACGGCACGCTCCAAGGCTTTGAATTGACCGATAAACCCGCGTTCTGTTTCCAGGGACACCCCGAAGCGAGTCCGGGGCCGCATGATGTGGATTATTTGTTCGACAAATTTATTGAAATGATGAAAAAAGCAGGAGCTAGGGATTAAGAGATTGGTGACCAGAAAAATCTTTCAGCCCCTAATCCCTAGCCTCTAGCCCCCAAATAACAAATGGCAAAACGCACAGACATTAAAAGCATCCTGATCATCGGCGCCGGCCCCATCGTCATCGGGCAGGCGTGCGAGTTCGACTATTCCGGCGCGCAGGCCTGCAAGGCGCTCAAGGAAGAAGGCTATCGCGTCATCCTGGTGAACTCGAATCCGGCCACCATCATGACCGACCCGGAGATGGCGGATGCGACCTATATCGAGCCGATCACTTGGAAGATGGTGGAGAAGATCATCGCCAGGGAAAAACCGGATGCGATCCTGCCCACCATGGGCGGGCAGACCGCGCTGAATTGCGCGCTCGATCTGGCACGCCACGGTGTGTTGGAAAAATACAACGTCGAAATGATCGGCGCATCGCGCGAGGCCATCGACATGGCGGAAGACCGCGAAAAATTCAAGCAGGCGATGACGCGCATCGGACTGGCTTCGGCGCGCTCGGCGATCGCACACAGCATGGAAGAGGCGTTGCAGGTGCAGCAGGTAATGGGTTTCCCGACTGTTATCCGCCCCTCCTTCACCATGGGCGGCAGCGGCGGCGGGATCGCCTACAACCGCGAGGAATTTATGGCCATTTGCGAACGCGGGCTGGAAGCCTCGCCGACGCGCGAGCTGTTGATCGAGGAATCGCTGCTCGGCTGGAAAGAATTCGAGATGGAGGTGGTGCGCGACCGTGCCGACAACTGCATTATCATCTGCTCCATCGAAAACCTCGACCCAATGGGAGTGCATACCGGCGACTCGATCACCGTCGCCCCGGCGCAGACGCTGACCGACAAGGAATACCAGATCATGCGCGACGCGAGCATCGCAGTGCTGCGCGAAATCGGCGTGGATACCGGCGGCTCCAACGTGCAGTTCGCCATCAACCCGGACGACGGGCGCATGGTGGTGATCGAGATGAACCCGCGCGTGTCGCGCTCCTCCGCGCTGGCCTCCAAGGCCACTGGCTTCCCGATTGCCAAAGTTGCGGCCAAGCTGGCGGTGGGCTACACGCTGGATGAACTGAAGAACGACATTACCGGCGGCGCGACCCCCGCCTCGTTCGAGCCGACCATCGACTATGTGGTTACCAAGATCCCGCGCTTCGCCTTCGAGAAATTCCCGCAGGCCAATGACCGCCTGACCACGCAGATGAAGTCGGTAGGCGAAGTGATGGCGATTGGTCGCACCTTTCAGGAATCGTTTCAGAAAGCCTTGCGCGGGCTGGAAGTCGGCGTGAACGGGCTGGATCAGAAATTCAACGACCGCGAAACGATCTGCGCCGAACTCGGCAGCCCGGGACCGGAGCGCATCTGGGCGGTGTCCGATGCGTTCGGCCACGGCATGAGCGTGGCGGAAGTATTTGCGCTGAGCAAGATCGACCCGTGGTTCCTCGTGCAAATCGAAGACCTGATCCGCCAGGAAAAAACGCTCGCCGACCGCAATCTGGAAAGCCTGGACGCGGACGAGTTGCGCACGCTGAAGCGCAACGGTTTTGCCGATGCGCGGCTCGCGGATTTGCTGGATACCGATGAGGCCGCGTTGCGCGCCTACCGCCATGCGCTCGGCGTACGCCCGGTGTTCAAACGCGTGGACACCTGCGCCGCCGAGTTCGCCACCAATACCGCCTACATGTATTCCACTTACGAGGAAGAGTGCGAAGCGCAGCCCACCAACAACAAAAAAATCATGGTGCTGGGCGGCGGGCCGAACCGCATCGGACAGGGTATCGAATTCGATTACTGCTGCGTACATGCCGCGCTGGCGATGCGCGAGGACGGCTACGAGACCATCATGGTCAACTGCAACCCGGAAACCGTGTCCACCGATTACGACACTTCGGATCGCCTTTATTTCGAGCCGCTGACGCTTGAGGATGTGCTGGAAATCGTCGCTGTGGAAAAACCCATCGGCGTGATCGTACAGTACGGTGGGCAGACTCCGCTCAAGCTGGCACACGGCCTGGAAAAAAACGGCGTACCAATCATCGGCACCACGCCGGACATGATCGACTGCGCGGAAGACCGCGCGCGCTTTCAGCAAATGCTGCATCGGCTGGGTTTGAAACAACCGCCCAACCGCACCGCGCGCAGCGTGGCGGACGGTCTCACCGGAGCCGCAGAAATAGGTTATCCGCTGGTGGTGCGCCCTTCCAATGTACTGGGCGGGCGGGCAATGGAAATCATCCACGCGCAAGCCGACCTGGAGCGCTACATGCGCGCTGCCGAAGAAATGTCCAAGACATATCCCGAGCGCATGCCGATCCTGCTGGATCGCTTCCTCAACGACGCGATTGAAGTGGATGTGGATGCGGTGTCCGATGGCCAGCAGGTGATCATCGGCGGCATCATGGAACACGTCGAGCAAGCCGGGGTGCATTCCGGCGATTCGGCCTGTTCGTTGCCGCCGTTCAGCCTGTCGGAGGAGTTGCAAAACGAATTGCGCCGCCAAACCATAGCTATGGCCAAGGCGCTCAACGTGGTCGGCCTGATGAACGTGCAATTCGCCATCCAGGCCGGCACCGTGTATGTGCTGGAAGTGAACCCGCGCGCCTCGCGCACCGTGCCTTTCGTGTCCAAGGCGACCGGCATGCCGCTGGCGAAAATCGCGGCGCGCTGCATGGCCGGGCAAAGCTTGGCGCAGCAAGGCATCACCAGAGAAATAATCCCTCCGTACTACTCGGTCAAGGAAGCGGTGTTCCCGTTCATCAAATTCCCCGGCGTGGACACGATTCTCGGGCCGGAAATGAAATCCACCGGCGAGGTGATGGGCGTCGGCGAAACTTTCGCCGAGGCTTTCGTAAAATCGCAACTGGCCGCCAGCGTCAAGTTGCCGAAAGAAGGCAACGTGTTTATCAGTGTGCGCGAAGCGGACAAACCGGGCGTGGTGGAAGTTGCCCGCTCGCTGGCGCAGCTCGGTTTCACTATCCTGGCGACGCGCGGCACGGCAACCGTGATCGGCGCGGCGGGCGTCGCAGTGACCGTGGTGAACAAGGTGGCGGAGGGCCGCCCGCATATCGTGGACATGATCAAGAATGGCGAGGTCAGCCTGATCATCAACACGGTGGACAGCAAACCGAGCGTGATGCGCGATTCCTATTCCATCCGCCATGCCGCACTGCAGGGGCGCGTCACGTATTACACCACATTGGCCGGAGCGCGCGCCGCCTGTGTCGGGATGCAGCACCTCGCCGAATTGCAGGTATATGACATACAGGCGCTGCACCGGCGCCTGCCCCAATAAATAAAGGAAGTTCAGGCATGAGTAAAATTCCATTGACTGTCGTCGGCGCTGAATTGTTGCGTCAGGAGTTGCATCACCTCAAGACGGTGGAGCGCCCGGCTGTGATTAACGCCATCTCCGAAGCGCGCGCGCAGGGTGACTTGTCTGAAAATGCCGAATACGATGCCGCCAAGGAGCGCCAATCGTTTGTCGAAGGACGCATCGTCGAACTGGAAGGCAAGCTGGGCAGCGCACAGGTCATCGATCCCAAGACGCTCAATGCGGATGGTCGTTGCGTGTTCGGTTCGACGGTGATTCTGGAAGATGTCAACAACGGTGACGTTATCACCTATCAAATCGTCGGCGATGATGAGGCGAACATCAGGGAGCGCAAGATATCCATCAGCTCACCGATTGCGCGCGCGCTGATCGGAAAATACAGCGGCGACATCGCCGAAGTGCAGGCGCCGGGCGGGGTACGAGAATATGAGGTGGTAGACGTGCAGTACATCTAGGCGGGGTCTGTAGGGGCGTGATTTATCACGCCCTTTAGGACGCAATAAATTGCGCCCCTACGCCCGACTCCCCAGTTGTTTCTTGGTCAGCGGTTTTTTGCCCTTGTGGCGCGGCATCTTCTTGATTTCGATCTGGTGCGCCTCCGGGTTGGGTTGATAGACCACCAGAATCTTGCCGATATGTTGTACCGGCGCGGCATTCAACTTAGTGCATATCTCCGTCAAAATAGCTTCGCGTTGCGGACGTTCCGCCATAACCTTGATTTTGATGAGCTCATGGATTTTCAGGCTCGCTGCGATTTCCTTTAATACCGCCTCGGTCAAGCCTGCGTTGCCGATCATCACGATTGGGCTCAAGGCGTGGGCGCGGCCTTTCAGGGCGAGGCGTTCGGATACGGTAAGAGATAACATGACGTGCCTTTCGAATGAGGCAGGATTTTAGCCTAAAAACCTTTTCTCATCCACGAAAACCACGAAACTCACAAAAAGAATCAACAAGTTGAAAAGATGCAACAACTCAATCACCATGCGCTGCCGACAATCGCAAAATTTCAGGAGTATATTTTCGTGCATTTCGTGTTTTTCGTGGATAAGCGCTTTTTTCATGTTTAAGCGATGAAGCCTTCCAAAACCAGCAAGCAATGGATGCGCGAGCATATCAACGATCCTTTTGTGAAACTTGCACAAAAGGAGGGCTATCGTTCGCGCGCCGCCTACAAACTGCTGGAAATCGATGCCAAAGACCGCCTGTTGAAGCCCGGCGCAGTGGTGGTGGATTTGGGTGCGACGCCGGGCGGCTGGTCGCAGGTGGCTGCCGGCAAGATCGGGCGCAACGGAAAGGTGGTCGCGCTGGATTTGCTGCCGCTCAATCCGCTGGCTGGCGTGGAATTTATCCAGGGCGATTTCCGCGACGATGCCGTGTTGAAGCAATTGGAGGGTTTGCTGCAAGGCAAGCCGGTCGACCTTGTAATTTGCGATATGTCACCCAATATATGCGGGGTAGCTTCGGTCGATCAGGCGCGCGCCATGCATCTTGCGGAACTGGCAATGGAATTCGCACTCGAATGGTTGGAACCGGAGGGCGGTTTTCTGGTTAAAGTGTTTCAGGGCGCGGGGTTCGAGGATTTTTACAAGACAATGCGCAGCCGTTTCGCCAAAGTGGTGACGCGCAAGCCGAAAGCTTCGCGTGACCGGAGCAGCGAAGTGTATCTTCTGGGCACCAAAAAACTGCATTTGTCTCCGGCTCAGGAGGCTCTTGAGTAATCAGGCAATACATAGTCTAATGAACGACCTCGGCAACCGTGGTGTTGCCGCTTAAGGAGCTATCTTGAATAACATGTTTAAAAGTATTGCGATCTGGCTGGTTGTCGCCCTCGTGCTGATGACCGTCTTCAACCAATTCAACACCCGCCAGCAGCAGGCTCCGCAGTCGCAGCTCGACTACTCGCAATTCCTCGAGGAAGTGAAGCAGGGGCATATCACCAAGGTAACCATCGAGGGGCGCACCCTGAAGGCGACGACCGCCGATGGCAAGCGTATCACCAGCTATGCGCCGAGCGATTTATGGATGGTTTCCGACCTGTTGAAAAACGGCGTGAGCATTGAGGCCAAGCCGGAGGAAGAGCAGTCCTTCCTGATGAATATTTTCATTTCGTGGTTCCCGATGGTCTTGCTGATCGGCGTGTGGATATTCTTCATGCGCCAGATGCAGGGCGGCGGTAAAGGCGGCGCATTCTCGTTCGGCAAGTCGCGCGCGCGCATGCTGGATGAGAACAAGGAACGTTTCACGTTTGCCGACGTGGCGGGCTGCGATGAAGCCAAGGAAGAAGTATCCGAATTGGTCGATTTCCTGCGCGATCCGGGCAAATTCCAGAACCTCGGCGGGCGCATTCCGCGCGGCGTGCTGCTGGTGGGCAGCCCCGGCACCGGAAAGACGCTGCTGGCCAAGGCGATCGCCGGTGAAGCCAAGGTGCCGTTTTTCTCGATCTCCGGTTCCGATTTTGTGGAAATGTTCGTCGGCGTCGGCGCGGCGCGCGTACGCGACATGTTCGAACAGGCCAAGAAACACGCCCCGTGTATCGTGTTCATCGACGAAATCGATGCGGTCGGACGCCAGCGCGGTGCAGGCTTGGGCGGCGGCAACGACGAGCGCGAGCAGACGCTGAATGCACTGCTGGTGGAAATGGACGGTTTCGAAGGCGCCAGCGGCGTGATCGTGATCGCCGCGACCAACCGCCCCGATGTACTCGATCCGGCGCTGTTGCGCCCCGGACGTTTCGACCGCCAAGTGGTGGTGCCATTGCCGGATATTCGCGGACGCGAACAGATTTTGATGGTGCATATGCGCAAAGTGCCGGTTGCGTCGGATGTGAAAGCCGACATCCTGGCGCGCGGCACGCCGGGGTTTTCCGGCGCCGATCTGGCCAATCTGGTGAATGAGGCGGCGCTGTTTGCGGCGCGGCGCAGCAAGCGTTTCGTCGAGATGGATGACTTCGAGGCGGCCAAGGACAAGATCATGATGGGCGCGGAGCGCAAATCCATGATTATGCCGGAGGAAGAGCGCCGCAACACCGCCTACCACGAGTCTGGCCACGCGGTAGTCGCAAAGCTGCTGCCCAAGACCGACCCGGTGCACAAGGTCACGATCATCCCGCGCGGGCGCGCGCTCGGCCTGACCATGCAACTGCCTGCGGAAGATCGTTACAGCATGGACAAAAACCGCATTCTCGATACGATCACCGTGCTGTTCGGCGGGCGCATCGCCGAAGAGATTTTCATGCACCAAATGACCACCGGCGCTTCAAACGATTTCGAACGCGCCACCGACATGGCGCGCAAGATGGTCACCCAATGGGGCATGTCGGATGCGCTCGGGATTATGGTGTATGGTGAAAATGAGGGCGAGGTATTTTTGGGGCGCTCGGTTACCACGCACAAAAATATTTCCGAAGCGACCATGCAGCAAGTGGATGCCGAGATTCGCCGTATCATCGACCAGCAGTATGCGCTGGCACGTCGCCTGATCGAAGATAATCGCGACAAGATCGAGGCAATGGCCAAGGCTTTGCTGGAATGGGAAACCCTCGATAGCGACCAGGTCAACGACATCATGGCCGGGAATCCGCCGCGTCCGCCCAAGCCGACACAAAGTACCCAGGCACCGCCGCAGCCGCCTCAGGATGCCGCGCCGACCGCGCCTGCCACCACGCCTACGCAACCAAACAGCTTGTAGCTTGTAGCGGGTAGCTTGTAGCCAATCTGGGTTGGCTACAGCTACTGGCTACCGCCAGAATGTTCCTCCACTGCGGCCAATTCAAACTCGATCTCTCCCGCCCTCTGGTGATGGGTATCGTCAACGTCACACCCGATTCATTCTCCGACGGCGGACAGCATTTGCAGCGCGACGCGGCCATCGCGCATGCGCGACAACTCATCGCCGAAGGCGCGGATATAATCGACATCGGCGGTGAATCAACCCGCCCCGGCGCGCAGCCGGTCAGCATTCAGCAAGAACTGGATCGCGTGCTGCCGATCATCGACGCCTTGCACGGCGCGCCTGTGCCAATCTCTGTAGATACTTGCAAACCTCAGGTGATGCAGGCGGCCATTGCAGCCGGTGTGCAGATGGTCAACGACATCAACGCGTTGCAGGATGCAACCGCGATGCATGCGGTCGCCGCAGGAAATGTTGCCGTATGCCTGATGCACAAGCAGGGCGACCCGCAGACCATGCAGGCTCAGCCGCATTATCAAGATGTCGTGGCGGAAGTCTGCGATTTTCTGCGCGGGCGCATTGCCGCTGCCGTAGCATCCGGAATCGGGCGCGAACGCATCGCGATCGACCCGGGTTTTGGCTTTGGCAAGACGCTGGCGCATAATCTCGCCTTGTTGCGCGGCTTGGGAAAATTGGCTGAGCTGGGCGTGCCAGTACTGGCAGGACTGTCGCGTAAATCCATGCTGGGCGCGCTGACCGGACAGGATGTGGAGCATCGCGTGCATGCCAGCGTGGCGGCAGCATTGCTCGCGGTACAGCGCGGCGCATCCATCGTGCGCGTGCACGACGTGCGCGCGACGGTGGATGCGCTGAAAATTTGGAATGCTGTGAACACCGAAAATACTCTTGACCACGGATGAGCATGGGTTAAACCAAGCTTCTCTCAAATAGTATTGATGGGAAAATTCAGGCCTTCGGGTGTAATCTAATTTTACGCGCGGATTTTTGGGGCAATTTAGGCTTGCATTTTCGGTATATCCTATTAAAATAGTCGGGCTTTATTGTTCGATTCATTCATCTTTACCACCAATCTTTAAGGAAACTAACATGATTCACAATTGCGCCAATTCTACTTCTCCCGACATGCGTTATCCCTTCGATGCACGTGGCGTCGCCAAACGTTTCCGCCATGCCGCCATTTTCGGCGCGTTCGACTCACTGCATCCCGGCGAAACCATGCATTTTTGCAATGACCATGACCCGTTGCCGCTGCTTGCGCAACTGAAAGACCGCTACGGCGAAGGCATCGATATCAATTATGTCGCCCGTGAACCGGGTCAGATCATTATCGATTTCACCCGCAAATAATCTCATCATATGTCCCGGCGATGGCGGCTACCTGCCGCCGTCACCTCGCCTAACCCGTTTTATCCTAGAAAAAGCGGTTGTCCACGAAAAACACGAATAAATTCAAAGGATTTCATGCTGCTAATGAATACCCAATGGGTGAGTCGCCAAGTCAATGCAACTTATTGTTTTATTTCGTGCCTTTCGTGTTTTTCGTAGATGAATTGCTGTTTTTAGGTTTATTGCAGTTGCCTCTGTAACCGTTCTGCAATCCAATCTGCCGCCTGCCCTGCACCTTCTGGAATAACCGGCTTGGGGCGTATCGCGTCGCAGATTTCTTTTAGTTCTCCGACAAAACTCCCCTGCTCCAGCGCATCCCTCGACACCTCGCGGCACAGGCTGCGCTGTTGCAGCCATCCGGCCAATATTGCGGTTTCAGGCCAGTCGGCGCGGCTGACATACAACACAGGTGTGCCGCTGCACGCGGCCTCGACGAAGCTGCCGTAACCAGGCTTGCAGATCAGCGCATCGCTGCTGGCGAGCAGGTCGCTGAAATTCATTGGCAGCGATTCGATGGTGATGGCATCGGGATGCTCGACTTGCCAGTTTTGCTGCACCAACCAGCGCACGCCGCCGATACGCGGCCAGCGTTCGATGGGCAGGCGGCTGGCGATGCCGCCCAGGCTGACCAGCACCAGCTTTTCTTGTTTCGATAAACCCAAATGGCGATTGAGTTCATCGCGCCGGTTATGGCCGACGGCGGCGATGGGTGCGGTTGGCACGAGATTAGGCAGATGCTCCATCGCCATGCCGGGCGTGATGCGCAGAAAGGCATCGGCGTTGGCGTAACAGCCGTGTATCTGCGCAGCGATGGCATCATCGCCACAATAGTGGCGATAGATATCGAACCAGTTCAGCGAACACAGTGCGATATTTGGAATGCCCGCCCGTTGCGCGCCCGCCAGTGGCAGATAGCCTACATTGGACAGCACCATGCCCGCGCCGAGCTCGCGCAGCAGGCGTGCTTCTCCGGCGACGCGCGCCTCCCAGTCTGCATGAAAGGCGCGATAGGCTGCGCGGCTGTCTTCTATGCGCACATCCACCGCCGAGGACATCGCCATGCCGATGTCGCCCTCACTGTGTAGAAGTTCAAACGGCGCTTTGATGCGTGAACGCAGATGGGCAAACGGCACGGCGGAGCATATCGTGAGGCGCAACTGCGGCATCATTTGATGCAATACATTCAGTATCGGCGCGGTTTGGGCGACATGACCGAAACCGTGGCCAGAGATGGATACGACGAGATGGGGCATGGGGGTATTTTATCTATAAATCTTGGAAAATCGGTTGAACCATAAGTCGGACGAGCCGGAACCAAAATGTAGGCCGGACTCTGCCCGACATGGTGGGCAAAGCCAACTCTACGGATGCTATTTAATGCGTTGATAATAATGTTAAACGCAAAACAATTGTCATTTTTTGACATCATTTAACTGATGAGTGACTATAGGTCCGGTTAGCGGCCTACCGCGTAACCTGACCTACGTTTGCTTTATATCGCACAACGCTCCATTTCCCGCAGCTGCTTCAGATAATCTTCCACCAGTTCATTCAGCGTTTCCGGTGCGGTGACGATGTCGCGCACCAGCGAGAATAGCGGATAGCCGCGCCAATCGAACAGGCGGTATTTCTCCACCATGCGCAAGGTATGCACCCCCTCGCCGGAGATGTTCGACCAGTCGCCCAGCACCAGACGACGCCCGAGCATATGGTGGTGCGAATCCGCGCTGGTGGCTGTCGTCAGCAGATCGCCCAGCCCGGCATAGCTGTAAGGCGTGTGCGCCTGCCCGCCGAATGACTGCACGATACCGGATAATTCCGCGATCGCGGCAACCATCAGATGCCCGCGCATGTTGTCGCCCAGCTTCAGTTCATCGGCGACGCCGAACATGATCGCATACACATTTTTCAGGATCACCGACCAGCTCCTGCCGTGCATGTCCGAGGCCTGCTGGCACACCAGCGTGCTGCCCCGGAACAGGCTGTGCATCACTTCGAAATCCGCCGCGTCGGACAACACCGCATCGGCAAAGGCATGCCGCCCCATCCTGATCTCCTCCGAGATCATCGGCCCGTACACCACACCGTAGTGATGCCTGCCGCCGAACACGCGCTCGAACACTTGCGCAGCCGTCCGCCCCGATTCATCCAGCCCCTTCGCGATGCTCAGGCACAGGCTACCTGTTGCAAGATGCGGTGCAATGCGGCTGGCGATCTCGTGATGCGGATTCACCGGCAGGCAGAACAGGAGCACCTGCGCCTCGGCGACTTCCTCCTCCAGCGTCGCTTTGCTGTCCTTCACCACGGCGCCCATGTTCCAGATGCGCACATCATGGCGCGCCGCCAGCAGATACTCCATGGCATGTCCCATCTCGCCATAGCCCAGAATCAATACGCGTAGTTTCATTCCTGCTCCTTGTTCAGATAAGTGAACGATATCCTAAAATGAAAAAGCCCGCGAATGCGGGCTTTGCTTTTAACCCGGATAATCCATTAGGCTGTCATTCCGGCGAAAGCCGGAATCCAGCAATCAAAAATACTCCGCGAAGCGGACAAAACTACGATTGCTTCTTTACTACGATTGCTTCTTTGGTTTTGAGCAACACACGCCGCACGGTTATAATCAAACTCGATACAGAAGGGTAAACCCGATGAATGAAGTGATGACGAAGGCCGATTCAGCGACCAATCCCGGTGTGGTAGCTCCGGTGCGCGTGGGCGACTATACCGGCATTCTTCCGAGCCAGAAGATCGAGGAGATGCTGGGTAGCGGCGAGATCAGCACGATGTTGAGGCCGCCGGATCATGACCAAGTTCAGCCCGCCAGCATTGACCTGCGCCTCGGCGATTATGCCTATCCCGTGGATACGAGTTTTCTTCCCGGCAAGGGAATGAAAGTGCTCGAGAAAATGAAGCAGCTCGATGACCGGTTTGCCGACTTCAGAATCGACCTCAGCAAAGGCGCCGTGCTTGAAAAGGGGCGCGTGTATGTCATCCCTCTTCTGGAAGCCATCAGCCTGAAAAGCGACGTAGCCGCCTTCGCCAACCCGAAGAGCTCGACCGGCAGGCTGGATATTTTGACGCGCCTGATTGCCGATGGCGCGACCAGTTTTGACCAGGTAGGCGAGGGTTACAAGGGCGAGCTGTTCATAGAGGTTGCGCCCCGGAGTTTTAGCGTCGTGGCAAAAACCGGCACCCGCCTGAACCAGCTCAGATTCCGCCGTACCCGTGGAGAGGGGGCAAAAGCCATCTCGGCCACAGAATGGAAAAAGCTGCTCGATGAGGGCCAGATTGTGGATTCCAGCGACCACGAGACAAACGCGAAATCGATCAAAACAGGGATGCTGCCCTTTACCGTGGATTTGCAAGGCTCCGGCAAGGAAAATGAAATAATCGGATATCGCGCAAAAAAACATACCAGGCGCGTCGACTTGGAAAGACGCGATTACGACCCGCTGGATTTCTGGGAGCCGATCCGTTTCCACAAGACATCTTCGCTGATCTTGGACCCCGACGAGTTCTATATCCTGATGACCAAAGAAGCGATTGCGGTGCCGCCGGAATATGCCGCCGAGATGCTGCCGTACGACACCCGCGCCGGTGAATTCCGCGTCCACTATGCCGGCTTTTTCGACCCCGGTTTCGGCTGGAATGCCAAGCTGAATAAAGCGGGAAGCAGCAGAGGAGTCCTGGAAGTGCGCTCGCACGAAGTACCCTTCCTGCTCGAACATGGGCAGACGGTCGGATGGCTGCGCTATGAACGCATGGCAGCCAAGCCCGAGCTCCTGTACGGCCAAGACCTCAACTCGAACTATCAGGGGCAGAGCCTCAAGTTGGCCAAGCAGTTCAAGCAACTGTGAGGTTGGCGTTCAAATCAAGCAATCATTCGAGCTCCCTTTAACCCTCTTCGCACAAAACGTGTTGGATTCGGTGAAGCGATGGCAAACTGCTTGTCTAATGGTAACTTATTTGTTACTATCGAAACATGAAAATCAAGGTTGAAGAGTATTTGCTTCAAGATGGGTCGAGCCCCTACCAGTCATGGTTCGACAGCCTTGATGCGCAAGCAGCCGCCAAAGTGGTCACCGCAAAGTTGCGTCTGGAACTTGGCAATACATCCAGTGTGAAGTGGTTTGACGGCATCGGAGAATATGTCATCGATTGGGGGCCGGGCTACCGTATCTATCTCGCCAAAGATGGCGAAGCGCTCATCATCTTATTCGGCGGTGGTATCAAGCGTGGGCAGCAGAAAGATATTGACCGGGCAAAGGTGCTGCATGTTGAGTACAAGGTGAGGAAAAAAGCCAAGACCGCAGCCAACAAAATTGCAAAAGGAAAGAGGTGATCACATGGTACTCACACGTAATTTCAAACAAACCGTAGTCGAACGGGTCGAGCGTGACCCGGAATTTGCAAAGGCCCTGCTTGATGAGGCGGCAACGCTTTTTCTGTCCGGAGAAACTGAAACCGCACGCCTGATTCTGCGCGACCTGGTTAACGCAACGCTTGGGTTTGAGCAACTGGCCGCGCTGACAGACAAGCCAAGCAAGAGTTTGCATCGCATGTTGTCGCCCAAGGGTAACCCTAGCATGGATAACCTCGCCGCCATTTTCGGCGCGGTGCGCACCAGCCTGAAAGTCGAGCTTGAGGTTCGTGCTGTGGAGATGGCGTAGCTGATTGCGAAGCTGATCGTTCGCAGTAACAGCAGTAAATCTAGCGGGTTGAAGTCCCGTCCGGGGAGTTGTCCGTACGCCCCGGTAGCATGAGGAAGCGGCGTCGCGGTAACGCGGGGTCGTGAGTTTCCAAACAGCAAGAGAGCAGGCCGTAACGCAAGTGAACCTACACGTAGCCTCGTAAACGTATTGGAGAAGCCGACCCTGTGGTCAGGAGGGGAAGGCCGCCGGATGTGCGCTGAAACAACGGAAGTGGCGCACATCATCTCTCGGGGTAGCAAGGTCGGCATGTTCTCGAAGATTTATTGCCCAGTGCTGGAGACCCGTTACGGTGGTGGGGAGACCACCGACTGTTGCGTATAAGGAAACGAAAACGCCGCAGGCCGTACCGGGAGTCGGAGGGGTTCATAGTACCGTTCGAGTTCGAGGGACAACATAACCCCGGACGAGGGAAGGAACCCTGCTTTGTTCATGCAACCAAAGAGTGGAGGAGAAGGGGATTGCCATGTCGCTAACAACCCCTGATGCGATCAGGACACTACAGAGGAAGCTCTACACCAAGGCCAAGCAAGAACCGGCCTATCGCTTCTATGCTTTATATGACAAGGTGTGGCGGGCGGACATCCTCATGTTTGCCTACCGCCTTGTGCGCGCCAACCAAGGAAGTCCCGGCGTTGATGGGATGGACTTCGAGGACATAGAGCAGAAGAAAGGGATAGACACGTTTTTGTCGGAACTAGCTCAAGACCTGAAAGACAAGACTTATCACCCGAGTCCGGTGCGGCGCGTCATGATACCCAAAGCGGACGGCAGTCAGCGTCCGCTCGGTATCCCGACGATCCGCGACCGGGTAGCCCAGATGGCGGTAAAGCTGGTTATCGAGCCGATATTTGAAGCGGATTTCTGTCCGAACTCCTACGGGTTCCGGCCAAAGAAATCCGCCCATGATGCGGTCGATGAAATAGCCGATGCCCTGCATCAGGGCTACACCAAAGTCATTGATGCCGACCTGTCGAAGTATTTTGACAGCATACCCCATGACAAACTGCTGGCTGTCGTAGCCGAGCGCATAGTTGACAGTGCGATTTTGCATGCAATCAAGCTATGGCTCAAAGCGCCAGTCATCGGAGAGGACAAGGACGGCACCAAGAAGAATGTGGGCGGCGGCAAAGCGAACAGCAAAGGTACGCCGCAAGGCGGTGTCATCTCACCGCTGTTGTCGAACTGCTACCTGCATTTACTTGACCGGATATGGGAGAAGCATCAACTACGCTGGAAACTGAAAGCGCGCATCGTCCGTTATGCGGATGATTTCGTTGTGCTGTGTGCAGGTGCAGTAGATGCGCCGCTGGACGCGGTACGGCATGTGCTGGATCGACTTGATCTCACGCTGAACGAGAACAAGACCCGCATCGTTGATGCCAGACAAGAAAGTCTCAACTTCTTGGGTTTTGAAATCGGGGTGAGCAAGAGTTGGCAGACGGGCAAAAGCTTTACACATATTTGCCCGGCACCAAAATCTTTTGCAAAAATCAAAGATCGTATAACGCAACTGACCGCGCGGGAACGCACGCCGATACCGCTGGAAGATATTGTCGGGAGCATGAACGCCACCCTTCGCGGGTGGGCGAACTATTTCCATTATCGCAATTCCAGTAAGGTGCTGGACAAGGTGAGATGTCATGCAGAAGAACGCCTGCGCACACACCTGATGAAACGCCACAAGGTCAAGGATCGTGGAACGGGCATTAGTCGTTTCCCGAGCCAGCAGCTTTATACGAAGTATGGGCTATACAAGGTTCCGACAACGGCGGGCTGGAAAACGGCGTATGCCTAGTGAGAAGAACATCGGAAAGCCGTATGCGGGAGAACCGCACGTACGGTTTGATGAGGGAGGGCAGGCGAGAGCCTGTTCTCTACTCTACCCTTTAGTTTTGGTAATGACTTTGCTCAAGTTTTTTGACTCCCTGTAGTTTGTGATTGATATCTCTTGGGTAATCGTAAGGGCAACTTCGCAGAATGTTATTCTAAGAGCTAGACAAGCTCTGCTTCCCTTGCCCCTCCTGCACCACCACATGCGCCAGCTCGATCTCGCGGTGAAAGCTCGCCGGGATGCGCGCCCAATCCATGATGTCCACGCGGATTGGCAGGTTGCTTTCAATGAAGGCTTCCTTGAGGTCGTACAGCGCGCCGGTTTCTTCATGCAGGTTTTTTGGGTTGCGCAGCACGAGGTCCAAGTCGCTGGCTTCGTGGCTACCGCCAGAGACGCGGCTACCGTAGGCCCACACTTCCGCGTGCGGGACGTGAGCGCGCAGCAGGGACTTGACTTGCTCCAGATATTTTTGCGGCAAATCGAGCGAGATGGTTGGGGGTGCGGGCATGGCGGCGTTATTCCTTGTCGCTGAATCGGGCGCGCAGGGCGGCTTCCAGTGTTTTGGCATCCGCAATGAAGCCGGGCAACAGCGCCAGCGTTTCTTTGGCAAAGCCTTCGCCATAGTCGTGGGCAGTGCTGTTGCGGTTGTCGCGGTAGGCGAACCAGCGCTCCACTTCTTCCACGCTCATCAGGCCGTGGGTGGCGGCGAGGCGCAGCAAATCCTTGACCGGAGTGGCGTCGAGTTTTTTGCCGCCGTGGCCGTAGTCCTTGAGAGCGCGCTTGATGAGCTTGAAGGCGGTTTCCTGCGCAAGCTCATAGCCCTTGACGATGGCATTGCGAAAAACTTCCTGATCTATGCTGTCCGGCTCGGCTTTCTGATAGAACGCAAGCGAAGATTCGAGCGTGCCGATGCAGCGTTTGAGGTGGTCGGTGTTGAGTAGCATGTTTCCTCCTGTGTGGTGTAGCCTAGAGTTTTGCGAATGCTAAAGGTTTCCGGTGCGGCGTGCCAGTTTCGTAGGGTGGGCAAATTGCGCACCGTTGGTACAATCCGCGTGGGCAAATGAAACTTGCCCACCCTACGCAAGCTTTGGGTTAAACCCCTTGCTTCAAACTCGCCGAAATAAAATCGTCCAGGTCGCCGTCCAGTATGGCTTGGGTGTTGCCGACTTCATAATTGGTGCGCAAATCCTTGATGCGTGACTGGTCGAGCACGTAGGAGCGGATCTGGTGCCCCCAGCCGATGTCGGACTTGCCGTCTTCCAGAACTTGTTTCTCGGCATTGCGTTTGCGCAGCTCTTCTTCATACATACGCGATTTGAGCATCGCCATCGCCTCGGCGCGGTTGCGGTGTTGCGAGCGATCGCTCTGGCATTGCACTACGATGCCGGTCGGGATGTGGGTGAGACGCACTGCGGAATCGGTCTTGTTGATGTGCTGTCCGCCTGCGCCGGAGGCGCGGTAGGTGTCCACGCGCAGGTCGGCGGGGTTGATCTCGACTTCGATGGAGTCATCCACTTCGGGGTAGACGAACACGCTGGAGAACGAGGTGTGGCGGCGGTTGCCGGAGTCGAACGGCGATTTGCGCACCAGCCGGTGCACGCCGGTTTCGGTGCGCAGATGGCCGTAGGCATAATCGCCGATCACCTTGAGCGATGCGCCCTTGATGCCCGCGACTTCGCCGTCGGATTGTTCCAGCACTTCGACCTGGAAACCTTTGCGTTCGCAGTAGCGCAGGTACATGCGCAGCAGCATCGAGGCCCAGTCCTGCGCTTCGGTGCCGCCGGAGCCGGATTGAATGTCGACGAAGCAGTTGTTTGGGTCCATCGGGTGCGCGAACATGCGGCGGAATTCCATTGCCGCGACGCGCTTTTCGATGTCCTGGATGTCGGCGGCGGTGCCTTGCAGGCTTTCGTCGTCGTTTTCCGCCTTCGCCATTTCAAACAGCTCGGCGGCATCGGAAAGGTTCTGCTGGATTTGCTTGAGGCCAAGCACCACGCCTTCCAGCATTTTGCGCTCGCGCCCCAGCTCCTGTGCGCGTTTGGCATCCTGCCAGATGGCGGGGTCTTCGGCGAGTTCGCTGACTTCGGTCAGGCGTTCCTGTTTGGTATCGAAGTCAAAGATACCTCCGTAATTCGGCGCTACGGGAGGATAAATCCTGTAACTGATTGGCGAGGGCGTTGAGTTGTTCGGCTTCCATTGACTACCTCTATAAATCCGTTTATCGGGCGAATCGCGGCGTCGCGTGCTCGCTCATTCCTCGTCTATCTATGCGATATGCCTCGTCATTCGCTACGCGGCTCCTTGCGGTGCCCGCGCGACACGGTGTGGAGCAGCCTCCCGGTGCGGGAGCGCGGAGCAGCAGGCCTACCCGCACCAAATGCTTCGCATCACCGTGTTCGGCCTGCCATCCCGAAAAACGAATTTCTAGAGGCAGTCACTGTGGACGGAAATTAGAAAGGGCGCGATTATAGCGCAAACAAGCCCGCTATTACCCCGCAGGCGATTGCGGCGAAGCCCACAGCGACTTGTCTGGCGAGAGCCCAGCCGCCGATGAAAACCACCATGCCGAACTTGAAGGCGAGATTGGCGAGGACGGCGAGAGAAATCGCTGTGACGGTCTGCTGTTCGCTCAATTGCCCAAGGTTGAACAGGCGCAGGCTGGACAGGGTGATGGCATCCACATCGGTCAGGCCGGATGCCAGTGCCACGGCATACAGACCTTGGCTGCCCGCGAGATCGGTCATCCATGCCGCACCCAGCAATACGACGACATACAGCAAGCCGAAACCGATGGCGGTATGCAGTTCGGCCGGGTTGGAAGTTTCCGGAATATAGAGTTCGGTGGCTTTGCTCATCTTGCGCCAGTTGTACAACGCCACCATCAAGCCGAATAGCAAGCCGCCCGCCATTGACGGCAGCAGGCTGGGCAGTGCGCCATAGGCGACTGCGGCGCTGACCACCAGCAGGCGCAGCAATACCACCATGCTGGCAATCACGATCACCGACGCGGCGAGGCTCAGCATCGCCTGGTTGCCCTTGCCGTGCTTCGCGTAGATCATCGTGGTGGCGGTGCTGGAAACGAGGCCGCCGAGAAAGCCCAGCAGCGGTGCGCCATAGCGGGTTCCCACCACATGCAGCGCGGCATAGCCGGCCAGGCTGACGCCGGAGATCAGCACCACCATCAACCATGCCTGATGCGGGTTGAATGCGTCATAGGGGCCGTAATTCTGATCCGGCAGAATCGGCAACACGATAAAAGTCAGTACGGAAAATTGCAGCACGGCGACGAGATCGCGGCGTGTGAGCTTCTGCGATATTCCGCGCAGTTCCGGTTTGAAATAGAGCAGGGCGGTGATGCCTATCGCCAGCATCACGGCGAGTTTGGCGAGGTCATACCAGATCATTGCGCCCAGCCCATAGCACAGTATGAGCGCGACTACGGTAGTGGTACCAGGGTCGTTTTCATCGCGGGGATTGTTGAGGTAGGCGGCGACGATCATGCCCGCCACGGCCAGCAGTCCGGCAATCAACAGCCAGGGCGAGCCGAGTTTTGCGGAAAGCAGCGCGGCTAACGTGCCGAACACCGCGACCAGCGCGAAAGTGCGCAGTCCGGCCTTGGCGGACGGGTTGCGTTCGCGTTCCAGTCCGATCAGCAGGCCGATGGCGAGGCTGGTGAGAAATTGCGGCAAGGCCTCGATGCCGTTGCTATGCAGGAAAGTGGTTTCCATGGTTTCCTTTTGAAAGCATGTCTTTCGTAGGGTGGGCTGTGCCCACCATGTCGGGCGAGCTTTGCATAGCCATTCGACTAAGCCGCCAAAATACGGCAGCCAAGTCGCTGGTTAAGCCTGACATGCAAAACTAAACCCCCTCTAACTCCCCCTT
>Ga0209211_10002519_pt1 | contig 31436 bp, 31 predicted proteins | sample RifGroA2_FD_183992 | JGI IMG/M metagenome (GOLD analysis project Ga0209211, IMG submission 183992) | Groundwater microbial communities from Rifle, Colorado, USA - Groundwater A2 (SPAdes) (version 2) | ecosystem: Environmental > Aquatic > Deep subsurface > Groundwater | place: Rifle, Colorado...
TTTTCTCAGGGCTTGAAAGGCTCGAATTGCAGGCAGGAGTGGCTCAGTCATGAGCCATCTTATTTTCATCAACAAAATGGTCTAGACAACCGGGTCCACTATACTCTAGGAGAAAGGAGATGAAATCTATGTGGAGACAGGGAGATTTACTAATTGTAAAGGTGAAAGACATCCCTAAAAAGGCCGTGAAGAAGACCAATGGAATTTTGGCCGAAGGAGAGGTTACGGGCCATATGCATGAGCTTGATTCGGGGGAGGTATATGCTGTGGGCGAAACATTGTATTTCCGGGTATCCGAAAGTGAACAAACAGTTTTAAATCATCCCGATCATGGATCCATTACCTTTGAGCCGGGTGAATATAAAGTCATTAGGCAGAGGGAATACGAGCCGGACAGTTGGAAAAAATCAAGACGTGTCTCAGATTGAGCTGCGGGGAGAAGATCGTTTTCTTGATGGGAGGCTGTGTCTTCGAAAAGATAAGGCTGTGGTGGGATATCACAAAAACGGTTTTTTGCATTTTAATTACCCGCTAAAGAACGGGGAGTTTCACGGAATTTGCCAGGCGTGGTCTGAAACGGGCGTTCTACTCGTGGAGGAGGAGTACTTTGAAGGGAAACATCACGGGTGGAAACGCTTATTTTACGATTCAGGGGAGCATAGTTCCGAAGAATTTTTTAGGAATGGTTTGCCTGACGGGAATTCGCTGGAATGGTATGAGAATGGCCGGGTGAAAGCGGAGGAAACCCGAATCAGGAGTTCTCATGAAAGTATGAAGCAAGAGTGGTATGAGGACGGGACTCTGAAGGCAAAAAGGCAGTTCAAAGATGGCAAACCGTCAGGGAAGGCTGTGGTGTGGTATCCGACTTCCCAAATCGAATCGCAATCGTTCTATAGAAACGGTATGGCCGAAGGGTTGTGGCAGGTCTGGTACGAGAATGGTAATCTTCGGCATGAAATTCCTTATTCGCGAGGGCGCTATCACGGAATGATGAGAAAATGGTATGAGAGCGGAAAGATTTGGGCGCAGATTCCTTATCGAGATGGACTGGTGCATGGCGTTCAACGAGTGTGGGATGCGGAAGGAAAAAGCATTAAGGATTCATTGTTTGTGCGTGGAGTGCGGGCGTCAAAGGATCTGGAATTTTGTCTCGCGAGGATTAAGGCCGGTAATTTTAGGGCGAAGGAAATTATTGGGATAATGAATACTTCTGTCCGGCGGATTCTTCTCGAGGAATTTGGTTATTCGAGGTTTCTTGCGGAGCTGGATCATACCGTTCTTGATAAGGATGGGGAAAACGAATTGGTCCGGATAGACTGGCGCCGTGGGGAGGAGCCGATTTTTCTTGCCAAAGTAAAATGTCCATCGACGGGAGCTTTCTATGCGCTGAGGGTTCCGCCTAGCGTGACGGGTGTCAAGCAGGCGATAGCCTGGACATTTCAAATTCCTGGCGACCAATACCAGCCGGATATCGAAACTTGAATTTAAATCAAGCGACGTATTGGTGTCGCCATGTGATATACTAACATGGCTTATGGCACACCAAAACTACGACAAAAAAATATTTCGGCTACTGCATATTTTGAACCGGCTTGATGCCGGGAAGAATGTTGCGATCCCTGAACTGGCCGGGGAGTTCAACGTATCTCTCCGATCAGTTCAGCGGGATATTAAATTGCTTAATGAGACAGGTTTTCCGCTTGTGGCGCGTGAGAATGGTAAGTATTCATTTGTAGAAGGGTTCTCGCTTAAAAAAGCGATGCTTTCCAAAGAAGAAGCGTCGATCCTCTCTTTTATTTGCGATATGGTTCAGCCGCTGGGAAGCATGTTTGAAGAGTCTTTCCGGGGGATTCTGCGGAAAGTGTTAAGTCAGGGGCAGGAATCAACGTTTTATGTGAAAATGCCGGCTGGTTTCAAATTGGAGAAAGACACGCCTTTTCATCGGGAAATTGAGGCTGCGGTTGATTCGGCAAACAAGGTGTCTGTCGATTATGAAAATCAGGAGGGCATGAAAAGGACGTTTGTTGTTTCTCCGTTAAAAATGATTTTTTATGACGGGTTCTGGTATGTCCTCTCGCTTGAAGATAAGAGGCATGGGCTTATTAAACTGCGTCTCGATAATATCAAAGGGGTGCAAGAGCTCGATGAGAGCTTCAATGTGTCCCAAAACCTTAAAGCCATGCTAGATGAGAGCGTCAATGTATGGTTCCCGGAGGAACGTAATCAGAGGGTGCTTCTTGAGGTCAGCCCGTTAGCTACCCGGTATTTTAGGAGAAAAGTCTATTTCCCACTGCAGAAAATTGTCAAAGAACACAAAGACGGGCGACTTATTCTTGAAACTATGGTTTCAAGCCAGTTTATGGAAATTCTTCCTACGATTAAACAGTGGATCCCCCACATCAAAGTTCTTTCGCCTCAATCCCTTAAAGCTCAGATTAAAGATCTTATTTCGGAGTATCAGAAGGTCCTGCGCTAGTCCTTTCCGTAGCATCGCTGAAAAAGTTTTTTCTACAACGACACGGTGCTGTCGCCTTCTACGATAAACTTCCTTATGATAGGAAAAAGGAGGAAAACGCCTGAAGCTGATAAGTGGCTCGGGCGAGGTTGAACACTCTGAGCGTGGAGGAGGTGTGTGAGTTTATGTGGGATTTGTTTGATGAATTTTTTGATTTTGACGTAAGTATGGGAGCGGATGTGGTGAAATGTCCGCATTGCGGTTCGGAAGTGTCATGCAGTCTATTATTGGATGATGAGGTTGAATGTCCGGATTGCGGCAAAACAATAAGAAGAAATTAGAAGAAATGACTATTTTTTCGTATGTGAAATATATTTCTTTTTGTTGCGGTCTTGCAGCGGTTCTCTCATTCTTTTCGCCGGCGAATCTTTCCGGCAGTGAGAATGCGGTCTATGTTTGGAACCGAAACTGGACTCCCGGCATAAAAGAATCTATGGCTGAGCTTCGCGATTATGTGAATCACTATGTGGTGTTATGCGGGGAGTTGAAATACAGCCATAATAATTGGAAAGCCGCTTCGGTCAAGTTAAAAGGTGCTTATTTCAAAGAGGGAATGAAGGTCACCTTGGCGGTAAGGGTTCCAGAGGCGGCAAATAAACCCTTTTCGGAAGGAGCTTTTAAGGATTTCGCAGTTCTCTTAGGCGAAGTTGTAGATGGAGCCGCAAAAGAGGTCGCGCAGACAGGTACCGCTATCGAGGGGCTACAGATTGACTACGATTGTCCCACCTCAAAATTAAATGACTATGCCCGGCTTTTGACTGAAATCCGAAGAAAGTTTCCTGATCGGAAGTTATCGATTACGGCATTACCGACTTGGCTGAAATCGGATAGTTTCAAATCGCTTGTCGCGAAGACGGATTATTATATTTTACAGCTTCATGCTTTTGAAGTTCCCAAAAATCCTAAGCACGAAGGGGCCATCTTTCTCGGGCCCAAAGCACCTGTTTATGTAAAAGCCGCTGATGCCATCAACCATCCTTTTTTTATATCTTTGCCTACCTACGGCTATGAGATCCTTTACAGCGAGAGCGGACAATTTGTCGGCTTACACGCAGAAGGGCCTTCTTATTATCCTCCTTATGTGTCGAGGCGAAAAATTGTGACTACTAAGCCTGATGAAATCTTGTCATTTCTGAATTGGCTGGATGGGAACAAGGTTGCCAATTTGACGGGGATATGCTGGTTTAGACTGCCGGTTGATTCGGACGAGTTTAATTGGAGTGTTGATTCTCTGAAGGCGGTAATACAAAGGCGTAAACCGGCGCTTTCTTTTTCAGTAAGGCATGAATACCGGGATAAAAATCTTGTTGAGGTCTATTTGACAAATAATGGAGAGCAGAATACGGAGAAGTCTGTCTATTTTTCGATTGCCTGGAAGGGGCACGGGCCCGCCATACATGATGTTTTTGGAAAATACAGGGAACTCGAAAGGTCTGGAAATGAAGAAACAGAGATTGTCGGGCCCGCTCCCAAAACCGGCCATGAAATCATGGTGGGCTGGTTCAGATTTGATAATTTTAAAAATGATAAGCCATCCTTTGAAATATCGAGAGTTGAATTTTATGAAAAAAATTAGCAAATGCGCTTTGATTTTAACTCTAGTTGTGATGATGCTTTCCGGAACGGTGTTTGCCTGCGGACCGTCTTTTGATGAAGCCTATTTTGTTCGAGGTTCGGAAGAGGGGTTTTTTGCGATGCCAGGCAGTAATTTCCTCTCTGAATTGGAACGCATAGCCAATAAAAGGAAAAAGAAGGTCGAGTCAAGGGGATATGAAGGCAGCGCTGAAGCTGATGTCCGCGATTTGGAGGAATCACTTAGCCAACTGGGACTATCTTGGTGGAAAAGGCATGGTGCCGTTAAATCCTATTCGGAAGCCAGAAAGGAGATGTCCAGATTTGTAAGTGAAAATTCGGTTTCTAACGAATGGAACTGGGTGGATAAGCCTTTTAGGCCCGGCCGAACGGAAAAAAAATTTGTATTTCGAAAAAATTTTGCATTCAGCCAATATGTTCCGATGGAGTTTTATCTTTATGTGAATGGGGCCGTTGCTTATCGCAATAATGATGCGGAGCTTGCTATAGGGCTTTGGAAGCAGTTGCTTTCTCTGAAGTCCGGCGAAAGGCGCTTTAAAAGTGTTTGGGCAGCATTTATGATCGGCAAGGTGTATCTTGCGCTGGGGAGAGCAAAGGAATCGATCCCTTATTTTGAGCAGGCAAGAAAGCTGGCGTCCGAAGGCTACAAGGATTCGCTTAATTTATCGGTGGACAGCATAAGCTGGCAAGCCAGGGCTGAGTTAGAGGCCGGGGATATTGTGGCTAGTATGCATCACTATTTTGAGGTGCTGGATTCGGTTTCCTTGAGCTGGGTATGCGAACAGGTGTCCGGGCATGAAGAGACAATCCTTCAGGATAATCTCTGCAGGAGAATTTTTCTGGGGTGGCGCGTATCCAGAGATAACGCGTTCGTTAGCGAATCGAAGTTGTTAAAATTTCTTGGAGCTGTAAAAAAACTGGGCGGTGAGATTGAGCGTCAGGACGCCGATAGGATAGCCTGGATTCTTTACAATAACGGAGATTTTGCGGGGGCAAAAGAGTGGCTCTCTCAAGGACATGAGAAAACGATTTTGGGAAGATGGCTGTGGGTGAAACTGATGCTGAGGGAAGGTGCCATGGACTCGGCAATAAGTGAATTGCAGGAATTGTTGCCACTTTTGGAGAAGACTGAGGAGTGGAATAGGCAGTTCCCGGAGGAGAAAAAGAAGGCTCATGTGTATATGGGAATGCTGAAGCTAAGCCGTAGGGATTATTTAACCGCATTCCGTGTTTTATGTCATGGGGCATATTGGGAAGATGCGGCTTATGTGGCGGAAAAAGTGCTGACAGTTGAAGAGTTGGAAAATGCCCTGGTGGCAGATGAAAAAAAATTGCGTGAAAGGAAACTGGATGAATCCCATTATTCGGGACAGCTTAAAGACCCGTCATTGTACTCCGCTTTGAGATATCTTCTCGCAAGGCGTTATGCCAGGCTGGGGAATTGGGATAAAGCCGGTGAATTTATGCCTGAGAGCTTGAAAATTTTTTATGGCTGCGCCTATTCGGATGATTGCAAGACTGTAAATCCGAAGAAAATGATTGCCGCGATAAAGAAAATGTTAGGCCGGGCCGAGGATGTAATGATTGATACAAAAAAACGCGCCAAAAACTATTACGCTGCGGCGGTTATGATGAGAAAGTATGGAATGGAACTCTGCGGGACGGAGCTGGATCCGGATTGGTTTGATAACGGCGGAAATTACGAATACGATAGTTCGGTAGAGCAAAGGTTCGGCATTCTGACGGAGGAGAGAGAAAAATATTACAGCGAGGAGTGGTATAGGGATGAAAAAGCCGATTTGATTTCCCGAAGGGAGCGTATGAAAGAGCAGCGAGGAGTGCTTGATGGCTCTGAAGATGAAGAGAAACGAGTATTGGCTTCTTTGCCCGAGCCTGTTCGGCGATATCATTACCGGTACCGGGCTGCGGATCTTATGTGGAAATGCGCGGAACTCCTGCCGGCAAATGATAAGTTGAAAGCCAAGGCCTTATGTGTCGGTGGAACATTCACAAAAATTCGTGATCCGCAGTATGCCTACAAATTCTATAAGGAACTTATCGATACCTGCCCGAATACCAAACTGGGCAAGGAAGCGCTTGAATTGAAATGGTTCCCAGAAATCGATTTCTAAAGAAACCTTTTGGGACGGAGGATGAAATCTTTTAAAACCCCGGCCTGAGTGATGATGCTCAATAATGGTTAGGTTATAGCTATTCACCCCACCCAAAATTTGGGCCATTGCCAAGTATTAGAAAAATGTGATTTTTTATTGCAATATGCCCTTCAGGTTTCAGAATGGCAGCCGTTATGCTTAACCCTCGAAGGGAGAAAGGAGGGGATTTCCCACCCCATGTAGCATCATGTACCTCAAACGTTTAATCCTAGCAATCCTTCTTTCTGCTGTCTGTACCCCTCAAGCTATGGCTGATGATGTTTCTAAATCCTGGGAGCAGAAACACCGGGACGAGCCTGTCCTTTACCGGCTTGTCGAAGAGACGATTGATCTCAACCGGGATGGTTCTTACAAAGACACAGAGCATTATGTGATGGAAATCCGGAATGAGGGAGGGCAGGATCTTGGTGAAATCACCGTTCCCTACGATAGGAGTTTTCAAGCGGTGAAGGTGATCAAAGCCTTTATCATGACGCCGGACGGGAAACGGCATAAGTATACGTCAATTCAAGATTTGGATGTTTATTCTGGGGCGGCGCTGTATTCGGACGCCAGGGTGAAGGTTGTGACGATGCCCAATGTGGTTCCCAGTAGCGTACTGGAATGGCAAACCACGATTTTGAACAAGAAAAGCTTAATCTCGGGTACATTCAGCAGTCTTTTTGACTGTTTAGCCTATGAAGCGCCGATTCGAAAGAAACAGTTAACGCTCATCGTGCCCAAGGGGATGCCTTTGCAATTTATGAACTGGCATACGGCCATTAAGCCCGAAATCACGGAGCATAAAGGGAGAGTCCGTTATGTGTGGACGCTGGAATATCTCGATAAGCTGGAGACCGAAGATTATATGCCGTCCGCCGATGACGTTACCCAGTATGTGTCCATTTCCAATATCAATGGCTGGGAAACCATTGACGGCTGGTATTGGGGGCTGGTTACAAAGAATTTAAGGGTTTCCACAGCTATGAAAGAGACAGTAAATCAGCTTATCGAAGGTAAACGCACGCCAGGAGACAAGATTCAGGCGATTCTGGACTATCTTCAGGCGAATTTCAGATATGTTTCAATGAGCTTTGGCAGTAACCTTCTGGAACCACACCCTTCGGATGAGGTATTTGACAACAAATACGGGGATTGCAAGGATCAGGTGCTGGTGGCCATGGCCATGTTAAAAGAGGCGGGTATTACGGCCTATCCTGCCTTTTTTACTGATGCCGGCAGTATTCATCCCGAAAACAAGATTCCTATGCCGAATTATTTTGACCACGTCATACTTGCCATCGAGCTGGAGGGGAAGCTTATTTATACGGATGAGCTGGCAAAGGGGTACCGCTTTGATGAAATTCCCTTATATCTGCAGGGCGGACATGTTTTTGTGGTAAACGGGCAGGGTGGCCGCTTTGATACGGTGCCTGTGACGTCCGGGGATGAAAATGGGGTGGTCAAGACATCGACACATACTCTTAAAGAAGATGGGGCCGCGATCGTTGAAACGACAGCGCTTTGGGATATTCAGACTTCTGTGGGTGTCCGCGAGGGGTGGAAGAATATGCCCGAAGCTGACAAGCAAAAAATGGTGGATGCTTTAAATGAAAAGGTATCTTCAGGCGGACGAGTATTCGAACACCGGCTAGAGAATATTGATGGTCCGTTTGGGCGTATCAGAAGTTATATGAGATATGAAACCCCGCAGTTTGCGGAATCGGCTGGCAGCTTTTTAACTTTTGGCCTCGGGGGCAATGAGAGGGACGCGGCTTTTACAAAAAAGAAGCGAATTTATCCCCTGAATTTTGCTGCCGCATCTTACAATCAAACAAAAAATGTCTATATTATTCCCAAAAGTTTTGAAGTGGTTCATTTGCCGCAGAATGTTGAGCTGAGCTGTGAATATTTCGATTATTCGCGGACGTACAAGCAGGATGGGCAGGCCATAGCCGAAACAGAGACAGTGCTGTTTAAGAGAGCCGCGTTGCCCGTATCGGCTTATGGGCGGTTAAAAGATCTTGAAACGCAATATTCTCGGTTAACGAACGAGAAAATCATTGTTAAAAAGGGCGGGGTCCCGCGCGATGCTATTCCTGTGGCGGATCTTACGGCTAGGCAGGCTATGAGGAAACCGTTGCCGGAAGATCAAACGGCCGGATTGGTAGGCACCGCGGATATCAGAAAATAAATCCAGTCCGGCAGCGGTACTCCGACCAGGAAAGGGAATTAAGTGATTGTAAAACTCGAACATTCAGCCTTTTTATCCGCGCTTCGGCATCTTGGAACGGTAGTCAATGGTTCAAAAAAGAATAAAGTCGCCTTTGATCTAATTGCATTGTCAACTTTGGGCCCGGATTGTCTTGTTCTATGGGCGGGCGATGTGCAACGGTTTATTCAAGCCCAAGTCTTGGATGGCGGGGGATTTGTGCTGAATCTCCGGCAGTTAATTGCATTTATGGAGACGTTTAATTCCACCGAACTGGAAATCTGGTCTAAGGGTTCTGAGATTACATTTAAAGCAGGAAAACAGAAGTTTGTACTCAATACGGTGGCTTCGGCGACCCACATTGAAGCTTTTCAGAAAGAACAGTTTTCAGGCATGAAAAAGCTGAGAAAATTAGAAAAAAAGAGGTTTCAGGATTTCATGGAGCTGCTCAAGCTTGGGCAGGAAGTTTCATACGTTGATGAACAGGGGCAAATGCAGACCGGGGCCATTTTTCTGGGATTTGTGAATGTGATGGGAAAGCTATCGGCGCAAATTGCCACCTGTGACCATGAAGCGGTTATAATTGATCCTTCTCGCATAGGACGGGTATTTAATCACATGCAGGAAAATCCTCTCTCAAGGAGGATGTTGTGATTTCTCAAGAAGAAGCTATTAAAATTGCCGAACATCACCATGGACCCAAGTTTGAGTTTTATAAGATAACCCACGGCGTTCCCGCTAATTGCAGTCTATATGTCAGTTTTTCTCATTATCCTGACGATGTTTGGTGTGTCGTGTGCAGTGCTCATCACCCTGAAGGGATGCTAGCCTCCAGCCGAGCGATTGTTATTTGTAAGAACACTGGCAAGGTCCTATATGACGGCAGTGCTAATGATGAGGGGTGAAAGCGATTAAAACCTTGATTCCTATGAAACAGATGGACAGGAGATCAATATGGACGCCATAGGTATAGAAATGACATTGTTCGAGTCTGCAAAAGAGACTGAGAATAAGCTGCGTTGGGACGTCGATGTAAATGGCGTAGCGTTTTCTCTTTATATTCCCAAATGGCGGGTTCCTAGACCCTGGCCATCAAGGATTTGCGTGCGAATAACGCCGCGAAGAAATGAAGGAAGGGATGAGCCGAATTTATCTTCGGTCGACGCAACGAATGATCCTGTATTAACTCATGAACCAATTATCGCGACAGTTACTATGTTTAAGAAACATACAAACACAATTCGCTACCGTCCGGTTGGAGAAGCCGAAAAATGGGAAATCGGAGAACCTTATATTCCATTTTCACTTACTTCCAATGAGTCAAAAAGGTTACGCCTGATTGTTTTTTGGGATATCTCAAGCCGAGGTGCCTTTGGTGGAGGTCAGCTATGCGACACAGCCTAACGAAACCATGTAAGAGTTAATTGCCTTATGAAACTCAGGACGCAAGTTCAAATATAAAATTTGATAGTTTTTTTTAAAATATGCTTCCAATTGCTAATTTAATCATTTTTTCTCAGTTTGCCTACTTGACTGATGTTTCCCGGATGATTATGATGTTGCCTGTTTATCCAGGTTCACAAAAAGAGCGAATCAAGCTCACGAATAAACGATATTTTTAAAGGGCCAGATCCTCCCGGATCAGGCGGGAAACAGGATCAGAAGACTTCACTTCAGGAAGTCTTATCCTCCCGTCTCGGCCGCCCGGATAAGCGGGAAGCAGAGCTTCCTAAATCGTACGCCTGAGGCTGTTTCAAGGTCCTGCCGCGTTCACATAACCGTTCCAGACAAATCAAAGAGCGAGCTTTTTAAAAAGCGCATTAAGGATCTCCGATAAATCTGGGACCACCATTTAGTCGTGTGGTTCCGGATACGGACACGGCAACGCGGAGGATCCCCTTCCTTTTAGATCGTTTCGAGAATCCCTACTGTTTCTCTTCGCCAACTCTAAGCAAATTCCTCTCAGAAAATTCTTTTCACATTTTTAGGCGGGATATTTCTTTTTAGCAATATCCTGCCAATAGTCTTCGGACTGAAGTTTTAAGTAAGCGGGCAATCCTTCGGGTTACCCGCTTTTTTTATGCCCTCACCCGGTTTCCGCACGGCGGAAAGCGAGAACCGGAGATGTCAGGTAAAACGACAAATGAAAGCGAAGATTTTTTAGAAACTAAAAAGAAACGAAGAGCGAGGGTGCGAGAGATTGATTTTATGCGTGTGGAGGGAAGCCTGCAGGATGATCCTCTCCATCCCTTTGAGCTTGAGGTCAAAAAAAGGATAGCAGATGCCTCAAGCCCTTTGCATGAGATCGTGGAAAGAGAAACCCAGGAAGAACAGAGGATGATTCTCAGGGTAACGCGCAACAAATTGACATGGCTCTTAAAGGAGGTCGCCCTTACAGCAAAGCAAAGGGAGTATTTCGAGCTTCTCTATATTCAGAAACTTTCAAATGAAAAAGTCGCGAAAAAACTGGGCGTTACGAGCAGTACGGTGCGCCGAATGATGCAGGATGTCCCAAAGGCCCTCCACAAAGCTCTATCTTGGAATAGGGAACGCCGGAGGATGCTTAAGGCGATCTCGGCTTTGCATCTTACAGCTAATCAGCGGGTTGTTTTCCGATTACGGTACCGCGAAGGACTGTCGGTTTCTGAAATTGCAAGAAAACTTGGGAAGCTCCGTACTGCGATCTACAACGTTCTGGCCAGGGTAACTAAAAAAATTTCCTAAGGGAAAACGTGGACAAACCATGAACGCCCCCCCTGGAATTGCCCAAGACTATGGGGGGAGTGAGGCCAACCCACTTAATCGTAAGCGAGGCAGCCTCCCGATGGGGTTAATGAGCTTCCTCCCCCTCCAAACGGAGAAAATCATGGGAAAAAGGTTTTCAAAATTCGGTCAGGTGCTTGTGGGGTTGGGGGTTCTGTTGCTCCAAGCCCAGATTTGTTATGCGGAAGCGGGCTCGGAAACAGATCTCCAATTCTTTCTTCAAGGAGTCGGTGATTTTATGATTCGAACGATGGGGCCCGGAGTACTCGTGATCGGGGTTGCCATCTCCGGCATATCCATGGCGCTTGGGGATGAACAGGGAATGCGCAGGGGAGCGCTTGCCGCCGGGGGCGGTGCGCTCATCATGCTTTCAAGGGCCATTCTTGCCTTGATTCAAAACGTGACTCATTTTTAGGAGGGATTTGGTGAAACGGCTTAAGGTCTACCGCAAGATTTACGAACGAAACAAAATTCTGGGTCTTGAATTTCCGGACTTCCTGATTCTGGTTCTTCTTTACCTTGCGGTATTTCTTTTTTCTAAAAATCTGGTTTTGAATCTCATTCTGATTGCAGCCGCCTATTTTTTCCTGCGTCTTTATAAGAAAGGAAAGCCCCCTCATTGGACTGTTTCAATTCTTCGTTTTCTTTTCAAAGGACGCAGGTACGGCCACACTCAGGAAAATTCTAAGGAGATCGAAAGTGAAAAGCACTAACCTCCTTCGAATCCGGGACCTTATTCATCAGGAATCCAGGATTCCGTTTTATAAGCAAGTGGATCTTTATTCAATCGAAGAAGACCTTCTAATAGGTGTTTCGGGAACGATGGGGTACGGCTTCAAACTCCATGGCCGTGACCTTCTTCTCGAAAGTGAGGAGAGCATCGAAAACTTTGAACACCGGGCACGTAAATTTTGGAATTCCCTTCCGACGGGAACAACTCTTCATATCATCGTTAAATCCGAAGAAGGGGCTGAAGGAATTCTCAAAGATTTTGATAGCTCAATTGAAGATCAAGGAAACCTTGCCCGGAAAGTCGTGGATGCAAAACTTAAAGCCTACCGGGAGCATCCTTTTATTCGTAGAGAAGTATTTCTATTTGTCGTCATAAATCCATCCTGGAAGCGGAATCATCAAGCGACTCTGCCGAATCTTTCTTTTGCATTGGGGGGCAAAGCGAGAAGGCTCTCGGAATCCGACTTCAATGCGCAAAAGGGCGATATCCAGAAGATCGCCGTTCAGATTGAAGCCGAATTCCGCGATCTCGGATTTCGGCTTGAAAAACTTCAGAAACCCGAGCTTCTTGCATACCTCTATGAATTGCTTAATCCCCACTACTCGAAAGAGATCATGCCGTTTGAAAAAAGCCGTATTGTTGAATCCGGCCCCATCTATCAGGGAGAAACGCTTCGATCTCGTTTGCTTTTATCCCCTCCAGTTGTGGAAGACAGGTTCTTTTATCTCGATCAATACTTTCATGAAGTTTTAAACCTTCGGTTGCTTCCGGATCAGACCAGTCTAAAAGTGATGAGGGATTTCGAACGCGCGCTTGGCTGCAATTATTTTATCTCTATCACTATTGAAGTCCCGGATCAGGAGCGCGAACGGGCTGCTTTGAAAAAGCAGGGTAATTTTGCGAAAGCCGAAGGCTTTTTTACGAGGACTAAAGATTACGAGGCGTGGGCAAGGGCAGGGGAGTCGGACCAACTTTTGACTGAAATTGCCCAAAGTGAGGACAAACTGTTATATTTTTCACTGGCAGTCATGTTCCGCGAAAAGACAAAGCGTGAGCTGGATGGACGCGTCGATGAAGCGCTTCGTATATTTCCGCGGCTTGGAGATGCTCAAGCCATTTGCGACCACATGAACCATGACCGCCTTTTTTTGTCCTTCCTTCCCCTTCAGGGGCATGAAAATCCGCTGACATTTCTTGTTCGCTCCGAGGTCTTGACACATCTTGTCCCACTTCAGGCAAGCTGGAGAGGTACGGAGAAAATGGGGCTGCTTTTAAAGACCTGGCGGGATGAGCCGTTGAAGCTTGATTTGTTCGATGCCGCTCTCCAGGCCAAACATGCGGTCATGCTGGGGACGACCGGATCCGGGAAATCTTTTTTTACCACCCATCTCCTGCTTCATTTTCTTATCGCATCCAAGACCCATGAGGTCATTGTGATTGATGTTGGTGGAAGCTACCGGAAGCTTGCGGGCATCCTGAACGGTTCTTATCTTGAGGTGGAGTGTTCCGAGGCGTATGCCCTGAATCCATTCCCAAGGAAAGGCATTCTTTTTTCCGAGAACGGGGATGCGGACGCGACATTCCTCCAGTTCCTCAAGGAACTTCTTCAGAAAATGATTGGCCCTGACCGCAAATGGTCGGCCAGCGAAAAGATGATTCTGGAACGTGCTATCCGGGAGGTTTACGGACCACTTGCAAAAGATCGTGCCCCGCTTCTCGGCGATGTCGAAAACGCGCTTTATCACTTTGAAGCCGGAGATGAGGAGGACAAGAGAAAGGCGTATCAGTTTGCCAAGGAACTCTGTCTTTTTACGAAAGGCGAATATGGCAGACTCCTTAATCGGGAAGGGGTTTTTGATTTTGATTCCCGCTTTACGGTATTTGATCTCAGGAAAGTATCCCATTACCCCGAACTTCAAGAAATCCTTCTTTTCATTATTCCCTTTGCCCTCAAGAGAAAATTCGAGAACATTGCGCTGAAAAAAATCCTCGTGCTTGACGAATGCTGGCGTCTTTTGAAGGAATCCCAGGGCACTGATCTTGTCGAGGTCTTCTACCGGACAGCCCGGAAAATGAATGCCGGAGTCTTGTCGATTTCGCAGAATCCAGAGGACTTCCTCGAATCAAAGATTGCCAGTGTCATCATCAATAATTCACCCATCAAATACATTTTAAGGCTTCACAAAAGCCATGAAGCATTGGGGCGATTCGGCCTCAACCCAAATGAAATTCAAGCCATCCGTGAGCTTGAGGTAAGACCGGGGCATTATTCCGAGGTTTTTATCAAGTTCGATGAGCAACATGTCCTGGTGAAGCTCGAGCCAACCGCGCTTGAGTATTGGATTGCGACGACGGATCCCCAGGATCAGGAAATGGAGCTTTTCTCGAAAGACAAACCGTTGGATCTTGAATCCCTGGAAAAACTTGCCCATGAGTTTCCGCACGGCGTTAAAAAAGGAAGGGATGGGTCCCGTGCGTAATGACGGTTCTTCCGGTCTTGCGGTTCTTTGTATGTTTCTCACGGTCGCGGCAATCTTATTCATCGGATTAATTCATTGGCTAAGGTAACCATGAAAAGAACGAAGGTTATTTTTATTTCACTTTTAATTTTAATGTTGGCGGCAAGCGGCGTAAGTCGAGCGGATCTCCCGACCATCGATGCCGTGAATGCCGCACTCAATCAACTTCGTAATGCTTTGATGCAATCTCAATTTGCACAGGAAGTTGCTATGGCCACAGAGCAGATCAGCCAGCTTCAATCGCAATATCTGGAGCTATTACGCTTTCATTCAGGATTCGATGACATTTTTCACGCGTTGGTGGGGGATTCTTTTAAGAATCCATTCCGGTCTGGAAATGGTTCTTTGAGGGATGCCTTCATTGATTTCGAATGGGTCACATCCGACGTAGAAATTCTGAATCAGGCCGCGGGGCCCGCTGACATTCGATCTTCGCTTGAGGCGATTACAGGAAAGATCCCCGCATCTCATCAGCGTCCTTACATACCCTTTGAGGAAATGCAGGTCGTGGAGGGATTCCAACTCGCCCAGGAAATTCGTGGGGCAAGCGAAGCAACAAGGGATGCGGCAACCTCGATTTCCCAGCAGGCTCAAACGGCAAGTCCCAAGGGAGCGGCACGGCTCAACGCTGAGGCGCTCTCGCAAGTCATGATCCTCTCGCAACAGCAGCAGGAAGCCCTTGCAAAACTTATCGAGCTTGAAGCGGTTCAGGTAGAACAGGTTTCGCGGGAAGAAAAGCGGCTGGAATGGGAACGAACCAAATATCTGGATGATGCGGGCGGTTATCTTTCAGCAATTCTGGAGGCGAGATAACCATGCCCCTTCAGCAATTTCTTTTTACCAATGCGCTTCAAATCCCCAATCTTTTCAGCGCACCTTTTGACGTCACATTCCGGCTTGGTTTCGTGATCTTCTCAGTAATGCTAATCGCGGCCATTCTTCATGAAAATCTTCAGGCGCTGAAGGGCAAATCCGACTTTACCGGACTTTTTCTCAGAGTGCTTGTGGTGACGGCGCTGCTTGTGATTTATGAGCGATTTTTTGTCTGGGTTGTTTACGGCATGGATCTGCTTTCAAAGTCGGTTCTCCCTGAAAACGAATTCAAAGAGGTTCTTCAGGCTGTTTTTCAGGACATTGGCGCAAAAAAGGATTTCGGGATACTGAAATTTCTTTCCATTATCACAACGCTTAATTTCATCACCTATGCCATAGCCTTGGCGCTGCTTGGAGTGTTGACCTGGCTTAGATTTATTTTTCTCGCGCTTCTATATGTCATTGGCCCTGTTCTGACCGGATTCGCTGTCTATAAAGCCACGGCCGATGGACTTGCTTTCTGGCTTCGAAGCCTTGTAGCAGTCTCCTCATGGACGTTCGTGCTTTCGATTCTCATGAAGGTGATTTCAACGATGAATCTGATTTCTGTTTATCTTCCCAAAGAATCCAACAGCGCGGCAGTCCTGGCTGCCAATCTGCTCTTCATCATTCTATTTATTTCGGTGCCGGTCATTTCGCACCAAATCACGCGAGGCGGCAGCTTAAGCGGGCTTGGTTCCGCTGTGGTCGGAATCGGGACCGCTTTTATTGCAAAGTTCGCGACCCGGTCCATGCATCATCAGAATCCGTCACCTGCGAGCGGAGCGGGAACCCAAGGATATAAACCATGAAGACTTTATTCCATCAAAAACTCGAAAAATACAAACGCCGCTATTTCGAGGTCTTTGGAGACCTTGAGGCGCAGGTGGAATTTCTGAAACTCTCAAACCTCGTGCTTCTTTTTATTCTGCTGATGTCTTTCTTCGGGTCATTCCTTCTTGCCAAAAGACCGCCGGTCGTCATCCGGGTGACAGAGGTGGGTGCGGCAGAGCCCATTCGGGATTTTCACCTCAACAATGCGCCGACAGAGCCTGAAATTCTATATTTTTCGAAATCGTTTGTTCGAAAGTACACGGAGTACAACGCCTACACCTTGTCACGTGACGTGACGGATGCATTCAATCAGATGACATTGCGCCTTCAGAAAATCACAAACCGGGATCTGGTGGACTCAGGACTTCTTGTGCGGATTCGTGAGACCGGCCTTCATGCGCAAATCGAGTTTAAAGAGGAGAAAATCGAGCGTGAAACCCAGGAATTCATACTGGTCTCCTTGCTTGGCGTAAGGACAATCCAAAGCTACAAAAATCCAAATTACCGGGAATCGGCGCTTTTTAAAGCAGAACTCGTCTTGAAGAAGCTCTCGAGAAGTATCGACGTACCGGCGGGGCTTCTCGTGGATGATTACCGCGAGATGATTCTGAACAAACTCGGAGATCAAAAATGAACCCTAAAAAAATTCTTTTGGCATTTTTAGCCCCATCTTTAGTGGCCCTTATCTCTGGATCCGCGCTTTTGGCGGAAGACACGGCAAAAGTGCAAGGAGATCAATCGGTTGTGTTGAAAGAGAGGCAGCAATTCAACAAATTAAAACGATCAACCCGGAACATCTATAAGGTGACGATGCGTTCCAGTGTTGTTTACAGACTTCAGACCGCGCTCGGATATGTGTCCACGATCGATCTACCCGAAAAAGCGCTCAAGGTTTTCGTTGGCGATCAGGAACTTTTCAAGGTTGGTGTCTATGAAACGCAGGTGCTGATCAAACCTGTCACCGATGAATTGGATGCCAGGACAAACCTTGTGATTGTAACAGCGTCCGGCCGGCTTGCGTTTGATGTTTCCGTGGGAGGCCCCGAGACCGCGGATTTTGTGCTGGATTTTAGGCTTCCTCAGGACGACGAGATGCTGGTTCAAAATGCATTTGATAAAAAGGTCGAGGAAAAGAGCCAGCAGCTTGAAAAAGAGTTCAAAGAGAAGGAAAAAGGCCTTGAGAAGCAAGCCGAACAGCTTTCCGAGCAAAAGCTGAAAGAGAAAATAGCCGCCCAGTCACGCAGCGTCTCTCTTAAATCATCCGCTACAAAAGACGGCGTGCAGGTGAATCTCCTCTCCCTCTCACAAGTGGGGGACAAGGCCTATCTGAGATTTTCGGTTTTGAACTATTCCAAAATGCCCTATCGAGTCTCCAAAGTGTTTGTCGGCATGATTACGGAGGAGCGGAAATTTTTTAAGAAACGCGAGGATAGCAGCATCGAATTTCAAAGCGAACTTTCACTTTCCAATTTGATTGCGCCGGACAGTTATGTTTACGGCGTTCTTTCGTTTGATTACCGAGCGCTGAGTAAAAATGGAAAGTCCGTTTTTAGAATCCTTGAGGAAGGAGGGAACCGGGCGATGGAGATAAAAGATTTCGCCTGGCTGGAATAAACAATGCCGGAAAAAAAGGAGCTGCCTAAGGGAAATGGCCAGGAAGGCGCATCGATGCCGCCTCCGCCGGAACCTGAATTTTTCGATGATCTTACTCGGGAGGAAAAGGGGAAATTTCTTTTTCAGGAGTTTTTTGAACAGCCATGGATCCGGTGGACAGTCGCCATTATCGCTCCAGTGATATTGGTAATATTTTTCCTTTCTCATAGTGGGCCCAAAAGAAAAGCACGTATTCCGATTCACTCTGAAGAAAAACCGCAGGTTGTGACCAGGGCAGCAATGGACAGGGCCATTGAAGCGGCAAGGAAAGAAGACGGCAAGATGCAGGACCAGGAATCAACCCGCAACATCCAGCCGGTCAATAAACGCAATTATGGCACTAACATTGAGGTTTACGTTTATCAGAAGGAAAAAGAAGGCAGTTCTCTTTCCCGATCAAGACAGCCGGATGAAATGCAAAAACCGCTGGGAATTCCTTCCGGGACGAAAATTCCGGCTTTACTTTCCAATCGTGTCTTCAGTTTCAATGTAGCGGCGCCAGTTCTAGCCCTCGTCAGCAAGGATTTTAACTGGCAAGAACAGATTCTTATCCCCAAAGACTCTAAATTTCTTGGGGAGGCGAGTGTCCTCAAATCTCTCGACCGCATCAATGTCAGTTTTGATCTTTTGATCTTCCCGGATGGGCGCCAGATGCGTGTCCGGGCAATGGCCTTATCGGAAGATGGTTCCGGGGGCATCAAAGGCAAAGTGGAGAAGCACCGGGACGTGAAAGTTCTTAAAGCAATTGGAGAGACCCTTCTCGGAGGGGCCAGTCTTTTTGCGGGATCAGGCCGGAGGGATCCCTACAACCTCGAAGACCAGCTTCGGGTCAATCTTGCGCAAAATCTGACGAACCAGGCCTCTCAGGATTTGCGCAGTGTCAAAGCCGAGCAATCGATCACCGTGGAGGCCTATACGCCCATTCAGGTGATTATTCTTGAGGCAATTTAAAAAGGAGGAAGTCAATGGAGAAGACAAAAAAGAAGGTGGATTTCAAGAATGAAACGGTGTGCGTAATTCCAATGAAAGAGGGGAAAGAAGAACTGCGGATTCGTTTTTCCGAGTTCAAAGGGCATGCTCGCGGCGATTTCCGTGTTTTTACGGAAATCGAAGGGGAAATGCGCGCGACCAAACAAGGCTTTGTCGTCGATACGGGAAAGTGGGCGGAATTCCGAAAGGGTATCGCCAAACTCGACGAGAAAATCACGACCAAGTAAATCTCAAATCAAATAAAAGGAAGCCTGTTTTCCCTATCGGAGAGCAGGCTTCCTTGGGCTGGGGAGCTATGAAACGAAATAAAAGAATGCTTCATGCAACAGGTCTTTTGATTCTCGGAATTCTTCTTAGCCATACCGTCTATGCGGAACCGGGGGAGGTGGCGCTTGAAGATTACGGCCGTCTTGTGACCCTTGAGCATGCCATTTCCAAAACTCTAAAAGATCATGCAAAAGTGAAACAAGCCTTCGAAAGACTGGAAAAGGAAAAGGCTCTTTATCAGGGAGCCAAAGCTGAATTTCTTCCCAAGTTCGGCACGCAGCTTTTTGGCGCTGTCGCAACTGGAGACAAGCGGACAGTGAGCTACTTCGATACCTTCCTTGAACAGCCTCTTTTTGAAGGTGGAAAATCTGTCTTCAATAAAAAGAAACAAAAGGTACGAGTTGAACGCGAGAGCCTTAAGCTGGAGGAAGCCAAGCTGGATCTCGGCCTTTATGTGCGAATCCTTTACGCGGAGGTGCTCAAAGAAAAAGAATTAACCCGTATCGCACAAGGGGAGGTCAAAGAGCTTTCGCAAGCTTATGAACGGACAAATGTTCTATTTCAAAAGGAGATTATCCCTCGTTATGACTTGATACGCATTGAGACGCTTCTCGAAAAGGCGAAGGCCGCGCTTGTCAAACATAAGGAGTCCTATGACTATCAGCTTTCCGTATTGATGCAGACTATCGGTGTCGATGCGCAGGAATCCTTGGAGCTTGAGCTTTTGGGAGAAATCCCGGGCCTGATGACTGACATTAGCGCCTACCTTGATTTGAGCCGGAAACATGACCCTCTCTATAAACTCTCCGGTCTGCAAATCCAGGAAAAGGAATTCGAAAAGAAAATGCTTCGGGCTGAAAGATGGCCTTCTGTCAGCCTGGCAGCTAAATGGAATGTTTATCAGGATGTTTTCGTGGATACCAACCGCGTTATGGTAGGGGTTCTCGGTAAATGGAATATCTGGGACTTCGGGCGGCTGGGCTCGCAGATCAATGCCAAAGCGCATGAAATTCAGGAGACCAAGTGGGCAGGCACCGTGGAGATTCAGGAAAAGGAAAACGAAACGCGTCGTCTCTACCACGAGGCAAGGACCGCGTCTGAAAAAATCAGGCTTCAAGACGCGCTTCTCAAAGAAAGAGATGAAGGCTACAAAAACGAAAAAACGAGACTCATAGCGGGTGAAAAAGGAACCGGTGAGTTACTTGACTCATTCCTTGCTCTGGAAGAGGCAAAAATGGAAAGACTCCAGGCAATCACGGAGTACCGCATTCTTCTTGCAAGCCTGCAGCGAAATATGGGTTTTGAGGAAGGGGAGGAATCATGAGAAATCGGATTACCCTTTTCTTTCTGGCACTGATCGTCATTTTCACTTTAGGGATTACTTGGGCCGTTGCCTCCACGGTCATCATAACCGGAGAGAGCCTTGTCGTAAGCTTTGCGTGGATTGGTGGATTCGCGTTTTTATTCTTCAATGTGGCTTATCTGTTTTTTACCGCGATTTTTTCGATTCTCGTCAAAAAGAGGGTTCTGAGTGAAGCGTATTTCGAATCCTTTCCCAAAACAGCTCTGATTTATCCCATCCGCAATGAAAAGCATGGAATCTTTGAACGTATTGATTACTCGTTTTCAGGGAACAAACTGCCGAATCTGGATCTCTGGATCCTTTCGGATTCAGACTTGGAATTCGCTGCTTTCGAAACGCAGCTGATCGAAAGATTGCGGCATGAATATGGCCCCCGGATTCACTACCGCCGCCGGGAGGACCCGGTCGAGCGCAAACAGGGCAATATCGGAGAGTTTCTTACCGCGCATCCTGAATACACCTTCATATATGTATGTGATGCTGATGGGATGGTTCCCAAAGGTGTCATCCTGAAATTGATCAAAAAAGCTGAGCATCCACGAAACCAAGATATCGCCATTTTTCAGTGTTTCGTCAAAATCGCTCATGCCGCAACCTGGTATTCGCGATTCGAAAAGATTGGGACGGATTTTTCTCAGCGGTTTGGTTTCACCACCCTGCAGGCGATTTTTGGCAGGTCTATTTCCTTTGGCCATCATCACCTCGCCAGAACGGCACTCATTTCAAGAATCGATCTACCCAAGGGGCTTCTTTCTCACGACAACTGGGATACTGTGCTTCTTGACCGGATGGGCTATCGGGTTGCTTTTTGTCCTGATGTCTGTGCCTTTGATGAAGCCCCGTCCAATTATCTCGAAGCAAGAGCACGAGCACGCCGCTGGTCGCAAGGAACGCTTCAGGGATGGCTTCTTGTGTTTATGCCAAACATCTCGTTGGCGTCACGCTTTTTAGTGTTTTACGGTATTTATCTTTACCTTGCTGACCTTGTTTTTTTCTTCTGGGCCATTCTTGCCCTGCTGGCCCATTCCGCCCTGATGGGAGAACTGATTCATTTCAAGATTGATTCGATCTGGCTTGGATTATTTACCAACAGTATTCTTAGAACGATTCTGATCTTCACCCTGGTTATTACATTTTTCCATAAAATTGTGATCGTGAGAACTCTGAAAGATTTAAAAGAGTATGCTTACGAAGTTTGCTTTTCCACCCTGGTTACTTTGAATAATTTCTTTTATGGGCCTCTTGATATTCTTACGCTTCCGTTAAGGAAGCTTGCATGGCGTCCCATGTCCAAGAACCCATTCCAGCAGATCAGCTTCGGCAGTGCATTTGGAAATCTTTGGGCGGGAACGATCTTCGGAATTCTGGGGCTCTATTTTTGCCTGGAGCAGACCCCTTATTTTGTTTGGCAGGCCTCACCAGTCCTGACAAGCCTCATACTTTCAATTCCCGCAGTTTATCTTACTGCGAAGTCAATTCCGCATGGATTGAAGGCATGGTTCTAAAAAGGAGAATGATCTATGACTCAAAAACCATCATCTGATCCTGAGCAAGAGCGCGTGGTCGAGGAACCTTCCTTATTTAAAGAGGCCCCTCCCCGCAAAGCAGACGGGAAAAAGTTTTTACTCTTTGTCATTCTGGCTGCAAGCGGACTCATGATTTTCTTCAGGCAGGAAGATGTCAAAGGGACGGCCGTTTTGAAATCGGAGCAATTTGCTCAGATCGGATTGGTCAATCCCGGAGTGCTGAAAGAATTATTCCACAGGAAGGGCGATAGTGTCCAAGCCGGTGAAGTGCTTGCCCGTTTTGAAAATCCAGACATTGCCAACCAAACCCGTGAAAAAGAGGCATCTCTTGAAATTCTTGGTCATGACCGTTCCCGTCTCGAAAAAAAAATGCAATTTTTCGAGAAGGAATTTGATCGGAAAACCATCCTTTATGAAAATGGGGTGACCGCAAAAGCTGTTCTCGACAGCGCGGAATCTGATCTTTTTCAAGTGAAAGAAGAATTCGCCATGCGCCAAAAAGAGTACGAGACGGTCAAATCGGAGATTCGCTTTTTTAAAGAGCGCATGGCATCCCTCGAACTCAAGGCCCCGTTTGCCGGGGTGATTTTGAGTGACCCAAAAGAAAAGATCGGGAATTTTCTGAGAGAAGGGGAGTTCGTGATCGAGCTTGCGGATCCGGGCACGTTTTATTTGGAACTGCCGGTTCCGGAAAAAGATGTGCAGAAACTTAAGGAAGGAAACAGAGTTTCGATTCGTTTCTCTGCTTTTTCTTGGAGGTCGTACAGGGGGCGAATTATTCGAATCAACCCCACGGTCAGGGAAGAGACGGAAAAAGTATTCAAGATTAAGCATGTGGTTCATTGCGATATTTCTTTGGATGAAATCCCAAACGATGCCAAGTACGGAATGCAGGCATTCGTAAAAATTCAAACAGGCATCGGAAAGGCTGTTTCGCTTTTCAAACATGAGCAAGCGCTGTTTTCTGAGAAGAGTGCGGGATGAGGCAGGCCTTGAACGGTTTATGTACGGATTTGGAAGATGAATTGTGCCTCCTTCTCCGCAATATTACGCAGGGACGCATGGTGCGAGATCTGATTATTGTTTTACGCGAGCAATCTGACGGTTCTGCTTTTGGAAATATTGAAACAATAGCAGTTCGCAACGCCGACGTTCAAAACGGAGACTGAAAGATGGAAAAATCGTTTAAGAGAAAGGCTGGGATTCCAGGCAGACAGCTACCTGCAAAATCTAATGCTGTTCTGAAGGGGTATCAGCAAATCCTACAGGATGTACAAGCTATTCTCGGCCGGGCGGTTCATCTTGCGCACAAGGCTGTCGATCAAGTCCGTTTAAATGCCTACTGGGAAGTGGGAGAACGGATGGTTCGTGGGGAGCTCGAAAATAAAGATCGCGCAGATTATGGAAGCCATCTCGTCGCCAATATGGCAAAAGACCTGGGTATCTCAAGGTACGAACTTGCTCGTATGATGGATTTCTATCGCACCTATCCAATTGTTGCGACGGCGCCGCAACAATTGAGCTGGTCTCATATTCGGGAGCTTTTACCTCTGCTTGAAGAGAAACGGAAGTTCTACGAATTGAAGGCAGCAGATGAAAGATGGAGCGTTGCTGAACTGAGGAGATCGATCCGCCGGAAACTTTATGAACAGTTCAAAAAGGGACATCGCACTATTCCGGTTAAAAAGCTTCCATCTCTTCCGGCAAGCGATGGCATTTTTAAGGAAAGCTATCGTTTTGATTTTCTCGATCTAACCCGGGATTTCAGCGAACACGAGCTTGAAGATGCGCTTCTTGACCGGGTAGTAAGGATTTTGACCGAGCTTGGAAGAAATTTTTCGCTTGTAGGCCGCCAAGTGAGGATTCTCATCGACGGCAATTGGGACAAAATCGACCTTGTTTTTTATCATACCCGGCTTCACTGTTATATTTTAGTCGAACTTAAGAGAGGGACATTCCGCAAGGAGTTTGTGGGGCAGATCAACGCCTACATCGAACATTACCGGCATAACGAGGAATCTGACGGCGACAATCCAACGATAGGACTTATTTTGTGCGAAGACATCGGATATGAGGAAGCGGTCTATGCCCTTGGGGGGCTTGAAAAGAAGATTTTTGTTTCAAAATACAGGGTTGTCTTGCCACAGGAGAAGGAGATCATCAAAAGATTAAGGGGATTGCAACGTCACTGAGGCGTAAAATGATGCCAATAGCAAACCCTGATAAAAAGCTTCTTTCTATCGATGACCTGTCAGTGAGGATTGGCGTAGCAAAAAATACCTTATATGATTGGGTTAGTATGGGTAAAATACCTCATCTGAAGTTGGGTAAGCTCGTTAGGTTCGAAGTAGCTAAGATTGAACAATGGCTCGAGACGAAGCGCAAAGAACCTATGGATTTCAATTGACAAAATGCAGGAGAAAATGTAAACTTTGATAATCCTTGGTAAACGGACATGAAGCGATACACACTTGAAGATGTGATTGAAAGTCTAGGTATCTCACGTAAGACGTATTACAATTGGGAAAATTCTGGGAAAATTCCGAAAGCGAACAGAGATCCCATGAGTAAATTCAGGATATTTACTGATGAAGACATCAAGCGGCTCAGAAAAATCACAGCTAGATAATCAGGCCAAACTCGGTAAAAACCAAAACCAGCGCTCAGATAGAGGGCTTTATAAGCGAGGTGAAAATTGGTATATCGACTTTACCTATAGGAATCGCTTTGGACATAGATACAGAAGGCGGGAACCAACCGGGACCTCAAACAAGAAGCTTGCTATTGCGTTCCTTGCAAAGCGGAGAGCGGAGGCTGCTGAGGGCAAGTATCTTGATATTAAAACGCAGAAAGAAATCAAGTTTTCCGAATTTGCGGCTAATTACCTGGCAAAGCATTCAAGCAAGAACAAGTCTTTTCGCTCGGATGAAGATCGGATGAAAGGGTTGGTTGGCTTTTTTGGCGGTAAGTTTTTGCATGCTATCACTCATTCAGATATCGAAGAATTTAGAACCAAAATGCTTAAGGATATCAAGCCTTCAACCGTCAATCGATACATAGCATTACTCAAGAGCATGTTTAACCGGGCTATTGAATGGGAGTTTCAAGATTTTAACCCGTCGATAAAGATCAAGAAGTTTAAAGAAAACAACGAATCCCCTAGATCGCTTTGCAAGGAAGAAATTGAGAGGCTCTACGCTCAATTGGATGACAAGCTTCTTATGATCGTCAAGTTTGCTTTAGGTACGGGAATGAGAAGGAATGAGATTCATTCTTTAACATGGCAGGACGTCGATATTCAGACAAGGAAAATTTACGTCCGCGCTGAAGTTGCAAAATCAGGTAAATCCAGGGTAGTGCCAATGAGCGAGGGGATTAGAAATCTGTTGCTTTCGTTGAGGAAACTTCCGGACTCTAATAGGATCTTCTCAGGTGTCGTTCGGTATCAGTTTGAAAAAGCCGTGGAGAGGGCAAATCTTAGGAATTGCACATTTCATAAGCTCCGCCACAGCTTTGCCACACATCTCTTGAGGCAGGGAGTCGATATCGTCACAGTCGCCCGATGGCTTGGTCATTCCCCTAAAAGTATGAATGTTACGATGAGATATCTCGATTCTGTTAATGGTCTGGATGATAACTCTATTGGTAAGATTGACAGTGTGATTATGGATGGGCAGGAGGAAAGTTACGGCACAAATACGTCACAAACAAGATTTCGCAAATACGTAACTCGTTACGGGGCCCGTAGCTCAGCTGGTTAGAGCAGGGGACTCATAATCCCTTGGTCCAAGGTTCGAATCCTTGCGGGCCCAATCCATCCGATTGGGCCGGCTGGAAAAGCCGCGATCGGCGGCCTGACCACGCCGGCCCACTTTTTTGAAACCCGTCGACATCCTTATTCTTTATCTGAAGGTCCACACCCCTTGTCGCAGCAGGATTTTTTGTTTTTCTTCCTGGCCAGGAAATGGCGCAGCGTGAAGAAAAACGCGAGGCCGACGATTAAAAAAACAATCCACTCTGACTTGTCCATGCTTTAAAACCCCAGCAGGCGCCCTCCCTGATAAACCAGGAAAGATCCCACCCAAGCGAGAATTGTCATGTAGGTGAACATGAAAAGAGGCCAGCCCCAGGTATTGGTTTCCCGCCGTACGATGGCCAGAGTGGACATGCACTGGCAGGCCAGCACAAAAAACACCATGAGCGATATGGCCACAAGCGGTGAGTAAGCCGGTTTTCCCGTGACCGGGTCTTTTTCGGCCTGCAGGGCCGAAATCAAATCCACATTTTTTTCATCCGCGTCTTGCCCGATATTGTAAACAATAGCGAGTGTGCTCACGAGAACTTCGCGCGCCGCGAATGAGGCGATGAGGCCTATTCCGATTTTCCAATTAAAGCCGAGAGGCTCAATCACGGGTTCAATCGCTTGTCCGAGCCGGCCGGCGAAGCTTATTTTTAAACGGTCGCCGCTTACGGTTCGTTCGAGATTGGCCAATTCCGTTTTGAGCGCGTCTCCGGTCAAAGTGACGCTGAGTTGCTGGCGCTGGGCTTGATAATTTTTTTCCACAGCCGGGTCTTTGGGATAGCTGGCCAGAAACCAGAGGATGACTGAAATGAAAAATATGATCGTCCCGGCGCGATAGATAAATTCTTTGCCGCGGTCCCACATGGTGCGGAGTACCGATTTGATATTGGGAAGGCGGTAGGGAGGTAATTCGAAAATAAAGGGCGTTTGATTGCCTTTCAACAGGGTGCGGCGGAACAGGGCCGCCATGCCGAGGCCGGTCAAAAGGCTTAAGAAATAAAGGCTGAAAAGTGTGACGGCCTTGTAGCTGAATACGCCGTAAAATCTTCCGGCCGGGATAAAAGCGCCTATCATCAGGGCGTAAACCGGAAGCCGTGCGCTGCAGCTCATAAGCGGGGCCACAAGGATGGTGGCCAGACGGTCGCTCCTGTTTTCTATCGTTCGCGTGGCCATGACGCCGGGCACGGCGCAGGCAAAGGAGCTTAACAAAGGAAGAAAGGCCTTGCCGTTCAAGCCGACTTTTTTCATGATGCGGTCGAGCACGAAGGCGGCACGCGCCATGTATCCGAAATCCTCAAGCAGTGCGATAAAAAAGAAGAGAAGAAAGATTTGGGGCAGGAACACGACCACGTTTCCGACGCCGGCTATCATGCCGTCAACCACCAGGCTGTTTAACTGACCGGCAGGCAGGATTCCGCCCGTGAAACTCCCCAGATTTTTGATGGCTGACTCCAGGGCTTTCATGGGAAATTCCGCCCAAGTGAAAATAGATTGAAAAATCACACCCATGATAGCCATGAAAAAAAGAAGGCCCCAGACACGATGCGTTAAAATCTGGTCCATCCGCTCGGACACCGTGAATTTTTCGCTGGTTTGGAAATGCACCACGTCGCGGCAAATGGTTTCAATTTGGCGGTAGCGGCATTCGTTTTCCACGACGTCCCATTCAATGCCCGCGGCGTCAAGGCGTTTGCGGCATTCCACGACCTGTTTGCGGAGCTTGGCCGAAACAGTTTCAACGCGGTAAAAAGGGCTGCTCATCCCGATGTCGCCGATAAGCCGCAAGGCCTCTCCGCGGGCCGCTTCTTTCCGGTTCGTGAGAACGGGCTCCAGCAATTTTCCGACTTCCGAAACTTCTTGCTCAAGGACGGCCGGGATTTGCAGGGCCGGTATGGGTTTGTGCGGGGTGGTCGAAAGGTCTTTCAGTCTTTTGTTGATCAAGTGCTTTAATTCACGGATGCCCTGATTTTTGCTTGCCGCGGTGGCCACGCAAGCGGCCCCTGTCCAGCTTTCCAGCTTTTTGAGATCGATAGTGATACCGTTAGACTTGGCCAAATCCCACATATTCAGGACAAAAATCGCGGGCAGGCCGGTTTCCAGCACCTGAATAGCCAGGTAAAGATTCCGCTCGAGATTGGTCGCGTCCATGACAATCACCAAAAGGTCGGGCGTTTCCGTGTCTAGGCGGAAACCAAGAAGGATATCGTGGACAATTTCTTCGTCAAGTGAACGCGGCACCAGGCTATAAGTGCCCGGCAAATCAAGGACCGCGATTTTTTCCTTGGCCCCTTCAACCGCAAGGTAACCCGTTTTTTTTTCAACCGTGACCCCGGGGTAATTCGCCGTCGTGTAGCGCAAGCCTGTCAGAGCGTTAAAGATGGAAGTCTTTCCGCTGTTGGGGTTTCCCAGGAGTGCGATTTTTAGCTGGCGGGTTGACATGGGCGGAAGTCTACAGTCTGGAGACCAGGATATGGGCCGCGTCTTCTTTACGCAAAGACAGACTGTAGCCGCGCACGGCCAATTCAATGGGGTCTTCAAAAGGGGCGAATCGTTTCACCAAAACCCTGGTGCCTCTGACCAGTCCCAGTTCGCGCAGGCGGTAGGGAACCGGCCCCTTGCTGCGGTAATCCCGGATAATCCCCGACTCATTCACCTTAAGTTCACTCAGAGCAATGTATTGAGTATTTATCATGGCTTCATTTTTCAGTTTAGGAAAGAAAAATTGTAGCGTCAATACACCGGAGAAACAACAAATTTCGCTAAAAAACGGCGGACTGGGTCCGTATGCCTTGACTTAGCAGGTAGACTATTGTACCTTATGCCTTGATACAAAACATGATACAGCTAAGAGTTTTTACAATCCAGGAAGCCAACGCCCTTATCCCCGAGTTGACAAGAATGATTGCCAACTTACGGGAAAGCCGTGCGCGTATTGAAAAAAAAGAAGCGGAAATCGACGCTTTGGAGCTTGTCACGGAAAGCGATTCCCCGTCCGGCCGCGCCTTGGTCAACAGTGAAGTTGAGCGCTTGAACCTCCTCATAGCGGATTTTAACGCTTCCGTGGACGCTTTGCACGGACATGGTTGTTTTCTCAAGGATGTGGAAATGGGACTGGTGGATTTTTATTCGGTGATTGAAGGAAAAGTGGTTTATCTTTGCTGGAAATACGGGGAAGAAGAGGTCTCTCACTGGCATGAAGTGGGAGAAGGGTACGCCTCCCGCCAACGGCTCGCCAAAGAGAAGTCATAAGAGAATGAAAATACTGCAGCGCTATGTTTTACGGGAACTCGCCATCCCTTTCGCCATGTCCCTGGTCCTTTTCACGTTTATATTCATTGTGGGGAATCTGGTAAAACTCGCGGATCTTTTGGTGAACAAGGGGGTGAGCATCTTTGATATTTTGTACATCCTCATGCTGCTCACGCCCAAACTTTTCGGCTTTATTCTGCCCACCAGCCTGCTCACGGCCGTGCTCCTGACTTTCGGGGCTTTTGCCCAGCACAATGAAATCATCGCTATCAAAGCATGCGGGGTTAATTTATGGAAGCTCATGGCGCCCATTGTGACTTTGGGGTTCCTGATCAGCCTTTTCGCCCTTATCACGAATGATCAGATTCAAGCCAATGCGTCGTTTGCGTATCGCCGCGCAGTGAAGGATATCCTGATCAAAAAACCTGTGGCCTATCTTGAGGCTGGCCGGCTGATCAAAGAGTTTCGCGATTATATTATTCTTGTTCAAAAGGTTGACGGCAACCATCTGGAAGGCATTACCATTTACCAGCCGCAAACCGATAAACCGACCCGCACCATTATCGCGGAGAGGGGCGAGATCACGTCTTCGCCGAATGATAAAAAGCTGTTGCTGAAACTTTTCAACGGCTCAAGCGACGAGCCCAATCCGGATGACCCCAATGTGTTTTACAAGATGGATTTCAAGAGCTTCGAGCTGCCGCCCATTAATCTCGGGCCGGACGAGGCGCCCATGAACAAGAAGGTCAAGGACATGACCCTGGATGAAATCATGCTTAAAATCCATCAGACGCCGCATGAGACCGAAGAAGACAGGAACAATCTGAACATGCTCAAGAGTGAATTTCATAAAAAGATTTCGTTTTCATTCGCTTCTTTTGTTTTCACGCTGATAGGCCTGCCGCTCGCGATTATCACCCGCCGCGGAGAGGCCGTGATCAGTTTCTGCCTGGCCATGGGCGTGGTCACGCTGTATTATGTCTTATTCGTCTGGACCAGCACTTTGGGAACTCACGGGGTGATGCCGCCCGGAATTCTGTTATGGCTCCCGAACGTTTTTCTGATCGGTATCGGCATCTATTTGATGAAAAAAGTTATTCTGGCTTAATTGGGATTTTTGAGCGGGTTCTTTCACAGATGATCGCGGCCCCGTCTTAGGACGGGGCGGAGGAAAGTCCGAGCTTCGCAGGACAGGGTGCTGGCTAACGGCCAGGCCTTACGTTGGCTTCGCAGCTGGCGTGGGGACGGAAAGTGCCACAGAGACTAGACCGCCCCTTTTTCGCAAGAAAAAGGAGGTAAGGGTGAAAGGACGGTGTAAGAGACCGTCACTCCGCGCGGCGACGCGCGGGGGAGGAAAACCCCACCTGAAGAAAGACCAAACAATTCCCGTGGCTTGTCCGGCCGACTTGGCAGGACTGATCCGGTAAAGCCGCCGCGCGCGGCCCGGGCAAATCAGTCCGGCCGATACGGGAGGGTAGGTCGTTGGAACCCTTTGGCAACAAAGGGGCGAGATAGATGATCATCACGGCTGCGCGGGCAACCGCGTATCCGGACAGGACTCGGCTTACCGGGAAAGAACCCGCTTAACCCAATTTTCCGCCATACAAAACCCAAGGCTTCCTTGACATTGCCTCTAAATTGCTGTACTATTTCGCAACCTTTTAAACCCGGTACTGAGAGACCGGAAAAGGAGACCAGGTGAATTCTACGAATCAACACATACCCAATGAAGCTCGGCGTCAGCCGGGCTATTTTTTTGCCCCGGATAGGCCGTCCGATGTCCGCTGAAGAGAAAAAAGTACTCGATCAGGAGGGCATGGACAGGGCCCTGGTGCGCATCGCGCATGAAATTTTGGAAAGAAACAAGGGGGCTGAGCATTTCGCCCTCGTCGGCATACGCACGCGCGGCGCGCTTCTGGCCAAACGTTTTCAAACCATCATCCAGGAAATCGAACATCAAACCATCCCGCTCGGGGTTCTCGATATCACGCTCTACCGCGACGACTTGACAGAAATCGGGGCCCAGCCCCAGGTGCACGGCACTGAAATCGATTTTGATTTGAACGGAAAAATCGTGGTGCTGGTGGACGACGTGCTTTTCACCGGAAGGACCATCCGCTGCGCGCTGGACGCCCTCATTGATTACGGGCGCCCCAAGAGCATTCAACTGGCGGCGCTGATCGACCGCGGACACCGCGAACTTCCGATACGCGCTGATTACGTCGGCAAAAACATTCCCACATCTGCGGGTGAAGAAGTGGTGGTTCGCCTGACCGAAAGCGATAACCGGGATGAAGTGGTGGTGAGGAGGAAAACAGCATGAGCGCCGCATGGACACGCAAGGACCTTTTGGGCCTCCGCGATCTTACCCGCGAGGAAATAGAACTTATTCTCAAGACCGCCGAATCTTTC
>Ga0209211_10002520_pt1 | contig 31426 bp, 27 predicted proteins | sample RifGroA2_FD_183992 | JGI IMG/M metagenome (GOLD analysis project Ga0209211, IMG submission 183992) | Groundwater microbial communities from Rifle, Colorado, USA - Groundwater A2 (SPAdes) (version 2) | ecosystem: Environmental > Aquatic > Deep subsurface > Groundwater | place: Rifle, Colorado...
CGGCCGCCCGCCCCCTGGAAACAACGGAAACTTTGTGCACCGGATCGGCGTTCTTCAAGACGGAAGAAACTAAAGCGTGGCCGGCTTCGTGGTAAGAAGCGATTTTCTTTTCTTCAACCGTCAGCAAGTGGCTTTTTCTTTCCGGGCCGAGCAAGACTTTCTCAATAGACCTGATCATATCAAACTGGCTGACTTTTTTTCTTTCTTCTCTGGCCGCCAATATCGCCGCTTCGTTCATCAAGTTCTGCAAATCGGCGCCGGAAAATCCGGGCGTCCTCTCGGCGATCAAATTTAAAACGACATCTTCCGCCAATGGTTTGCCTTTGGCGTGGATATTCAATATGTCTTTCCTGCCCTTGATATCCGGCAAATCCAAAAACACTCGCCGATCAAATCTTCCCGGCCGGAGAAGAGCCGGGTCAAGGACATCCGGCCTGTTGGTCGCCGCGATAACTATGACTTTTTCGTGCGGTTCAAAACCGTCCATTTCCACCAAAATCTGGTTGAGAGTCTGTTCCCTTTCGTCGTTTCCTCCACCCAAGCCTGTTCCCCTGTGCCGTCCGACAGCGTCTATTTCGTCAATGAAAATAATGGCCGGCGCGGCTGTTTTGGCCACTTTAAACAAATCCCGGACGCGGCTGGCGCCGATGCCGACAAAAAGCTCCACGAATTCCGAGCCGGAAACATGGAAAAACGGGACATTGCTTTCCCCCGCCACCGCCCTGGCCAGCAAAGTCTTGCCGCTTCCCGGCGGTCCCATCAGTAAAACTCCTTTGGGAATTCTGGCCCCGATATCCAAAAACTTTTTTGGATTTCTAAGAAAATCAACTATTTCCTTAAGCTCTTCTTTCGCCTCGTGCGCGCCGGCCACATCCTTAAAGGTTACTTTTTCTTTTTTGTCGTCCGGTTCAATAACTCTGGCTTGAGTCTTGCCGAAAGTTAAGGATTGAAAGTTTGATTTTTTAACCTGCCTGGCCGCCAGCCAGAAAAATAAAACGATGATAATAATCGGCAAAGCCAGAGGCAAGACAGTGCCGAGCCAAACGGAAGAACCGGACGGGCTTTTTATGTCAATGCTCACTTTGGCCAGTTGTTCGGCTGAAACGCCGTAGTTCATCAAGGTGTCGGTCAAAGACGCTTCCGCTTCTTTTTTAGATTGGGCGATTTTGCCGTCGGTAAAAACAATTTCCAAAGTATCCCCTTTCACGCCGATGGATTTGATGTTGCCGCCGTTTATTTCGGAAACTATTTGAGAGATGGGGATTTCGTTTTTGACTTCCATTTGGCCGGCCAAAAGCGAATAAACGCCCGCCATAACCATCATAATCAGCAAGATAAACAAGATGTTTTTGGAAAATAATTTCATAAGATAACTGGATTATACTATGTAAATATTCAAAATCAAATTATAATGAAATAATGATTTTATTGGAAAATAAAAAAGCCCATTTTGATTACGAAATTCTGGAAAAACTGGAAGCCGGTTTGGAACTGCTGGGCCGGGAGGTGAAGTCTTTGCGGAATAAGCAAGGTTCTTTGGCCGGCTCAAGAGCGCTCGTAAGAGGCGGAGAAGCCTATTTGGTCGGAATGACTATCACGCCTTACCAGACCAAAAAGGGACCGAATCAGCCCGACGGCGGAACGGTGCAAAGAACGATAAAACTTTTGCTGACCAAAAAAGAAATAAATTATCTGGCCGGCAAAGCGGAAGAAAAAGGCTTGACGATAATCCCTCTCAACATCCGCGCTTCGGGCAAAAAAATCAAAGCCGAAATCGGCCTCGCCCGCGGCAAGAAAAAATTTGAAAAAAAAGAAAAAATAAAAAAGAGAGACACCGAGCGGGAAATGCGGAGAGAGATGAAGGGGTAGAAAATTAACAATTTAAAAAAGTTATCAAAAATTACGCTATCGCTTAAAAAGTGATAACTTTGATTTTTTGTGCAACACTGAGTGTCGCATATGTCCGACAATAAACATTGTTTTTAATTTTATAACTGTGTGCTTGCACCGCGTAGTTCGTAGTAATCTACGAGCGAAGTGGTGGTCAATCTTGGAAAAAGTGCGAACCTACTACGAGCAGAACCCTGACGAAACCTAACCGCTCGGGCGGCGCGGAATTCCCCCCTTGACCCCCCTTCCGCGCCGCCCTCGCGGGAATCCAAGCTTTTCGCCCGCGAAGCGGGCTTATCCTTTTCTAATTATTAGGTTTCAATCCAATTAAATCAAACTTTCCATCGTCATCAACGCCTGTAGTTTGATATGTTGCTTCCAGATTTTGACTCGGACCTAAAACTCTCATTTCGTAACAATGAGTATCTTCTTCAAACAACTTTTTTCTATCCGACGAACCAAAATAACAATTATTACGCATTAAATTCTCATCATTGGACTCTAAGAGAAAATCAATTCTTGTTTTTATTGGTTTCCCATCAGATTGAAACCTAAATCCCCCTCTTATTTTGTGAATAGTAAAATCTAGCTCAACAAGCATTTTTGTCTCGATTAAAGCGATATTAAAACCATTCTCTAAATCATCCGGGTATCGCATTTTATAGCACTTAAAAAGTAAATTTAGATATTCTTTGTTTATGCCCAAGTTTTTCTCCCCACTTATAAGTTTCTCGTATAGTTTCGGAACATCATGCTCTCTTGGAAATTCTTTCCCTTCAATCAAAAGAATGGTCTTCAGATATTTCTCAACTGCAGTGTTTGATAAAATCGCCCCTTGAATAATGAAATGATCTAATAATAAAGAGCGGGCAGCAAGGTAATCATTGTCCGCCCACCCAAGCCAATTAATAATATTTCTTGCTACTTCACCCTGTTGCGGGGACATCCGTTTTTTACGCACACTTTCCTTGCCACTCTCCTTGCCACTTGACTGGTGGTTTTATGTTAATAACCTTAATGCTTTTAACAAAAAACGTTTCACCACTATCAGGGTATTTTATAGAAATATTTATTGTTGGATTATTCCCACAAACAAATACTTGCGAAGAAGAATTATCGGTTCGGGTTCTATAAATTAAGATTCCTTGTTCGTCTGAATATATTGTTGTTTCAACACCAGAGGCGGTAACTTTCAAAGCTTTATTAGATAGAATTTTCCCATTGGTTAATTTGGTTTCTATTCTAATAGTAGCGAAGTCAATTCCGTCATTTTTTATTTCTTCTTTATCTATGACAAAAGTTGGCGCAAAAGCATCAGGTGTTGCAAATGCCCCGGATTTTCTTACAAATCCAAACTCATTTATTGCGGTGATTTCGTACGAGTAATTAGTTGTTGGCGACAGTGAAATAACATTTACTGTGTGATTTGAAGATAAACCCGATTCTGATAAAAACATTTTTTGTGAGAGGCTTCCGCCAGAAATAAAAACTTTTGACTCTGCCGGTTTGCTTGTTTGCCACTGAATTTTGGCAGATGATTTGTCGGGAGTAACGTCTACTTTCTCTATAGCAAAAGCGTTTGCAAACGATGCTTGGCCTTGAGCTTGTAGATTTGTGTCAGTTTGATCCTTAAGTTGTTGCTGAAGCAGTGCTACTTGTTTTAATAACGCTTCCAATTGTAATTGAATGTTATTGACAGGATTATTTGCAGTTTGTGGAGTCGTTGGTTGTATGACATTTTTTCCGGTTTCAGTTATTGCTTGTTGGTTTGAGGATTGAACTTGCGCGCCAAGCAATTCATTTGCTCGGACCCTCGTTTTTGGCCCGAAATATCCTGCCATTGGTGTTATTCCCTCACGAAATTGAAATGCCTTTACTGCTTTAAGCGTTAATGAGAAAAAATTTCCAGTTATCGGGCCGGAATACAACTCTTCGCTGGCTAAAAATTCCTGAAGTTTCATTACGTCTGAATCTTGCTGAAAACCAAAAGAAAGGTCGCGGCTAAATTGTTCTGCGCCAAAAGAAACCTGCGTAGACGAAATGACTAAACCAATGACGATTATGACGGAAAGGAAAATTTTTCTGGTAAACATATTTTTATTTTAAGAAATAGCTTATTTCTTTTTAACTTGTGCAACACCGAGTGTCGCACAAGTCCGACAATAAACATTGTTTATAATTTTATAACTGTGTGCTTGCACCGCGTAGCTCGCAGTAATCTACGAGCGAAGTGGTGGAGATGGGCGGAATCGAACCGCCGTGCAATAAGGTTTTCAAATCAATTCTACGGGAGTAGCCTGCTTGTTTTGTTCGCGCGCGAAGTATTAAGCAAACCAAATCTTTGCGCGCGTATTCTCTAATTTTTCAAAAATCCGCCGAGAATTCGGATTTTTTATCCTGATAAATGACATCACTTTCGGCCTATCAGAAATTAGCCGAAGTGACGCCGCCTTAAGCGTAGGCTAAAGCGGGTTGTTTGAATAAGTTATTGACACTTGTTCAATTTTCTAAAAGTTTAGCGAGATTTTAGAATACTCGTCCCGCGTAATTTAAAAGGGCTCATTGTCTAGGCCGATCATCCCCATGTCCAACATAATACAACAAAACAAACTGTTGTCAAACGCCATCGTTGTTGCTATTATACCACTATCAAGCCTATGAAAAATAAGAAAATTTTAACGATGCCTGTTTTGATTTTAATAACCGCCATTTTTGGGGCGGCGGTTTTGGGCGAAGGCGGTTACATCGCGGCGAAAAAAATTGAAAAGTATAAAGATAAAATAATTCTTCAGGAAAATATTTTAGAATACGCGGTGGATGCTTTGTTCGCCCAGCAAAAAGAGCTGGAAAAAATAAAAGAAGAATTGAATGTCGCCCAAAAAGGCCTGGATAAAAAAACAAAAAGTTTGGAAAAAACAATAGCGGAAGAAAAAGAAAAACGAACAGCGGAAACGAAAAATTTGGGAGATATGATAAAACAGGCGGAAATGAAAAGCGCTGCCGTTGAATCCGCAAGGAAAGCCCAAGAAGAATCGGCTCAAAACAAAATTTCCGCTTTGGAGGAAAAAATTTCCCAAACCAAGACTTACAGCCTTTCCTCCATCATCTCTAATTGGCGGCCGCTTATCGCCAATGTGGAATGCCAATTCCGATATTCCGATACCGGCCGTCTTTATCAAAAATCAAGCGGTTCCGGTATCGCTATAAAATTTGATAACACACCCAGCGCCATTCTCACCAACAAACATGTTCTTGTTGACAGTAATGGCTACGGCGCCGATTCCTGCTCGGCCAAATTGCTTGACTCCAACGAAACATTATCTTCTTCCGACATCAGAAGCTCGGCCAAAGATTACGATTTGGGTTATATTTATATCAACAATCCGAGCGATTATTTCAAAAATCTCACCTCAAACTTCCCTGCCCTTTGCTCGCAAAAGCCGTCTTTGGGCGACGAAATCGTCGTGCTCGGCTACCCCAGTATCGGTTCAAAAAACAACTTGACGGCGACCGAGGGCATCGTTTCCGGTTTTGACGGCAATTATTTCATCACTTCCGCCAAGGTGGAACAGGGCAATTCCGGCGGCGCGGTCATTCTGCTGAAAGATAACTGCCTCCTGGGCATCCCCACTTTCGTCACTTTGGGCAAAGTGGAATCTCTCGCCCGCATCCTGGACATCTGGACAGCGGTGGAAAAATAAAAAGGCTTGCAAAGTTTTATAAATTATATAGAATGGTATTTATTAAAAAGCCAAGGGTCAACAATCAAATAACGGCTCCGGAGTTGAGGGTAATCGGCCCGAAAGGAGAAAATTTCGGAGTTTTGGCCAAAGCGGAAGCGCTTGGCAAGGCGATGGAAGTTAATTTGGATTTGATAGAAATATCTCCCACCGCCCAGCCGCCCGTGGCCAAGATAATGGATTTGGGGAAATATCTTTACCAACAGCAGAAAAAACAGAAAGACGCGGCCAAGAAATCCCACGAAACCGGAGTTAAGGGAGTCCAAATAGGACTGGGCACATCGCTTCACGATTTGGAGATGCGGGCCAAGAAAATTGAAGAATTTTTGAAAGACGGCCATCGGGTAAGGGTGGAAATGGCCTTAAGGGGACGGGAAAAATACTTGGACAAGAATTTTTTAAACGAAAGATTGAACCGAGTGCTTCATCTTGTCAGCGAAAAATACAAAATAGCCGAATCGCCGAAGAAAAGTCCCCGGGGCATAGCGGCGACAATAGAGAACGCAAAATAAAACTATGAAAGGATTTAAAACAAACAAATCATTCACAAAAAGAATCAAGATAACCAGAAAAGGGAAAATTCTGGGCAGGAAATCCGGCCTTGATCACTTCAACGCCAAACAGCCGAGAAGAAAACAGTTAAGGCAAAAAAATCTTAGGCCTTTCCAGATGGACAGGAAAGATATCGGCCGGTTTATGCCTCATAATCATTAAATAATATATGACGCGAGTAAAACGAGGAGTAATATCAATGAAAAGAAGGCGGAACATCCTTAAACAAGTTAAGGGCTTTCGCCATGGCCGAAAATCCAAAGAGAGAATGGCCAGAGAAGCTTTGCTCCACGCCGGACTGCACGCCTTCCACGACAGAAGAAAGAAAAAGAGAAGTATGAGGGCTTTGTGGCAAGTAAAGATAAACGCCGCCGCAAGAACTAATGGAATACCTTACAGCAGGCTGATAAATAATTTCAAAAAGGCGAACATTAAGCTGGACAGGAAAATTATGTCCCAGCTCGCTGAACATCAACCGAATATTTTCTCAAAAGTAGTCGCTAGTGTTAAGTAAATAATCACTATATTTCGCAATTCAAGACATTATTACTGCCGGTCAAGAGTTTCCGGCTCCGGGGCGATAACCGAAGTCTTCCAGAATCTGGCGAAAATGGCGCCGGTTATTTCTTCCAACTCCTTGTTTTTCAGCGCCTTGAGAACTCCAAACCAAACAATTCCTCCCGCCAAAGCGGACAAAACACCTTGCGCGAAAATTCCGCCAAAGGTGTTTATGTCAAATATATTATCCAGAAAATTAAGGGTGAAATACGCCGCAACCCCCATCAGCAAAGAAGCCCCCAAAACTTCAAAAAATGTTTTTCTGGCGCGAACCCAGACATCGCCGAATTCTTTCTGGAATAAAAGAAAAAGCAGGACGCTGTTGGCAATCATTCCCAGCGAATAAGCCAAAGGTAAAGCGAGCATATCCGCGCCGCCGACGCCGCCGACTCTTAAAGCGATTTCAAAAAAAGAAGAAAGAAAATAATGATTTTTAATTAAACTGATAAAAAGCGGGGTAATGCCGATGATAAAAACAGCCGATATGACATTTATCATTATAGGCTTCCATGTTTTTCCAGAAGCGTAAAAAGCTCTGGTAAAAACAACGATAATAGATTGGGCGGTAACAGAAAAAGCGAATATCGCCACGGCGGCGGCGGTTAGCCTCGTGTCTTGCCAGCTGAAATGCCCCGAGCCGAAAACGACTCTGACTATTTGGGCTCTTAAAACGATTATCAAAACTGACGCGGTTATTGACCAGAAAATAATTTGCCTGACAGCAATTGCCGTCTGATCCAGAAACTCCTTTTTTTTGTTGTTCACGAAAAGTTTAGCCAGAGTGGGAAAAGCCGCCACGCTATAGCTCATTCCTATTACCGCCAATGGCACCGACTGCAAGTTGAAAGACAAGTTGAACACGGCGATACTCCCGGCGGAAAGAAGAGACGCCATAGCGGTAATAAATATCAAAATTATTTGATTCAAACCCAAGCCAAGCGAGCGGGGAAAAGACAGTCTGGCCACTCTCCAAGCTTCTTTGATGTTAATTTTCATGGCTGGCCAAGGAAAAAATCCCAACCTGACGATGGCCGGAATTTGAACGGCCAAGTGCATCACGGCTCCCATTGCCACGCCTGAAACAATTCCCGCCAGTCCGAACTTGGGAAAAAGAAAAATTATGCCGAAAATTATGCCGAGATTGTAAAAAACAGGACTAAGCGCGTAAATAACAAACCGATTGTGGGACTGGATAACGCTGGAGACCAGATTGGATAATCCGAGAAAAATCGGAGACAACAACAAAATTCTAGTCAAAAAAACAAATTCGCTTTTTGAACTTTCAGAAAATCCCGGCGCCACCAAACCAGCCAAATTCGGAATGAAAAAATAAGCCCCGGCCGCCAGAAAAAAAATCGTTAATAAGAAAAAAGTAAGCGTTTCGTCTAAAAATTTTTTCGCCTGTTCGCCGGATGCCGCCGCCTTTTCCAGAAAAAACGGAATAAGCGCGTTAACCGAAATTACGGACAGGGATATTATGTAAATAAAATCCGGGATTTTGAAAGCGGCGTAATAAATATCCAACGACTCTCCGGCGCCGAAGTTGCCGGCCAACAGCCTGTCCCTTAGCAGTCCAAACGCCGCCGAAACGATGGACGAAACGGCCAGAATCAAAGCGGCCTTGTGCAGGCCGCCGTATTCCTGATAAAAAAGGTTTAAAATCTTTCTGACCATTAATTTTTATTGGATTTTTTCGGGTCTGCCTGTCCGCCTGCCTGTCCGCCTGCCTGTCCGGTAGGCAGGATAAGCGGGCTGGTTTGTTCTTTTTCCGATATCGGTGGTTCTTTTCTCTTTTCCGGCGCGGGCGGGGCTATTTCCGCCAAAGCGCTTCGGCCGTTTTTAAGATTAGACAAAATTTTCTTCACTTCTTCGTTGGCCGGATTGGTTTTTTGAATATAAACAAATTGTTCAATAGCCTTTTCTTTCAGACCCTGCTTATCATAAATCAACCCAAGAAAGTATCGGGCGTTGGCGTAACCGTTGTTTAAACCGACGGTTTTTTCAAAAGCCGTTCTCGCCGCGTTAAAATTATTATTTTGGTACTGTAACAATCCCAGTCGGAAAAAAACTCCGAAATTATTTGGAGAAGCGGCCGCCGCCTGCTCCATTCTTAAAATGGCTTCTTTCAAGTTTCCGGTTTGAGCCTCAATCTGCGAAAACGCAAACAGAGCGTCGGCAAAATCAGGCTTGATGTTCAGCGCCGATTGGAGATATTTTTTGGCGTCATCGATTTTTTGGGTCTGCATAGCCACTCTAGCCAAGGCGATAAAAGGCGACGGGTCCAAAGGCGAGGCTTTGAGGGCTTCTCTGTAAGAATTAATAGCCGCCTCGTCCGCTCTTTCCACTTTGAACGCCACAACGGATTCATACACTCGGCCTAATTGCATCCAATTGACCGGGTCGGCCGGATTAAGCCTGGTCGCCTCCCGGGCGTAAACGATTGCGGAGCTAAGATTTTTTTGAAATAGCGCTACCGCTTTATCCGCCGAAATGTCTTTGCTTGCCGCTATTTGACCCAAAGAAACAAGACCCAATTCCGACAACGCCCGATAATATTCATCTTGTTTGTCCATTTTGACCGCTTTCATTAATTTTTTGCCGGTTGCGTCTATGTCGCCGGATTTCTCAAACAAAGCCAAGGCCTGGCTGTAATTATTTAGCGCTAAAAATTTCCGGACATAAAAATAGGCCGATGAAGTCGTTCCTATAAGCAGAATTATTCCTATAACCATAAAAATCATTCCCGATTTAGTCTTTCCGGAAAGAGATATCTCGGCCACGCCAATTTTGCCGTTGTTTGCCAGCAAAGCCAAAAAAACTCCGGTCATGATAAAGGCCATTTCAAAAATAAGAAGGCCGGGGGTGTATAAAACAACAAATGTCCAGAGATAAGCCGCGCCCAAAAAAGAAACGACGGTCAACGGGTCATTTTTTTTATAAGAAAAAATTTTTTTGCCGTAAATCAAGAAAATAATCAAGAAAATAATTATGGCGGCAATTCCCAAAATACCCGTCGTCGCCATCATTGAAGGCAGATATCCAAAACCGGAACTAAATCTGGCGTTCCAAAAAATCGTGTCGTTAATGGCCGCTGGCTTGAACTTGAGCCAGTCGTATAAAAAAGTATTGGGGCCTGTTCCCAAAACAATATCGCTCTTTAAAGATTGTTTGGCTATGTCTATTGTTGTTTGCCAGGAAGGCCTTATTCCCGAAAACGATGTGCCAAGCGCGTCATTTATTTTACCCGCCGTTCCTTTAAATAAAACGAAAAACAAAACTAAGATTATCGCGAAAAACGACGCGCGAATAATTTTTGTCCGTTTAACGCCGTCCGCGCCGCCGTCTTTATCTCCAAAAGGTTTTTTGAACAATGTGATTACGAAAACAAACAAAGAAAAAGCTCCAAAAATAATCCAGTTGCCGGAAAAATTTGACGCTGCCATCGTCAGGAAAGACACCGTCAAAACGGCGTAAAGAAAAAATTTTAGGCCTTTTCCTGAATTAACCGTTTCCAGAAAAACCAAAGAGAGCAGGCCAACAAATCCGAAAAATATTGAAAAATCGTTCCAGCCTCCGATTAAATTGGAGGTGGCGTATGGAAAGACATTGAAAGGAATTATGTTTATTCCGAAAACAAGATGAAGAAGCTGAAACAAGAACGCGATAAAAGACGATAAAAATAGCAACAAATAAAAAACAAAAACTCTTTTTTTTGATTGGAAAATCATTGACCCGAGGAACAAAGCCAGCCCGGCGGTAAACATTGCGGAAAAAGTGTCCAGGTCGTATAATTTCCCCGCCAGCGACAAGCCAATATTCCCGGAGGACAAAGCCGAAATTAACCAGACCAAAACAATTGCGCCGCAACTTATCAGCAAGGCTGATTTGAGAATCTTGACGCTCCCTTTTTGAATAGCCGACAAAATAAAAAAGAAAGCGGACAAAAATATCCCGCCAAAAAAAAGAATGGACTTGCCGGAAGCGACCGGCGCGACAGCCAAAGGCGTCGCGAAAACAGGCGCCAAAAAAACGAGCGCGCAAAAAACGAAAGCTGACAATTTTTCAAAATTAAAAAATTTCCTGTCTTTTTTAATAACTCCGTTTTCTTCAGGATTCTCCTCAATTTCCGCGCTTTCTTGGGTTTTTCTTATTTTTATTTTGCGCTCTTCGTTTGTAGTATCCATTTTAAAAAAATTATAAGTTAATAATTGTCTGTTTCTGTTAATAATTATAGTCGCGTATTGAAACTTGGCAAGGTAATTACACCCCCGCAATTACTTATTGAATGTACCTTTTTCCCCACTGCATAAGGCCACATACTTCTTGCGCTCTTTGAGCCAGCAAAGAGATGCGGATATTTTGTAAATACAAAGGGATAAAGGGGTTTGTAAAACTCTGCAACGATGCTTTAAGGTATTAATATATGATTACCAAAAAAGCATTGCGCAAAGCCCGCATTTTAGCTTGTGGAAAACTTAGAAACAAAAAAGGCGCGAAAGCCAAGGTGATTTTCAAAACATAATTGTTGAAATTGCGGAAACCGTAAGACATTCTTTTAATCAGTTTGATTTTGTTATGGCATCCTTCAATGAAAGCGTTGGTCGTCCGGTTGGCAAAGAAATTCAGTCTTTCTCTTTCTTCTTCGTCCAGATCTTCCCGCAAAGATGGTTTTTGTTAGCTTGTTAATTGGTTTTGACCCACTTACAGCTTAACAGAGCCGTCTTTGTTAGTTATTCACCACACTAATTGTTGAAGAACCTTTGGTTCTTGCAAAAAAATAGTTTTTAAATATACTTATGGATTATGACAACAGCCACCGCGCAAAAAGAAAAAACGATATTGCCCGCCGTTCATCTGGGAATTATGGATATTCTGATGAAAATGGCCCCCCTTCCCGTCCCCAAAGCGGACGAATTGATAGAAGGGACTGTTTTGGGCCAGGAACGATCCGTTCTTTTCGTGGATCTCTCGCCTGTTGGCACGGGCATCATTTACGGCCGAGAATACAATCGCGCCAAAGACATAATCAGGGCATTGGTTCCGGGCGACAAAATAACCGTCAAAATAACCGAACTAGAAAACGAACGGGGTTATTTTTCCCTATCACTCAAGGAAGCCAAGCAAAAAATGGTTTGGAAAGAAGCGGAAGACTTGCAGAAAACTAAGACTCCTTTGGTTTTATCCGTTATAGACGCCAATAAGGGCGGTTTGGTAATGGAATGGAACGGCGTGCAGGGATTTTTGCCGACCTCTCAATTGAAATCCAGCCACTACCCCCGCGTTCAGGACGGCAACAAAGACAAGATTGAAGAAGAGCTGAAAAAGCTGAAAGGAGAAAAACTGAAGGTAACGATAATCGCCAGCGACCAAAAAGAAAACAAGCTTATTTTCTCGGAAAAAAACAGCGATATGGAAGAGATCAAGGATATGATTTCCAAATACAAAATCGGAGACATCGTGGAGGGAGACATTACCGGCATGGTGGACTTCGGAATTTTCATAAAAATAGACGACAATCTGGAGGGTTTGGCGCACATCTCCGAGTTGGACTGGTCGCTGATAGAAAAACCGGCCAATCATTTCAAAGTGGGAGAAAAAGTCAAAGCTCAAATCATCAATATCGTTGACGGCAAAGTTTCTTTGTCGCTTAAGGCCCTCAAGCTTGACCCGTGGCAGGAGGCCAAAGACAAATATCACAAAGGCGATATCGTCAAAGGCGTGGTCATAAAGTTCAACCGGCACGGCGCCTTGGCCAGCATAGAAGAAGGCGTGTCCGGCTTGGTCCATATTTCCGGATTTAAAACCGAAGCCGAGATGAAGCAGAAACTGGAAATGGGCCGTTCTTACAACTTCCAAATTACCAACTTTGAACCCAAAGAACATAAACTGACACTGGTCTATTTGGAGGGGTAATTTTACTAATAAAAAGAGCGGGATAGTATTACTACTACCCCGCAAGTGTATCATTAAAATAATGTTTGAATTATTGTTTTTCTTTTGTATACACTACGAATGTTGGGCAATATGCCCCAGTTATGTATAAGTTGTTATCACCACCCAAGTAAGCCCGACCATATTCAACATTTACTCCGCCAATGTATCCATTGGTATCGTAAATACTTAAAAAACCATTCTCAATTTTAAAGCCGGATAATTTTCCTTCTTTATCAATCCCATGTTCCTTAACTACACAACCAATTAAGTCCTTGTGTTCTGTAAGTTTATTCAAGTCTATTTCCATTCTTTATACCCCTTTCTTTATTTACTTTAAAAAAATAAAATTCAATTCCTTGAGCTTTTTTTGATTTTAAAAGAACAAATACAAAATATGTATAAATTTAAGCATTCAAGTGTGTAATTGTCAAATCAGTTGGTGAAATTCTGCGCAAAATGACCATGCATGGATTAACCATTAAACCCCACTTTTTTTATCGCTTTTTCTGTTCCATCGGATATGATAACATTTCACCCGATCTAAACACTCTCCCATTCTTTGGAAGAAATTCCCGCTTGGCGCAAAATTTCGGCCACAAGATGCTTTGAAATATCTCCTTTGTGAGGATTAGGAATTCTGACTTTTAATTCTCCTTTTGCCATAAACAAATGACGGCCGCCTGAATATGGGCCGTCAAATCCAAATTTGTGAAATTTCTGAATCAGTTTTCTTAGAGAAGTATTTTTAGGCATGATTAACCAACTCGCGCTTGCCGATTTTTAACCTAAAACCGGGAACATTTTCTCGTTCTCTGACTTTGAGCAGGAGCCAATCTTCCAAAACTTCTTGCAATTCTTTTCTGCAATCTTCCAGATTGTTCGCGTTTGCCCACACGCCCCGCAAACCAATAATCTCGCCAAAATAACTCCCATCTTTCAAAAGCTTGTATCGAGCTTCTCTTAATTTTTTAAAAATAAATTCGCTTAACATATTTAAACATTAGCATACAAAAACCAAAAAACAAAATAAAATTATCAATTAAATTCCCCCATCGCTTTTTCTGTTCCGTCGGATACGATAACGCCCAAAGCTTCGACCGATTTTTTGGCGGATTTTTTCATTTCCGCCATCTCCGCCGGTTTGAATTTGCCGACAATGTAATCTAAAAATTTATCGCCGGACGGCTTTTTGACGACGCCCTTGGCATTAGTTGAAGAGATGCCAATTCTCACCCTAGTAAAATTTATCGTCTTGACGGCTTTTATCACCGACTCCACTCCTTTGTGCCCGCCGGAATTTTTGCCGAAAGAAATTTTTACCTTGCCCAAGGGCAGGTCAATGTCGTCGTGAACGACGACTAAATTTTCCGCTTTTTGGGCCGAAAGCGCCAAAGGTTTCAAACTGTCGCCGGACTTATTCATAAAAGTCTCCGGCAAAATTATCTGTATCTTCTCGCCGCCGATTTCTCCCTTTGCGACTAACGCCTTTAATTTTTTATCAAACTCCGGCGTATCAATTCCCTCTTTTTTGACAAACGCCAAAACAGCCATCCGCCCCGCATTGTGGCGGGTCATTTCGTATTCTTCTCCCGGATTTCCCAAACCGACGATGTAACGCATAAAATCATATTAACATCTTTTCCTTGATTAGAAAACAATTTTGTGTTAAGAATGTCTGTAGAAATCAGAATCTTAACAAAAACTTTTTAGGAGTAGAGAAAATGATAAGGCCAACATGGAATGAATACTTTATGTGTCAAGCCATACTTATTGCCACTAGACATAGTTGTCTCAAAAGAGGCGTTGGGGCGGTAATAGTAAAAGACAAGAGTATAATTGGAACTGGCTACAACGGAGCGGCTCGTGGCATATTAAGTTGCCTTGAGCTTAATTATTGCTACTACGAAGATTGCGCGGCGGAGGAGGTGGCCAAAAACAAAGGCAATCCGAGCATTATTAAAGAAAAATTCAAAATTTACTGCCAGGCCGTCCACGCTGAAGCCAATGCGATGAGCCAATGCAACTGCGAAAAAGCCAAAGGTTCAACTCTTTACATAACCAATGCGCCATGCCCAAGGTGCGCTCAAGACATAATAGTTACGAATGGGATAAAAGAAGTGAATATTTGGAAAGATTATCTTTCCAACCCGACTCTTACTCTTGACGAAGAGAGGGCTACCAAGCATATATTACTCAAGGCTGGAATCATTTTAAATCGTACGGATATAAAAAAGAAAAGAATAGCGGAAATAGCGACTTACATGGCCAACATAGTCGGCGAAAGGACTAATTATAAATTCAAAAAGTAAAAGCAAAAAGGGCATCAGCGAAAAATCGTTGATGCCCTTTTAAAATTTTGGAAAGAAATAAAAATGGATTCTTGCTTATTCAAAAACAATATCATCAAAAATCACAGGTATGCGATTTTTGAATTCTTTGAGCAGCGGAATCGCAATTTCCCTCATTTGAGGATGAGCTTTCGGCGAACAACGAAGCCTGAAAAAGTGCCTCCATTCGCGCAGGTTAAAAGTTATTACAATCTCCGTCTTTAATGAATTAGGAAGCACGCTCCGAGCTTCTTGAGGCGTCGCCCCCAATTCAATCAGTTTAAGATAACTTTTTTCGGCAAACTCCATAGCACTATTCCAAATCCTTCTCTTTTCCATATTCTTCTTGTCTAAAACGTCCCAGTTGCCTTCTGTGAATTTATCATCCTTGTCTATTTCCCAAAAACAAGGATCAACAACGGTGATTTCTCCTCCGAATTTTTCACCGGAATAATTGCAATATCTTGTTGATTCTTGAGAATAAGAAGCGATACGATGACGAACTATTTCATGAGTCACTCCGCGGTCGCAAATAATCCTGACTGTAATTTTTTCATGTTCAATTATTGATTCATGGGGTGGATTAGACGACAATATTTTTTTAACAAAATTTACAGCTGAATCTTTTGTTATTTTTTCTTCGGACTTGTAGCAAGTGCGCCCGGCTCTTTCAAGTTTCTTCAACATTTCCTCTCCGTTAATTTCATCTTCAATAATAAAATAAGGTTTTATTATTCTCATTTTCATTCTCCTTACAAAGTTCCCCAGATAATATCGCTGATTTCTTCTGGCGGCATAAGCTCGCCGTCTTTCATACAATCAATCTTTATCCAACCAAATCTTTCTATCAATTCCTTCGATATTTCCCTAACCTCTCGCAAATGCTTTTCATTTTCATGTCCGTCTTTCTTTCCGTCAGTATAGGTCTTCCTTTCTTTGGCGCCTTTTTCTTCTAAAAGTTTTAGAGATATTTCCAGTGGTACATTCAAATAGAAAGTCCTGTAACTCCTAAATGATCTGTAAACTTTATATTCCAGTTCCTCAAGCCACTGGAAAAATTTTTCCCTTTCTGCCTTGTTTTTGATTTTACTTCCTTGATGAAGAAAATTATCTCCTGCATATCGGTCACAAACAACAAACTTTTTTTCATACAACAACCATTTTTTTATTTGTTCCATACTCTCAAACCTGTCTCCCGCATACAACATTGAAGCAAGATAAGGACTTATCTTGCTTGGATCGCCAAACTCGCCCGCCAGATACCTGCCTACCACCCTGCCGAAAAAATTTTTTTTATATTGCGGAAAATCAATGGTTTCAACAGCATATCCGTATTTTTTAATCTTATCCACAAGCAACTCCGTTTGCGTCTTTTTGCCACAACCATCGGGACCGGTTATCACAATCAGTACGCAGTCATAATTATTCATATTCATTTTCTTTCCTCCTAAATTGTTAAACTGCTAGATAAAAAACTGTTTTTCTTTTAACATTCCTAGCATATTGAGTTATAATACGCAATACATGTCCGATTATATTGCGCGGGCAGAGCTTGACAGAAAACAAAAAAGCGTATATTACTTAATCATACCCGTTTCCGTCAAAGAAGCGGGCAATTTATTAAAATAATCAAAATATATGGACTTAAAAGCTCTACAGGCCGCCTTACAGCAACTGGAAACGGAAAAGGGCGTATCCGAAGACAAAATAATAAAGACGATTGAAGACGCCTTGTCGGCCGCCTACAAAAAAGATTTTGGCAAAAAAAGCCAGATAGTTCACGCCAAATTCAACCCTAAAAGCGGCGAAATGTCGTTTGCCCAAGCCAAGTATGTGGTGGACGAATCAATGCTTAAAACGGAAGAAGACCTTGATGACGAAAACGAGGAAGAGGAAATTAAGGAGGGCGAAGTAAAAAAAATCCGCTTCAATCCTGAACACCACATAATGCTGGAAGAAGCCCGAAAAATAAAAAAGAACGCCAAAGCCGGAGACGAAATAACTTTTCCTTTAGAAACAAAAGAAAATTTCGGCATGGTAGCGGCGCAAACCGCCAAACAGGTCATCATCCAGAGAATAAGAGAAGCGGAAAAAGAATCCATCTACGGCGAATTCAAAAAACGCCAAGGAGAAATAATAAGCGGAATCGTCCAAAGGATGGAAGGCGGCAATGTGTTCGTGGATTTGGGCAGAGCCACCGCCATACTCCCTCGAGAAGAACAGATAAGAGGAGAGAGGTATCGGACAGGAGAAAGGACTCGCGCTTTACTTTTTTTAGTGGAAGAAACTCACCGCGGAATAAATTTATTTCTTTCCCGTTCCCATCCGAAATTCATCGCCAAGTTGTTTGAAATAGAAATTCCGGAAATTTCCAACGGAGCGGTGGAGATAAAAAACATCGCCCGAGAAGCCGGCTCCCGGTCAAAAATAGCCGTCGTTTCCAAACAAGAAGGGATTGACCCTGTCGGCTCATGCGTCGGACAAAAAGGAGTCAGAATAAGCACCATTATTTCCGAATTGGGCGGGGAAAAAATAGATATTATAGAATGGTCGGACAATCCGGAAGAACTTATCGGCAACGCCCTTTCTCCAGCCAAAATAATTGGAGTCAAAGTCAACGAGAAAATGAGAGAAGCGGAAGTAACCGTGGACGAAGACCAGCTTTCTTTGGCTATCGGCAAGATGGGCCAAAATGTCAGGCTGGCGGCCAAAATAACCGGCTGGAAAATAGACATCAAATCCAAAGCCGGAGAAGTCGTGGCTCAAGCCAACGAAGAAGGAGAAGTGACGGAAACAAAAAAAGAATAATTACAAGATTAGGATTGCGAAACTCTGTTATGAGCGACGCCTTACGGAGCGCGGCGGCGCGAGTAGAGCAAATTTTCAGCAGAAAATTATGCGAGCTGAGCGAATAACAGAGTTTCGCAATCCGTAAAAATAAAAAAATGTCATTGCTAAATGTAAAAATTGGAGACGAGGCGCCGGAGGTGTTCAATGCCGTGGTGGAAATTCCCAAAGACAGCCAGAACAAATACGAGATAGACAAGCAAACGGGAATGGTTTCTCTTGACCGGGTTTTGTATTCCCCGATGCATTATCCGGCCGACTACGGATTCATCCCTGAAACAAAAGCCGAAGACGGCGACCCGGCCGATGTGATGATTTTGGGAAGCGACCCGTTGTTTCCGGGTTGTGTCGTCAGAGTAAGGCCGATAGGTCTGCTCAACATGATAGACTCCGGCGAGCAAGACAACAAAATTCTCGGCGTGCAGGCCGACAATCCTCGCTTTGACAGCATCAAAGACATTTCCGACATAGAAAAATTCCACACTCACCACTTGAAAGAAATCGCCCACTTCTTCCAAACCTACAAAGAGTTGCAGGGCAAGAAAGTGAAAATTCTCGGCTGGAAAAACGCCGAGTCCGCCAAAAAAGAAATCGCCAAAGCGAGAAAGATGTATAAGTAAAATAAAAAAAGATAAGTATCCCTTTGTGGCATAAAGTTAACAATTAAAGTTATTAACACCCATAGCCATTATGCCTCTTAACAAGCATAACCGACCTTGCTATACTTAATGCATGGAAGCAGATACTCGATACATTATAGACAGCAACCTAAAAAATAAAGGTTGGATTATTGATCCGTCCGATCCAAATTGTAATGTTGACCTTGAAAGTCCAAAGGACGAACAACTAAGAAAAAAACTAAAGGGGAAACATCCCGACTATATACTTTACGAGACAGGGACAAAAAAACCAATTGGAATAATTGAGGCAAAAAAGGGTGGCGTTGATCTACAAAAAGCACTTAGGCAAGGCGAAGAATACGCACAGGAATTAAACGCTCCTTTAATTTTCGCCATGAACGGGGCTTACTGTGAGACTCGATTTCTTGCTAATAAAAAACCACTCGTTCTTAATGGTGAAGAAGTGAGAGAGTTGATACGAGAAAGAGATGCCTTAGAGTTTCTAAAACAAAACTCTAATGAGATTTATACATTGCCTAAAAATGTTGTTGTCTCTAGACAAGAGCTGATTAAGGTATTCAAAGATTTAAACAATACATTAAGAGCCGAGGGGCTTAGGGCAGGAATTGAGCGGCTTAGCGAGTTTGCCAATATTCTCTTTTTGAAGCTGTTAAGCGAAAATCACAAACAAGATTACTGGACATCAATAAAAAACCAGAAAGACAGCGATATTCTAGGTTTCATAAACGGTTATGTTATCGATCAGATTAAAAAGGAATACGGTGGGGATGTTTTTACTGAATTATTAATAGAAAATCCAAAGACAATACGAGAAATTATTGACCGCCTTGATCCACTTGTCTTAAGTACGATTGATACAGACATTAAAGGAGATGCCTTTGAGTATTTTTTACAAAAAACAACTTCCACCGACAACGACTTAGGCGAGTATTTTACGCCGAGACATATTGTCAAAACGATGGTTTACTTAGTTAATCCAATTTTTAAGGAAAAAATATACGACCCGTTCTGTGGCACAGGGGGCTTTTTGACCGAAACATTTAAATACATAAAGGAAAACACGATTATTGAAAACAATGATGGTGAGAAATTGTTGAAAACACAAACAATTTTTGGTGGAGAGTTTACTTCAACCGCCCGTATCGCAAAAATGAATATGATTTTGCAGGGCGATGGCCATTCTGGCGTGAAAAAAATTAACAGTCTTACACATCCAAGAGAAAAAGAGTTTGATGTTGTTATTTCTAATATCCCATTTTCGCAGAAGAAACCGCCTACCGATCTCTATTATAATGGCATCGCAAAAAATAGCGGTGATGCCGTATGCGTTTTACATTGTTTGCGCTCATTGAAAGATGGTGGCAGAATGGCACTTGTTGTTCCCGAGGGTTTTTTGGTTAAAAATTCATTAAAAAATGTTAGGAAGTTTTTATTAGAGAACGCTAAATTGCAAACTATAATCTCCTTACCTAAGGGTGTATTTTTACCATACACACTAGTTAAAACAGACATTCTATATTTCACAGATGTAAAAATAAATAATCTTCAAAAATATTTCTTTTATTTTGATGTAAAAAATGATGGATATAGCTTAGACAATCACAGGAGAAAAATAGCAGGAAAAAACGATCTCCAAACCGTTAATTCAACGAATTTTAAGAGGGATCAGGACAAAGACATCCTATCCATTGGTTTTAGCTTAATTGATATTGATCGTATAAAAAAAGAGAACTATAACTTAGCAGGAAGTTTTTATCTAAAGCCAAAGGATTCGATAAAAGATGGTTTTGTTTTATTGAAAGATATTTGTTCAATCAGCACAGGAAAGAAAGATGTAAATGAGGGAAATCCTAATGGGCAATACCCGTTCTTTACCTGTGCAAAAGAAAATACTTTTAGCGATAATTATTCTTTTGATACGGAAGCTATTTTGATTGCAGGTAATGGACAGGTTGGAAATACAAAATACTATAAAGGAAAGTTTGAGGCGTATCAGAGAACATATATTTTGTTCGATTTTTCCGAAAAGGTTTTACCTAAATATCTATATTTTGTGTTAAAAAACAAGCTACAGGAATACTTCTCTGATAAGACTTTGGGAACAACAATGCCTTATATCCGTATGGGTTTTCTTTCAGATTTTCCCATACCATTACCAACAACAGAAAGACAAAAGGAAATTATTGAAGAACTAACAGACAAAGAAAAATATATTAAGGAAAATGAAAACAAAATCAAAGAAACCTCAGAAACAATTAAGCAGAAACTAGATTCATTATTTAAATGAACAAGAAATAATTTCAATATCTACCGTCAAGGGATAATCACCCAAAAAAACTTCAATAGCACTATCAGGGTTTTTATGTTTCCTTGACCGCTTGCTTTTTGCGGTAATTCAAATCGTCAAGAACTTCTATCGCCACCACGGCCAACGGGACAGCCAAAAGCACTCCGAAAAACCCTCCGACTTTAAGACCGATAACTAAAGCTAAAATAACCATAATGGCCGGCACACCAACGATTTTCCTCACCACCAGCGGATAAATTAAATGATTTTCAAACTGCTGAATGATAATATATAAAATGCCGACTTCCAAAGCTAAAAATGGGCTTTGAACCAGGGCGACCATTACCGGAGAAATGGCCGATAAAATCGGCCCGAATATCGGTATAAGTTCAAAAATCGCCGCCAGTAAAGCGAAAGTCAGAGCATATTCAACTTGCATCAAAGTAAGTCCGACATAAACCAAAACGCCGACAATAAAACCTAACAGTATCTGACCTTGAAGCCACAGTCCGATTTTCTTTTTCCATCTTTGCCATAAACCTATGGCATAATTCTCGCGCTTGGCCGGAATTATTATCTTCAAGAAATTCTCTACGCCGTTTTCCTGAACTGACAAATAAAAAGACAGAACGATTATAAGAAAGAAGGACATCACTCCTCCAAACGCGGCGGAAACTATGCCGAAGAAACCGGCGGAAAAACTGCTTATATAATCGGATATGCCGCTTAAAAAAGTGCCCAAAGCGTCTCTGGCAAAAGACGGCAAATTGCCGAAAACTTTATCCACTGTTCCGATTTCAAACGGCTTTTCCAAATAAGAAGGAAGGTTGTCGGCAAAAGAAGTCAGCTCTTTGAAAGTGTTGGGTATAATGAGATAAAACATCCCCCCGAAAAAAGATAAAGTGATAAGATAAACAATGATAACCGCCAAAATTCTTGGAATTCTTCTTTTTTGAAACCAAGTGGCGGCCGGATCAACTCCGGACGCGATAACCAAAGAAAACAACACGGACATCATTATGTCTCTGATAAAATACAGAAAAGCGACCATGATAAGCACGGCTATTATTTTAATAACCGTCCCGGTTGTAATCGTTATTGAAAATTTTTTGTCGTCCATTTTTAGTTTTAAATATCAGCCAATATTTTTTTATAAAACTTGTTTGTTTTTTCGCCGCCAATATGTTTTCCTATGACCGACATGCTTAACTTTTCCGGTCTAAACAATTCTTTGGCGATTTTTAAAATATAATCTTTTCCCACCGCTTCTATCTTTTTCAAAATGTCCGCTGGCTGTTTAACTTCATTATAGAACAATTCCTGTCCGGCCACAAAGTGAGCTATCTCGTCGGAAGCTTCAAATCTTAAGGCGGTCTGTCCTCTCAAATAACTTTTGGCTGAATCCAAATCGTTTGAGGATATGTCGCCCTTTTTTATCTTGGAACAAATTGAAACGATATTTTCAACCACTGCGCCAAGCTTGTCATGAGGCACGCCGGCGGCCATTCCCAGATAACCGCAATCTCTAAGTTGATCGCTCCAAGAATAAACATAGTAAGCCAAACCGAGCTTCTCTCTTGTTTCCGAAAACAAGCGGGAAGAAGAATTGCCTCCGAGCAAGGTGGAAAGCAGATCTAAAGCGTATCTTTTCTCGTCATACATATCGTAAGCCCTTACGGCCAGAGCCAAGTGAGTTTGGTCGGTTTCTTTGTTGAAAATTTTGACCTGCGTTTCTTTTTGAAACATTTTGGCTTTGACAAAATCCTTGTTTTTCCCTTTTTTAACCGGATTGAACGCCCGGCTTATCTTGGCGAAAATTTTTTCTTTGTCAAAGTTGCCCGCCGCCACGACCGTCATATTTTCGGAAAGATAATTTTCCGCTTCGTAGCGAATAATGTCTTCTCTTTTTATTGACGCTACCGATTTTTTATTCCCGGCGATATCCCAGCCGACGGGCTGATCGCCAAAAACAATATTTTCCAAATTTTCTTGAGCTTTTAATCGCGTATTGTCGTTGCGCATATCTATTTCTTGGAAAATTACATTTCTTTCTTTTTCCACTTCCTCTTCTTTAAACAACGGTTCCAGTAAAATATCGGAAACAACATCCAGTGCAACATCAAAATCCTTGGCGGATGTTTTGACCCAGAATCCGGTCGCTTCTTTGGTGGTAAAAGCGTTGTGGTCGGCCCCGATTTTATCCAATTCCTTGTGAACTTGCCCCGGTTCCGGCCGGCTCTTGGTGCCTTTGAAAAACATATGCTCCAAAAAATGCGAAACACCGTTGTTTTTTTTCGTTTCGTATCTTGAGCCGACGCCGACCAGAACCAAAAGCGTCACCGCTTCCGTATTATTCATCGGGGCTAGAACGACTCTTAGTCCGTTATCCAAAACCTTTTTCTCAAAATTTATCATTTATTTATGTTCTTTTTTATTAAACTGGCCAACTCGCCCACTTTTACCCTCTCCTGTTTTCCCGTATCTCTGTCGCGGACGGTAACGGTGTCGTTTTCCAAAGTGTCAAAATCTATGGTAACGCAAAATGGCGTGCCGATTTCGTCTTGGCGGCGGTAACGTTTGCCGATGTTGCCGTTATCGTCAAACATTACAAGGCCATCGGTGGTTGATTGTATCGTTCGCCAAACTTTTTTTGCCTTCTCAACCAATTCCAGTTTATTTTTGAGCAAAGGAAACACGGCGACTTTCACCGGCGCCAGAGACGGTTTTAATTTTAAATATACTCTTTTTTCTCCGCCAAGTTCATCTTCGTTATACGCCTCCGCAAGAAGCGCCAATACCAACCTGTCCAAACCAAAAGACGGTTCTATCACATGAGGCATAAATCTTTCTTTTGTTTCCTCGTCATAGTAGTCCAGCTTATGATTTTTAAGATCAAAATCCGTTCTGTAAGCCAATCCGCATAACTCATTCCTGCCAAAAGGAAAATCATATTCAAAATCAACGGTTTTTTTTGAGTAATGGGCGAGTTTGTTTTGTGGCACATCAAGTTCATGCATGCTTTTTTCCGCAATGCCCAGTTCTACTATCCAATTTTTTACTTCCTTTCTCCAATTTTCAAACTCTTTTTGCCATTCTTCTTCTTTTTTGGGCGGCTTTATAAAATATTCTATTTCCATTTGTTCAAATTCTCGCGACCGAAATGTGAAGTCCTTCGGCGTAATCTCGTTGCGAAAAGCTTTGCCTATCTGCGCCATGCCAAAAGGAAGTTTCGGATGAAAAGAATCTATGATATTTTTGAAGTTTACAAACATGCCTTGAGCAGTTTCCGGCCTCAAATAAACTTTGCTGGCGGTATCATCCACAGGACCGGCGTTGGTTTTAAACATCATATTAAAATGTTTTTCCTCCGTGAGCTCTCCGCCGCAATCTGGACATTTATCGCCAGACAGATGATCCGCCCTAAATCTTTTATGGCATTTTTTACACTCCACCAATGGGTCGTGAAAACCTGATATATGGCCGGTAACCTCCCAAACATGAGAGTTCATAAGAATCGCCGCGTCTACGCCGTACATATCATCTCGCTCTTCAACAAACCTTTTCCACCACGAATTTTTTATGTTATTTTTGAGCATCAAACCCAAAGGACCGTAATCCCAAGTGCCAGCCAAACCCCCGTAAATCTCCGAGCCGGGGAACACAAACCCTCTTCTTTTGCACAACGATATTATTTTTTCCAATTTGTTTGATTCTTGCATTGTTTTTTATTCCCCTACTTTATCATCGCCGCCTTTGGCTTGCGAGTCGCCGCTTAATTTTGTGGTCAAGGCCGGAATCTCGACGGAAATATTTTCATCGGTGAACATGTCGCGCGCTTCTACAAGGGCTTTATTTACCAAAACCGGCGTTTCTCCCACTTGCGTAAGATTGGGAGAAAAAGAAATTTGGAAAGACACTTCTTTGGCCGGCATTATTATGCCCGTTCCGGCTGAAACATCCCCGACATTCCAAATAAGCGCCGCGCTTTTCTCGTCAAATTGCAAATCAGAATCTTCCGGATTTACCGGGTTTTTTTTGCTTACATAAGGCGGCAAAGAAGCGGTTATTTTAGCCTCCGACAAATCATTGGTGTTGTTGGCTAAAGACCAGACAATCGTGTAAGTTGTTTCTTTGCCGACTTTGGGCGGAACTTCGCCGGAATTTTTGAACGGTCCGGAATAATACAAGGTTTTTCCGGCGACTTGAAACTTTGAGCCTATTTTTATTTCTTCTTTTGAACTGTCTTCTATTCGCTTATTTTCAAATTCATCGGATGTTCCCGAGCCAAATATTTTCGCCTCTACGGTGACGGAAAAATCTTTGTCTCCCTGCTTGTAAATCGGCAACGGGTTTTTTATGGAAAATCCCAGCTGGGTTTTTCCGGAAACCCCCGGAGTGATGGAAGCGAGGTCTTCCAAAGTGGCGGAATTCCACACCGCCTTGTTATCATAACTTCTATAGGCTCCATCGGTCACGGAAACAGATCTTGGGTCATAGGCCTCGCCTTTTATTTCCAATTCAATTTGGACATTCTTTATGCTTGAAGAAAGATTGTTCACCCAACTCAAACCGACTCTTATCATTTCTCCGGCATAAGCCGTGTTGACGGAATCATTTTTCCCGTTGATGAAAACGGACAAACTAAGCGGAGATTTTTTTATGGTCACTTTTTCCGAAGCTGTTCCAAACGGTTTAAGCTTTCCGTCATTATCCATTGTTCCGACGGTCGCCGTGAAAGTCCTCTCTTCGGAATTTTCCCCCTCAATCGTTCCTTCCACAATTATGTTTCTTTTTTGCGAAGGGCCGATATCGCCCAATGTCCAGACGCTATTGCCACTGCTCGGACCCGGCTCGGCGCCGTTAAACCTGAAGCCGGACGGATATTTCATTTCTAATTTTAAATTTTTGGCCGCGGATTCGGAATTGGAAATGGCGGCTATTTTAATGGAAATTTTTTGGCCGGAAACAACATTCTTCGGCACGACCAAAGATAAACCCAAAGGCGCTTTGGAAATTTTGACGGAATAATCTTTGCTTTTGACGAAAATGGCGTTGGACTTCGCGAATCTGTACTCCAAATTGGCGATTATTTTCTTCTCCTCATTTTCAAGGCCGAAAAAAACAATGTCCAAGGATTTGTTTACCGCCGCTCCCGGCTCCAAATCCCCAAGGGCTACGCGAAGGCGAGACAAAGAAGCGCCTTCAGCCGAAAAAGTGTTAGGCGGAAAATCAAAAATCAAGTCGGCCGCTTCTAAAGAAACGCTGTTCTGGTTTCTAATCGTGAAATTAAATCTGACCGGCTGACCGCCATCCACATAAATCGGTCCATTGACATCAACAGAAACATTGGAAGAAGAAACTATATTGCCCCCTGAATATATAATGTAAGCCGCCGCCCCGCCCGCCAGAATAACAAAGACAATAAGCAAATAAACAAAAATTTTCAGTCCTTTGAAGACGCTGTTTTTGGGAACGGCAAAATCGCCCATATTATTTTTTTCCGGCCCGCCTATCCCTGCCTCGCCGGTAGGCAAGCGATGGGCAAACTTTTCTTTTTGCCAATACGGACTGGATTGATTTTCTTCTTGGCGCAGAGTTTCCCTTTTCAGGCGGTCGGAAAACTTTCGCCCTTTTTGATACAGCTTTTTTTTCAGATTTTCAAGATTGCTTGATTCCATAAAAATTTACTTCATCATAACATACTTTCCTTTATAGCTCTATTTATAGCCGATATTAAAACTTTGCCGGAGGCCGGAATTTCTTGCATATAGCCAAGAGTTTTTAAAATGGCCGCTATTGATTTTATTTCCAAGTCTTTCAAATCTTTTTTTTCAACATTTTTTTTAAATAAATTAAGAAACAAAATTTTTAACTGTTTCCATATTTCTTCGTTTCTTTCTTCCCCTTTTATCATCCTTGCCAGAAAACTGGCCGTTCTGGCAAAAACTTTCGTCTGTTCAGCCGAACTATGATTCAATTTCGGCGAAATTGTTTCCCGCGCGTCCACCAGCCGCCAAAAATCTTTGGAAGAAATGACGGCGAAATCGCCGCAAGTAAAAACATCCAAATTCCCGCGAAGTTTTGATTTTTCCAGCCGGACGCCCTTGGCGCTTGCCATTATCATTCCGAATTTTTCGGTATAAATCCAAAACAGCCTGTCCGCCTCGCCAAAATCTTTTTTCTTGATAATTATCCCCTCCGTCAAATAAATTTGATGAGCCATTTGAAAAACTTTTTAAAACAAGAGTAAAATTCAATCTTCCTTTTTATTTATGAAGATTAGAATATCCTTTCTCCAAAAACGATTCTAATTTTTCCGTTTTTCCTTTTTTGTGTTCCTTTAACGCTTCTTCAACCCGCTTGTCCAAACTTCTGGCTTTTTTCCCTTTCAAGAAACAAACGGGGAGACTTTTAGCTTTCATGCCCTCATATTCTTTTCGCGAAATAACCACCAAATCTTCGCTTTTTGTTTTTATTAAATTTTTAGGGATAGTTATGGTATTCATTATTTTTATAGTATCAACAACGCCAAAAAAGGTCAACTTTTTTCTGGTTCTTCAACAATTAGTGTGGTGAATAACTAACAAAGACGGCTCTGTTAAGCTGTAAGTGGGTCAAAACCAATTAACAAGCTAACAAAAACCATCTTTGCGGGAAGATCTGGACGAAGAAGAAAGAGAAAGACTGAATTTCTTTGCCAACCGGACGACCAACGCTTTCATTGAAGGATGCCATAACAAAATCAAACTGATTAAAAGAATGTCTTACGGTTTCCGCAATTTCAACAATTACATTTTGAAAATCACCTTGGCTTTCGCGCCTTTTTTGTTTCTAAGTTTTCCACACTAATTGTTGAAGAACCAGTTTCTGTGTTATTATATCGCGGTTGAGGAAGTAAAGTTACTCCTACCATTCAATTTCCACGCCGTCTATGGTGGCGTTGCCGGAGATACTGCCGCCGGCAACATAAACACCTTCGTCGTTTGGAATGTTTTCAATTGCAACATTATCAATAGTTGTGGTGGAATTATATAATCCAATACCGTCGCCGTCTAAAACATTATTTATTGTTGAGCTTGCGATGGAAACCGTTGAATTATAAGCGCCAATACCGTCGCCGTTTAAAACGCCATCTATTGTTGTGGAGGAAACAGACAATGTGGAGTTGTAAACGCCTATGGCATCGGCATCAATAGTGTTGGTTATAGTTGACGACGCGACGGTTATTGAGCTTCCGTTATATGCCGATATCGCTTCCTTTGTCGTGCTGGCAAAACTGGCGTTTTCAATGTTTGCCGAACTGCCGTTATTCAATTCGATGCCGTATTCGTTGTTCGCGAATTCGGCATCGGTCATATCAAGCGAAGCGCCATTGTTTAAATAAATTCCGTTTGTGTTTGAAACAATAATATTATTCAGCGCGCTTGTTCCCGCTGTTCCTGAAATTTTTACGCGATTATCTGTTGGCGATTCGGAAAAAGAGTCAATAATTATCGGATTATCCGGCGTTCCGCTGGCGATGATTATTCCATTTACGACAAGATTGTTTTGATAAAGACTTATCCTCACGCCTTCCTCAACGGTAAGCGTGCTTGAAGCGGAAATACTCATCCCGCCGCCGGCAATATAGTAACAATTGTCCGCCAAGAGGGTTAAACTACTTGTGGCATTTTGACCGTTGTTAATGCTTTCATAACTGGCGGAATTGCATTCCCCCGGCGTGCCGAGCGTGGCAATACCGTTCGCGTCTCGTCCATTTTTTATAAAACTGACATTCGTTCCCCATGTCGCCCAGTTTGAAGCATCATCTCCGGAAATTTTTGGACTTATTCTTTCCATCGTTTTTCTAGTCGTGCTGGCGGCATTATCTCCCGCCGCCCAACCGACGCCGGAAACAGCCGGCGTTCTGTCAAAAGTTGTAGAAGCGTATGAAAGCGCAATTTCTTCCCCTCCATTGCCAAGCGCCCAATGAGCCGAACCGTTGCCGTAAACAGAAACGGTTGATCTGGCGGTTATTGTGTCTGCTCTGCGTTCAAGAACGCGATATTCATAAGGAGTCATTTCTCCGGCAAGCGCGATAAACGGCGCGCCGTCCGCCGATTCAAGCGCCCATTGAGACAAGTCTATTCTGTATTTGGTGTTATTTTTCAACTCCATCCATTCGTCATAAGCGGAAGCGCCTGTCCCCATCCACGCTATTTCGTTGATGGCGATAGGAATGGTGGCGACGGAAACGGTTTGGGTGCTGGTGGCGCTGGTTGTGACGGAGGAAACGGCGGAAACAGAAAAAGTGTAATCGGAAAAATCATCAACAGTTGCGGTAAAAGACAAGTCCGTAGCAGTGGCGTATTTGCCGTTTTTGTTTATGGCATAATGATTCGCTCCAGAAACCGCCGTCCAAGAAAAACTCACTATCGTGTTGGCAAGAAGGCAACCGTCGGAAGCGAGAGAATAGGCGCATTGAACAACCGAAAGAACGGGCGCTGAAAGAGTTTCTGCTTCTTGAGTCGTTTCTTCGTTGTTTTGTTCGGCTACGACCGTTTGTTTTTGCATTTGCGCCCCATCTCCTCCTCCGCCAAAACCGGGATAAGTCAGACCGATAAAAACAAGATGTGGCTCGGCGGGAACAACCCGCTTGTGGGCAATATCAAGGTTGAACCTTGATATTGCGATTGATTCTGATGAAACATTTGCTTGTTTCTTTAAAGCCAAGACCTGGTTTTGTAGAATCTTGAGAGACTCTTCGGCAATGTCAAGGCGAGACCTTGACATTGGGGTTTCATTGATTGACAAGACCGCTTCTTCGTCTGCCTGTCCGGTAGGCAGGGCGGATAAACCCGCCTCTTCGGCGGATAAGCTGGAAATATTTTCCGATTTTATGGCATTAAGAGCCACTGCTTCATTGTTAATATTTTTATTATCTTCCGCCAATAAAGAGGAATAGGCGACAGCAAACAAATCAGCCAAAGAAGATACTCCTTTGGCCAAATCTTTGCCGGTTTGATACGCTCCTACCGCCACGACAACAATTCCGTCTTTTGTCATATTGGCCACCGGATCAACGGCAGATAATATCTCTCCTTGAATTTTGTGGGCCAAGGTAAGTTTAGGCGGAGCCAGACAAGGACTTTCTTTGCTTTGAACATTATTTTCCGCTAATCGGCCGAGTATTTCCCGGATGTCGGAAATGATCTCTTTGCCTCTATATTTAAGATACACGCCGGAAAAATTATGTCCTTTGAAATCATCGCCTTTCGTTAAAACAATGCTTGTGTTCGGCGTCATTATTTTTTTGAAAGGGAAAAGTCCCACGAGGTCAACGATAACTTTGTCGGTGTCGGAAGTTAGCCACTTCCCTTTTCCGGCGACTCTTCCGGTGGGAGTGGCGACGGCGTAGACGCCGATGGATTCATTGGGAACGCCGCCGTCTTTTCCGGCCACGGTGTCATAAAAGCTGTTGGCATAAAAATTGCCCTGGGAGTGGGCAACGAGGAGGAGTTTTTGAGTTTTGACTTTTTCGCTGGCATCTTTGAGCATTTCCACTAGGTCATAATCATTCACCGCCTCATAATCAAAAATCTTTTGATAAAAAGACATCGTCAAGTCGCCTAGACCGGCGATGTGAGAGGGGTTGTGGAGATAGTCAACGGTGATGGGTTGGTTGTTGAGGGAAGGAGGAATAAGTTTTTCAAGCTCTATTTTGTTATTTTTAGCTTCTTCTTCGTTTGTAAAAATGCCATTTATGGTAAAAACTGAATACCCAACAGGCGAACAAATTTGCTCATTATTTGTTTGGGCAAAAATTGCAACAGGAAAAAATAACCCCAACATAATAATCGCAACAATTTTAAATTTTAAAACAAATTGATTCATTTTTAGTTTGGTAATAATGAATAATCAATATCGCAAACTCGTGGTAATGAATTATAGCTTCCGATTTTTTCATAAAAATCTGTTCTGGCTCTTTTTCTTTCGTTTGTATTGATTTGTAATTTTTTCACAAAATCAATATACGCATCAATTTTTTCTATATCAGAATATTCTCTCGCAGATTCAGGAGTTTTTCTGGGCATAAGGGTATCAGCAACACATATATCAGCCCTATCCTCCTCTTGTATCGTAGCAATTACCGTCTCCTTATTCACCACCGTCTGCGCCGCCTCCATCTGCAACGCCAGCGCGTATTGAAGCAACACCGCCCGAGTTTTGGCCGAATTGGGATAGGCTTTAAAAATAGCCAACTCCACATCATCGCGGATGCCGTTTTTGTTGGCATCTACGCCTTGGATTGTTTTATCCGCTTCGGCGCCCGGGTCGGGCGGCAAATTCTTCCCTATCACATCATCCATCGTCAGTTTGGTGTTATGAATCTTCGCCACCTGTTCGTTAGTTTTGTCCAAATTATAAAAATGAAACATCCGGATAATTACCAACACAAAATAAAAAACCGCCAATGTCCCAAAAACAATCAGCGGTATCTTATATCTCTTTTTCATAGCCATATTTTACCACATCAACCAACGCCAACAAAACCTTTCCTGTGCATAACTTTTTACATCAACCAATATCAAGGTTGAACCTTGATATTGGTATTATTGAACAAAAGCCAATAATTTATAAAGCTTTCAAAATCTTTTTCGGTTGAAAAGT
>Ga0209211_10002525_pt1 | contig 31408 bp, 25 predicted proteins | sample RifGroA2_FD_183992 | JGI IMG/M metagenome (GOLD analysis project Ga0209211, IMG submission 183992) | Groundwater microbial communities from Rifle, Colorado, USA - Groundwater A2 (SPAdes) (version 2) | ecosystem: Environmental > Aquatic > Deep subsurface > Groundwater | place: Rifle, Colorado...
GGGGAGCCTCGATGGTGTTTCCTCAACACGCTCGGCTAGGGATCCTCGCTCACTTCCTCGTCGCCTCTCAGTTGGGGAAGAGATTAAAGTTCCATCGGGCTCCTCGTCAATGGTTTCGGAAACATCATCTTCGGCTCGCCCAAGTTCGAGGACAGGGGTTGCGGGTTCGGATTCCGGCTGCGGCTTGATTTCCGGTTCCGGCGGGGAAATATGGGTGATGGTAAAGCCCAAGGATTTGGCGACTTCACTGCCGCCGGCGACGGCGATAGCGGTGATGGAGAAAACTTCGGAAACCGCCTCGATGTGGGGCATGTGGAGAAACGGCAGGTATGACTGCCAGTCGAAAGCCATCAACTGTTGGGTCAGGTCTTCCATTGAATCTTCGCCGCCGTCATAGATAATCATTCTGGCGGGGAGCGACTCCTGGTCGCCGAATCTGGTCAGACCCTCGCGGACGTCTCCGGCCAAATCTCCGCTGCGGCCGACGACGTGGGTGCCTTCGATGTTGCCAAGGCGGATAATCGAGACGGTAACTTCGGTAGCGCTGATACGAGCCAAAATGGCGGACAGCGGGGTGCCCTCTTTAGATTTTAGATAATGGCTGATGGCTTCGGTGGTGACCACAAATCCGACCGGATCAAGCTCGAGTTTTTGGCAGATACTTTTCAGGTCTTTGAGTCGGGCCGGGGAGATGCCTTCGGAGCCGACCCAGGTTTCCGGCAGGCCAAAAATGACCTGGTTGGGTTCGGCGGGATTTTCGGGCGGAAGTTTTCCCAAGGCGACGGTCAGGGAAGCATCAACCGCTTCCGTTAGAATTTCGGTGGAGGAACCGTCCCAGTCCTGGGTCGAGCCGACGGCTATAAGCGAAGTCGCCTGGTCTTTAACCGTCCAAATCGCGGTTTTGACGAATTCGTCGTCAATTTGGACCGCCAAAAACAGTTGGGGTTCCTGCTCCGGCTGTCCCTTAAGTTTTTTTAAGAAAGACGTTAGTTCCATTTTTAAGTTTCCAGCGTGGCATAAATCCGGCGTTTGCCGGCGCCAATGTTTTCTTCTTTTCCCAGTTTGAAGCGGCCCAATAAGCCGGTGTGGTTAACATGGGGTCCGCCGCAGACTTCCATGCTAACTATACCAGTTTTACTACTACCAATAGTATAGACATTTACTTGAGCCGCGTAGCGCTGGGCGAAGAACGCCAGGGCGCCTTGAAGTTTGGCTGTTTCAAGAGCCATGGTTTGACAAGAAACCGGCAAATCTTTATTAATTTGTTGATTAACCCAAGTTTCGATTTGTTGCCTGTCGTCCTCGCTAATTTTTTCCGGGTGGGAAAAGTCGAATCTTAGACGTTGGGAAGTGATATTGCTGCCGGTTTGTTGGACATGGGAGCCAAGAAATTTTCGCAGGGCAGTGTGCAGGAGATGGGTGGCGGTATGAAGTTTGGTGACGGCTTCGGAATGATCGGCCAGCCCGCCGCGAAACATGCCTTTGGCCGAAGTTCTGGATAATTCCTGGTGGCGTTTAAATTCGGCCTCGAATTCCAATTTATCAATTTTTTGGCCGGTTTGGATTGCCAATTCAGCGGTCATTTCCCGGGGAAAGCCGTAAGTCTGAAACAGGTCAAAGGCGATTTTACCGTCTACGGATTTTAATTTATTAAATTCTCTTAGTCCTCGTTCCAAAGTAGTTTGGAATTTCAATATTTCCGAACCGATAGTTTGTTGCAAGGTGGAAATATTAATCGGATATATTGAAGAATATATTTGTCCGAAAACCGGAATGATTTCTTGGGCTTTTTGCCAAGGTATTTCCAACAGATGCAGTTGAAGGGCGGCCCGGCGGATAAGGCGGCGGAGAATATATCCCCGGTCTTTATTTGACGGTTCTACGCCGGCGGCAATAATGAACATGGCGGCTTTCAGGTGATCGGCAATAATCCGATACGGCCGGGGATTTTGTTTATAATTTTTATTGCTTTTATCATTTTGAAGTAATTCGATTGTCTCCCAGAATAAATCTGTTTGGAAAATATCCGGTTGGTCGTTGGCGGTGGCGGCCAGCCGCTCCAGCCCCCCACCGAAATCAACGTTTTTTTGCGGCAGTTCTGTAAGCGAGCCGTCGGCTTGTTTTTGGTATTGCATGAAAACGGAATTGGCGATTTCTAAAAAGCGGTCGCAGTCGCAATTTGGGTGGCATTGTTCATTTTTATATATCGAATTTTCATGCAGTAACAAATTTTGTCCAAAATCGAAAAATATCTCGCTGTCAGGGCCTCCCGGCTCTCCGGACGGCATGTTTTCCGGCTCGCCGGATCGGGACCACCAATTTTTATTTGCCGGATAAAGAAAAATCCGCTCGCCTTCTTTGGCGTCAATTCCGACGGTGGAGAAAATGTGTTTCCAGATTTCAATTGATTTGGTATCTTTGGAAACAGAATAATTTCCTTCGAAAACACTGACGTATAAACGTTTTGGATCCAGCCCCAGTTCTTTAGTTAGAAATTCAAATATCCAGGAAAGCTGTTCTTGTTTGAAATAACCCGCCTTGCCGATGCCGTCAGGCGAGGCAGGGTCTCCCAGCGACCAATTGCCCAGCATCTCAAAAAAAGTGGTGTGGCGGTTGTCGCCGACTTCCTCAATATCTTGGGCGCGAAAGGATTTTTGCGAGTTGACCAATCTTTTTCCGGCCGGATGGGGCTGGCCCAAAAGATAGGGAACCAAAGGTTGCATCCCGGAACTGGTAAAAAGAGTAGTCGGGTCGTTTTCCGGCACCAGCGGGGCAGACGGGATAACCGCGTGTCCCCGGTCGGCGAAAAATTTAAGATATTTTTGCCTAATTTGAGCGGATGTCATAGTATGCTTGAAGTATACCTTGTGCTTGTTTTTAAGGCAACGACATTTTATTAGTAATTGTCTAGGGATAAGTAAAGCCATTACAATTCTATCTAATGATTCGAATCATTAGACCCAAAAAGGTTTTTTTAAGAAATGATAAAATTTCATAAAAGTTAAAGTCGTGGCGATGGAGAAGGGTTAATATGAAAATTAAAATCGCTGAACTGGAGAAATTGGTAAAAAGTTGTTTAGTAAGAAAGTATGATCGGGAAGATGCCGATTTAATTTCCGCGGTGATTCTTTTTGGCGAGCTGTCAGGAAAAACTTCTCATGGTTTGGTTCGGTTAAATACGGGAGGATCTAGCGTGATGGCACAAAATCCTTCTGGTAAACCTAAATTAATTCATAAGTCCAATCTTTCCTCTTTGATAAACGGGAACGGGAATCCAGGAATGCTAGTCGGCCAACTTGCCACCGGAGAAGTAATTTCTATCGCTAAAAAGAGCGGCTTTGGCATAGTCGGCACAAAAAAGACGAATTCATCCTCCGGCTGTTTGTCATATTACTTGGAAAAGATTGCTAAAGAGAACTTAATCGGGATTATTATGGCGCAATCGCCGGCTTCGACTGCGCCATACGGAGGAATACAACCGTTATTTGGGACGAATCCAATTTCGTTTGGGATTCCGGCTAATCCGCGGCCGCTGATTTTTGATATGGCGACTTCGGCCATAAGTTTTGGGGCTTTGTTGAAAGCAAAAGTTGTTGGCGAACAGTTGCCTAAAAATGTTGCTGTTGACAAGGATGGAAATATAACGACTGATCCGAATAAGGCCATAGAAGGCGCGACTTTGGCGTTTGACAATTCGTATAAAGGTTCGGGGTTGGCGATGATGGTAGAAGTTCTGGCCGGACTTTGGCCTGGCGCCGATTTCGCCGGGCAAAACGAGTCCGGCGGGTGGGGAAATTTATTTATAGCTTTTTCCCCGTGGTTGCTGCTGAATGAAGAGGAGTTTAAAGAAAAGGCGAGAAAGTTGGTCGAGACGGTGAGAAATTCAAACACCCGAGACGGGAGAAAAGTCAGAATTCCCGGAGAATTGACTTTGGATATCAGAGATAAGAATTTGAAGGCTGGGGAGATTGAAGTAGATGACAGATTGATTGAAGAGATAATGAGGGGTTAATGATCGTTAAGCGGAAAGAGGGGTATGCGGGCGACGCGGCGGAATTTGGGCGGGCCGTATCGAACAAGGGAAGAAGCGGCCAAAAGATTAAGGCAAGTAGAATACTTTAAGCACCTTCGATTACAAACAAAATAAGGAGACCTTTCATTGTTAAAAGTATCAATAACTGATATAAATCAATAGGTGGAAAAGGTTACGAAAATTGCCATTTTCAGGGGTCGGAGAGTTCGGAGAACTATTCACAATAATGAATGGTGGTTTGTGGTTGAAGATATAGTGGCAGTTTTAACAGACTCCTCTAATCCAAAAGATTATATCAATAAAATGAGGCTTCGTGATGCGGAATTATCCAAAGGGTATGGACAGATTGTCCATACCCTTTTTGTAGATACTGCCGGAGGGAGGCAGAAGACGAATTGTGCTAATACCGAGGGTGTTTTCCGTATTATCCAGTCTATCCAGTCTCCCAAAGCCGAGCCGTTTAAACGGTGGTTGGCTAAAGTCGGTTATGAGCGGGTTCAAGAAATAGAGGATCCGGAGTTGGCGACGAAAAGAACTAGAGCGTTGTATAGGGCGAAGGGATACACCGATTCCTGGATTGAAAAACGGATGCGGGGAATTGCCATCCGCGAAGAGTTGACCGACGAATGGAAAAAGCGTGAAGTTGGCGGCGACAAAGAATACGCGATTCTAACGGCAGAAATTTCCAAAGCTGCTTTTGGGATGACGCCGTCCCAATACAAGAAATTCAAACGGCTGGAAAGAGAAAATCTGCGGGACCATATGGACGATTTGGAGTTGATTTTTTCGATGCTGGGAGAGGCATCGACCACCAAGATTGCCAGAGCCAAAGATACTCGCGGTTTCCCGCGAAATAAACAGGCGGCCCGGGAGGGCGGTTCGGTGGCCGGACTTGCCAAAAGAGAACTGGAGAGAAAATCGGGCCAAAAAGTGTCGACTCGAAAAAATTATTTGAGAGTTCCCCAGCGCCAACAGCTGCTAAAAGAAAAATCAGAATTCTCTAATCATTCGAATGATTAGATGGAGTTATTGATGAAAAGCTTAACTTTATTTCAGTTAGGAAGGGGGAGGATGTCGTTTGCTTGGTATGACTTGTGGATTGGGGTTTATATTAAACTCTAGCCCAGGGGGGTGCCGGAGCGGTGGAAGAAGCGGCGGATGGAAGATTGTCCGGTTGGGGGTGAGGCGGGGGCGATGTCTTCAATTTGTTCGGGGAGACGCTCGGTAACGCTTTTGGCGTTTTTCTTGATGTAGCCAAGAAGTTCGGCGATTTTCAGGGATGATTGGACTCCTTCGACCAGGCGGCTGATGCCGGTGACCGGACGGACGACGGCAGAAGTAATAACTTCGGCATTATCGGCGATTTTATTGATCCGTTTCAGGGTTTCTTTCAGGTCTTTCAAGATGCTGACTACCTGGATGCCGATGACGGTCAAAAGAATTGTCAGGGTGGTAATGACGACGACTAGAATAACTTGGGTGAGGTTGATCATAGGGCAGTAAGTTACATTAGCATAAAGAGGGGGAAAAGGTCAATTGCTAAAATTGTTAAATTGTTAGATTGTTAAATTGTTAATTGTTTTTAGGTTAACATAAAGAAGGAGGAAAAGATGATAGCGGTGATACAGAGAGTGACAAGAGCGAAAGTGACAGTCGGTAGCGAAGAGATTGGTCGGATCGGCCGGGGATTGGTGGTGCTGTTGGGAGTAGCCAAAGGCGACGGCGAAAAGCAGGCGAAAGAACTGACGGAGAAGATTGTCAAGATGAGGATATTTTCCGACGAGAAAGGTAAGATGAATAAATCGGTGGCAGAAGTCGGCGGAGAAATGCTGGTGGTGCCGCAGTTTACGTTAATGGCGGACACCAACGCCGGCCGCCGGCCGAGTTTTTCAGGGGCGGCCGAGCCGGAAACTGCCCGGCGGCTGTACCAGTTATTTATTGAGAATGTTAAAATCAAGGGAATTCCGGTGAAGTCGGGAAAATTCGGAGCGTACATGGAAGTGGAGCTTGCCAACGACGGTCCGGTTACTTTAATCGTGAACGCATAAGGATGGTAAAATCTGCTAGAATATATATTATGAAATTAACTAATGCCCGGGTCGAAATCAATTCCAAAGTTTTGGCGGGAAAACCGGTAATCAAGGGAACAAGAATTCCTATTTCTTTGATTCTTAACTTGGTAAATAACGGTTACACATTCGCTAAAATCCGCCATGCTTATCCGGAGCTGGCGATAGATGATATTAAAGCCGCCCTAACTTACGGGCAGCAACGGTTGGATCGAGAGGTAACTATGCCGATTTCCGGAGATCTCTTCGCCAGAGTTGCGATTCATGAGTAAAATACCGAAATTTCTTCTTGATGAAAACTTATCGCCTTTGACCGTTAAGTTCCTTAAAGACTTGGGTTTTGACGCGATACGGATTACGGATCATCACGGTTACAGCCGCGAAGATGAAAAGATAGCCGAAATCGCTTCAAGAGAAAGAAGGATTCTATTAACCACGGATCTAGATTTTGGTGAAATTTACCATTTTTCCAAATCTGAAAGCTATGGGGTCTGGATACTGCGTTTAACCGATTTGACAGTTGAATCGGTAAATAAACGATTAAAACAATTTCTTAAGAGCCGGATTTTTTCTAAATTGGAGCCGAAAAGTTTGGTGGTTCTGGAAGATTTTAGAGAGCGAGTCAGATTGGAGGTCAATTGAAAACTAAACAGATTTACGATCCGAAAAGTATTGAACCCAGGTGGCAGAAGTATTGGGCGGAAAATAAAGTTTATCAGCCGGACTTGCAGGCGGCGAAAAAACCCCTCGACAAAACTCTGGGTAAACCCTTTTACAACCTAATGATGTTTCCGTACCCGTCGGCGGAAGGCCTGCACGTGGGGAATATGTACGCTTTCACCGGCGCGGACGTTTACGGCCGGTTTCAACGGATGCAGGGATACGATGTATTTGAGCCGATAGGACTGGACGGGTTTGGGATTCATTCCGAAAATTACGCGATTAAAGTCGGCCGGCATCCGGCGGAACACGCCAAGGTGAGCGAAAAACATTTCTACGAGCAGTTACACATGATTGGCAACGGCTTTGCTTGGGACCAAAAACTGGAAACTTACGATCCGGATTATTACCGCTGGACTCAATGGTTGTTTGTCCAGATGTATAAGCATGGATTGGCGTATCGCAAGAAAGCGATGGTGAATTGGTGCCCGTCGTGCAAAACGGTTTTATCGGATGAGCAGGTGGAAGGCGGAATCTGCGAAAGGTGCAAGACGGCGACGACCAGAAAGGAAACGGAACAATGGTTTTTTAGAATCACGAAATACGCGAATAGATTACTCGAAAATCTCGAAAAGATTGACTGGCCGGGAAAAATAAAAATCGCTCAAAGAAATTGGATAGGAAAAAAAGAAGGAGCATTGGTTGAATTTAAGATTCAAAGTAGTAAGTTTGAAACTAAAGTTGAGGCCTTTACTACTCGAATTGATACTATTTTCGGAGTTACATTTTTGGTGGTGGCTCCAGAAATAGCTAAAGAATGGATAAGTAGGGGGTGGAAAGCGTCTGCTAGGGTTAGTAAATATGTGCAAGAGTCACTTGATAAGCCTAACGAAGAGAGAAAAAAAGGTGAAAAGGAAAAGACAGGAATAGATACAGGCTTGAAAGCAGTTAATCTAGCAAGCAGAGAGAAAATGCCAGTATTGGTTGCCGACTATGTCTTGAAAGATGTGGGAACAGGGGTAGTGATGGGAGTACCAGCTCACGATCAACGTGATTTTGAATTTGCAATTAAGATGAATTTAATAGTTAAGCCCGTAATTAGGCCAAAGTTTGTTCAAAACAAGTTGGATAAAGACTGTCTGGAAAACTTGTTGGAGATAATCCGAATGGCAAAAAAAGACAATAAAAGATTAATTGTGGGCGGCGGGTGGATAGTTGATGCTTATTTGGGGTTGCGGATAAGGAATCATACAGATATAGATATGTATGTACCCTACAGAGAGGTGGACTACTGGCAGAAATATTTTTTGGGTAGACATTTCGTGGTTAATAATCATAAAGGTTTAAATAAAGATGAGAGATACTATAAGAGTTTTAGTTTTCAAGTGCCAAAAGAGCAAAAATATTTATGGGTAGACGTGGTTGGAATTGGAATCGAGCGTGGTCAAATGTTTGACATGGAGGAAGGAAAGAAAGAATTTTGGGGCATGAGTGAAGAAGAAGCAATTTTTGAGGGAGAAATCCAGGGTGAGAAGGTAGAGTGTTTGTCTCCAAAATTCAAAATTAAGTCGATACTTGAGTGTAAAAGAGCAATGAAAGTGACTGAGCCAGAGAAAGATTACGCGAAATATGATTTGGATTTGGAAATGTTGGGAAATAAAGCTTTGACGAGAGAAGGTATTTTGTTTAATTCTGGGAAATACAATGGGATAGACACCCGTCTTGCAAAAGGTCAAATGATAGAAAATGGATTAGGCAAAAGATTTGTAAGTTATCACCTTCGCGATTGGCTGATTTCGAGGCAGAGGTATTGGGGGCCGCCGATTCCAATGATTTTTTGTAAGAATTGCGCAGACAAAAAATCATCGGGACAATCAACAATCAACAATCAACAACCAACAATGTCAGGCTGGTTTCCGGTCACGGAAGAACAATTGCCGGTTTTACTGCCGTATGTCAAAGATTTTCAGCCGTTGGGCGAGGGGAAAACGCCGCTTCAGAAGGCGCCGAAAGAATGGTTGAAAGTTAAATGTCCAAATTGTGGCAAGATGGCCGAGCGGTCAACCGAGGTATCCGATACGTTTTTGGATTCCAGCTGGTATTTCTTGGCTTACCCCAATATTGATTATATTCATAGCGGCCGCGGCCAGGATAATAGAGAAGTTTCTGCTTTAAATCCGTTTAATTTGGAATTGACTAAAAAATGGCTGCCGGTGGACGCGTATATCGGCGGGGCGGAACATGCGGTGCTGCATTTGTTGTACAGCCGATTTGTGTGGATGGCGCTGTCGGACTGGGATTACATTCCTAAAGAATTGGGAGATGAGCCGTTTCCGTTTTTATTCAGCCACGGATTGATAATTAAAGACGGAGCCAAGATGAGCAAAAGCCGAGGAAATGTGGTGACCCCCGACGCATATATTGCCCGATATGGAGCCGACGCCTTGAGAATGTATCTAATGTTTTTGGGGCCCTACAGTCAGGGCGGCGATTTTCGCGACAGCGGAATGGCGGGAATGTACCGGTTTTTGGAACGTTTATGGAGAATGTTCCAGAAAGAAATCAAAAATCAAAAATCAAAAATCAAAAATCATACCAGCCGGCAACTTTCAGTTTCGTTAAATAAAACGATTAAAAAAGTGACGGAGGATATTGCTAAATTCAAATACAATACGGCGATAGCGGCGCTGATGGAGTTTATGAACTCATGGGAAGGGAAAAATAGAGAACAGAGAATAGAGAACAGAGAACAGAGAAAGCCCGAGAGGTTACTTTCCAAAGAGGATGCGGCGGCATTAATTAAGTTATTTTCGCCGTTTATTCCCCATTTGGCAGAGGAATTGTGGGCGAGGCTGGGGAACCAGCCGTCGGTGCATGTGGCGAAGTGGCCGAGTTTTGACGATAAGTTGGCGGCGGCGGAGACGGCCAGAATTCCGGTCCAGGTAAACGGCAAGACCAGAGCGATAATAGAGATAGAGACAGAGAAATCAGAGAATCAGAATTTGCTAGAGCGAATAGCCAGAAAAAATCCTTCGGTCGTTCGTCATCTGACGGGCAAGAAAGAGAAGCAGCTGATTTTTGTATCTGGAAAAATATTAAATTTTGTGGTTGAATAGAAGAATCAAACTTTTTCCTAAAATTCTATTCTTGTTGGCGGGATTGGCGATAGTATTTTCAGTCGGGGTGTTTGCGAAAAGCTTGAAAACCGCCAAACTTCAGGATCAATCGTCGCAACTTGCCTGTGAGGGAACTCAGGAACTATCCGACGGCAGATTCGCGGCGAATGAAATTTTGGCTTGGTTTAACGGCGAGAGGGTAAGTCCATTGGCGGAGCCGCTGGCGATGGTGAAGGAAGAAGGAAGAAGGAAGAAGGAAGAAGGTGCGGTGTTGGGGGAGGCGAGCGGGGAGAAGTGGATTGACGTTGATTTGTCAACCCAAACTGTGAGAGCGATGGAGGGGGACAATGAGGCCTTCCGGATGCTGGCTTCGACCGGAAAGTGGGCGCCGACGCCGACCGGGGAATATCGGATTTGGATAAAACTGCGGTATACCAAGATGTCCGGCGGAAAAAAAGAAAATAACACTTATTATTATTTGCCAAACGTGCCTTACGTGATGTACTTTTATCAGGGTTACGGTTTGCACGGGGCTTATTGGCACAATAATTTCGGCCGGCCGATGAGCCACGGATGCGTTAATTTGGCTATCGCCGACGCCGAGAAGTTATTTTATTGGGCCGACCCGCAAATGACAGACGGGCAATGGACGGTTAAGGCGACGGCGGACAATCCCGGGACCAGAGTGGTCGTTCATGGAGTAGCTCCGAGAACATAACTCCCTTGCATCTTGGCAGTTGTTATGATAGACTGCTAAATTGATTATATGGCGATTATTTTAAACAGAATTTCAGCGGCTTCCGGAGGACCGGTGAAACAATTGCCGGTGGTGGCGATTCGGGAAGGAGTAATTTTCCCCAATACGGAAACGATTTTGACTTTTGGGCGGAAAAAGTCGGTGACGGCCATCAACGCGGCTTTCCACTTCCACCAGGAAGCGGTATTTTTGACCCAAAAATCTTATCGGGACACCGATCCGGGCGGCAATGATTTATATCAGACCGGAACTTTGGGAATTGTCCAGCAAACTCTGCAGACTAACGGCGATACCAACGCGCTGGTAAAGGGAGTCAAGCGGGTGAAAGTGGAAAGATGGATTGATAATGATGAATATTTGCTGGCCGAGGTGAGTGAAGTCCCCGATGTCATCGAGAAAACGACGGAACTGGAGGCGGCGGCCAAGTATTTGACCGGACTGTTTCAGCGGGCGGTGAACATGGGCAAGCCGGTGGAGTATTTCATTATGATGCGGATGATGCGGATGATGGGGGCGCAGGATCCGGCGGAACTGGCCGACCAGGTGGCGTCGTCTTTGGATTTAGAAACCGTAAAAAAACAGGAGATTTTGGAAATTACCAGCGTTAGGGAGCGGCTTGATGCGGTTCGCAAATACCTGGACCACGAAATAAAAATCTTGGAAATTGAAAAGAATATTGACGTTAAAACCAGGGAAAAAATGGACAAGTCAATGAAAGAAGCGGTGCTAAGGGAGCGGATGAGGACGATTAAAAAAGAACTGGGGGAAGAGGAGGATACCGATACCGAGGTGTCAGAACTGCGGAAACGGCTGAAAGCAAAGGAATTGCCCAAGGAAGCCAGGGACAGAGTGGAAAAAGAGTTGAAGAAATTGGATAAGCTTCATGCTTATAATCCGGAGCGGGGATATTTGACCGGCTGGATTGAGACGGTTTTGGATTTGCCGTGGACGGAACGCAGCCCCAACGACATTAAAATTGAAAACGCCAAGCAAATTTTGGACGCCGACCACTACGGTTTGGAGGAAGTCAAAGAGCGGATTTTGGAACATTTGGCGGTGCTGCAGCTCAAGAAAAAGCGGGACAAGAAAGACAGCGCCGAGCAGCCGACGATTTTATGTTTCGTGGGGCCGCCGGGAGTGGGAAAAACTTCGATAGGCCGGTCTATCGCCAAGGCGCTGGGGCGAAAATTTGTGAAAATGAGCCTGGGAGGAATCCGGGACGAGGCCGAAATCCGGGGTCACCGCCGGACGTATGTCGGGGCGATGCCGGGACGAATTATTCAGGGAATGAAAACGGCGGGGACGATTAATCCGGTGTTTATGCTGGACGAAGTGGATAAAGTCGGAGCCGACTACCGCGGCGATCCGTCGGCGGCACTACTTGAAGTTTTGGATCCGGAGCAAAACGGAGTGTTTGAGGATCATTATATTGATATGCCTTATAATTTGTCGGAGGTATTTTTCATCACCACGGCGAATATTTTGGAGACGATTCCGCCGGCTTTGTATGACCGGCTGGAGATTATCCGGTTTTCCGGCTATACCGAATTGGAGAAGTTCCACATCGGCAAGGATCATTTGCTGGCTAAAACTATAGATGTGAATGGGTTGAGCAAAGACCAGATAGACGTGCCTGCGGTAACTTTGAAGAAAATTATTTCCGGATACACCCGCGAGGCCGGAGTCCGGAATCTGGAGCGGGAATTGAGCAAAATCATGCGGAAAGTGGCCCGGGAGATTTCGGAAAATAAATTTTCGTTTCGGGTAGTATCGACTGCTCTGCTGCCGAAATATCTGGGGCCGGTACGATTTACCGGAACTATCGCCGATGAACGCGACGACGTGGGAATGTCCACCGGCCTGGCCTGGACCCAGGCCGGAGGAGACATTTTATTTATTGAAGTGTCGGTGGTGCCGGGGCGGGGGAATTTGACTTTGACGGGGCAGCTGGGCGACGTGATGAAGGAGTCGTGCCGGGCGGCGTTGTCGTACGTTCGGAGCCGGTGGCAAGATTTGGGTTTAGAAAAGAATTTTTACCAGAATATTGATATTCATATTCACGTGCCGGAGGGGGCGGTGCCCAAGGACGGGCCGTCGGCCGGGGTGGCGATTACCACCGGGCTGGTGTCGGCGCTGACCGGAAAAGCGACCCGGAAAGATACGGCGATGACCGGAGAGGTTACTTTGCGGGGTCGGGTTTTGGAGATAGGCGGAATTAAAGAAAAAGTGATCGCGGCTCATCGGGCCGGGATCAAGCGGGTGATTTTGCCGGAATCGAACCGGCGGAATATGGACAAAGTCCCCGACGAAGTCAAGAAAGAAGTCAAGTTTTTCTTCACCAAACACATGGACCAGGTCCTAAAATTGGCGATGGTTAGCCAGCAGCAAGAGAAATAGCGGCCTCTCCGCCGCCAGCGCCTAAAGCATATAGACTAAATTATGACTCCTAAATACTTTATCGATATTCTGGGTTCTGTAAGCGATCTGTCCGAAATTATCAAAATAAGAATAGAATTCCGCAAGAATTTTCCGAAAGAGTTTTTAGAATACATGAGAAATATTAATCAAAACAAATTAGTCGCAACATGGAGTGGCTGTCTCAGCTGCAAACATTACATTAAGTCAATTTGTTCTCTAAACAAAACCCCCCAGCCGCTAAGAAAAACAACCGACAAATTAGAGTATTATTGTCCTTTTCTTCAATTGAATACTTAGGTGTCAATCAGCAACTCCAAATTAGTTTCTTACTTGCAATACTGTTTTTTTGATTACATCTAGTATGTCATCCATTGTTTTTTTGTTTCCGCTAAGAAAATTCCATAATTCACCGGCGATTAGCACCTCTTCTTGAGAAAAAAACTTTTTGAACTCGATTAGATAGTTAAAAAACCTTTCTTTGTTATAACCCGTTGGTTCTCCCGACGTTGGATCAAAAGGAAACCCGATAAAGAATCTGATATTTTTATTTGGATTCAATAATTTAAGCGCGGCTCTGCCATATAGTATCTTTTGTTTTTCGCCTCGACCTTCTCCGGAATTCGGTCTTACGGACTTTAACTCTATAGCGATAATTTCGTCATTTCTTTCAATATAGGTATCGACAATAAATGGCAAAGAATCAATTTCCCGATCGGTATTTTGATAATTAAAAATCAATAAATTTTCCCTGTCCAAATTTGGATGATGTATACCTGATTTTAAGTCACGTATGATATTTTCTATTTGAGAAGCTTGTGTTTCTTTCACTTTTAATTTATACGATTTAGTAAATTTGCGCTTATAACCGTTCGATAATATATGGGAAATATTTTCAAATCCAGTCCCCAAGGAGGTATTTAGCCCATGCAGCCAACTCGATATCGCTAATAAGTAAGGCGTTTCTATGTTTAACGGCCTGAGTCTTTCCTTAAAACATTCTAGAAATTCCTTATGAAATGGAGCGTTACGGATTTCAGTCCCCGGCTTCGGGAAATTATCTATTCTCCTCAATAAAATATCTTTTACTACCTCGCTGATTCTATTTTGTTTATCTTGAGTTAATTGCATAAATTCATTTATCTTTTATATGAAATATGATTTCGGAATAGGGCGATTTATCCCGTTCGGTTCTATTTAATACCGGCCGCTTGAATTGATTTATAATTTTCATTCCGGATTGTACTGCAATTGTGGGATACAGGTTATATTTGTCATTTGCAACGAGAAAGACGTCAAAATCTTCTGCTAAGAACTTTTTGCAATTGAGTAAAACTTTTGAAATACCATCAACATAAGATGTACGCGCTTCCGTTCCCTGTCCTTTGTAAAGAGGTCCTATTTCTAATTTATCATTCCGTTCAAAACCAAAAAGGTCGTATGCGTAAGCGTGTTGTTCGTGATAATCAATTTGTCCGACGTAAGGCGGCGAAGTAAAAATTCCTCGTATTTTCTGTTTTTGTAGGACTTCATAAAATTGTTTATTTCGTTTTCTGACTTCGTCAAAAATATCAACTGTTCGTGAGTCGGCGGGAATGATTGAATAATGGGCATCGGTTTTAAGTCCGGCAAAAGTTTTGAGACGATAAACAGTATCAATCGAGTAGCGATCAAACCATGATTTCATAGAAGAAAGAGGTCTGCAGATTTTTTTGTGCTTCCAGCAATAATAAGCCGTTAATTGTGGTACTTTGAGCGTCGCTAAGTCTGAATGAGTGGTGGCGCGACAGGATCTAATTGTTCGGCTTAAAATTACCGCTAACGCTTTTTTGTTTTTTACGTCTTTAATTTTTTTTACCATTTCGAAGGCGAAGTCAATTTCTTTTCGAATGCTATTGATATACCACTTATCCAAAAATGTTTCATCTTTCGATTGCTTTAATTCAACGCTATATTTATTTATAAGATCATCATAAGTCTTCAAAAACTCCGCTTCTTTTTCGGTTGCATATTTATTTTCATTGATTTGTCCATGCTGGATTTTATACTTAAACTCTGGACTTGGAAAATATTCGTTGTTAAACTCCGTTATTTTTTTGAGTAAGTCATTTTCAAAAAGAATAATTCTGCCATCTGCTTCATAACTTATCATCTCTCGCCTGATTTTTTTTACCTCGTTTTCAAGAGAAGCGAAATCATAATCGAGCAACTTTACATCAGTAATCATGCAATTAAAACGAGAAATATCAATTCCGATGGAGTGTATTCCCATTTCACTTGCTTGTACGAGGGTTGTACCAGAGCCGGAGAAAGGATCAAGAATAATATCATCAGCTTTGAAATATGTACTAGTTTTGAAGTCGTCAGTATGGTTATCAATAAAATATTCGACCAGTTGCGGAATAAATTTGCCCTTATATGGATGGAGGCGATGTACATGCTTGGTTGTGTCTTTTTCTCGTAAATTATCAAAGGACAATGCCCAGTTTAAGTCATTTCCTAGCCGTTTTTTCCAATTTACTTCTCGCTGGCCGTGATATGAATCATAGTAATTTTTTAGATCGACCAAATCAACAAAAATAGAATTACCGCCATTATGTTTTCTGACTTTTCCGTATTGCACCAAATACGAAATGTTTGACTCGCTAATATCTCGGTCTAAAAAATCACTTGCCCACAGGCTTGCCTCTCTGATTGTGAGGAGTTGTTTTGCTTGCTGCATATTTCTAATTTTCTTAACTCTATTTTACCGATTTCCAGTTGTCTTCTTTTAAAACAGAAATTACTTGTCCTACGAGCCGCATTTTGTCTGTAAAAGGAATAACAGAATATTGGGGATTCTCCGGTTTTAGATAGATATAAGGAGGGTGATCGTCGGAAATAAAACGTTTGATAGTTTTTTGGCCGTCGATGTCCGCCAAAACAATGTTGCCGGACGCGAATTCCTTTTCGCTTTTCACCAGAACCACGTCGCCGTCGTCTATGCCGGCGTTAATCATTGAATCTCCACTAATCTTCAGTAAAAACACATCATTTTGTAGGATGGCTGCGTCTTGAGAAACCGGCTGCCATTCACCGGAAATCTCGATTGGTTCAAGCGGGGCGCCGGCAGTGGTAATGCCTAAAAATGCTACCAGCGGCGGCCGGCCGAGTATTTCGTACCCCAGCGGCTTAATAGTAATGCTTCTGGCAAAAGATTCATTGCGTTTGATAGTTTTTTTTTGTTCAAGTTTATCAAGGAGATCGATGACAGATTGATTTGATGAGACGCCAAGTCTCCCTCTCATTTCTTCAAATGTCGGTGGATAGCCGGTGTCTTTGATATAGTTATAAATAACTGACAGCATATCTGTCTGTCTTTTTGTCAGCGACGGATTCATATAAAAATGATACTAGACTATTTAGTCTACAGTCAACTGGTAATTACTGTATCAATTTAGTAAATTTCCGTTGGGGATTATTTCCTAAGGTTATGGTCGGGCCGCGGAGTATTGGTAGGTAGTTGAAGTTGGATAGATTAACAACGATCGTTGTTCATCTAAGAGAACCTAAAATTTTTATAATCTGTTTTTTCAACTCCGGAATGTTGTTTTGGGTTATTTTCCATACTAAACTTTCCAGAATATGGTTAAGAAAAATTTTAGGATCTTTTTTCATAAATAACTTGTTGTTCATTTAAGATAATTTTTTCGAGGGGAGGATAAATGGCATCATATAACTACCGAACCAAATAGAGCCGCCTTGAGGACTCCCTGTGATTTCAAAATAGGAATGATTCTTGAGCTGATATCTTGAATGTTCATGCTTAAATTTTAGCACATGGGGCAAAAAAAGAAAAATCAGAGCTAATTCAAAAGTGAGAGTTGTTCGTTTTTGACCGGCAGGCCGTCGGGCCAGCAGTGGAGCAGCCACTGGCAGCGGGGGCAGTGTTTTTGGACTTCGGCGGGGCGGGGAAATTTGAGAGCCAGAATATCGCTCCACGCTTGATAGATAATTTTTTTTAAGTCTTCAACTTCGTCTTTAGTAATGGCGAACCGCTCTTTTTTTAGTTTGCCGGTGGTTTTATCGGCTTCGACAAAATCCAGTTCGGTCTCAGCGACGGTAAATCGGAAATTTTGGTCCAGGTCGGCCAGCAGTTGGTAAAAAACCAGCTGGCGTTTATAGTCGCCGTTTCCCAAAGCGGTTTTACCTTCGATGTCGTTTCGGGATTTGGGCCGGCCGGTTTTATAATCTATGACTCTAACTTTTTTCAGGTCGGAATTCAGGGGTTCGATCTTGTCGATTTTGCCGCCGAGGGGGACCGAGCCGAGGATAACTTTAGAAAAACCATATCCGAAAAATTTTTCCACCGCCAAGGGGGCAACGAATTCTTGATTATATTCCCGGTAGTAAGCGGAAAGAGTGTTTTGGCCGCGCTGGGCCAGCCGGTCTTGTTGAGCCGGGGCTAAGATTTCCCGGTCCAGGGCGGCGGAGAAAGACTGATGAAGAAGAGATTTATCCGGCAGGCGGCGAGTTTTTTGGAATTCACGAAAGAATTGTTCTAGGGCTTTATGGATCGCCGAGCCAAAAGACATAGCCGGATCTTTGGCGCGAGGTGCTCGTAATAGGTTATTTAGTTTGAATTTATAGGGGCAGGCAAGATAGGTATTTAGGGCGGTGGGAGACAGTTTCATGGTGGAAATTACGGTTTTCAAAAAGGCGGCCTCGTCGGTGGGGGTTAGGGATTTTGGGGCGGGAGTCAGCAGTTTCTCGAGAATGGTTTTGACTCCATGCTCGTAGCTATGAATCTCAATGTCAGTTTTGTGTTCGGGAGAGATTTCGGCGATAAACATTGACTCAACCGTTTCTTTGCGGCCGTATGAAGTCTGGTAAGTTTGGGAAGAAGTGATAATCAACCGGTTTTTGGCCCGGGTCATGGCGACGTAGAACAGGCGGCGCTCGTCCTCATTTTTTTCTTTGCGGGACAGGTCGGTGTGGGTGATAATACCTTCGGGAAGCTTTAGAAGTTCCCGGACGGAATTGTTGCCCCACTTGCCGTCAACGGTTTTGATGATAAATACGACGGAAAACTCCCGGCCTTTGGCGCGGTGGGCGGTGGTCAGGGTGACGGCGTCGGAACGGATATCCAAGTCTTGTTCGTACAGAGGAACTTTTTGGGTTTGCATCAATTCGATGATATTTAGAAACGATTCCAGATTAAGAGTGTGATTGGTGGAATTGAGGCGCTTGATTTCGGAAAACAGGGAGTTGAGGGCGTTGAGGCGATCAATTGCGTCCGGTTGGCGGAGGCACCAGTCAAGAAGTCCGGTTTTATTGATGAGCTTTTCGAAGAAGGTGACAAAGGGACCGTCGGCGTCGTCTTGTTGGAGTTCGGTTAACATAGAGACGACTCGGTCAAGGATTTGGGGATTTGAAAGTTTCAGCCCCGATTTATTTGGAGAAATTAGGGCTTCCCAGAGGTTAGTTTTGGAGTCGGCGGCAAAACGGGTGAGCTTGAGAATATCCAGGGGATCGCAGTTGATAAAGGGATAGTTGAGTAGGGTAAACAGGTCGATTCCCTCCTGATTATTCCGTAGACCATAGACTGCCCTCATTAGAAGCAGGGCCCGTTGGACAGTATGGTCGGTGAGAACGTCTTTGCCGCCTTCGATATCGAAATTGATATTTAGCCGGGCCAGCATATCGGCAAGTTCGGCTCCGTCTTGATGATGTCGGTAGATGACGGCGATATCTTTGGGGGGAATTCCGGCGGAGATTAACTCTTGGATTTTCTTGGCGACGAAGAACATTTCGACGGGGCCGGAGGAAAAGCGGCCGACGGAAATACCGTCTTCGGCTGTCTCTATTTTTGATTTAAGGTTTTTGGTGACGCCGGGGATTTGGCCGACGAGGGAGAGTTTGTTGTGGGAAATGACTGCCCGGGCGGAGTTAAGGAGGTTCTGGGGCGAGCGGTAACTTCGGTCCAGCACCACCAGTTTGGCGGCGGGGAAAATCAGGTGGAAATTCAGGATATTTTCGATTGAGGCGCCTTGGAAGCGGAAAATTGCTTGGTCGTCGTCGCCGACGACAAAAATATTGGCCTGGTCTTTCCAGTATGACGTCAACAGTAAAAGCAGTTCCTGCTGGGCGGCGTTGGTGTCCTGGTATTCGTCGGCCAGAAAATAGAGAAACCGCTGCTGGTGGGTTAGAAGGAATTCGGAATCGGCTTTAAAGGCGGCGTTTACCAAGGTGATCATGTCTTCAAAATCATAGCGGCCGATTTTAAGTAATTCTTGTTGATAAGCTTGGTAAACCAAATAAAGTTCTTTGTTGCGGCGGTGGTATTTTTTGTCCTGGAGGGAAGCCGGGGATTGGGTGTTGAGAAACCGGTTAAATTTTTCGGGATCTAGGCTCTCGCGTTTCAGGTCGGCAATGGCGGAAATAATAGATTGGGTGTAAAGGTAGGGGGCGGCGTGGGGTCTGGTATCCGAAAGCGGCAGGGAGTCGATAAGAGACCGAAACAGATTGACGCGCTCGAGATTACTAAGCGGTTCCATAGAGCCGACGGTAGGGAAAACATCGGGATTTTCGCGGATGATTCCGGAACAGAACGCGTGGAAGGTCTGGATATTGACGTAGTAAGCGGCCGGACCGATGGCGGCGGCCAACCGTTCACGCATTTCCCGGGCGGCGGCGTCGGTAAACGTCATCGCCAGGATGCCGTCGGCAGGGGTATCGGTGGTTTTCAGAATTTGGGCGATGCGGGCGGTTAGGGTTTGGGTTTTGCCGGTGCCTGGGCCGGCGATGACCATGACCGGACCCTCGATGGCTTTTACCGCTTGCTGCTGGGCGGGGTTAAGGTGGAAATTTTTGGATGGGGTTCCCTTTCTCATTTGGTTGATTCTGTAAGTAATTCCGGCTGGTCGACTTCCTGAAGGGAGGCGGCGGAGGTGAGTTTTTGGCCCAGGAGAGCGGTTTTTCCCTGGACGTCGTGGAATTTGTTGTAGGTGTTGCCGATATGGCCGCCCAAAACCGACAGAGATTCTTCCAAATTTGAATAGTCCTTTTCCAGAGCCCGAAGCAGATTGAGGACGCGGCGGGATTTTTTAGCGAAGTTTTTGCCTTCAAAAGCCCGCATGATGATTTGCAACGTAGCGTACATGGTATTGGGGCTGGCGGGGTAAATCTTTTGACTGCGGGCGTAATCCATCAGCTCGGGATTGACGGCCATTTCGTAGTAAACCGATTCGCTGGGAACATACATGATGGCGAATTCGGTGGTGCCTTCGTCGGGGAGAATATATTTGGTAGAAATAGCCCGGATATGCTTGCGGACGTCGTTGACAAGCTCTTTTTTGGCCAGGTCGCGGTCGGCTTTGGTTTCGGCGGTGTTCATTTTTTGCCAGTTTTCCATGGGAAATTTGCTGTCGATAGGCAGGATGCCGGCGTCGGTGACAATGGCGGCGTCAACGGTATTGCCGGAGCGGAACGAATATTGGAAATGAAAAGAATTTTGGGGAATCATCTGGGTGACCAAATCTTTGAGGACCTGCTCGCCGATATTACCCCGTAATTTGGGACTTTTGAGGAATTCGTGAAGTTCTTTCATGGACCGGCCGACTTCGCTGAAACTTCCGGCTTCCTTTTTAAGATCGCCGATGACTTCGGCGGCGCGGGTTAAACGATCGTGAATGTCTTTGGTTTGCCGGGTCATGGACTCGGACAAGTGGCGGGTGGAAGAAAGCAGAGAATCGCTTAAAGTTCTTTTTGTTTCGGAGATGTCATGACTCATGGTTTTGAGCCATTCTGTTAAAGTGGTATCAGCCGGCTGGTTTTTAAGGGCTTGGATTTGGCGGTTTAAATACCAAGCCAAACCGGCAAGAGCGATAATCAGGACGGCGGCAAGAAGGGATAGAGAATTCACGAATACTATTCTAACAGATGAGATACGGTAAATTCAGGCGTAAAATCAGATTTCCGACGACGTTAGTTTTTTTGACTGTGGCTAGTTGGGCGGCGCTGGCGGGGTTGGTGGTTTTGGTTGATCCTGTGATTTTTGCCGGCTACCAATATTTGCCGATTTGGCCGGCGATGTTTTTGGCTTTGGCGGCAACAATGAGACTAATTTTGGGAAGTTGGCGGCGGGGATTGATTTTTGCCCTGGCCGGCACGGCTTACATGGTTTTCAGATATTTAGGGATAGGATATTGGATTTACGGAGTTTTACTATTGGGGCTGGCGGGAGTGGCGGATTGGTACTTAAGACTTCGGAACACTCGGAAAACTCAGTAAGCCAGATTTTCTCAGAAGGCCAGTTAACCAGAGAATCAGAGTTTCTGATTTTCTGACTGTCCGAACTTCCGGCATTCCGAGTTTTCAGAGTTTTCTGAAAATTAATGGTTGCAATGACTCCACTTTCGTGTTATAAAGTGCCTACTTTGTTAGATAAAAGTACTTAGAATGTCAGAAGTACAGCTTGTGTTACCTGTGTTACTTGTGATACTTGTGGTACTTTTTAATTTATGCGGTTGTCTGATCAATCAATGGATTTGGGAATAGAGAAGGAAATCAGGAAACTGCTGACGCAGATTATTGCCGATGTCCGCGAAGAAAAGGAAGCGGAGCAGCTGCTTTCTGATTTATTGACGCCGGCGGAACAAATGGCGGTGGCGAAGCGGTTGGGAATCGCCATGTCGTTGATCAGGGGGGCAAGTTATGAGGAGATTAAGAAACGGCTCAAAGTCAGTTCGGCGACTATAGCTAAAGTTCAGGAATCGCTGGATACGCCGGGAATGAAACTGGCGTTATCCAAAGCGGCCACCGACGAATGGGCGGAAAAATGGGCCAACAAATTATCTTCGGCGGTCAACAAGCTGATGGGCAGCAAGTCTTGAGTAGGGTCTTGGCGGTACAATATAGGTCTATGGTTAAGTTTTATGTGACGACGGCGATTCCGTATGTCAACGCAAGGCCGCATTTGGGTCATGCCCTGGAGTATGTTCAGGCGGATGTTATCAGAAGGTATCATCGGTTGATTGGTGACGAAGTTCATTTGGTTTCCGGGGCGGATGAAAACGCGCTTAAGAACGTTCAGGCGGCGGAAAAGGCCGGAGTTGAGGTGAAGACATTCCTGGAGCGAAATTCTGACATATTCCGCAAGTTTTATGCTGATTTGGGAGTAGAGCTGAATGGATTCCGGCGAGGGACCGACGAAAAATTTCATTGGCCAGGAGTTCAAGAGCTGTGGAAAAGATGTAATATCGCCGGCGATATTTATAAAAAAACTTATAAGGGTTTGTATTGCGTCGGATGCGAGCAGTTTTATTTGCCGAAAGATTTGGTTGACGGCAAGTGCCCGGCTCATTTGAAGGAGCCGGAAGAGGTTGCGGAGGAAAACTATTTTTTTAAGTTGACCAGGTATCAAAAACAACTGGAAGATTTAATCGAATCAAATGAATTGAATATTATCCCGGAACATCGCAGAAATGAAGTACTTTCATTTGTGAAACAAGGTTTGGAAGACTTTAGTATTTCGCGGAGCAATCAGAGGGCGCGAAAGGTGGGAGTTCCGATTCCCGGAGATGATTCGCAAAAAGTTTATGTTTGGTTTGACGCGTTGACGATTTATATGACGGCAGTGGGGTATGGTTATGATGAGAAACTTTGGAACAAATGGTGGCCGGCGGACTTGCACATTATAGGTAAAGATATTATCCGCTTTCACTGTGTTTATTGGCCGGCGATGCTACTGTCAGCCGGGCTGCCATTGCCGAGAACGGTGTTTTCTCATGGGTTTATTACCAGCAACGGACAAAAAATGAGCAAGACCATTGGGAATGTAATTGATCCATATGATTTGATTAATAAATATGGCGTGGACGCGCTGCGGTATTATCTGTTGCGGGAAATTCCGCCATTTGATGACGGGGATATTACCTTAAAAAGGTTTGCCGAAGTCTATCAAGCCGATTTGGCAAATGGGTTGGGGAATTTGGTCCAGCGGGTGGCGAAAATGGGCGAAGGATTGGATTTGGGAAAACTTCAATTGGAAGAGGGGTCGGAGGTGAACTTATTAAAAAAAATAGAGCCGCTGATTCAGTCTTTTAAATTCAACGAGGCGCTGGAAATTATCTGGCGGGAAGTTTCCGGGATTGACAAATACATCAGTAGGAAAGAAATTTGGGCTTTACCCTCCGAGGAAAAGCAGAGAGAGCTTAATCGAATTATCCACGGTACAGAGGGGATAACAGGATTGAGGGATATTGCCGAGGCGCTGCAGCCGTTTATGCCGGAGACGGCGGAGAGAATAAGGGAAATATTTCAAGGTCCGAAAGTCGTGGCCCCGGAGAAACCATTATTTCCGCGTCTCGCGAAAATCGCGAAAATAAGCGAAAATCACGAACTCTAAATGCAAATTATTCAGAATTATCTGCGAAGGCATCCGATTAGGTCTAGGAGATTCTTGGAGATTTTGCCGGGGTCGGTGAGCTGGTTTTTAATAATCTTTCCGATTTGGGGATCGTTGGTGGTGCCGAATCTGGTGGCGATTTACATAATTACTTACACGGTTTATTGGCTATATAAATCATTGTCGGTGGCGGTGTTGGCTTTGGCGGCGCATTTTAGAATCGAGGCGGCCAAGAGGTTTGACTGGATCGGGGACGTAATGGTGTTTCCCGACTGGCGGAAAGTTCAGCATATTTTGATTATTCCGACTTATAAAGAGCCGCTGGGAATTTTGAAGCGGACATTGGAATCTCTGGTCCGGCAGACATTTCCCCGGAAGCGGATTCACGTGGTGGTGTCGTTTGAACAACGCGAGGGCGAGTCGGCGCGGGAGAAAGCCCGGGTTTTGAAGTCGGTGTACGGCAGCGGTTTTGGAAGTTTTACGACGACGTTTCATCCGGACGTACCGGGAGAAGTTAAGGGAAAATCTTCCAATTCGGCTTGGGCGGCGAAAGAGGTGGTAGAGAAGAAGTTAATCGCGAAGAGGATGGTTGATCCGGATTTTACCACGATTTCCAGCCAGGATTCGGACGCGCGGCTGCATCCGAGTTACCTGGCGGCTTTGACTTACCAATTTTTGGATCATCCGGACCGATATGATAAATTTTGGCAAGGGGCGATACTTTTTTACAACAATATTTGGCGGATTCCGGCGCCGGTAAGGGCGCTGGTGACGGTGTCGGGGATCGTGCATTTGTTTTTGTTGATGCGGCGCGATCGGCTGGTGAATTTTTCAACTTATTCAACGTCATTAAAATTAATGCGGTCGGTGGGGTATTGGGACAGCGACGTGATTCCGGAGGACTGGCGGATTTTCTTTAAGACTTATTTTGCCACCGGCGGGAGAGTCGAGGTGGAGCCTATTTTTCTGCCGGTAACGATTGACGCGGCCGAATCAACTTCTTACTGGCGGACGCTGCAAAATAAATATGAACAGGTGAAGCGGTGGGCATGGGGAGTTTCCGACGACCATTATATTATCAGAAACGCGTTTTTGGCGGATAATATCCCGATTTGGGATCGGGTTTTGCGGGTGGTCAGGATAGTCGAGGACCATTTTTTGTGGCCGGTGAATTGGTTCGCGATCACGGTGGGGGCGCTGTTGCCGCCGCTGCTCAATCCGAACTTCTCACGGACCGTGATCGGAAAAACGCTCCCGCAGGTCAGCTCCAGTATTTTGACATTTTCGCTCGTGACACTCCTGGTCGTCCTCTTCATCGATGCCAAACAACGCCCGGCGAGGCCGACAAATGTCTCCCGATTCCGGCGGCTGCTCCAACCATTCGAGATGATTCTCCTCCCGGTCGTGGGACTCTTCCTCAACGCGCTCCCCGGCCTCGACGCCCATACCCGACTGATGCTCGGTAAATATATCGAATACCGTGTCACAGAAAAGGTCTAAATTTTCCTGACTACTTGTATTATCTATACTATTTATGGTACTTTTCAGAACATGAATCAATTTACTGCTTCTCTTTGGGGCGATGAAGCCTTCTCCACAATTTTGGCTATGAAATCGCCTATGGAAATTATAGAAATCGTTTCCCGAGACACATCACCGCCGCTTCATCCGATACTGCTGCACTATTGGATGCAAGTCTTCGGTACTTCTGAAGTTGCTATCCGCGCTATGTCGTTTACTTTTTATCTGCTCACCGTTTTGGTAGTTTTTGTCATCGGAAAACACCTGTGGAACACTAAAACCGGAATTATCTCTGCTATTCTGTCCGCTGTAAATCCTATCCTTTTCGCCTACGCTTTCGAGGGACGAATGTATTCCCTCTTGCTTTTCACTTCCGTGCTTTCCACCTATTTTTTCCTCACCAACAAAAAGTGGGCTCATTCCCTCGCTACCGCCGCCGCCCTTTATACCCACCATTTTTCCCTATTGGTTATCGGCATCCAAGGGTTATGGGCCATAATTCAAGCCACAATTGATTTTATCCGTAAAAAAGATTATTTCTTCCGCTCTTATTGGAACCAACTCTGGCCATTCGTTTTAGCTTTTCTTATCTACCTGCCTTGGCTGCCGATTCTCTACCAACAGACTCGGATGGTCACATCCGGTTTTTGGTTAGGTAAGCCTACATTTCCGGAACTACTCGGCCTTTACACTACCTTTATCATCGGCCCCAATCCCACCCGTATCTTTATTGGCGGGCTCGGCTTAGTTCTGTCAATTCTCATTCTTCGCCGTTGGCAAATCCGCAAAAAACGCGATATCTACTGTATTATGTGGTTTCTTCTTCCCATTTTCCTAATCTGGCTCTTGTCCCAGTTTGCCCAATCCATATTTTTTGACCGCTATATGCTGGCGATGATTCCCGGCGCCACGTTGCTTCTTGCTTCCCGTCACCGCGGCAAATACTCTTTTATTATTCTTTCCATCTTTATCGCCATTCTCGGTTGGTCTTCATATAATTATTTTACTCATCCTACCCGCCGGCCCTTTCGTGAACTCGCTGATTACATTAAATCCACCCGCCAACCCGGCGACTTCCTGATTAACTGGAATACTACTGCCCACCATATTTGGGAGATGAAATACTACCAAATCCCCGCCCCCATTTATACCGGCGGAGAAACCCAGCTCCCCTTTTATGTCGGCACCGCTCTAATGCAAGCTGGCGATGTAATAAATAAGCTTCCTGACGCTCCCCGACTGGGAGTCATCTTCAGCGGCGACCCGGGAGAGCAAATTATAAATGGCTACCAAAAAACCAGCCAAAAGCATTTTGAGGATCTAACCCTGCAATGGTGGATGAAAATATGATATTCAAACGCCGTCTTACTTGGGCGCTGATCCTGCTGTTGGGGTTAGGATTTATTCTCCGTCTGCCATCCCTTTTTGAGCCCAATCGCTACGCCGACGAAGATATTTATCTCACCCTTGGTATGGCCATCCGCCGTGGTTTAGTCCTCTACCGCGACATCCACGACAACAAACCCCCTGCTATTTACTTCATTGCAGCTCTGGCTCACACCATCCTCGGTTTTCGCTTCATTCTCCTTCTTTGGCACAGCTTAAATAGCGTTTTAGTCGCTTTGCTTGCCCGCTGGTTTTTCCCCAAATTCCCTAACGCTCCACTGCTTATTGGTTTAAGCTTTGTTTTGCTTACTACTTTACCTCTGTTGGAGGGGAATATCGCCAACGCCGAAATCTTCATGATCTTGCCGGTTACCGCCGGCCTACTCCTGTTTTGGCATGCCTGGGAATCCCGCAGAAAAATCCCGATTAAAATTTGGCTTTCCATCGGCGTTCTGCTGGCTGCCGGCTTTCTGTTCAAAGTTACTGCCGTTTTTGAACTCGCCGCCCTGTCAGTTTTTTCTGTGTTTCTTACTGCCAAGAATCACCATCTTTGGTTTATTATCGCCGGCTTTGTTACCCCAATTCTGGTTACAATTCTCTATTATCTGGCTCGCGGCGCCGGCGAACTTTACATTCGCTCCGTCTTACTGCAAAACATCGGCTATCTCTCTTCCTGGACCAGTGGCAGCAATAGTAATTTGTTCATAAATTCTTTCATCATGCTTGGTTCTCTCGCCGTCCTCTTTTTACTCCGGCGGCAACTTAAATCTAACTTTTTGTTTATCACTACCTGGTTTCTGTTTTCTCTTTTCGGCGTTCTGCTTTCCTCCCGTCCTTACCCCCACTATCTCATTCAGGCAGTCCTTCCCGGTATCTTACTGGTTGGCTTAAGCTTGACTTCAATTAAAACTTTGCCCAAACTTATCGGCCTGGCTGTCGCCGGCCTAACTTTACTGGCTATTATCCGCACCAATTTTTGGTACTACCGCTCCTTGCCTTACTATCAAAATTTCTTCACTTTCGCTCTGGGCCAAAAAACCAAGGCAGAATACTTGGCTTTCTTTCCCGGCACCGGCCGCAACCAAAAAATCGCCGAATACATCCGCACTCACACCTTACCTGATATACCTATTTTTATCTGGGGTACCGAACCGGCTATCTATGTTCTCTCCGGTCATCTTCCTCCTGGCCGGTTTATCACCAGCTACCACATCCGCGATTTCGACCCCCAAGGGTTAAACATTCAATCAGTCAAAGACCAACGCCCGCCAATTATCGTAACTCTCGATTACGAGCCCGACTACCGCGGTTTCCTTACATGGCTTGAATTAAACTACGTCCTCGCCGCTCGCATCGACAATGCTAATATTTACTATTCGTTTCCGTCTCTCTGAGCAAAATCTTCGCCGGAAGTCCCGTCTTTGTTCCGATTAAATCGGAATGAAGACGGGATTTTTTGTTGGTAAAAAAATCGTGCCCGTAGCTTATATGAAATTATCGGAATCAACCTTACCGCTATTAAAAAACATTGCCAGAAAATTCCTATTGACGTTTATTGATTTTATTGGTTAGAGATGAGAATAACAAAATTAGGATTTGCGGTTTTGTTACAATCGGACGGAAGGAGAATGGAGAAGCGATCGCCGGTGAGGGCGGTGGCGATTATTTAGATTTGGGGCGGCGGCGTTTGCTGTCAACCGGGCCGGGGTAGGCGAGAATAGCGACTATGAGTTCCGCAAGAAGGACGATAATTACAAATAACATATAAGTAAGGTAGCCCTATGAAGAAAACTAAAGAAAAAAAACATGTGGTGTACGCTTTTATTGATAGCCAGAATCTGAATTTGGGAATTATTGACTGCGGTTGGAAGCTCGACTTTGCCAGGTTTCGGGTGTACCTGAAGGATAAGTACCACGTTTCTGAAGCGTTTCTTTTTATCGGTTATGTTGCCGGTAATGAGGCACTTTATACATATTTACAAAGAAGTGGATATGTAGTCATTTTTAAGCCGACTCTAGAAAGAAAAGAGGGAAAAACTCTGAAAACAAAAGGAAATGTTGATGCTGAACTCGTGCTTCACGCAATGATTCAGTTTCCTAGTTATGATCAGGCGATTATTGTTTCCGGAGACGGAGATTTTCATTGTTTAGTTGAGTACTTGGAGGAGAAAAGGAAGCTGTTCAAGTTGATGACGCCAAGCAGAAAAAGTTTATCAGCCTTACTTCGGAGATTTGGATCTTGCGTAGTTTTTGTTAGTGATTTGAAACAGAAGTTGAAGAGAAAGCAAAAATGAGAGGTATTAACCCTCGGACGAACCTTGGGTGTTCCTCTCATCGTGATATGTATATTTTAACTAAAATCGGAGGAAAGTCAAGATGAAATTTAGTGTTGATAACGTTATTAAAACCACTATTGCAAAATCTCTTCAAGATCTCGGGTTTCCGGAAGTTCAGATCTCTCTCGAGCATCCTGCCGTCGAATCTCACGGCGACTACAGTTCAAATATTGCTTTAACCGTTTTCCCGTCATTGCGAGCGAAGCGTGGCAATCTAGTTTTCTCCTCTCCCCGCCAATTAGCCGAAACCATTGTTGCCGCGCTTTCTTCAGATAAAGAGTTGAAAAAGGTTGTTGAGAAAATCGAAGTCGCCGGTCCGGGGTTTGTTAATTTCTATTTGACGAAGAGCGTACTTGTCGATGAGTTAAAACGGATCGAGAGAGAGAAGCTTGACTTCGGTAAAAGAGATTTTTTGAAAGGAAAAAAAATTATGGTGGAATACACCGACCCAAATCCTTTCAAAGAATTTCATATCGGTCATCTATTCAGCAATACTGTAGGCGAGTCGCTGGTGAGATTATTCGAATCACAAGGTGCGGAGGTTAAACGGGTCAATTATCAGGGTGATGTTGGAATGCATGTTGCCAAGGCGGTTTGGGGAATGATGAAACTTGTGGATGAGATGCCGGCAGAATCAGCGTCTTTACCGGAAAAAGCTAAGTTTATGGGAAAAGCTTACGCGCTCGGGGCGACTAAATTTGAAGAGGACGAACAGATTAAAAAGGAAGTCACTGAACTCAACAAAAAAATTTACGACCAAGATCCGGCGGTGATGGATTTATACAATAAAGGACGGAAGTGGAGTTTGGATTATTTTGAAACTATTTATCAGCGGTTGGGAACCAAGTTTGATTATTATTATTTTGAGTCGGTGGCCGGAAAAGCCGGACTGGAGTTTGTCAAAGAAAATCTTAAGAAAGGCATATTTCAGGAAAGTAAAGGAGCGATTGTATTTCTGGGTGAAAAGTATGGTTTGCACACTCGGGTTTTTGTCAATGCTTTGGGATTGCCGACTTACGAAGCGAAAGACTTAGGTTTGGCGTCGACCAAATACAAAGATTTTCCTTATGACGAATCAGTAATTGTAACTGGGAATGAAATTAATGAGTATTTCCGAGTAGTGATTACCGCGCTCAAGCAAATCGATCCGAAGTTGGGAGAAAAAGCCCACCATCTGTCTCATGGAATGGTGAGATTGCCGGAGGGGAAGATGAGCAGCCGGACAGGGAAAGTCTTAACCGGCGAATGGTTGCTTGATGAAGTGAAAAAAATGGTTTTGAAACGGATGGAATCTTCTACAGTGGAATTTTCGCCGGGCGAGAGAGAGTCGACAGCAGACAAAATCGCCGTTGGAGCTGTAAAGTACGCGTTGCTTAGGGCTGGAATCGGACATGACGTAATTTTTGATTTTGAGAAATCAGTTTCTATCGAGGGAAACTCCGGACCTTACCTTCAGTATACATATGCCAGAACGCGGAGCGTCTTGGCGAAAGCGGGACTCAAAAAAGGAGTCTCCTTGGCGGACGCCAAGGAGACTCCTTATCAGATAAATCAAGAAGAGCTGGCGATTTTACGTTGGATATATAGATTTCCCGAAGTGGTCATGGAGGCGGCGAAGCAGCACGCGCCGAATTTGATGTGTACTTTCCTTTACGAACTCGCCCAACGTTATAATAGCTTCTACAATAAGCATCGCATCATCAATCTTTCTAAGATCAATCAACAATCAGCAATTAACAATCAGCAATCTTCATTCCGTTTGCTTTTGACGGCGGCGGTGGGGCAGGTGTTGAAAAACGGCTTGACTTTGCTGGGGATACAAACTCCGGAAAAAATGTGATATCCTGTTTTTATGTTTTCTTTGGCGGGTAAAACTGCGTTGGTGACCGGAGCGTCGCGGGGGATTGGGCGGGGAATTGCGCTTTCATTGGCTAAAGCCGGAGCGGCGGTGGCGATAAATTACCGGGAAAACCAGCCGGAAGCGGCGGCGACAGCGGCTGAAGTGGAAAAATTGGGAGTTAAAGCGATAATGGTAAAAGCCGATGTGTCCAAAAAAGACGATGTGGTGGGGATGTTTGCGATGATAAAACAGCAGTTTGGCAGTTTGAATATTTTAGTCAATAATGCCGGGGTGGTGGCGATGGGTCCGGCGGAAAATGTCGGCGAAGAAGAATGGGACCGGATTTTAAACACGAATCTTAAGGGCCAGTTTTTGTGCATTCAGGAGGCGATAAAGATTATGCCGGCCGGAGGGAAAATCGTGTGTATTTCTTCGATCGCTTCCGGCGGAGTCGGGGTGGGGTTTGGGAATATCGCCCATTACGCCGCCAGCAAGGGCGGAGTGGTAGCAATGGTTGAAGACTTAGCAATTGAACTTGGTCCGAAAGGAATTAATATTAACGCTATCGGTCCGGGGATAATCGAGAGCGATATGACCGCAGGGATGTTATCGGACGAAAAAATTAAAACCGGGTTTTTACAGCGGATTCCCAAGGGCCGGATCGGCAAGCCGGAAGATATCGGGGCGGCGGCGGTGTTTTTGGCATCTGATGAAGCGGATTACATCACCGGGGTTACTCTTTACGTTGACGGCGGCTGGCTGACGAAGTAATTTCTTCTTGTAAGTTATAATCCAAGTTGGTTAGGGCCCCATCGTCTAGTGGTTAGGACAGCAGGTTCTCATCCTGTAAACTCGGGTTCGACTCCCGGTGGGGTCACAATGTCCTAT